>Ga0193724_1000443_pt1 | contig 9894 bp, 10 predicted proteins | sample H2a1metaG_FD_146005 | JGI IMG/M metagenome (GOLD analysis project Ga0193724, IMG submission 146005) | Soil microbial communities from a riparian zone of the East river system, Colorado, United States - H2a1 | ecosystem: Environmental > Terrestrial > Soil > Riparian zone | place: USA: East River... | reverse complement strand
CGGACTCTAAGGTTACTTGCCATGACCGTCCAAAATCCGATTTCGCATGACGTCGCCGCCGGACACTTTAGCAGCTTGCTGAAGCATTGGCGAAATGTTCGCCGCCTCACCCAGATCGAACTGGCAGGCGATGCAAATGTCTCGGCCAGGCATCTCTGTTTTCTGGAAACCGGACGCGCGCAACCGAGTCGCGAGATGGTGCAGCTGCTTGGAGGTGCGCTCGATCTGCCGCTCGAGGAGCGCAATGCGCTGCACATGGCAGCAGGCTTCGTGCCGCCTTACGGCGATCAGGGCCTGGCGGCTGATAATTTGCAGCATGTGCGCCAAGCGTTCGATTTCATTCTTCGGCAGCAAGAGCCATACCCCGGGATCGTCATCGATGGACATTGGGACGTCCGCATTCGCAATGAAGCCTCCCGACGTTTGTTCAAGGCTTTTCACGAGTCGTACGAAATGGAATCCGACATTGCGGATAACGCCATGCACGTGGTTTTCCATCCAAAAGGCCTGCGGCAATTCATCGTGAACTGGAACGAGTTCGCCGGCCAGATGATCCAGATACTTCATCGCGAGGTCGCGCAAGGCAGCAGTGTTGCGGCGCAACTGCTCGACGAGATCATGACCTATCCCGGGCTGTCGGCTGAATGGCGGCGTCCCCGCAATCCGGCTGCATCGTCTCCGGTGATGACGATGCAGCTTGCGAAAGGCGACTTTCGCCTCGCTTTCTTTTCGACGTTCACGACGCTGGCCATGCCGGCAGACGCCGCGCTGCAGAAATTGAAGATCGAATGCTTTTATCCCGCGGACAGTGCGACCGCGGAGAAAGCCCGCGAACTGGCACTGTGACGAATCTCAGGAGATGAAAATGCAACTTGCCCGGCCCAGTCATCAATCCGCCGAGACGATGAACGAGTTGCGTGCGTTGAACGCGCGCTTCATCCATAACTTTGTGACCAACGACGTGCCCTCGCACGACGCCATTCTTCATCCCGGCTTCATCAATATCTGGCCCACGGGCCAGCGCTGGGATCGGGTGACCTATCTGAAATATTGGGCAACTGCCTTCGATCCCCAGATCATCGTTTACTGGGATGTCCGCGACGAACTCATCACCCTCATCGGCGACGTTGCGCTTGTGCGCGCCACCAACAGGCACACGCGCCGCCGTGATGGGAAAGACGTCACCGGCATGACAATGTACACCGACACGTATCTGTTCGAGAACGGGGCGTGGAAGTGTATTCAAGCCCAGCTCACTACGGTTGCCCCCGAACACCAGCCCGCCGACGACACGATCATCAGCGTTTATATCGAAGGGCAACGTCAGGAGCGGGTTTCGTGACAAATCACACGGGCCAAACGCTGGGGAGCAGCTACACGGAGAGCGGGCGGAGACGCCACCATCAATCAAGCGCATTGATTAACCCGCTGGCTGTCCTGGTTCGGAATATTCTCTCCACCGTTCGAATTTGGCGGGCGCGCGCACGCGCGCGACGAGAACTCTCGGCGCGGTGCGAGCGCGAGCTGCGGGATATGGGAACCTGCTGGTCGTCGATCGCAGATGAGGTCAGCAAGCCGTTCTGGCAGGCGTGAACAAGTCTGTCGCTGAATGCCGCCCCAACCGGGCAAGTTGTCTTGCAGGAACAAAATAGCTTCGGCGCAGGATTGTCATCAAGCCGCCCGCCGCTTCGGCCGATCAAGCCCGCGTCCGGTCTCCAGCATCAGCTTCCGCAGCCAGATCGATCCGGGATCGAACTGCGCCCGCGTCGGGTAGAACATGAATTGTTCGTCGATGCCGGGGTCGAGCGGCGGCGTGACCGCCGTCAGCGACAATGGTTTGGCGAGTGCGGCGATCAGGCGGCCTGGGACGAATGCCACAAGATCGGTACGCGCGACGATATGGAGCGCCTCGATATAGCCGGGCACGACGAGCGCGATCCGCCGCTCCAATCCCGTGGTTCGGAGCCAGCCGTCGATCAGGTCAGCGTTCTGGCCGCGGATGACGACGGCGACGTGCCGCGCATTGAGGAAAACATCGCGCCGCTTCAGCTTCGCACCAATGGCGTGGCCGCGCCGAACTGCGAGAGCGTCGCGATCGGTATAAAGAAGCTGACGGTGAAATCCCTTGAAGGCGTCGCCGATCGAGATCACGAGATCGATCGTGCGCGCAAACTCCGCGGTGAAGATCGCCGGACCGCGCCACGGCACGATGTCGAGCTGGACGTTGGGAGCCAGCGCGGTCATCTTCTCCATCAGCGGCGGCACCAGAAGCTCCACCGCGAGATCGGGCATCATCAGGCGAAAGCGCCGTTCGCTGCGCATGGCATCGAAATCGTCCGGAATGAAAAGTCCGCGCACCTGGTCGAGCGCTTGCGCCAGCGGCCCGCGCAGCGCCTGAGCCCGCGGCGTCAGTTCCATTCGCGCGCCGACACGAACCAGCAGGGGATCGCCGAGCATGTCGCGCAGCCGCTGCAGCGCGTGGCTCGCGGCCGGCTGCGACAGGCCGATCCGCATCGCGGCGCGGCTGACATTTGCTTCCAGCAGCAGGGCATCGAGGGCGACGAGAAGGTTGAGGTCGAGCGCGGCTAAATTCATGAGGTGAATATATATCATATGCACTATCGATTGGAAGAATGCCGCGCGGCCCGCGATGATCGGCGGTATCAGAGCAACGGAGAAGCCGCCATGAGCGCAGCAGCCAACAAGAAGTTAGTCGAACAAGTCTACGCGGATTCCGCCGACCGGAGCGGCACGACATTCGCCGACAACCTCGCCGACGACGCGAACTGGATCGTGACCGGCCAGTATTCGTGGTCGCATGAATTCAAAGGGCGCGATGCGATCCAGAACGGTCTGATGGGCCATTTCCGGTCGTTCTTCGCGGTGCGGCCGCGCACCCTGGCGTTTAATTTCATCGCGGAGGGCGACTATGTCGTGGTCGAGGCGCGCGGCGACAACGTCACCAAGGCCGGCCTGCGCTACGACAACCAGTACTGCATGGTGTGGCGGATCGAGAACGGCAAGATCAAGGAGATCAAGGAATACTGCGATTCCGCGCGGGTTGAGCGCGTGCTCGGGCCATTTCCCGAAGCGCGGAAGCTCGCGGGTTGACGCATTGAGCAGCGTCTGTGCGGAAGGCAAGCCGGGTCATGGGCCTCAATCGCGAAAACTCTCCAGCTCGACGTTCGCCTTTATCGAGGGCATTCTCGCGCGCGTCCGGACGTGGCGCGCGCGCAGCCGCGTCCGGCGCCGACTCGCCGTCATGAGCGGGCGCGAATTGCAGGATATAGGAACCTGCCGGGCGGAGATCGCCGATGAAGTCGGCAAGCCGTTCTGGCTGAAATGAAAGGGGAGATCGACATGAGCAAGGAGTTCATGAGCCCGGCGACGCTGCCGCCGCCGGTCGGCTATTCGCACATCGCCAAGGTCAGCAAGGGCACCCTGATCTACCTGGCGGGCCAGGTCTCGAGCGACGCGTCGGGCAAGCTGGTCGGTGAGGGCAATTTCGAGGCGCAGGTCGAGCAGGTGTTCGGCAATCTCAAGCTCGCGCTCGAGGCGGCCGGCGCGACCATGGCCGACATTGTCAAAATGAACATTTACCTGGTCGCGGAGGTGGACCAGACCGAGGTGCCGAAGTTGCGAGCTATCCGCGACCGCTACGTCAATGTGGCGAAACCGCCGGCCAGCACGCTGGTTGTCGTCACCCGTCTCGCGCGGCCGGGATGGTTGATCGAGATCGAGGCGATCGCGGCGATCGACGATTGAAATCGAAAACGGCGCCCGCGAAGGGCGCCGTTTTTGCCGTGCCGGTCCGATCAGGCCGCCTTGGTCTTGAGGTGGCCGAACATGATGGCGCGCGCCTCGTCGTCCATTTCGGCCTTGAAGGTGAATTTGTCCTTCAGCGCGATCGCCCGCGCCGCGGCCGGTCTTGCCGAGATTTCATCGACCAGCCGTTTCACGTTCGGATATTTCGCGTAGACGTCGTCGCCGAGCACGAATGGCGCCAGCCGCGCCCAGCCCCAGAACGCCATGTCGACAATGGTGTAGGTATCGCCGACCATGTAGCTGCTGTTGGCGAGATGATTGTCGAGGATCTTGTAATGACGCTGTGCCTCGTACTGATAGCGGTTATGGGCGTATTCCAGGTCCTTCGGCGCCACGGTCTTGAAATGCACCGCCTGTCCCGAATACGGCCCGACACCGCTGGCGACGAACATCAGCCAGGATAGCAGTTGCGCGCGATTGGAAGGTGTATTGGCGGGCAGGAATTTTCCGGTCTTCTCGGCGAGATAAAGCAGGATCGCATTGCTGTCGAAGACGAACACGCCGTCATCGTCGATCGCCGGCACCTTGCCGTTCGGGTTGACCGCGAGAAATTCCGGCTTGAATTGATCGCCCTTGCGGGTGTCGACCGGCACCAGCTCATAGGGCAGGCCGGACTCTTCCAGAAACAGCGCGACCTTGTTGGGGTTCGGCGCGCCGTTGAAGTAAAATTTCAGCATTGGGATCTCCCTTGCTTTTGTTGCCGATGAAAATCGGAATGCGGCGGCACTGCCGCAGCCAGCATGTCCATGCTCAAATTTTGGCAAAAAGCGCAAGGGACGAGATCGCGAGCAAGGTATGCAGTGCCGTCATTGCATGGAGCAGCCTCGCGTAACGGCTTCGCCGTTATCGCTGGGCGCGCCTTGCCGCTCTACAATCCGGAATAAAGTAGGCCGCATAGGCTGGCGACAATCAGCGCGACGCCGGCCACTCTCATGGCGGTCGCTGAACGGATGGCCGAATGCAAACTTGACGCGTGGATCGCCTGTTCGGATCGGCGCGCATAGCCCTCGACGATAATTTGCTGATTGAAGTTGCGGTTCGCGTCCAACGCATCGGACAAGCCCGCGCAGATCAGCAGGATGCCCAGCAGGCCGAGACCGGCAAACCCTAACAACGCGAAGATCAGCATTGGTAACAGGCCGACCAGAAAGATCGGCAGCAGCGACAACAGCAGCAGTGCTTCAGGTTGCCTTCGCATCGCAGATCGCTCGACGCAATCAATGGCGTGCGCCGAGTTTAGCCCCCACCGTCGCCTGGAATCAAGACGAAAGGTGTACCGGCCGCCGGATCTCAGCCCACCGCCATCCCGGAGCGGATTTCGGCGCGCAGCTCGTCGATCAGCCGCAGGCCCTTCTTGGTTTCGATGTGCCAGAAGGTCCAGCCGTTGCAGGCACCGGAACCCTGCGCCACCGCGCCGATGCGGTGGATCGAGCCGACCTTGTCGCCGAGCATGATGGCGCCGTCGGCGCGGACCAGGGCGCCGTGGCGCTTTTTGGAGTCGACCAGTTTGGTGCCGGGCGAGATCATGCCGCGCTCGATCAGTTCGGAGAACGCGACGCGGGGCGCGTCGCGCGCGGTCATGAACGGCGCCAGGGTTGCTTCCGGCAGCGGCTCGATGGCGGCGATGCGCGCTTCTGCCGCAGCCGCGTAGGTCCGATCGCGTTCGAAGCCGATATAGCGGCGGCCGAGACGTTTGGCGACGGCGCCGGTGGTGCCGGTGCCGTTGAACGGATCGATCACGAGATCGCCGGGCTTCGACGACGACAGCAGCACGCGCGCCAGCAGGCCTTCGGGTTTCTGGGTCGGATGGACTTTCTTGCCGTCGTCGCCCTTGAGGCGTTCGTCGCCGGTGCACAGCGGGATCAGCCAGTCGGAACGCGCCTGCACGTCCTCGTTGGCGGCCTTCAGGGCCTCGTAGTTGAAGGTATAGCCCTTGGCTTTCTCGTCGCGCGCGGCCCAGATCATGGTCTCATGCGCATTGGTGAAGCGGCGGCCGCGGAAATTCGGCATCGGATTGGTCTTGCGCCAGACGATATCATTGAGAACCCAGAAACCGAGATCCTGCATGATCGAGCCGACGCGGAAAATGTTGTGGTAGGAGCCGATCACCCACAGCGTCGCCGACGGTTTCATGATGCGGCGGCAGGCGAGCAGCCAGGCGCGGGTGAAATCATCGTAGGCGGCGAAGGATGAGAACTTGTCCCAGTCGTTGTTGACGGCGTCGACATGGGATTCGTCGGGACGCTTGAGGTCGCCCTTGAGCTGCAGATTGTACGGCGGATCTGCGAACACCAGATCGACCGAGCCAGCCGAAAGCTTCGACATCTCGGCGACGCAATCGCCGACGACGATACGGGTATTCGGATCGGACTCGAATTGAGTGCGGGGCGCCCTTGCAGACGCCCCGCGACGCGACACAACCATGACTCAAATACTCTGACTCAGGCGACGCTGTCGGCGACGCGGGACTAAACAACCGACTGGCCATACCTTGACGTGCCGAGGTAAACACCGGGTTATCGCGGCGCACTTGGTAGGCATTGATTGCTAGGTAATTTTTGCCGGGCGGGTTATTGATTTATGAAATGGAAATTTTACGTGGTTGGCGCGTTGGGTATCGGCGAGCGTGCTGCCAGCCGACCGGAATGAGGAAAAACCGCCATGCGCTACGATGACTTCCGCCGCAGCGACGATATCGATGACCGTCGCGATGACAGCGGCGGCGGCGGCGGTGGTGGCGGCTTCGGTCTTCCGATGGGCGGCGGCGGGCTGGGCATCGGCACCATGATTGTGCTCGGTCTCGTCGGCTACGCCTTCGGCATCGATCCGCGCATCCTGATCGGCGGCGCGGAAATTCTCACCGGTGGGCAGTCGCCGAGCTATCAATCCGATCGCCGGTCGGCGCCCGCCAAGACCGGTGCGCCGACCGACGAGATGGGTAGCATGATCTCCGGTGTCCTCGGCGAGATCGACGACCGCTGGAGCGAAATCTTCCAGGCCAGCGGTCAATCCTATTCCGGTCCGCGCATCGTATTGTTTCGCAACGCCACCAACGGCGGGCGCTGCGGCATGGCGCAGGCGGCGATGGGGCCGTTCTATTGCCCGCCGGACAAGCAGATCTTTCTCGATACCGGGTTCTTCCGTCAGGTCGAGACGCGGTTTCACGGCTGTTCGGGCAATGCGTGCAAATTCACCGCGGCCTATATCATCGCCCATGAAGCCGGACATCACATCCAAAACCTGCTTGGCATCCTGCCGCGCGTGACGCGGATGCAGCAGCAGGCCGGCAGCAAGGCGGAAGCCAATGCGCTGCAGGTGAAGGTCGAGCTGCAGGCGGATTGCCTGTCGGGCGTCTGGGTCAACCGCGAGGAGAAGAAGCGTCCGGGCTTCCTTGAAGCCGGCGATATCGATGCGGCGCTGACCACGGCCACCGCGATCGGCGACGATACGCTGCAGCGGCAGGCGACGGGGCGGGTGGTGCCGGATTCATTCACCCACGGTTCCGCCGCGCAACGAAAACAATGGTTCATGACCGGCTACCAGCAGGGTACGGTGCAGGCCTGCAATACCTTCGGTGCGGGAACGTTGTAATGGTGGTTTTGCTATGCATTGATCGTCATGGCCGGGCATAGCCGTCCAAAGGACGGCGTCGCTTCCGCTCGCCGATGCCCGGTCATCCACGTCTTTGCTTTTGAGAGATTTTGAAAACGTGGATGCCCGGCACAAGGCCGGGCATGACGAGAAGAGGCACGGTCATGCCCGCGATCGACGAGTCCAAGCAATTCGTGCCGCTCAACATCGCGGTGCTGACGGTTTCCGACACCCGCTCGCTGGAGGATGACAAATCCGGGACGACGCTGTCGGAGCGGCTCACCGCGGCCGGTCACAAGCTCGCGGCGCGCGAGATCATCGTCGACGAGGTCGAGGCGATCCGCCTCATCATCAAAAGATGGATCGCCGATCCCGGCATCGACGCCATCATCACCACCGGCGGCACCGGCTTCACCGGCCGCGACGTGACGCCGGAGGCGATCGAGCCGCTGTTCGAAAAGCGGATGGACGGTTTCTCCATCGCGTTCCACATGCTGAGCCACGCCAAGATCGGCACATCGACGATCCAGAGCCGCGCCACCGCGGGTGTCGCGGGGGCCACGTTTATCTTCTGTTTGCCGGGATCGCCCGGCGCCTGTCGCGACGGCTGGGACGGCATTCTCGCAGCCCAGCTTGATTACCGCACGCGGCCCTGCAACTTCGTCGAGATCATGCCGCGCTTGGACGAACATCTGCGGCGCCCGAAAGCGAAGGGGGCATCGGCTTAGGCGGCGCGACGCCGTGTTTTCTGTAGCAGAGACAAATTCAAAGAAGGCGCTGCTTTTGCAATCCGACATTATTCTTGTAACAGGCCCCTTGGTTGGTGCGTCTAGCTGGGCACCGACAGCAGACCGGCTTCGCGCCGGCGGCGCGCGCGTTCACGTTCCGGACGTTTTGGCCAGGCTAGGCGGCGCCCCTTCGTGGAGTGCGTGGACTTCTCACCTTGCAGACTTGGCTTTCGTCGATGAAGAACCTTTTCTGGTTGGTCATAGCTCGGCAAGCACGCTGGTCGCTGATCTGGCGACCAAAATGCCGGTTCGCGGATTGATCATTGTGGATGGCGATATACCTCCCGCGAGCGGTTCGGCGGCCCCGGTCAGGGCGAGTTTTCGCGAATTTATTTCCGGACTTGCCGATCAAGATGGCCTGCTGCCGCCTTGGTCGCAGTGGTGGGTCAAAGACCGGCGTCGCTCCCAGCTTGTTGGCATCGACAGTCTTGCCCTCGATCCCAGGTCATTCGAATCTTTTGAGATGGGGCTGCCACGCATGACGCTAAGTTGGTTCGACGATGTGATCGATCTTGCTCCTTGGGGCCACATTCCTGCCGGTTATATTCAGCTTTCAGCGATCTACGATCACGCGGCCGAGGAAGCCTTGCGTCGCGCGTGGCCGGTCAGGCGGATGCAGGGAACGCACCTTCATCCAACTCTAAAGCCGGATGAAACGGCGGCGGCGATTCAAGCAGTCTGCCGCGAACTAGCCTGACGCTGTCGCGTCGGCTTGACCGTCATCAACGCCGCCGCACGATCTTTGTCAGCAAAGCCCACAATGCGCGCGCCATGTTGCGGTACGTCTCGGCGCGTAGCCGATGAGCTCTCCTGGTATGGTACGCGATGAGTTCCGGGGTGACGCGGCGCGGTCCATGGCCACGCCTCCATGTCACAGTTCGCGTTCCCAGGTCTCGCCGATCAGGCTTTGGCCGAAACTGCGGTGCGGCTCAGTGGCGACCAGCACGAATCCGGCATCCTGGTAAATCCTGCGGGCGGCGACCAGAATGCTCTGGGTCCATAGCGTGATCTTGCGATAGCCGCACTGCCGCCCGAAGGCCATGCATTCGGCGACCAGCCGCTGGCCAAGTCCCTGTCCGCGTCCGGCCGGATCGACCAGCAGCAACCGCAGTTTAGCGACGTCGTCGGTATGCCTGACGAGAAATATCGAGCCGACCTGGGCACCATCGACGTCGGCGATCCAGCAGCGTTCCCGCGAGGCGTCGAACGGACTGAGGAATTTTGCCGCGATCTCCGCGACCAGACCTTCGAACGAGGAGTCGAAGCCGTATTCGCTGGCGTAGAGTGAGCCATGGCTCTGCACCACCCATCCCATGTCGCCCGGCCGGGGGCCGCGCAGGATCGCGGGCCGCGGTGAAACGCTGGGCGCGCCGAGCAGCCGCTCGATCACGGCCATCGCTCCGATCAGCCGTTCGCTGTCGCCGCGTGGCAGCGTGGCGAGCATCGCCGCGACATCGTCGTGCGAACTGCGGTCGAGCTTCGCGAACGCCTGACGTCCCTTCGCGGTCAGGCTGAGCTGATATTGCCGCCGATCCGAGGGCAGCGGCTTACGGGCGATCAACCTGTTTTCATCGAAATTCTGGATAATTCGGCTGAGGTAGCCTGGATCAAGACCAAGTTCGATCCCGATCTCTTTCGCGGCCAGGTTTTCCCCGTTGGCGAGTTCGTACAACACCCGCGCCTCGCTCAG
>Ga0193724_1000441_pt1 | contig 9937 bp, 12 predicted proteins | sample H2a1metaG_FD_146005 | JGI IMG/M metagenome (GOLD analysis project Ga0193724, IMG submission 146005) | Soil microbial communities from a riparian zone of the East river system, Colorado, United States - H2a1 | ecosystem: Environmental > Terrestrial > Soil > Riparian zone | place: USA: East River... | reverse complement strand
GTTTCTGGGAACCGTACGAAAATTGTACGGTTCCGAGAAACCATTTGTGAAGTAGTTTACGGTTTCTGAGAACTTTTCAACGAAGAGCGGTTGACACAAACCATAATTTAGAGCAGAACGGGTTTCTGGCAACCGCACAATGTTTGTACGGTTCAGGTGAACCCTTTATGAAGTGCTTAACGGTTTCTGACAACCCTTGCACGAGGAACGGTTAATGTAAACCGTCATCTGAAGCGGAAATGGTTTCTGGGAACCGTCCACTGTAGGTACGGTTTCCGGGAACCCTTCATGAAATGTTTTACGGTTTCTGAGAACCTTTCATTGAGGAACGGGTGACACAGACCGTAATCTGTAGCAGAAAGGGTTTCTGAGAACCTTTCACCGAGGAACGGTTGATACAAACCGTCATCTGGAGCGGAAAGGGTTTCTGGGAACCGTACAATGTATGCACAATCCGGGGAAACTCTCTTTGAAGTGCTTTTTAGTTAATAACAACCTTAACGTTCAAACACGGTTCCTGAGAGCACTTTTACGAACCGTGCCAAAGCTCGCCAGAATTTATTTCAATACTAGACTATGCCTACTTTCCAGCGTCACGCTGTACCAATTTCCGTATTCGTAGACGATTCCAAATAGATAAGAAGACTTTTGTGAACAATATCGCTCGCTCTTGCGACATATAGCTTACCGACTTCCTGATTCGACTGATACCCCCATTTCCGCACTCCGCCGCACTTGAATTGATACGTGCAAGTCGAGGATCGATGTTGGCATAACTTGAAAGAAAGGCTGCTGGCGCACACTTCGTATGGCCCTTGGCATGAAAGGCATCAATGACAAACAGCGTGTCCGCAAAAAAATCGGCTTCACGCGTCATGCAGTAAGGCCCTAGGGCGCATGCAAAGTCGTAGATAACTCGCTTTGGAGCCTTTGGCCACCGGGTGATCATAGCAGAGAAGACGTCATTCCGGCCCTCTCCTCGAGGAATGCAATGGAAGCCATAGCATATGCTATGTGTGCACCAAGCACACATGATCCCTCCTGTGAGTCGTTGCTCTCCGTACTGAGAATAGTATTTCGAGCATTTGTCACCGCGGTTGCCCCCCGTTTCAGTTCTCTGGTCGTGCAATAGCTGAGGGTACCTGGGCCGGTGCCGAATTTGTGGCATGCTGTAACAACATCCTGTCTATTATCGACCAACCCAAAAAAAAAACGATCAGCAATTGTGCCACAAGCTGCGTAAGCTACCCACACTTCTCCAATCTATCTCTCTATATCCCAACCCGATATTTGGAGGTGTATCATGAACTAGTAGCTTATTGAGCACATCCATACCACGTTCGTAAATCCACATGCACAGCTGGGTCACTGACAGCCGGTAGTGTGCATGTAGTTTCTTCTCGTGCTGTAGCAAGTTGTACAAGACTGGGATTGTGACCAGCAACGACGCATTATTGGGTGTGGGATTTTGGTTGAAGACGTGTAAGTCTTGAAGGGCGAAACGAGTTGACATTTGAAGGACAGACTCCTCCGCACTGATCTGGACGAGATGGGTGAATTACATGTCCTCAGAGATGAACTTGAGCGAGCCCCACCTGAACAAATAGCTCCCTAAACACACTTGAAACTTTACGTCTCGAAATATACGCCTCGTATCCGAATTGTTCGTTGAATAGCTCGGCCAATCCCTCGTGTACCGCCCTGAGCTGCACAAGAGCTCTATTGGCTAGATCTATGTGCTCAATTGCTACTTTGGCCGCCTGGGCGATCTCTTTACTCTTTTGTCCTCCCTCCGCCCCTTGATCGTCCTGAATTCCTTCCCGAGCAATTTCACCCGGTTCGGCCCCGTCTTCACCTAGCGCGGCGCTAGTTAAAGCGGGTGCTGCGATAATTTTACGGACCAACTTTCGCAACGTAACATCCTGAAGGAGCTGTTGTTTACCCAGATATTGGCTTGCACCGCGAGTAGCAGAATCGGGATCAAGTGTTGTCGGCGGACGCAGTGAGGATAAGACATGTTTCCGACTGAATGCCAATGTCACGCCATCCCAAATCACGGTCTCCGGTGCTGGTCCACACTCAGGACATTTCATGTCACCATTCAGTTGTTGCAGTCGTGCATAGGAGAACCATATGGCGCGGAACATTTCTTCGCTAAGAAAAGATTTATCGGATGCGTTTATTTCATACCGCCTCGTCACCACTGTAACCCAGCCCACAAATGGCGTCTCGGAAGACGTGTATGCAGATGTGTACTCATCGAGGAGATCGTGCGCCATGAGAATGCGCCCGTTAAAATTAAACAGACCGAGGTGTCGTGTTTCCGGGCTAATACCACGACGCTTTCCCTGCTTGCATGACGACGAGGGGCAAAGTTGCACCTCAATACGGCTGGTGTATGACCTGGACAGGCCATATATAATGCAAGGCTGCTCCGTCGAGAGGAGACTTGGCTTGTATACTGTTCCACATCTGCAGGTCGAGTCTGCATTCAGGGGTATTATGGAGGGAGCGACGGATACTAGTGGTAGAGATCTTGCATATAGTATAGGATCTGTCGGCAGTGAAGCCCACGGTGGTGGCAAAATTGGTAAATGGGAGATCGATCTCTCATTACTGCCCCCTCTCCGAACGGTAGGGGCTACAACTATTGCATTTCAGTTACGCTTGACAGTCTTTGTATAAATGTAAAGCAGTACCTGGGGTAAGGGCCTGCCAACCGCCAATATCCGTTGCGGCAGGATCACCCGTAACCAGTTTCCGAAGGTGATCACGGGCGATTTTGACGTGGACGCAGTCATTCATGTGATCCTTCGAGCACTTCCACAGCCCACTCCCTACGTCCATGCCATGATAAGAAACGATGCTGCGGCTATTGAGGTGTTGGTTACGCCCGGGAGTCGACACAGAAAATAGGTTTTCAAAATCCCCATTACCGTTTGATTGGCGAGAGAAAATCACCACCGAGTCATCTGTTAGTTAGAATGTTGAAAAGACGAAACAATCCTCAATCATTTTCTGCCCATACCTCCTGCATCGAATTCCCCGTCTTCCGGGAACTTATCTTCCTGATATTCCTGCAGAAAGTGTTCGTGCAAACATTTGTTTGATTGTGGGCAGGAACAGGCGACACATAATTCATCCCCAATACGAACACGCTGCAGGTGATACCACGAAGCCTGAAAATTAATATTGCGCCGGTGAGCGGTTGATGCAGGTTTGTTTTATGAAAAAAATATCGACTCACCGTTGACCTCTGACCTTTTGCATCCCATCCTTGAACAACAAACAGAGTCTTGCTGATCTGAAAAAATCCGCAACAGTCGGCCAAGGCAGCATCCACATAGTGCTCATACGGATCAACCCGATTCCCTAGTAGTTTGCAATTGTCTGAGACAACCACCCGACCAGGGTCAAAGGTCCCCACTGGCCCCGTACTATACTCACCGAAAACATCTCCATTGCTATCGTCGCAAACTGGTAGCGCACTAGTAGGCACCTCCACTGGGTCTGAGTCCCGTCTTCTTCGTTTGACCCCGCGCCTGGGATGTACCCCTTGGGGCGCTTTCAGAGGAGTTCGAGTCGCTTCCAGTGGGTCCAGGGTGCCTGAATAATGGAAACAATTATCCCATTTGGGTGAGTCGGGAGGTGTGCAAAGTTCAACTCGCTCGGGAGACGGGGACGGGGATGCAGACATTCGTTGGCGGGAACTGGGTGATGGGAATAAAGTAGTTGTCTAGGTTCTTTTCGGGCTGATCTGGAGCAGATTCGAACAGATTCAGATTCAACCCTGATCCGATATAGTAACAAACAAGATTTTTTAAAAGTATATCTATTGAGGATCGACCCTTTCCTGGGTCTCTGACAATATGACTCGTAACAGGACCCCCACCAGCAAGGCAACAGCGTCCAAAGCAGCCAAACAGGGCGTACGCCGGTGCACAAAATGTCCCAACAGACCCCTGCGTTCAGAGTGCGCCCACACAAAGCTCGGCTTGGAATTCCTCGCGAAGGTAAGCATATTACTCACCATTAAATCTTTCCTCCACACCACGTCGCTCATATATGTGACAGGCAGCATCCAATTTACAAAACCAGCTTGTCACCCCAGCTCAAGAACGTGGTACGAGCCGCTCGGATGACGAAATGACCAGCAGTCCGGATCTCCCCGCAACGCCTTCTCCTGTAATCGTCGAATTCATGCCTAATTCCTTTTCCTGTTGACTGAAAAATTTCCTAGGCTGGCCCGGGGGTTATTGATCCGTTTCTTCTCGCGCAGTCACACCCCATCGGCACTGCCCTCCCCGAATTCCCCACACCCGGGCCTGAGACACCTTCAGTTAAGACGAAAAAGCGCATTCGTCCTTCAGCCAGCAATAATGTACATGGTCGGGTTGAGGGTGCCAAGCGCGGCAACCAAGTATATGGTGAGCCACTACGCTCTATAATATAATTGTTATTTAATAATTTGTTGTTCAGAGGTAGTCCGAACAAAGGCACTCCGGGAACCAATCAAAGATTCGCGGGCAGCCGGAAAACGCTTCCATCGTTTATTGACGAGTCTCGTCACCCGTGTACGTCCCCTAATCAATTATCTGCTACTACCCGGCTTATGTTACTTTAGTGCGAAAGGCTCAGCCACGAGACTGGGTGCTGGTTGTATCTGGGAGCGCAACATGCTAGCGCCACCACCGAGTACACGCACTACGCATCCACTCGACTGCGACGTGAAGCCATGCCACAACTCGCAGACATCCACCAACAATTCAACAAAGCGATGGCTGCCCTGGTTTCATCCCGCCGTCGGGATGCGGTGGATATGGCCATGCAATTGGCTCAGGCACAGGAAGAGCAAATGGGTGCTCTTGCCGAAGCTGAGGCCTCCCGTCGTGCCTTGCAACAGGAACAGTCAAGCGGGGCACAAAAAGACGTTGAAATCGGCCAATTACAGGCACTGCTTGGTATTAGAGGCGCAAGCCTAGTGTAAACTTAGCATACATATTATATTGAATGCAATCCTTGATTGCGTCGTGGGAAAAAGTCTTATCTGGAATTGACTTCAGGGCTCCGGAAATTGCGACAACGCGGTGCTGTTCCCGGTAATAGCAGTGTTATCAAAATCCCCCAAATCCAGAAACCTCAATTATCTGATATCTCGACAATGGTCCGTTTTAGTCAATCCCTTCTCGTCGTCGATGAGCGACACACCTGCCTTACTTTTTAGTCGAACCATAGCGAACGGGGCAGCATGGAATGGTTATTTATCGACCTTAGGGTTTCAATTTTGGGGAGACGGTCACTTCTGCCATCTTGCCAGCATTGCCACGACTGACTACAAGGTGTACCGTGCAACCAACCGACCTCACTGGGAATTAGCAGAGGTGTACGGATCCGAGTATGTTCTACCCGGCGAATATCTGATATATCGTCCGTCCGGGTTTACAGATAGTGATTGTCCGGGAATTTCCACCTTAGTCCGTAGATTACATGCATCCATTTCTGCAAGCTCAGATCAGGAGCTTCCCATTCCACCTCGCTACAAACTTATGGAAGGACTCGATACTAGTGGTATATAGTAAATTGTATTCATGTTACGATCAGTAAACTTGCCCAGTTCGACTGTGTTTCCCTGAAGTTCGACGTAGTCTATTTCATAATCGTCGTATTTACCTGGTCGGAGTTCAGTGTTAATGGGATGCTCATGAACATTATCTTCCAAGTGTGGTGGCGGAATTTACGTATTAGAGACGCGCCAAATTAATTAGAATGCAATACGAGTTACGAAGTACCACGTATGCAATGTCCCCCATTGACACCTACTACCCTAGTCGCCTCTACCGTCTGTTGAATCCTGGAGCACATCCGCGTTGATCATCGACATTGAGCCGTCTGTGTCACTTGGTACCGCCCTGAACCATTGTGAGTCAATTTCCAAATTCTCTTAACAAGAGATTCAACTAACATGCCCGGCTTCCAAAGGACACCCTCCACGAACATGATTGGTATGGCTTCTCCATTGGTTCGCGTCGCAAGCTCGTTTTGCCTGTTGGGGGATACCCAACCATTATTGCCAACGGCGAGGTCAATCAACATGACCACTTACTCCTCCCCTTCAATGATCGATATGGAGAACCCTTCCCATTTGTAAAGGCACCGAGAGTTGGAGCTACAACCCGATAAACCTGTGAGATAAGCGTCGTCTCGACAATCACGAACTACTTACCGCTGATCAGTGAGCGGACTGGCAACTACCTCTGTGCGCTCGAGGCTCCGTAGGGTGTGTAAGTAGTTCTGGGCTTCGATCTCCGCTTCAGTCGGTAGAATATCGGTAGCAAGAACTGATCTGGGGCAATGAATAAAATCATTGTTCTGCGACTGATGAGCTGGCTCCACAGGGACTTACAGAGGTTGGGATTTGACGAGGACGAGAGCTGTTGAGATCCAAAAAATGGTTAAGCAGTCGGAAAACCGTCTGACGTTGTCATAGGGCTTACGTTTGCTTTCAACATCCATTGCTTGTAGTATATCACTGAGGGGACGGCAAATTAGAGCGATGGAATCCGAGGGATACCAGTCACATGCAGGCACCTTTTGTGCCATATTAAACCAAATTGACCATGCATAGACTGCATCACAGCTTGCCCGATGCAGTATATTAAATTGTCGTTATCATCAAATATATATGACTACTCGGGACTCGTAATGGAAGAAGAAAAAATTTGTCCTTACCGTGTTACCAATCCGGTAGCTGAATCTCAGCTGAACCCTTTCTCAAAACTGCTTTGGGACGACCCCAAATGGAACACGGCGACCTCTACTTAATTCCATTGATAGGATTTGGTCGGCGCCCTCGGTCCGCTGTGTCGATCGAGCCTACGACGTGACGACACCAATTACATCATAAGTATCGCGAACATTTTGTGGTGAACAGGGGGCAGCTGTCTGCTCTTTCTTATGTTGTAATGTAACCCTACTATTAGTAGTTCATCAAAAGTTTCCTGCATCGTAGACAGCCCACGACTGTGAGCTTTTTGTTTCAAATGTGAAAGTTCGAGTTGAAATGCTGTTGTCAAGTAAATGAGTCAAGATCGCGACACCAAACAATACAGCGTATTTGGTATGTTTCATGCCACCTTCAACTGGAAAGCAAGAAAAGTGGGAGAGCCATCGTGCTGCATGTGCCGATATTATGGATGGTATAGTGACTGCTTTCTTAAACACATTACGCAAATTAAATGGTGTATATCCGACTTATAAACGGGAAATTCTCAGGGCAAATCGCGTGTAGAAGTAACACCTCCTTGTTCAAAATATTATACAACTAATTCTCACAATTTCTGTGGTCAGATTTCGAGAACAAATACGGTCCCTCAAAGTTTGAATATATCCTAACTCCACGACACATTGTAAAACTAAAACTACATAGCAAATGAAGATCAGTTCGCGGCAAAATGGCTTGTGCGTTGTTTCAACTCTGCATGCTCGATATTTCTAATACCAATCCCCTAAGATCAGCCCCAATGTTGGGTCGCGAACCGGGAACTTACACCCCTCAGCAACAAACACAGTGTACGACTCGGAGTAGACAACGTGAATATTGGTCTGCCGCCTGGCTTAAACTACTGATTCTGTAGCAAGTGTAAATAGCCCGTCAGAGCTCTGTGACTCTGATGAAACGGACTCTGAAGGTGAACATCATGCTGCGGCAAATGGCTTGTGTGTTGTTTCGACTCTACATATTCTATATTTCTAATACCAACTTCTCAAGGTCAGCCCCAATGTTGGGTCGCGAACCGGGAACTTACCCCCCTCAGCAACAAACACAGTGTACGACTCGGAGTAGACAACGTGAATATTGGTCTGCCGCCTGGCTTAAACTACTGATTCTGTAGCAAATGTAAATAGCCCGTCAGAGCTCTGTGACTCTGACGAAACGGGCTCTGAAGGTGAACATCATGCCGCGGCAAATGGCTTGTGTGTTGTTTCGACTCTACATATTCGATATTTTTAATACCAACCTCCCAAGGTCAGCCCCAATGTTGGGTCGCGAACCGGGATCTCCCCCTCTTCCCCAACCACAAACACAGGGTACGACAACGTGAAGGTTGGACCTCCTCTATGGCTTTACTTTTTTTAATTTATTTCGCACAAGTTACAACAGCGGCACTCTACCAATATCTATGGTCATCCACGGTATGACCGCACACGAGTCCCAACAACGCCAAGTGCTGTAAGAGTGCTTCCAGCTCTCATGTTCTCAAAACCTATTCACATGCGAAGGTGAAGCTCGAATGCAGTACACTTGACCGACAATAAACTATACAGAGGTACAATGTTGAGATGTAACTAAGTTCGGCGGATCACACCGCCTTTCTTCCACGCCGTCGTATATTGGCTAAGCGCCGCCGCTTTGCTCGATTGCTTGGTGTGAGAACATTTACTCACGCCCGTCACCTGAGGGGAAGCCTCGGTCCTAAGAGATTGCAGTCAGCAAGAGTGAACAAGGGAAAAACAGGTGAAATACTGACCACGAAGGATAGATGCCCGGTTCCAGTCCTTGGGTGACCAAGAACCATTTACCATTTACTGATTCGACATCTGCTAACTGTTCCGCCAACTCATCAGGCGTTATGACGGGAATCGGGGCGACCACAGCAACTGGAGCAATTGCGGGTTGAGGAGTCACAGTGGTGGCTGTAGGAGCTTTTGTTGATTTAAATATTGCCTTCGCATTTATTTAAGGCGGGGCTTACCGTTTGTGGAGCTTCCACCATCCGTCGCATCGTCCTCTGCGACGGGTCCAGCTATTCGTACGAAGTATGATATAATTGTAACACGATTAGAACACATAAGATTTAGCATACATTCTACGGCGCTTTGAAGCGTTACTAAAACATCGTCCGCGACGGGTGAAGTGACTGGTCCTGCGAGACCTGAGACGGCCGCGGAGAGGTTAGTCAGAAACCCAATTTAAACAAATGGCAGGCTAACTAGTTTCTATGGGTGCATCCGCCTGTACTATTGGGAACGGTCCATCGTCCGCGACGGGTGAAGTGACTGGTCCTGCGAGACCTGAGACAGCCGCGGTGAGGTTAGTCAGAAACCCAATTTAAACAAATGGCAGGCTAACTATTTTCCTTGGGTGCATCCGCCTGTACTATTGGGAACGGTCAGCAAGTCATCGCTTAGGTCAATCAGCGACAACTTACTCTCTAGTATACTGACAAGACGGTCAAAAGCAGCAGCTAATGTAGCCAAGGATGCGGCGTCATGTGCATCTTTGGCTTCTTCAGCGGCTGACTCGTGCTTGTTGAGGTTCGTCATGTTCGGGGGAACGGGGAGTTGATTTGAGCTTCGAATTCTTGGTACACTCCTATATGGGAGCAAACTATTTGCACTTGTTATCACAAAAATAATGAATCACCAATGATAAATTACGCATCAGCCTACGCCAGCGTCCAGGTGGCGTACGCGTGGACGGTGTACCCAAGCCGTTGATATCTGCGATCTCAGCTGGTTTGGCTTCTTATTTCACCGAGTCTTTTTTCTTCCGGAGTTTATTTACATGTGTTGTGGAAGTCTGGCAAGGCCCTGATCAACACCTCCAAATATTCACACACCAATTACGCCGGCTTCAGTCTTCGCTTCATTCATTTTCGGCTAAATATTAACTGAAATCTCCCCCTCCCCTCCCGCACCAAGAACGGGCTACTAAACGACCAAGCCGTTGATATCTGCGATCTCAGCTGGTTTGGCTTCTTATTTCACCGAGTCTTTTTTCTTCCGCCGTTTATTTACATGTGTTGTGGAAATCTGGCAAGGCCCTGATCAACACCTCCAAATATTCACACACCAATTACGCCGGCTTCAGTCTTCGCTTCATTCATTTTCGGCTAAATATCAACTGAAATCTCCCCCTCTCCCCCTGAAGTCACCG
>Ga0193724_1000440_pt1 | contig 9946 bp, 9 predicted proteins | sample H2a1metaG_FD_146005 | JGI IMG/M metagenome (GOLD analysis project Ga0193724, IMG submission 146005) | Soil microbial communities from a riparian zone of the East river system, Colorado, United States - H2a1 | ecosystem: Environmental > Terrestrial > Soil > Riparian zone | place: USA: East River... | reverse complement strand
GGCTTCTTCAACCGTGATGACGCCCTCGTTGCCGACCTTCTTCATGGCGTCGGCGAGGAACTTGCCGATTTCGGCGTCGCCGTTGGCGGAGATGGTGCCGACCTGGGCGATTTCCTCGTTTGAGGTCACCTTCTTGGAGTTCTTGACGAGGTCGGCGACCACGGCTTCCACAGCCAGATCGATACCGCGCTTCAGATCCATCGGGTTCATGCCGGCGGCAACCGCCTTGGCGCCTTCCTTCACGATGGCCGCGGCCAGCACGGTCGCGGTGGTGGTGCCGTCGCCGGCCGCATCCGCCGACTTGGAGGCCACTTCGCGCACCATCTGGGCGCCCATGTTCTCGAACTTGTCCTCAAGCTCGATTTCCTTGGCGACGGTGACGCCGTCCTTGGTGATGCGGGGTGCGCCGAACGACTTGTCGAGCACGACGTTGCGGCCCTTGGGGCCGAGCGTCACCTTGACCGCGTTGTTGAGGATTTCGACGCCGCGCAGCATGCGATCGCGGGCATCGACGCCGAATTTGACTTCTTTAGCTGACATTTATTGGTCTCCGTTTGAAACTGATCCTCATCCTGAGGAGCCCGCCCTTGAGCGGGCGTCTCGAAGGATGAGATGATTTGAGCTTGCGGCCGCATCCTTCGAGACGCCGGCTGCGCCGGCTCCTCAGGATGAGGGAACGGGCTAAGGCGCTTACGCGGCCTTCTTCTTGGAGGCGGGAAGATCGGTGAGAACGCCCATGATGTCGCTCTCCTTCATGATCAGCAGCTCCTCGCCGTCGAGCTTGACCTCGGTGCCCGACCACTTGCCGAACAGCACCCGGTCGCCGACCTTGAGGTCGATCGGGATCAGCTTGCCGGCTTCGTCACGGCCGCCCGGACCGACCGCCGTGATTTCGCCCTGGGAGGGCTTTTCCTTGGCGCTGTCCGGAATGATGATGCCGCCAGCTGTCTTCTCTTCGGCGTCGATGCGCTTGACCACAACGCGGTCGTGAAGCGGACGGAATTTCATGCAGTCCTCCTAAGCTTTTGAAGTTGTTGCCGAGTTTTTGAGATTGGCAGTCTACACCAGCGAGTGCCAGCGCAGCTGTGATGGACATAGTCCAGACTTGAGCGGGGAACAAGGGCTTCTAGCAGAAAATTTGGCACTCAAATATGACGCCTGCCAATTTCGTTCAGCATCATTAATTCGCCAGAACAGACCCCGAAACCCCGTACTAGCACGTGCGGTAAGCTGCTGCTAACGCGAGATATTTCAACAGAACGTTAAACATTTAGGCTTGTGATAGGTTGGTATCGTGCGTCACATTTGTCTCATGTGAGCGCATCTCCACCGGGTGGCTCCCGGTCGGCAGCCACTTCGTGAAATGCGCTCCAGCAATGGAGGTAAGCATGGTCTCGCGGGTTGGGGTTTCCGAGGACTTCCGGAAGCAGGTGCTGGGTTACGGGCTGACGACGGCGCAAATTCTTTATCGCATGCCGGATCATCCCTCGTTGCTGCAAACCTATGTCTGGCAGAACTACGATCTGTTTCCCAAATTTCCGGCGCTGAAGGATTTCCTCAGCTTCTGGGAAAAGTCGCTGGAAGGACCGTTGTTCTCCGTGACGGTCGCTCACTCCAAGCTGATCAAGCCCGCCGAACTGCGCGCCGTCGACGGCGTGTTCCGGCTGCATTGAGTCCGACTGGGTAGCGTTTTGAGGGTGGGCAAAGGCGCGCTCGCGCCGTGCCCACCAACGACTGACAGACGCAATCGGGTTGTTTCGCGGTGGGCTCGCTTCGCTCAGCCCACCCTACGAAGTGCAAACTATGCTAACCTTTCCCGACTATTCGGAAAAGGAGAGCATCAATGGCCAAGCAGAAGCCGAAATCGCGCGCTGCGGCGAAGACCGCCGCGTTGAAAAAATCGCCCGCGCGCAAGACTGCCAGCAAAACAGTCGCCAAATCCACCGCGCGCAAGACCAAGGCCCGCGCGCTGCCAGCCGCCAAACCGCGCCCGCGTCCGAAGCAGCGCATCGCCATCAGTCATCATCGCGAAGAGGATTTCAAAGCCGATGGCTTGCGCACCTATGCGCAATACCGCGATCTCGGCATTGCCGAGGCCAGCCACGGCCTGGCGCAGGCGCATGTCATCCGGCTGATCGGGCCATGCAATCCTGCCGAGGTTTCAAAGCTTCACTTTCACGACGTCGAATTCCAGATGGTCTATGTCCTGAAGGGCTGGATCAAAACCTACATGGAAGGGCAGGGCGAGACGCTGATGAAAGAGGGTAGCGCATGGACCCAGCCGCCCCGGATCAAGCATCTCATCATGGATTATTCCGACGACGTCGAACTGCTCGAAGTGATTTTGCCGGCGGAGTTCAAGACGGTTGAACTCGCAACGTGAGGCCAAGAAAATTGTTAGTGCGTCATGGCCGGGCATAGCCGTCCAGAGGACGGCGTCGCTTCCGCTTGCCTATGTCCCGGCCATCCACGTCTTCGCACTAGAAAGGAAGACGTGGATGCCCGGCACGAGGCGGGGCATGACGAAGATTGTAGCGCCTTCAGCTTAACACCCCCACGATCGCGCCCATCAGGCAGGTCGTCAGCGTGCCTGACACGATCGATTTCAATCCCAGCGCATTGATCTCGTCGCGGCGCTGCGGCGCCATGGTGCCGAGGCCGCCGATCATGATGCCGAGGCTGCCGAAATTGGCAAAGCCGCACATCGCATAGAGCATGATCAGCCGCGAGCGCGGATCGAGCGCGTCGGGACCGAGTTTCGACAAATCGACATAGGCGATCAGCTCGTTGAGTACGGTCTTGACGCCCATCAGGCTGCCCGCGGTGACCGCTTGCGGCCAGGGCAGGCCCATCAGCCAGCACACCGGCGCCATGGCGTATCCGAGCATCCGCTGCAGCGAGATCGCCGCCCCGCCGATATTGGGCAACAGCCCGAGGATCGCATTGGCGAGATACACCAGCGCCACCAGCACCATCAGCATCGCGACAATGTTGAGCAGCAGTTCAAGTCCTGCCGTCGTGCCCTTGACGATCGCATCCATGGTGCTGGAGGCGGCGAGACCGGGATCGGGCGCGACCTTTGGGCCGCCGGCGGCGACCGGGGGCACCTCGAGCGTACCGCCGGTGTGCCTGCCATCGGCCTCCGGCACCATGATCAGGCTGACCAGGATCGCCGCGGGTGCGCCCAGCACCGACGCAATCACGAAATGCGCCGCGGCATCCGGGATCAGCGGCGCCAGCAGCGTGGCATAGAGCACCAGCACGGTGCCGGCTATACCCGCCATGCCGCCGGTCATCACCAGAAACAATTCGCTGCGCGTCAGCTGCGCCAGGTAAGGCCGGATGAACAATGGTGCTTCCACCATGCCCAGAAAAATATTGGCGGCGGTCGACAACCCGACCGCGCCGCCGACGCCAAGCGTGCGCTCCAGGACCCACGCCATGCCGCGCACGACTGGGGGCAGGATGCGCCAGTAGAACAGAAGTGTGGTCAGCACGCTCATCACCAGCACGATGGGGAGCGCCTGAAACGCCAGAATGAAATCCGCGCCGGGCGCCTTCAGGTCGAACGGCAGCGTGCCGCCGCCGAGATAGCCGAACACGAACGAGGTGCCCGCGCGCGAGGCCGCCGAAATCGCGCCCACGGCATCGTTGATGACGCCGAAGGCATGGGCGACGAACGGCAATTTTATCAGTATCACGGCGGTGGCCAACGTGACGATGAGGCCGATGCCCGCCTGTCGCAGCGACACAGCGCGGCGGTTTTCGCTGAGCACCCATGCGATGCCAAGCAACGCCAATACACCGAAGGCCGATTGCAGCTGCAGCATAATTCCCCCGCGCCCAGGCGATTATGGCAGCGTCGTGCAGCAAAGCGCAATGCCATGCGTTTTGCATCGGGAGGCGTCCGAACGCCAGATGTTGACAACCGGTCAGGGGTCAGCCACGCGTCAACAACCGACGTGCAGCGGGCAACTGCTCACAATTAGAAAACCGGGCAGAAGCCGTTGACCGTATCGTCGATGATATCAGCCGACTCCAGTTCGCTGCTCAGGCACCGGTCTTTCCTGCTTTTTCTTCTGACACGAAGTTTCTCGCGGTTCTCCAGTCAAGTCGCCGCGGTTGCGATCGGTTGGCAGATCTATGACCTGACCGGCAGCGCGTTCGATCTCGGGATGGTCGGGCTGGTTCAGTTTCTGCCCACAGCACTCCTGGTTTTCGTGGCGGGCCACGCTGTGGACCGCTACGAACGCAGGCGCGTCTTGCAGATCTGCCAACTCGCCCAGGCGCTGACGGCGCTGTTTTTGGCGTGGGGTGCCTATTCGGGCTCGCTGACGGCATTGCAGATTTTTATCGCAACGGGCGTGCTCGGAACGGCCACCGCGTTCGAAAGCCCCGCGGTGGCGGCGCTGCTGCCGCTCATCGTTCCGCAGGGCACGCTGCAACGCGCGACCGCCTTGTCCAGTGGCTCCGCTCAGATCGCCACCATCACCGGCCCCGCGCTTGGCGGTCTGGCTTATGCCGTTGCGCCCAGCATGCCCTACGGCATGATGGTTTTGTTTTGGCTATCGGGAGCGATACTGAGCGGGGCGGTTCGTCTGGCGCAATCGGCCGTCGTCAGGGATTCCACAACGCCGGCCGACCTGTTCGCGGGCGTCCGGTTTGTCCGCAACAACGCTGCCATTCTGGGAACGATCTCGCTCGATCTGTTCGCGGTGCTGTTGGGCGGCGCGACCGCGCTGCTGCCGATTTACGCGCGCGATATCCTGCAGACCGGCCCCTGGGGCCTCGGCATCCTGCGCGCCGCGCCTGCGGTCGGTGCACTGCTGATGACCGCCGTCCTGGCGCGCCATACGATTAACCGGCGCGTCGGCGTGCGCATGTTTCAAGCCGTGATCGTGTTCGGCGTGGCGACTGTGGTATTCGCTGTTTCGCAGTGGATGTGGCTCTCGGTTGTAGCGCTGGCGATACTCGGCGCGGCCGATATCGTCAGCGTGGTGATCCGCTTCTCGCTGGTCCAGCTCGCCACCCCCGACGAGATGCGCGGCCGTGTCGGCGCGGTGAACTTCCTGTTCATCAACGCCTCCAACCAGCTCGGCCAGTTCGAAAGCGGCGTAACAGCGGCGCTGTTCGGCGCGATGCCGGCCGCCGTGCTCGGCGGCGTCGGCACAATCGCGATCGCGCTGTTGTGGATGAAGCTGTTCCCGACGCTACGCGATGTGGAGCGGCTGGAGTAGGGGTGGCTCCGCTCAGCCCCGCCCGACGAACGGCATCTTGCTGGCCATCACCGTCATGAACAGCACATTGGCGTCGAGCGGCAGGCTCGCCATGTAGGCTACCGCATCGCCGACCGCCTTGGCGTCCATCCGCGGCTCCGGGATCTTGCGGCCGTCGGGCTGCAGCACGCCGGCGACCATGCGATCCGTCATCGGGGTCGCGGCATTGCCGATATCGACCTGGCCGACTGCAATGTCGTACATGCGGCCGTCGAGGTTGGTGGCTTTGGTCAGGCCGGTGATGGCGTGCTTGGTGGAGGTATAGGCCGCGGAGAACGGCCGCGGCGCGTGCGCCGAGATCGAGCCGTTATTGATGATGCGACCGCCGCGCGGGGTCTGGTCCTTCATGATGCGGAACGCGTGCTGTGTGCACAGGAACGGCCCGGTGAGGTTGGTGTTCACCACCGCTTGCCACTGCTCGAGGCTGAGGTCTTCAAAATTCACCGGCGGGGCGCCCATGCCGGCATTGTTGAAGAGCACGTCGAGCCGGCCATAGGTATCCATCACCTTGGCAAACAGCGCCGCGATCGATCCGGGGTCGGTCATGTCGGCGGAGACGGCAAGGCTCTTGCCGACGTTGTCGCCGAGCTTCTTGGTCTCGTCCAGCATTTCCATGCGCCGCCCAGCGAGCACCACCGTGAAGCCGGCGTTCATCAGCGCCAGCGATGCCGCGCGTCCGACACCGGTGCCTGCACCGGTCACCACTGCGATCTTGTTTGCTGCCTCGGCCATTTGTTTCCTTACCTTTTGTCACGTTTTTGATTCTGTTTCGGTCTTGTAGGGTGGTCTTGGAATATTCTGATGCGCCGCGCGCAGCGCCGCCGACCAGCGCGAGCGAAGATCGTGAAAATACGGCTCGCCAGCCTCGATGCGGTGATTGAGATCGGCATCGCAGACGTCGGAACGCACCACCAGCACGTCGATCGGAAGACCGACGCCGAGATTGGAGCGCATCGTCGAATCCATCGAGATCAGGCTGGTCTTGAGCGCTTCATACAATTCGACGTCGTAGTGCATGGCGCGGTCGAGCACCGGCTTGCCGTATTTGTGCTCGCCGATCTGCAGATAGGGCGTGTCGGTGGTGCATTCGATGAAGTTGCCGGCCGGGTAGACCATGAACAGCCGCATCCGCGAGCCCTTGATCTGGCCGCCGAACAAAAACGACACGTCGAAATTGATGTCCTCGGACTGCAGCGCCGTGCCTTCGGTGGCGTGGACCGCGCGGATTGCCCGGCCGATGCGCTGCGCCGCCTGGAACATGGTCGGCGCGTTCAGCAGGGTTTCGAGGTCGCCGGTATGCGGATCTTCAAGCCCTTCGGTCAGCGTAGACAGCACCGACTGGCTGATCGCCAGATTGCCGGCGCTCGCGACCGCCATGATGCGGTCGCCCGGTTTGCTGAAGATATGGAGTTTGCGAAAGGTCGAGACGTTGTCGAGGCCGGCATTGGTACGGGTGTCCGCGATCATGACCAGACCGTCCCGCACCAGCACTCCGCAACAATAGGTCATTTCCGATCCCCGAACGCAACAGACGGCGCGCGAAATTACTAGCCAATTTCGCAAGCGCCTCCAACCCCATTCGGGGGCATCAGCCGAGGTTTGGGGCGATTCCGTCGTGGCGTCGCCGATATCGACCGGTTAGACAACTTTCCGTCGAATCCTGAGGGCAGGGGCGGCGTATGAAAAAGCAAATGAATATCGGCGGTCTGGTGGTGGCCGCGCAAATCTTGGGCATTCCGGGCGCCTTCGCGGGCCCCTGGGAAGACGGCATGGCGGCCTATAACCGCGGCGACTACGTGCCGGAGTTGCGAGTGTTGATTAGACCGTCATTGCAAGACGCGCCAAATTGGCGCGTCTTGCAGCGTTCACCGCAGAGAAACGCCTCTGATATGTAAAAGCCTTCTCACGTCAGGGTTTCGGCTGCGCGGAGGCAACGGCGCCGCGCAACTGCGTTGCCACCGTCAACTGCCCGATTTTCTTCCCCATGTCTTTTCCAACCTCGGTTGAGAAGCGGTAATGAAAGCCGGCGTAAATGCGGGCGTTCGAGACCTCATCACTGTAGTCCTGCAGGCGCGTCCATTTGCGCGTGACTCCAGGAGCAGTCGGGCTCGTCAGCGAGATAGCATCGACCTCATCTCCTGCGACGCTTTGAAGAACGGTGGAAATAGCGGCCGCGACAATGCAGTGCGCGCACGGATATTCGGGATGCATCGGGGTAACGCCGAGCGGCATCCATGACTCTTCGCGCGGCGTTGCGGCATTGGATGTGAGATCGGCATTGCGGATCGCCGTCACCGGCCGCCATAGATTGTAGGTATATTTGGCGTCGAACACGGCGATGAAGGCGTCAACGCCCGCGATCGAACTGAGCGCGAACAGACGGGCGCAGTCAACGACGTCCATTTTCCGGGCCATCGCGATCTGCTTGACGATCGGATTGTAGGTCCAGGGTCCAGTCTGAAACCAGAAGCGGCCGATATTGGTCTGCTCAGCCGTGCGCTTGCTGCTGTTGCGGCTTCCGATCTCGCGGATCTCGTTCAAATCCCTGGTCCACGTCTCCGAACTAAGCGCCGGAGGAGGGCCCGGACGGAACTGCGAGCCCGTGCCCATCACCCACGGCGTCAGCGCTGGGCTAGTGGATTCAATAGGCGTTGCGGTCGGCACGTAGACGCCCGGCGTCGTGTAGGGCCGGTAATTCTCCGTCTTGTCGCCGGAGTCGTTGGCGCGCAGCGCGATAATTCCAGCCGCCGCTTTTTTGCCAAGTTCGATCCCCTTCGACTTCGCCTCCGTTTCGGCAATGCCCGAAAGCGACGCCGCGAGCGTCGCGTCGAGGTCGGCTTTCTGATCGGGATAAAGCGCCACCAGAATATCATAGGCGGCGGAAGCCGCCGCCGCTTCCTTGGAAGTCGTGCGTTCTGACGCGAGGTTGAGCTTGTAAGGGGCGTATCGTCGGTCGATCGCGTTGACCGCTTCAAACATCGCAATATGCAGCATCGCCAGTCCGCGCGCATTCGGGACATTGGCAAGTTGCTTCTCGATGCCGATTGCGTCCGCCTTGGCATTCCAGTCCATGATGACGTCGCAGCGCGCGGAACTGGTCAGCAGCGCCGCCGCGACGAGACTGGTGAAGAACGTCGCTCGGTTGATCCTTGACGCGGGTTTCATGGGCAAACTCCTTCACGGCGTGCCAGGCACGACCTCCGGGATTGGTGAGCCGATCTTGCCGATCTGCGGCGGGGTGTCGTGAAGGCCTGATGAAATTCTGCTGAAATGGTCTAGGATGCGGGCGGATCCGCAAAACCAGGCTGCACCCCTGTCATATCTGGCTGAAACCAAAAGCTATCGTTTCGGGCGGTTTGTCGTCGATCGCCGATCCGCCTGTTTGCGTTGCGATGGCGTGGTTTTACCCCTGCGGCCGAAGTCCTTCGACGTGCTGGTTTATCTGGTACAGAACCCGGGCCGCCTCGTTCCGAAAGGAGAATTGATCGATAACGTCTGGCAGGACGTCATGGTCACCGACAACTCACTGGTTCAGTGCATCAAGGACATCCGTCAGGCGCTCAACGACAACGCCCATGCGGAAATCGAAACTGTCGCCAAACGCGGCTATCTTTTTGCATCGCCGGTGGTTGTGATCGATGGCCATGCTGTGGACCTCGGCTCACCAACTCTAACGGCTGCGGCGGCTGGCGGGGACGGCGCCCTGCCGTTGCCCGATCGTCCTTCCATTGCGGTATTGCCATTCGCCAATATGAGCGGCGATTCCGATCAGGAGCACTTCGCCGATGGCATTTCCGAGGATTTGATTACCGGACTGTCCCGCATTCGTTGGCTGTTCGTCATCGCCCGCAACTCGACATTCGTCTACAAGCACCGCGCGGTCGACGTGAAACAGGTTTCGCGCGAGCTTGGCGTGCGCTACGTGCTGGAAGGCAGCGTGCGCCGCGCCGGCTCGCGGATACGCATCACCGCGCAGTTAGTCGACGCGATAACCGGCGGTCATCATTGGGCGGAGCGCTACGACCGCGAACTGGGCGATATCTTCGCTGTCCAGGATGAAATCACCTCCAGCGTCGTCGCGGCTATCGAGCCTCGTCTGCTTGCAGCGGAGGGCATCCGCTCGCTTTCGCGGTCCCCGGAAGATCTCGGCGCCTGGGAACTCGTCGCTCGCGCTCAAACGCATGTCTGGCGCCTGACACGCCTGGATTACGAGACCGCGATCGACGCTCTCAAACGTACCGTTGAGATACATCCGAACTACGCGCCTGCTCGAAGCTTGCTGGCGTTTTGCCTCTCGTTTGCTGCGCATATGGGGTGGGTCAACCGCGATCACGGGTTGCTCGTTGGTCGCCAACACGCTGTTCGCGCGGTCGCCCTCGACGATTGCGATTCCTGGGGACAGATCGCGCTTGGCTATTTGGCCCTCATGGAAAAACGCACCGAGGAATCGATCGCGGCTTTTCGTCGGGCGGTCAAACTCAACCCGAGTTCCGCGGCAGCCCACGGCAATCTTGGCCACGGCCTGGCATTTGCCGGACGCGACTGCGAGGCGATAGAGCATGCCGAGGAAGCGATCAGGCTCAGTCCCCTGGATCCGGAGATGGCGCTGTTCCTCGGGGCTATCGCGGTAGCTCATTATTGTGCGGGTCGATACGCGGAAGCTGTCGAAT
>Ga0193724_1000438_pt1 | contig 9979 bp, 14 predicted proteins | sample H2a1metaG_FD_146005 | JGI IMG/M metagenome (GOLD analysis project Ga0193724, IMG submission 146005) | Soil microbial communities from a riparian zone of the East river system, Colorado, United States - H2a1 | ecosystem: Environmental > Terrestrial > Soil > Riparian zone | place: USA: East River... | reverse complement strand
GTCCGAAGGGTGCGAGCCTGCGATTGGAAATGACCAGCGCTGGACGACGTTTTTCGGCGAGACGGTCGGCATAGGGAAATGGCACCACGACGATGTCGAAGGCGTCGAAGCGGTCCTTCTGTTGTTTCCCGCCGCGCGGGGGAGGGTTGGCGGTTCGCCTGCTCAACGCCCCCCTCTCCCGGCGGGCGCAGGCACGCAAGATCGCGGCGGAACGCGCCGACCTTCCCCGCAACGGCGGACCTGAGGCACGAAATTACAATCCGCCATAGGCCTTCTCGTCGGCCTCGGATGTCCATTCCGGAAACGCTGCGAACGGATCGTCGCCGGCTTCGGTCGCCACGTCGAGCAGGACGCCGTCGTCGGTTACGCGATAGGGGTTCAGCACAAACAGTTGACGCAATTCCCGCAAGTGCGAAACTGCTATCCGGGACCAAAGCGGCGCGAGGAGGCGGCATGAAGCGGTATCTGATCTTTGCGGCCTTGGGGCCGCTGCTCGGCGGGTTCCTGCTGCTGGTGGCGACCACCGTGATGTCCGGCTACTGGACCCACACCGACTTGTCCGAGGTCGCAAAGCTGTTCGTGGTATTCGCCAAGACGCTTCAGTACGCCTATCTGTTCGGCATCTGGCCGGCTCTGATGCTCGGCGCGATCGATGATATTCTTTTCCACGTCAAAAGAATTGGATGGCGCGTCCGGCTGCTGATCGTTGGCGTGGTCGCGTTTATCGCGGCGGAATTGCTCTACGGCTCCCGCGGATCGGACAGCGGTGTGGTCCAGTTCATCCTGTACGGCCTGGTCGGCTTTGTCCCCGCGACGCTCTCGTCGTGGCTCACGCACAGGATGGTTGAAGAACCGCACCCGCTGCCTTCCACCTGACAGCCCCGACGCCGCGATGAGCGCTTGAAACCCCGGATCATGTTCCGATCAGATTGGATCGGATCATGATCTCATCTCTTTGTTCGAGCATGTTCTTTTGGAAACCGGTTCTCGTTTTTCCGGATCATGCTCTGCACAAAAACGGCGGACCTTTCGGCCCGCCGCGCAGATGATGCGGGAGACCCCCCGGCTCTGCCGGGGAGGCAGTATTAGTTTGACATTTACGGCGGTCGCCGCCATTGCGCGGCCAGGTGTGCGTTTGACGGATTGTGCGATAATGAAGGAGTGCCGCTGATTTGCCCGACGTGTCAAGTATTTGCCCATAGCGCATCCGTGCCGGCGCCCGCCTGCTACTTTGCATGGGGTTGTTTTCGATATTTTAGGTTGGGAGCCACAGCTACGTGGCGGCGGCCGCTTCGAGCGGCCCAATTCCTAAAGCCCCCGGCTCTGCCGGGGGATACTTACAGCCCCGTTTCGATTTTATCGAAACGGAAAAGGCTCTACGTCCCGTTGGCGCGGCAACGGCCGTATCGTCCGAGATACCATCCGCGCGGGCAAGGATGCGCCGCCGGATTGGCGTAGTTGCGCCGGCATCCGCCATAGGGTCCGCGATGCCAGCCCAGGCCGCATCCGCCGGCGACTTCGATGACATCGGCGCCCGGTGCCGGCGCCAGTGCGGCCCGTGGCATCGCGTTGGCGGCACCAGCGCCCATCAGCGCGCTGGCCAGGAAAGCGGCTGCGATCAATCGGTTCATGAACTTCTCCCTTGAATGGAATGAATGAAAGGCGCTATCGCGTCAGCTGCCGGCAAACGCAATGCCGGCGCGGACTTCCGATATCGCCTGGTCGATCAGCGTCAGTGCGCGCTCGCGGTGGCCGCCCTTGTTCGGTGTCGCCGCGGCGAGTTCGCCGCGCGCCGATTGCAGCAATCCGATGCTCGCGGTCATGTGCGGCTGCGCGCCGATGGCGTAGCCGATGCCCATGCTGGCGGCGATCGCGGCGCCGAGCAGTGTGGCGCGGGCGGAAGAAGTCGTCATGTCGTTTTCTCCTTTGACGGGTGTTATCAAAAACCCGGGCAATTCCGGTTGCGGACAGGCGGCGGCCGAATCGGACGCGACATTGCGGCGGCCGCTGCGCCGCATCGGTAAGCCTGAGCATCGGTCTCGTCTTGGACTGGCGGGCGTCCGGGACAAGTGGATTTGGACTGGCCGGCGCTGTTTCATTCAGCCTCGAGTGTTGCTAGCCTTGCGCGGCTTCAGGCCGCGTTCATTCCCCGGCGGCCAGATTGTTGCGCCGCTCCCAGCTCGTGCCCCTGCGATGTCCATCATCAAGAAAATGCTGTCGACCGACATGCTGCCCCAGGGGCTGGACGACCGGCAGCGCTTTCTCTCCTTCGCCGAGTTGTTCGAGCACTTTTCAAATACCGGCGAACTCGATCCGGCCCCCGACGTGCCGTTCCGCGCCGCGATGAATTCCATCCATATCGGCACCACCATGCTCGGCCGCTGCGACGGCACCTTCACCACGGTGCGGCGCGAACGCCGCCAGGTGATCGAGACCAATGACGACCGCTATTGCCTCGCGCGCAACACCGGCAACCGCGACGCCCAGGTGCTGCATCGCGGCCGCGAATTCACCATGCGGCCGGGCTCGATGGTGCTGCTCAAGCTCGACGAGCCGTTCTTCAGCGCCGACGGCGCCAGCCACAAGCGGTTCACCAATGTGCATCTGCCGATGGCGACGCTTAAGGCCATGGTCGCCGATGTCGACGACCTGGTCGGCCGCGAGCTGGAGCCCGGCGGCGCGCTGTCGCTGGCGATGGATTACAGCGATCTTTTGCTCCGGAACCCGGGCGCGGTGGATGAAGCCGGGATGGCGATATCAGCGCATTTGACCGATCTCGTCAGCCTCGGCCTCGGCGCCCGCGGCGATCTCGCGCTCGCGGCCCGGCGCGGCGGCCTGCGCGCGGTCCGGCTGAAGGCGGTGCTGACGATCCTGGAAAAGCGCTTTGCCGAGCCGGATTTTTCCGCCCACAAACTTGCCGCCGCCGCCGGGCTGTCGGAGCGCTACGTCAACGAATTGCTGTACGAGGCCGGCGCCAGCTTCACGACGCGGCTTACCGAACTGCGGCTGCGCCAGGCGGCGGACCTGCTGACGCGTGCGGGTGGGGGCGGGGGCCGGATCAGCGACATCGCGTTCGATTGCGGATTTAATGACCTGTCTTATTTCAATCGCTGCTTTCGCCGCCGCTTTGGGCTGACGCCCTCGGCGGCGCGGGGGCGATAAAGCGGGATCAAGTCTATGACCAAGAACTTTGCAATCAAAGGCGCCGATATCAAGCCGTTAGCAACGCGGCGCGGGTATTGTTATGCATCCGACAGAATTACCGTGGATGGCGAGCCGGTTGGCTTCATGTATCGCGAGGACCGCGACCACGGCGGCGATAGTGGTTGGAGGTTTCTGGCTGGCGATGAGTCAGAGGACTACGCTTCCGACGCGGCCAATTTCGCAATCTATGACGTCAATACCATTGCGAACTACGACCGCGATATTATCCCGCTTTTGGATGCTCCGATCGGATCCGCCTATTCTCGTGACCCGTCATCCGGGAAACTCGTGCCCGACTGAGCGCCACGAGGTGGGGAGAGTGACAGCATGACGCAACTTGCGCAGGCTTTGCGCGTTACCATCTGATGGCGATGTCGAACGACCAGATTTACTCCCGAACCACCGCGCGGTCGCAAGCACCGTTTCGCGGATCGAAGGCGCGCGGCCCGATTATCGACCAGGAGGGGCGCGAAATTCCGGCGGAGGCGCTGGGTCCGCAGGTTGGCGGCTTCCGGTTCGACTTCGGTAATGCCACCGCCAACCCGTTCGCCAATCTCACCCGCGAGCAGCGGATGGCGCGGCTCGATGCGCTGGCGCAGCTGTTGGATGTCGCGTTCATCGTGCCCGGCACCAATATCCGCTACGGCATCGACGGCCTGATCGGATTGATCCCGGTGATCGGCGATCTCATCACGACCGCGATCTCGCTGTGGCTGGTGCGCGAGGCGCGCGCGCTCGGCGCGCCCTGGCACGTGACGGCGCGGATGCTCGGCAACGTCGCGCTGGATGGCGTGGTCGGAATGGTGCCGCTAGCGGGCGACGCCTTCGACGTCATGTTCCGCGCCAACATCCGCAACATGCGGCTGCTGCGGCGCTGGATGGACAAGCAGCCGCGTTAGCGCCTGATCCGGAAAAGTGGGTACCGGTTTTCCGAAAAGATCATGCGCCGATAAATAAAGCGCATGATCCGGAAAAAAGCACACCCCCGGACGTGATCCGAGGGTGTGATACCGGTTTTACCGGATGAACGAATTCACGCGCGACAAATAGAGCGCGTCAACAATCGGCGCAGATCAAGCCGCGTCGGCGTCGGCGTCGTTGGTGGCAGGCGCGGGCTCGGGCGCCCGGGGGCGGCGCGGCAGCGGAAAGTCCTGGCTCTCATAGAGCGTGCGGATGCCGCTCTGGTCGAAGCGGGCTTCATCGACCTGCAGATAGGCGCCGTTCAGCGAATCCGCCGGCAATTCCTCGATCGCGAACTGCACCGCGGCAGCCGCGGTGTCGAAACGGCGATAGGCAAAACCCGCCCGCTTTTTCTTGCGGATCGCGGCGGGGAATAATTCGGCGGCGGTGTTGTAGCTGAAGGAAGCCATGGTCAGTGACCTTTATTTTTTGGCGCTAACGCGAGCGAATGACGATGGGGAGCGCTGGCCCGCCATACGGCGGCGCGCCGGTTCACATCATTTCAGGACAGGCCTCAATATAAGCTCGTTTGACAGAAATGCGACTCCTGTCGAGCCTGATAATGAATCCGCGCGCCCCAGCGGGGTTCACGAAATATATCCTGTTATTTCAATGGTTTGTGGAGCTCAGAGCCGGCCAAGCAGCAGCAGGATGATCAGCACGATCAGAATGACGCCGCCAAGCCCCATTCCGGAGTGGCCCATGCCGTAGCCGTAGCCGCCGAACCGGCCGCTGAAGCCGCCCAGCAGGAAAATAATCAGGATGATGATCAGTATCGTTCCGAGCGACATGGCAGTCTCCCCAACAGGCGTCCGGCGAATGGGAATCCGTCACCCCGCCAGCCGGAACAAAGCATAAGCGGCCGTTTGGTTCCATGGGGGGAACCCGAAACGTCATTCCGCGTGGTGAAAAACCGCCTCAGGGCGTCCGCGGTTTGTCCGGGGGCGGCTTCCGGGAAAAAATGCCCGCCCTTGAGCGGATATCCGGTGACGTCATCGGCCCAGTCGTGCCACAGCGTGACCGGTCCCTCGGCGTACCAGTTGTCGAGCGGGCCTTGCGCGCTCCACATGACGAGCACCGGAGATCAGATCGCGCTAATGCGCGGAGCCGCATCAAATTCCACGTCATTCCGGGATGCGCCTCTTGGCGCAGGCCCGGAATCCATACTCCCGGTCGTGGTTATGGATTCCGGGCTCGCGCTGCGCGCGCCCCGGAATGACGGGCGTTCCCCACGCCCTCTTTGGGCGGAAGATTTATCAACGACTCGGGCGCATCGCGCCGCGAGGCCGCGAACGCGCGTTTGAAGTTGTTTTGGCTATTTGAAAGTTTTGACCCGTCATGCCCGGACTTGATCCGGGCATCCATCCATCTTCGTAGCAAGTTTTTTTCGAAGATGGATCACCGGGTCAAGCCCGGTGATGACGATCTCGAAAAGTCCTATTTCGGTTGCAGCTTCAGCGCCGCCGAATTGATGCAATAGCGCAGTCCGGTCGGGCCGGGGCCGTCCTCGAACACATGCCCGAGATGGCCGTTGCACTTCGAGCACAGCACTTCGGTCCTGACCATGCCGTGGCTGACGTCGCGCTCCTCGTCGACGTGGCTCTCCAGCGCGGGCTGGGTAAAGCTCGGCCAGCCGCAGCCGGAATCGAACTTGGCGTCGGATTCGAACAGCGTCTGTCCGCAGCCGGCGCAGGTGTCGTATTCGCCGGAGAACGGCCGCTCGGTCGCCTTCTCGCGCAGCACCGCGTACTGCATCGGCGTCAATTCCTGGCGCCAATCGGCCTCGCTCTTCTCGACCTTGCCGGTCATCGTCTTGGTGTCGGACATGAAACCTCCTTGCAAATGGTCAGTGTTTTCACGCGAAAGCCTGCCCCGGACTTGATCCGGGACGGATGCCGGTTCGCGTGAAGAAGACGCAGTCAACTCGTTGAAATCGCCGTCAGTTGGTCACCTTGGCGCTGCTCACCAGTGTCGGTTTCTCGATGTAGTCCTGGGCGAAAATCTTCTTCAGGTTCTCGACCTTCGGAATGTCGTTATAGGCAATATAGGGCTGGTTGGGGTGCAGCGTCAGGTAGTCCTGGTGATAGGCCTCGGCCGGATAAAACGCTTCCAGCGGCCCGACCTTGGTCACGATCGGCTTCTTGTAGACCTTGGCGGCGTTGAGCTGGGCGATATAGGCCTCCGCGACCTTCTTCTGTTCGTCGCTGGTGGCAAAGATGGCCGAGCGATATTGCGTGCCCGAGTCCGGGCCCTGACGGTTCAACTGGGTCGGATCGTGCGCCACCGAGAAGAAGATCTGCAGGATCTTGCCGTAGCTGATTTTCTTCGGGTCGTATTTGATCTCGACGGACTCGGCGTGGCCGGTCGAGCCGGTCGAGACCATGGTGTAGTCGGCTGTCGCCTTGCTGCCGCCGGCATAGCCGGACACGGCGTTGACCACGCCGGAGGTATGCTGGAATACGCCCTGCACGCCCCAGAAACAGCCGCCGGCAATGACGGCGGTCTGGATGCCATCGGACGCCTGGGTGTCCGCGGCAGGAGCGGGGATCATCACGGCGTCTTCTGCGGCGTGCGAGGGTGCGACCGCGAATGCAGCGACGGCCAGCGCGCCGATGGCGGCGGCGCAGAGCGAAAAGCGGCTGAATGGGCTACGGGACATGAGGTTTCCTCTGGGAATGACAAGCGCAGTTTAGGGCAGGCGACGTGGTTCGCAATCATGCTGGCTCGGCCCGATGTCCCAAGATACGCAACGAGGCGGGTGTTGTTACGGCGTGGCGCACACGAGTTCGTGAATAGGAACGCTGGTTTTCAAGAGGTTGCGGCAAGGCAATGCCGTCCCTCAGGCCCGCAATCTCGTCATTGCGAGTTGGGACCGGTGGATAAGGCACCGACCCGCCTTGGATGAAAGTTTGAGGCTCGATGTTGGTAGTATGACACCGTTTTTGAGCGACTTTCTTCCTAGGAGCGTAAGCGACGAAGCAATCCAGCTGCGTTCGCCGCGAACTGGATTGCTTCGCTGCGCTCGCAATGACGTTGAGGGGGCGTCGCCCGGGACGATGCTACACCACCACGCTCAGCCGTTTTGCCGCACGCGTAATGCCGGTGTAAAGCCACCTTGCGCGGCTTTCCTGGAACGCAAAACTCTCATCGAACAGCACCACGTCGTCCCACTGCGAGCCCTGCGACTTGTGAACCGTGAGCACATAGCCGTAGTCGAACTCGTCATAGGGCTTGCGCTGCTCCCACGGTATCGTCTCGATGGCGCCGCCAAAACAGTCCCCGCGGACGGAGACCTTCGTCACCTTGTGGCCGAAATCCTCGTCGGGCGACAGCCGCATGGTGATGATCTTGGATTTCGACGCCGCGCGCGATTTCACCCGCCACAGCCCGCCGTTGAACAGGCCCTTCTTGCGATTGTTGCGCAGGCAGACCAGCTTGTCGCCGGCGACCGGCAACGGATCCTCGATGTTCTGCTTTTGCCGCACCCGCATGTTGTAGGAGCGCCGCGTATTGTTGCGCCCGACCAGCACCTGATCGGCGCTCATCACCCGGTCGGGATCGAGCTCGGCGCGCGATACCACTTCGCTTTCGCCGTAGCGGCCGATGTCAAGCTTGCGGCCTTCGCGCACGTCCATCGACATCCGCACGATCGGATCGTTCTGCGCCTGGCGATGCACTTCGGTCAGCATCGCATCGGGCTCGCAATCGGTGAAGAAACCGCCGCCCTGGATCGGCGGCAGTTGCGCAGGATCGCCGAGCACCAGCAGCGGACATTCGAACGACATCAGGTCGCGGCCGAGTTCGGCGTCCACCATCGAGCATTCGTCGATCACGATCAGTTTTGCCTTCGAGGCCGGCGCATCGTCCCAAAGCTCGAAACTTGGCTGCTCCACGCCCGACTCGCGCGCGCGGTAGATCAGCGAGTGGATCGTCGAGGCATTGTCGCAGCCTTTGTTGCGCATCACCAGGGCGGCCTTGCCGGTGAAGGCGGCGAACTTCACCTCGCCGTCGACGCCGTCGGCGATGTGCCGCGCCAGCGTGGTCTTGCCGGTGCCGGCATAGCCGAACAGCCGGAACACCGGCGGCGTGCCATTCTTGCCGGGTTTTGCCTTCATCCAGTCGGCAACGGCCTTCAGCGCGGAATCCTGATGCGGCGTGAAAGTGGGCATGGAATCCCGGCTGGAGGACACGGCGAGCGTGCGGCGACTCAAGCGCGCAAGCTAACCATTCGTGCGTTCAGCGCAAGCCACCGATTCCAGGGTCGCGGCGCCGGCGTAGTCATTCCTCCCGCCAGCGCCACCATCGCGGCGGCCTCCAGCTTCAGAACCTGGCGGCGATCGAGCTTTGGTGCGGTCATGGCAATTCTCCCGACGTCAGGCTTTTTGTTTTGAGCATGATCTCATGCTCTAGCCGGCGTGAAAGACGAGTCCCGAATCGGGCGAGGGTCATCGCCGCAACCAGGGGCCGCCCTGGCGTTCGGAGGTGCGCGTCGGCGCGAGGCTTGTTTCGTCAGGCGGAATTCTTCGAGGCTGGACTCGGCTCCGCTGGAGAATACACTGCGCAAAACAACAAACCGGTCGCGGGAGAAACGTCATGAAATTCGGCATCTTTTATGAGCTGCAATTGCCGCGCCCGTGGGAAGCCGGCGACGAGCTCAAGCTCTATCAGGATGCCCTGACGCAACTGGAAACCGCGGACCGCTGCGGCTACGACCATGCCTGGGTGGTCGAGCATCATTTTCTGGAAGAATATTCGCATTCGCCGTCGCCGGAATCGTTTCTCGCCGCCGCCAGCCAGCGCACCAGGAACATCCGGCTCGGCCACGGCATTTTTCAGCTCACCACCAATCATCCCGCACGCGTCGCCGAGCGCGTCGCAGTGCTCGATCTGCTCAGCAACGGACGCTGCGAATTCGGAATGGGCGAAAGCGCCTCGATCACCGAACTGACGCCGTTCGGCCGCGACATGGAGACCAAGAAGGAAGTATTCGAGGAAGCGGTCCGTGCCATCTTCCCGATGTTCAAGGAGGGCGGCAGCGAGCATCACGGCAAGTATTTCGATATCCCGCTGCGCAATGTGGTGCCGAAGCCGGTGCAGAAGCCGCATCCGCCATTGTGGATGGCGTGCTCGCAATTGCCGACCATCGAGCGCGCCGGCCAGCACGGTTTTGGGGCGCTCGGCTTCCAGTTCGTCAGCGCCGATGCAGCGCACGCCTGGGTGCACGCCTATTACAATGCGATTACAAAACGGCTGAAGAAGCTGGCGGACTACGAGATCAATCCGAACATGGCGCTGGTGTCGTTCTTCATGTGCGCCAAGACCGACGAAGAGGCGAGGGCGCGCGCCGACGGCGCCACCTTCTTCCAGTTCGCGCTGCGCTATTACGGCCAGGGACAGAACCGGGCGCGTCCGGCGCCCGGCACCGTCAACATGTGGGACGAATACAACAAGTGGAAGCGCGAAAATCCGGAAGCCCAAGAGGCCGCATTGCGCGGCGGCCTGATCGGATCGCCCGAAACCATCCGCAAAAAACTGCGGCGCTTTAGAAGCTCGCATATCGACCAGGTGATCCTGCTCAATCAGGCCGGCAAGAACAGCCACGAGCACATCTGCGACTCGCTCGAATTGTTCGGCAAGGAAGTGATGCCGGAATTCCGCACCGATCCCGAGCACGACGCATGGAAGGCCGGTGTGATGAGCGGCGCGATTCAACTCGAGGAAATCGATACCGAAGCCTTCAAGGATCGCTACGGCAAATTGGCGGTCAACGTGGCGCCGCCAAAGCCGACGGTCGTGGCGGCGGGGTAACGGTTTT
>Ga0193724_1000437_pt1 | contig 9981 bp, 7 predicted proteins | sample H2a1metaG_FD_146005 | JGI IMG/M metagenome (GOLD analysis project Ga0193724, IMG submission 146005) | Soil microbial communities from a riparian zone of the East river system, Colorado, United States - H2a1 | ecosystem: Environmental > Terrestrial > Soil > Riparian zone | place: USA: East River... | reverse complement strand
CCGCCATGCTCCACACGAGCGCCACGCGCTGGCGCTGGCCGCCAGACAACTCGTGAGGAAATCTCGAGCCGAACTGCGCCGAGGGAAGACCGACAAGGTCGAGCGCGCGCCGAGCGGCGTCGGTTGGGTCGGGCATGTGCTGAAGAGTCGGAACCAGCTCGACGTTGCGGAGCACCCGCCAGTGGGGAAGCAATCCGCCGTGCTGCTGCACGTACCCGATTCCGCGCCGCAGAAGTACGGGCGACTGCGTTCGGACACGCTGCTCGCCAACCATTACTTCACCGCGCTCCGGCTCTACCAGCCGGTTGAAGCAGCGAAGGAGGGTGGTCTTACCGGAGCCGCTTTCGCCGACGAGCGCCATGGCACGCCCCGGAGGAACGTCGATGCTCACATCGTCGAGGGCGACGACATTGCCGAAGTGATGCGAGACGTTGCGCGCGGCGAGTGAGATCGGCATGGCCTTAACAGTGATGGCAGCGCCGCGGAATCGCTATCACTTGCGTTCGCGGCATTTCGGCGTATCTGTTGCGGTGTTCCCTTTTCTCTCGCCACCAGATTCAGGAATTCCCATGACTACCCCCATCTCGAAGAAACGCCGCCTCGGCTCGCAGGACCTCGAGACATCGCCCATTGGCCTCGGTTGCATGGGCATGTCCGAGTTTTACGGGCCCAGCAACGAGAAGGAATCCATTGCGACCATCCATCGCGCGCTCGAGCTGGGAATTACCATGCTCGACACTGCCGACGTGTACGGGCCGTTTACAAACGAAGAGCTCGTCGGCCGGGCGATAAAGGGGAAACGCGATCGCGTCGTCATCGCCACCAAATTCGGCAACGTACGCGATCCGAAAGATCCGACAAAACGCAGCATCAACGGACGACCCGAATACGTCCGCCAGGCCTGTGAAGGATCTCTCAAGAGGCTCGGCGTCGAGACGATCGATCTCTACTACCAGCACCGCGTGGACAAGAGCACGCCGATCGAGGAAACCGTTGGCGCAATGGCCGAGCTCGTTCGCGAGGGCAAGGTTCGCTACATCGGGCTATCCGAGGCATCGGTCAATACGATCCGCACCGCGCACAAGGTGCATCCGATCACCGCAGTTCAAACGGAGTATTCGCTCTGGACGCGCGATCCGGAGGAAGGATTGCTCGACGCGTTGCGGCTGCTGGACATCGGCTTTGTAGCCTACAGTCCGCTCGGACGCGGTTTTCTCACCGGCCAGATCAAGAAAATCGACGACCTCGCGCAGGACGATTTCAGGAGACAGAACCCGCGTTTTCAGGGCGAGAATTTCAAAAAGAACCTCGAGCTGGTCACGCGGGTCGAAGAGATTGCGAAGGAGCACAAGTGCACCCCGGCACAATTGGCGTTGGCGTGGGTGTTGGCACAGGGGGATGACATCGTGCCGATTCCCGGCACCAGACATCCGGAGCGACTCGAGGAGAATGTCGGTGCCTTGAACGTGGTGTTGTCGGAATCAGATCTCAGGCGCATCGACGCGGCGGCACCAAAGGGAGTCGCCGCCGGCGAGCGCTATGCTGAAGGGGGAATGAGATTCATCAATCTTTGACCGAAATCTGACCGGCGGCCGGGATTCGACCGCGCGAACGGGTTACCGCCCGCGCCGACTGCGATAGGGACCACCGCTACGACGCGAATCGCTCGATCCGCCCTGTCCTCGAGGTCCCGGAGAACTGCCAGAGCCGCCAGATCTCGCCGAGCCGCCAGATCTTCCAGATCCACCAGATCCACCAGATCCGCCAGATCCACTGGAGTGCCTGGGCCCGTGTGAACCGCCCGAGCCGTTCGAGCTCGCCGACCGGTTCGCCTTTGCTTTCGAGCGCGCCCGCTCCTCGGCCTTCCTGCCACGAATCGCGGCAATCCGCTCGCCGATCGGGATCTCGAGACGACCCTCGGGCCGAGCGTTGTAGTCGAAATCGGGAATCGTTATCTGCGGCAGCCGCTTCCCAATCGCCTTCTCGATCGCGCGCAGGTCGTTCTGTTCGTCAGGCGCTACGAAAGTGAACGCATCGCCAACCTCGCCAGCGCGGGCCGTCCGTCCAACGCGGTGGATGTAATCGTCGGGCGCCTGTGGCACATCGAAGTTCACGACGTGTCCAAGCGCTTCGATGTCGATTCCGCGCGCGGCAATGTCTGTCGCGACCAGAACCTTGTAATGGCCATTCTTGAATCCAGCCAACGCCGCAGTGCGTTGCCCCTGCGACCGATTTCCGTGAATTCGCTCCGCCTTGATCCCACGTTTCACCAGCTGCTCGGCCAGGCGGTTCGCGCGATGCTTCGTGCGCGTGAACACGAGCGCCTGCGTCATTTCGCCACGATCGAGCAGCGCCAGCAGTAGGTCCTTTTTCAGATCCTGTTTGACGGGGTAGACAGCCTGTGTCACTCCGACCGCTGGCAGCGAGCGCCGCCCGAGGTCGATCATGAGAGGGTTGTGCAGCATTTCCCTCGTGAGGGCGGCGATTGGCGGCGGCATCGTCGCGCTGAACAGAAGCGTCTGACGCTTGGCAGGCACCAGCTTGAGAATCCGCTTGATGTCAGGCAGGAATCCCATGTCCAGCATCCTGTCGGCCTCGTCGAGCACCAGGTACTCGATGTTCTTGAGCGTGGCGTAAGGTGCGCTGAGATGATCCAGTAACCGCCCGGGCGTCGCGACAAGAACGTCAACACCGGCGCGCATGGCGTGTTCCTGCGGCGCCATCCCTACACCGCCATAAATCGCGGCGGCGGTAATTGGCGTGTGAACGGCCATCGAATCGAGCGCGGTGAGAATCTGCGCGGCTAGCTCTCGCGTTGGCGTCACGACCAGCGCCCGAGTCTTCCCGCGTGGCTTGGAGATGAGATGGTGCAGAATCGGCAGCACGAACGCGGCAGTTTTGCCGCTACCCGTCATTGCGCACGCGAGAATATCACGCCCTTCGAGTGCTGCTGGTATTGCCTCGGCTTGAATTGGAGTTGGTCGCTGAAAGCCCAGCTCCTTGAGGCCCTTTTGGAGGCTGGGGTGAAGCTTTAGTGAAGAAAACGGCAGAAATGACACCTGGAAAAAAGGATTGGTTAATCGAACTGGTGAAAGGTACCTAGGCCGAGGCTTCAGCCGGCGGGAATCTCGGAGATGGGCGTCATCGAGATGGTTAGCCCAGCAAGGAAGCCGTTAGAGGCGAAACAGATAGCTGATCTTGCCGAAGAATCCGTCGCGTGTTCGCCGCAGATCCTGGAATCGGAATTCACGCGGTTCTTCCAGCGTCGAGCCATATCCCAGGTACACGAGCGTGCCCGGCACGGGCCGGTAGCTGAATAACCAGTCGGTCGAGAACTCGTTCGTCGTCTCACCAGCGTCGAGCACCCCGTTCACAAGGATTGGATTTCCGCTCCGATCCCGAAGCGCCGATCGTGATCGCGCCGCGTATTGGCCCACCACCCGCAGAAAGATCGGCGGACTTATCTGATACTCCACCTTGATTCGCGGAATGGTCTCCGACGAGAATCGTGAGCCATCCGATTTGCGCGCGATGGTGAGCCGCGAGAATTGAAGGGAGCTTCTGACGGCTGTTGTGGGCCTCAGATCGAGCGCGGCGTCGATGCGTGAGCTGTTGCCCGGCGCCGCTTCGCGAAAGATCGGCACCTGGCTCTCTGTAATCCCCGCCGTGCCACTGAATACTCGGTAGGTGGGAGTCGTGACCCTGAACGACGCGCCCAATTCGTCTTTCTCCGGCGGTGGAACGGTGAACGCCGCTGTGTCGATCACGACTATCGACGTTCCGACCGATCGCTGCACGGTCAAGCCAGCATAGAGCGATGGGTCGAATGCGAAGTAACTGTGCGTCAGGGCGCCGCTCACCTGCCACCCGCCACGAAGCGTAGCGGTCGGCTGAATCGACTCGCTGCTCTCGGCGAGGCCGTGGCCTGCGCCCGCATTGTTCCAGATTCGGTCGAGGCCGAAAAAGGAGCCGTAGGTTTGCACGAGCGCTGCCTGATCTCCATAGAAGCTCAGTCTATTGAACGCCCTCGTCTCGATGATCCCCGTGCGATTTACGAAACCGGCTGCGGCGTTGAAGCCGGGATCGAGCGATCTCAGCGTGTAATGAAATCCCCACGCTCGGCCGGTCCGATCCCAGTCCGCCTGATAGAGAGACCCGTTCCTCCTGTTGCGCAGGCTGTCAGTCCAGGAGCTGCCGACCTGGAACTGCGCGAAATAGAGTTTCGAGTGATAGAACCGGAAATCGCCGGCGGCGACACGCGAGTAGCTCCCTCCATCCTCCCGAGCGGTGAGCACGGCGCCGAGTGTGTTGCTGGAGCCGTTGCGTCGATGGTTGTCGCTGACTCCGAACAACGGCGAGTGGTTGCCACCCCACGAGTACGTCCGATCGTCAGCGACCACCATCGACGCAATGTTGGTCCCACCGAGTTTGCCGGCGAGCTTCACCCCGCCCAGTGGTGCGACGATCTGTCGAGTGTATATCAATTGATTCGGTGAATCGAACAACTCGAGCCCGTCGAGGAAGAACGGTCGCTTTTCCGGATAGAAGAGGGCGAATCGCTCATTGAGCAGAACCTGGCCGACATCGGCTTCGACCTGCGAGAAATCGGGGTTGATCGTTCCATTGAGCGTGAGGTTCTGTCTGATCCCCCACCGCGCATCGCCGCCCAGTTCGGCTTTCCGCTGATAGCTTCCGTCCCCGATCGCCGCGGCCCGATCCGCTTTTGCGGTGACGGTGGGTGTCGCCTCGAGCACGAGCCCACGTTTCAGATCGTGGAGTCCGTCCAGCGTTCCAGACTGCGCGAGGAAGTTGGCGGCGGCGCGAATTGCCGGTGCCCACGTGTCCTGGAATCCCGAGTGCTGCACCCGCCGCAGTATGTGAATCCCCCAGCTTTGAACCTTCGCGTCCTGATAGCGGAGGCTCTTAAATGGGATACGCATCTCGACCTCGTAACCGCCTTCGACGAGACGGCCCTTCGACTCGAAGAAATAATCGGGGTTGAGGTCAACGCTCCCTTCGAGCGGATTGATGGTGCGAAATCCTCCTCCCGTTGCGGACGGGCCGCCCGCGCCTCCCGCGAACTGCGCGCTTCGCGTTCCGTCCTGCTGGACGCCGTACGGATTGACGCCGAAGAGAAACGCGATCTGTCGCGCGTTGTCGGTGTCGAGAAGAATCTGGATCTGATCTTCGCTGTCGATGTTGTCGCGGTTGGCGTGTGTCGCGCGCACGACGTTGCCGTGGATCTCGCGCGCGCGAATCCCGAAATAGATTGCATCCGGCGCGTACCACACCAGGACTTCCGTCGGTTCCGCGGATGGGCGTCCGTCGACCGGCTGATATTGCGAGAAGTCGGTGAGTCGGGCGGCGCGTCGCCACACTGGCTCGTCGAGATTGCCATCGATGGTCGCGACCGTATCGATTCGCGGCACATCAACGTGCGTGCGGTTTGCGCGCCCGGCGTAAACAAGCGTGGAATCCTGGAGGAGAGCGATCGCAGTCAGAAATGTCAGAATCATCGGGCTGGAATGTATCCCTTAGCCATTGCCAAGGGAGTTAGCACCATGCTCTGAGTCCTAACGTGCTGACACGTCAACTAAGGTGGCACCCGAATTGAATAGTCAGTTGTGTCTTTAAAAGTGAGTTCAACGATGCGAATCTCCAGTTCACAGTCGCTCCGCGCCCTGACCGCCCTTCTTGTGGTCGGCGCTTTCGGGATGGGCGGTTGCGCGAGCATGAATAAGCAGGAGGAAGGAGCAGTAATCGGCGCGGCGACTGGCGCCGCGGTCGGTGGCGTGGTCGGAAATCAGACCGGATCGACCGCGAGAGGTGCGATCATCGGAGCGGTGGTTGGCGGCGCCGCCGGCGCGATCATCGGACACCAGATGGATCAGCAGGCAAAGGAGCTGAGTCAGAGCATCCCGGGCGCGACAGTCGCTCGTGTTGGCGAAGGAATCGAGGTGACCTTCGCGTCTGGACTCCTGTTCGCATTCGACTCGGATCAGATCCTGCCGACTGCGGGAACGAATCTGACCGAGCTCGCGAAGAGTCTGAACAAATATCCCGATTCGCAGCTGCTGATCGTCGGCCACACGGACAATGTTGGTGATGTCTCCTACAACCAGCGTCTCTCTGAGCGTCGCTCGAATTCGGCCGCGACGTATCTCGCTACGCAAGGTGTGGTGCGAACGCGCCTAGCGGCCTCGGGCAAGGGCGAGTCGGAGCCAGTCGCCACCAACGACACCGACGCGGGCCGGCAGCAGAATCGTCGCGTCGAAGTCGCGATCTACGCGAGCGAGGCGTATCGTCAGCGCCTGCTGAAAAGCAACACGGGCGAGTAACACCAGATTTGTCTCGGACACCGTCCAGGACATCGGACCAGCGTGAGCCGAATCAGCAACCCGATGGTGTCTCGAGTCAAGTGCCCCACCGACCGATAAGGTCGAGTGGGGCAACTTCTTACGCCGATCGCTTTCTGCCCGCGAACATCAGAACGCCGCCAACCACGATCGCGGCGACACCGTACATCGGTGTCACCAGCCCGCGTTCCTGCGTCGTGACCTTGAGCGGTCCCACTTCGACCTGGTTGCTGCTCTTCGTGTACGGTATTCCCTTCATCGCGACGATCACGACGCCGGCAACGATGAGAAGCACTCCAACCAAACCCAATGGCCGCATGATCACTCCGCAAAGGGGGATTGCAAATGCTGCCGCACCTGAAGAATTCTGGCAAGACTCGCGGCCGACGACGACCGCCGTCGCCCTCTCTATTTGTGCACGAGCTTTCTATACGCAATCCGGTGCGGACGATCGGCGTCCGCTCCCTTACGCCTCTTGAAGTCCTCCGCGTAATCCCGGTACGAACCTTCAAACCACACCGTCTCCGAATTCCCCTCGAACGCGAGTATGTGCGTCGCGATTCGATCCAGAAACCAACGATCGTGGGAGATCACAACCGCGCATCCCGGGAATCCGATCAGAGCTTCCTCGAGCGCGCGCAGAGTGTCGACATCGAGGTCATTCGTGGGCTCATCGAGAAGCAGCAGATTGCCGCCTGATTTGAGGAGCTTGGAGAGGTGCAACCTATTCCTCTCACCGCCGGACAGATCCTTCACTTTCTTCTGTTGATCCGGACCCTTGAAGTTGAACTGCGCCAGATACGCCCTCGCCTGCATCTCGCGCTTTCCAACCATGATGACGTCGTTACCCTCACTCACTTCCTTGTAGACCGTGTTCGCGTCGTTGAACTCACGCGTCTGATCCAGGTAAGCGAGCTGCACAGTGTCTCCGATCGTCAACGACCCGCCGTCCGCTTTTTCCTTGCCGGCGATCATCCTGAACAGGGTGGTCTTGCCGGCGCCGTTTGGACCGATTATCCCGACGATCCCGCCGCGCGGCAACGAGAACGAGAGATCGTCGAACAACACCTTGTCACCGTACGCCTTCTTCAATCCCTTCGCGATCACGACATCGTTGCCGAGCCGAGCCGGCGGTGGAATCACGATCTCGTTCTGCATGACTTTCTCGCCTTCAGCCGCGCTCGCCAGCTCTTCGTACTTCTGAATGCGCGCCTTGCTCTTCGATTGACGGGCTCGCGGCGACATCCGAACCCACTCGAGCTCGCGCTCCAGTGATCGCTGTCGCGCCGACGCCTGCTTCTCCTCAGTCGCCAGTCTGGTGCGCTTCTGATCGAGCCACGAGCTGTAGTTCCCCTCGTACGGAATGCCCGCCCCGCGATCCAGCTCGAGGATCCAGCCGGCGACGTTGTCGAGGAAGTACCGGTCGTGCGTCACAGCGACCACAGTTCCCGGAAATTCCGCCAGATACCTCTCCAGCCACGCGACTGACTCGGCGTCGAGATGGTTTGTCGGCTCGTCGAGGAGCAGCATGTCGGGCTCCTCGAGAAGTGTGCGGCAAAGCGCCACGCGCCGCCGTTCACCTCCCGACAGCGTGTTCACATCCGCGTCGGCAGGCGGAAGGCGCAGCGCATCCATCGCGATCTCGATCTTCCGGTCCAGCTCCCACGCGTTGGCGGCGTCGATTTTCTCCTGAACCTTCGCCTGCTGATCGAGCAGCTTCGTCATCTCGTCGTCCGACATCGGCTCGGCGAATTTATTGGAGATCTCTTCGAACTTTGTGAGCAGATCGCGCGTCGCTTTCACCGCGACGTCGACATTCTCCCTCACGTTCTTGGACGCGTCGAGCTGAGGCTCCTGCGACAGGAAGCCTATCCGCGTTCCTTCATGGGGCCACGCTTCGCCCTGAAAATCATGATCGACGCCCGCCATGATGCGGAGCAGTGAAGATTTCCCCGCGCCGTTGGCGCCGAGTACGCCGATTTTGGCGCCGGGATAGAAAGACAACCAGATCCCGCGCAGGATCTCCCGCGACGGCGGGACGACCTTGCGCAGGTCTTTCATTACATAAATGAATTGTGGGGGCATCCGCCAAATTTAACTGCTGCGGATTGCGGGCCAACTGCTGCGAATTACGGGCTAACTGCTATTGCGGAGTCCGCAGCTTTTATTGAGGGTCGCCGATCATAGCGTGATCGTGGTCCATGTGGTCGTCGTGCCAGATCGCCTTGAGATCGTTCCCGGCGAAAGTGTTGGCATGGACCATCCATCCGAATGCCTGCGGAATGAACCGGCCGTTCGCCGCATCGCACTCTTCTCTGGTTGCGACGCCCAACGGACCGAATACCGGACGTCCATGTTTCATCTCGGTCCAGCGCTCCTTTGCCCGCCGTGCGGGAATGCACCAGTTCACGTGCCGGTGCCAGTGTGCGACACTGAGCGGAACTCGCTTGTTGAGATCCTCTTCCGACGTGCCCGTGGACGCCGTGTACATCGCCCCGATCAGATGGAATTGGCCCTGTGCGTCTTTCTTGTACAGAAGCGACGTCGGCCTCGCAGGATCGAATCCGAACTGGTTCCGGATTGCGTTCCACTTCTTCGTGAAGTGGTACTGAGGCTGATTCTTTATTTGGGGCGCGAACATCTTGTAGCCATCCGCTTCGGCAACACTCACATCCTGATATTTCGCGATCGCCTGCCTCAGCTCGTTGATTACGTGAGCGGACTGGATCGAGTCAGCGGCGGTAAGCGGCCGGGGGCTGGAGTACGCCATGTGCTTCGCCATCGCGGCCATCTTCCAGTCGTCGCTCGCACTCATGTCCATTCCATCCATCTCGGTCGAGCCATGCGACGCGTGCGATGCAACCGTGGCGGTATCCGAATGACTGTGCGATTGCTGCGCGAACACAGAGGCGGGGATCGCGAGTGCCAGCGTTGCGACTGGAATGAACCGCAGTTTGAGAGTCCGAAGCATATGCCGCCGTCCAATGGTGAAGGGGCGCCGACTTCACGAAGTCATACCCTTGTTAGACGATCGGTCCGAACCTCGGTTAACCCCCGAAAGCCGCTAACAACCGTTCCAAGGCCTCGGCGACACGCTCGTGGGGGAGCTGATGAATTTCATCCTCGTGCCAGGCGATGATTTCCCCCGGCGTATTCCACGGCGCATATGGCTTGTGCTCGCGCTTGAGTAGCACCAGTGACGGCTTCCTGAACGCCGATGCCGCATGCGAGATGCTCGTGTCGGGCGTGAAAACCATGTCCGACGTTCCAACCAGAGCAAATGCTTCGCGCAGAGTTGGCGTTTCCACCCCCAATCCTTTCACCTCGCTCGCCACATTGTTCACGCTCTCCCGCTCGGCGGGAAGGCCGATGACGATGATCGGCATGTTGGGCGCGCGTGCGCGAGCAGCCTGCAGCGTGACGATGAACTTGCCGTCGGGCCACCTTCGCTTGGCCTCGGATGCGGATAGGTTGACGAGTAGCCGTTTCGAATTCGTGATGGTTCCGGAAGCTCCCTGCGAAGCAAGTGATTCCGCCTCCTTCCACTTCCCTTCGGCCACTGCGCGTTCATCTGCCGACAGAAAAATCTCGGGCTGCCAGTCCACGGCGACCGGATCGACGCCAA
>Ga0193724_1000431_pt1 | contig 10026 bp, 8 predicted proteins | sample H2a1metaG_FD_146005 | JGI IMG/M metagenome (GOLD analysis project Ga0193724, IMG submission 146005) | Soil microbial communities from a riparian zone of the East river system, Colorado, United States - H2a1 | ecosystem: Environmental > Terrestrial > Soil > Riparian zone | place: USA: East River... | reverse complement strand
ACCCGTCGCCGACGAACTGGTTGGGCTGACCGCCGCATTCGATCACAGCCTTCGACACCGCGCCGAGGAAACGGTTGACGATGAACACGGTATCGAACGGCAGCCGATTTTCCGCGAGCCTGGTCGAGCCCCGCATGTCCACGAACATGCTGACGAGATAGCGTTCCTCGCCGATGCGGGCGGGGCTTGATGTCCGAAGCGTAGCTGCGGTGATCTGCGGCAGGAAGATCTGGAAGAAGGAGAGGTCGGCCTCGGGCCTGAGCTGGCAGGCCAGCCGGATCGCGGGATCCGAGCCGGCCCCAACGCGGTTGAGCACGAACGCCTCCCGCTGCGACGGCTGCGGCAGCGACGTGCAGTCTCCGATCACGCGAATGCGGCAGGTGGAGCAACGGGCGCGGCCGCCGCAGACACTGGCATGCGGGACATTGTTGCGCAGGCTCGCCTCAAGCACGCTGAGGCCCTTCGGCACCCGAACCGTCCTGCCGTTGCCGTACGACAGGCTGATCATGCCGACCCGGCGCTCGTTCAGGGCCCGAACACCCCTTCCAAGCAAGACAACTCCGATCAGGCCGAGATAGAAGATCAGGAAATAATCGGCGATGCTGTCAAGAGTGGCCTGTTCAGCTAAAGTGCCGACCTGACTCCGCGAAAGATTGTCCGCCTTCCACTCCGCGGCGTCGTTGTTGACGTCGGCAATAACGCTTCGTCCGCCCTGATAGAGGCCCAGCATGGCGAGCGTCGGAATCAGCACCGCCGCGGCAAGGAGAAACGGCGCCGCGCTGTTATAAAACGCTTTCATCCGGAGCCAGAAATAAAGGCCGATGCAGCCGTGAACCCATGAGATCACCAGGACCGCGAACATCATCCGTATCTTGTACGGAAAGACGATCAAGTAGGCATAGAGCACCTGCGGATAGAGTTTTTGGTGCTCAAAAAGAGTATGGCCGAGCCGCACGCCGACAATGTGGGCGATGATGAGCGCCGGAATGCTCAAGCCGAGCACGAGCTGCAGCGGCTCGATGGCCTTCCAGCGGAATTGCCGGCGCTCGTAAAGCGCCCAGATCCCAAGACCGACGTGGACCAGGGCGGCGGTATAAAACACCATCGCGACCGGGAGAAATTGCCAGAACGCGATGTGGTAATAGACGCCGGTGGCAAGGGCATCCATCGAAATATTGCCGAGCGCGTGGTTCACGAAATGGCTGGCCAGATAGGTGAACAACACCAGCCCGCAGGCGAGACGGACCTGCCGGACGCCGATGCCGCGGATGAATTTCTTGAGCCGTTCGCGAGAAAATATGGTCATGCGGTCCAATCGGAGAGTCATCGACAATGAACGCCGATAGTAGAGTTTTATTCCGTCAGCGACCACCTTTCCCTGTCGCCCCGGCGAACGCCGGGACCCATACGCCGTACAATCTCGTTCTGGTACTGTGGCCGATACCTTCTGAAGCAAGCAAGGGCCGGTGGCTGGGTCCCGGCATTCGAGGTTGTGAATATATCCCGGACCTCATCCTGAGGAGCGCGCCTTTGCGCGCGTCTCGAAGGATTGCCGCGAGTCCGCGCTTTCCGTCCATTCTTCGAGACGCTTGCTTCGCAAGCTCCTCAGGATGAGGTCGGAGATATATTCACAACCTCGTTCGCCGGGACGACGCCGAGGGTAGTCAATCTCGCATGCGCAACATTGGTATCCCTGGTCCCTGCACGATCTCGCTTCCCAAGACGTTGACACCCTATCCGGAGTCGGGGAGAAAGCGTCGTGACGATTGCCCCGACCGACAGTATCAACGCGAAACCGGAAACTTCCATCTTTCGGCAATTGCCTGCCGCTGTGATGCTGATCGTCGCGATGACGACATTGCGGGTGATCTACGCAAGCGTGATAGATCTGCGCACCGACGAAGCCTATTACTGGACCTGGTCGAAGGAGAACGTGCTTTCGTTCCTCGATCATCCGCCGATGATCGCGTGGTTCATCCGGTTCGGCACCGCGATCTTCGGCGACACCAATTTGGGCGTCAGGTTTGCCGGCGTGCTGGCCATGCTGGTCACCCAATTGCTGCTCGCCGACACGGTCCGGCGGGTGACGCATGACGTTCGCGCGGTCGTGATTGCGGTGCTGATGCCGGAGGCCGCGCTTTATTACGGGTTGCTGATGGCCAAGGTGGCGCCGGACGTCGCGCTGATCCCGTTTGCCGTCGCGATGGTGTGGGCGCTGGTCCGACTCAACGAGAGCGGTGATGGGCGCTGGTGGCTGGCAGCCGGGCTGTTCGCGGGGCTGGCGCTGCTCTCGAAATTCACTGTGGTCATGACGCTGCCAGCGGTAGCGGCATTCATGCTGGCGCCGGACTGGCGCCGGCGCTGGCTGCTTAGCCCTTATCCGTGGGCGGCGGCCCTGATCGCGGTGGTGGTGTTTCTGCCGGTCCTGGTCTGGAACGCTCAGCACGATTGGGCATCGTTCCGATTCCAGTTTGTGCGGGCAACCGCGACCCACGAATTGTCGCTTCGCACCGTCGGGGATTTTGTCGGCCTGCAGTTCGGGCTGGTCGGGTTTATCCTGCTGCCTGTGGTCTTGTCGGGCGCGGCGTTGACGGCGTGGCGGGGATATCGCCGAGGTAACGCGGTGGCCATTCTGCTCTCGACGTGCGTGATCGTGCCCTTCGGATACTTCTTCTGGAAATCGCTGACACTACGGGTCGGCGATACCTGGCCGATGTTCATGTGGCCGGTCGGGTTTGCCGCCGCGGCGATCAACATCGCGATGCTGCCGCGCGAAGGTTTTCCCGCATGGATGATCAAATCGACCATCGCGTGGGCCTACGTTGCGATTGCTTCCGGTATCGTCTTCGTCGTTCTGGTGTTTCTTTATTATGTCGTCAGCCCCTGGAACTTGATCGGCAAGGCCGATCCGATCGGCGGCGAGGCGGGTTATGAGCAGGTCGTGGACCGGGCGCAAGCCGAATTGCAAAAGATTGGTGCGACCTGGATCGCAACCACGGACTACCGGACCTACGCCATGCTGCGCTGGTATTTCAAGGACCGCGTCCCAGTCATCCAGATCAACGAGCGCGGCCGGTTTTTGGGCTTTCGCGATCCCGGCATGAATTCGATCAGAGGCCATACAGGTCTTTACGTTGGGCGCGAGCCTGACAATACCAATCTACTGTGGGCGGCCACGACAGCGATCAGAGAGCCGCTCGAACGGGTGGAGCGAAGCTGGCGCGGAATCGTGATGGATACCTATGCCCTGGAGAAACTCACCAACTGGACACCGGAGCTTTCGCCGCCGCTGGATTCACCGCTGTTTCGCTGGCGCGTGCTGGCCGGTGATCTTCAGATGCTATCGCGCGTTGCAGCCAAAAAGATGTCATTCCCGGGCGCGCGAAGCAGCGAGTAATAGGGTTGGGATCATAGACATGTTTGTTCGGATTGCCTCATTGGTACTCTGGGTTGGCGCGTTTGCGCTGCCGGCTTCCGCTGCTGACTACCCCGATCACGCGATCAAGATGATCGTGCCGTTTGCCGCCGGCGGCGGCACCGATGTGCTGGCGCGCATCGTCGCGCAGAATCTCAACAGCAGATGGGGTCAGCCGGTCGTGGTGGAAAATCAACCGGGCGCATCAGGCGGGATCGGCACAAGGGCTGTCATGAAAGCTCCGCCCGATGGCTACACCTTGCTGATGGCGTCGACCGGCGCGCTGATGGCGGTATCGAGCGGCGCCGGTGGAGACGGCCCGTTTGACGTCAACAAGTTGCTTTCTCCGATCGCGGTCACCGCCGCGCCGCCCTATCTGCTGGTCGCCAGCCCGACCTTGCCGGTTAGCTCGACAGCCGATTTGATCCGCCATGCGAAAGAAAAACCGGAAGGACTGACATTCGGCTCGTCAGGCGTCGGTGCGGCGTCGCATCTGTCCGGCCTGCTGTTCGCGAGCGCCACCGGGATCAAACTGCTGCACATTCCCTACAAGGGAACCGGCCCCGCCGTGACCGATTTGCTCGGCGGCCGCATCGACATGATGTTTGCGCCGGGACCGGTGGTGCAGCAATTCGTGCAGTCGGGCCAGCTCAAGGCGTTGGGCGTGACCGACACCCAACGGTCGCGGTTCTATCCTGACGTACCGACCGTTTCCGACAGCGTGCCCGGTTACGAATCGGTCGGCTGGTTCGGGCTGCTGGCGCCGCCAAAGACCCCGCCTGAGATCGTCAAAGCGATCAACGAGGTCATTGTCGCAGCGATGGGGACGCAGGAATTTCGCGACCATCTGGCGACGTTGGGCGCCGAACCCAAACCGCAAACACCGGAAGAGTTCGGCCGCTACATCAATGCCGACGTTGCCAAATGGAGCAAGCTCGTGAAAGACAACGACGTGCAATTGCCGGGAGGAAAGTGAATATGCGTCTTGCGACTTTTACCGACGAGTCGTCGAAGCCACGCTTCGGCATCGTGCGTGGCGAAAGCATCGTCGACGTCGTTGCGGCGGCCAATGCGCTGCATCTGGCGGTCCCGGCGACCACTGTAAAAATTGCTCTTACCAGCGGTGCCCATACGATTGCCGCGTTGGAAGAACTCGCGGGTTCGGCTGAACGTGCAAGCCTGCTTCGGCCTGTTGCCGGATTGAAATTCCTGCCACACATCCCGGACCCTTCAAAATTTTTCTGCGTCGGCAAGAACAACAAGAAGCATCGTGAGGAACTCGCCGCCAACAAGATGCTGACTGAGGTTCCGAACGAGCCGACCGGCTTCATCAAGCTGGTCTCGACGATGTCAGGCGATGGCGACGAGGTGGTCAAACCGGATGACATTACCACGCTCGATTACGAGCCGGAGCTTTGCTACGTGGTCGGCAAGCGCGCCCATGGCGTCAAGAAGGCTGACGCGATGGATTACATCTCCGGCTTCACGCTCACCAATGATGTCAGCGCGCGCGAAATCCAGAAACGCGAGGTCGCCTCCGGCAGCCGGTTCTGGACCGCCAAGAACATGCCGGGCTTTGCGCCGGTTGGTCCCTTTATTTTGACGATGGATGAAGTCGCCGATACCGACAATCTGTGGGTCACCTGCGACGTCAACGGCAAGCGGCGGCTGCGCGCCAATACCGGCGATTATCTCTACAAGATCGCCGACGTGCTGGAGCATTTTTCGCGTTATGTCGTGTTCGAGCCCGGCGACCTGATCGCCATGGGGGCGCCGAGCGGCGTCGCGGTCGGGCAGCCGAACGCGGCCGAGCTCTATTTGCAGCCCGGTGACGACATGGTCATTTCATTCGAAGGACTGATGTCGCTGCGAACCAGGATCGTCGCGCCGAACGGCGCTTCCAGAAAATAATTTGCCCGCCTGCGCGCAGACTTAAGAAAGCGTTAATCGCGAGATGTATGATGGTCGGGCGTGGCGGCCCGCGAACGATCTTGCGGCTGGGATTGGAGAAACGTTATGGGTAAAATCGCTTCAGCTATCGTGGCTGCTACATTGGCCGCGGGTTCGCTTGTGCTGCCGGCGCCTGCCACAGCGGAGAATGGTCAAATCGCCGCTGGCGTCGTGGGCGGACTTATCGGGGGCGCGCTGCTCGGCGGTGCCCTGGCCTCACGTCCTGCTCCTCCGCCGCCGGTTTATTACGCACCGGAGCCGGTCTACGTCGATGAACCGGTTTGCCGTTTGGTTCGCGAGCGCTACTGGGATGGATATGGCTGGCAATTCCGCCGGGTGCAGGTTTGCAATTGATCGCGCACGCCCCCGCGGTTGCGGCTTGAACGAACCCAAATCCGGCCCGCCCTCGGGCGGCCTTTTTTGCTAAGCTCAATCGTCGCGTCAGGCTCTAACTCACTCCTCGGCCTCGCGCTTGCGCAGCAGGTTCTTCGCCAGATCCCCAAGCGCGGGCCGCGGCAATGCGGTGAACGGCAACGGACGCGTGACGTCGATGGCGGCGAGGCCAAGCCGCGCGGTGAGCAGGCCGTTGAGGACGCCTTCGCCAAGACGCTGCGACAGTTTCGCTGCGATGCCATGGCCGAGCACCTGTTGGACCAGGCTGTCGCTCGCCGCCATTCCGCCTGTGATGGCGAGGTGCGCGATGACGTGACGCATCAGCCGGATCATGCCGAGCGCTCCCGGCCGTCCGCCGTACAGGCGCGCCAGCTGCCGGATCAGACGCAGGGATGCGGCGAATACGAACAGCACGTCGATCAAGGCGCGCGGGCTGACGGCGGTGACGATCGAGACGCGTTGCGCGGCCGACGAGACAAGACGGCGCGCTTCCTGATCGAGCGGCGTCATCAATTCGCGTTCGGCGAGCCTGATCAGATCGGCGCCGTCGATGATGTCGTCGGCATGGCTCTGCAGCGTGGCGCGGGCCCGCGCCAGTTGCGGATTCTGGTGCGCCAGCTTGACCAGATCCTGCACGATGGTCCGGCTTTCCGCGCGATCATCGCTGAGCAGCGCCGCGGCCGCGCGCAGGTGCATTTTTTCGATGGCAGCAAGACGCGCCAGGCCGAGCGCCTCCCGCGCGACAACGACGACAAGGGCGAGCGCGGCGGCCAAGGCAAACGCCAGTCCGACAAAGCCCAGGCCCTCGCTCCGCGTGAACAGGTCCTCGATCAGGCGGGTCACGCTAAGCCCGAGACCGAGCAGGATCAATCCGCCGGCCGCGCTCCAGAACACCGCGCCCCAACGGAATCCGCGTCGCGCAGGGACGAGCGGCGCCTCAACCGGGACCGGCAGCAGGGCAGGATCATGTTCCGGCGTGACATGCACCGTGCCCCGGGCTGGACGGCTCTTGTCGTCAGCGTCGATCACGACCACGCCGGGGTCGTCGAGCTTGAAGGTCGCCGGCTTGCGGTGATGCGGTCGCTCGCTCATTGCAGTCTGTCTCCGATCAGGAACTGGAGGGCGCGGTCGAGGCGGATGTGAGGCAAGACGGGCTCGTCGATGCCCTCGCGCTCAAGCGGCGGCGGGCGGAAACGCAGAAAGCGAAAATCGCTCTTTTCCGCAGGTGCGCTGGAGAGGCCGCGAAACGCAGCTTCGCCCATGAAAAGCTCTTCCGGATCGGCCGGCAGATCGCCCGGAAAGGTCGCGACTTCGGTCTCCCCGTCGAACGCCTCGCCGCCCGCCGTCTCACCGGGGGCAGGGGTGCCGAGGATCGAGGGCAGCTTTTCGCGGCCGAGCTGCACCCGCGCTTCGCGGGTGGCGCGCACCGCGGCGAGTGCCACGACGTCGATATCAGCGCCAGTGTTCTCGGCTCTTGCGACAGCCCTGTTGACGGTTCGCCGCAACACCGCCTCGAGACGATCATGGCTCGAATGATGCAGGTGATCGGCCTTGGTGGCGGCGAACAATATCCGGTCGATCCGCGGCCGGAACAAGCTGCTGAGCAGCGTGCTGCGGCCGATCCTGAAGCAATCCAGAATTCCCGCGAGCGCCGCCTCGAGGTCAACAAGCGCTTCCGGGCCTGAGTTAAAGGCCGAGAGGGCATCGACCAGAACCACCTGACGATCGAGCCGCGAGAAATGATCGCGAAAAAACGGACGAACCACCACGTCCTTGTAGGCCTCGTAACGCCGCCGCATCATCGCCCACAGCGATCCCTCCGGCGCCGCGCCGTTGGCAGGCAGATCGAGCGGCGCGAACGTCAGCGCCGGCGAGCCTGCGAGGTTGCCCGGCATCAGGAAGCGGCCCGGCGGCAGCAGGCTCATGGCGAAGCGTTCGTCGCGGCAGGTGCGTAAATATTCGGTGAACAGCCGCGCCGCAGTCAGCGCCGCCTGTTCGTCTTCGACCTCTAGAGCGTTCAGCGTCGCAAGGTGGGCGTGCCATTGCGCCGCGAGCCCCGCGCGCGGGCGCTCCCGCGACAGACTAAGGCTTTCAGCGGACCATTGCTCGTAACTCTTGTTGAGCAGCGGCAGATCGAGCAGCCATTCGCCGGGATAGTCGACGATGTCGAGCGTCAGCGTGCGGTCCGCGCCATTTTTTCGCTGGTAGTCGATGACGAGCCGCAGTTCGCTGATGTCGACCGTCGAATTCGGCCAGCATCGCTGCTCCATCAACGTCCGGACATGATTTTCATAGTCGAAGCGCGGCACCGCATCGTCGGGCTGCGGCGCGAGCCGCGCCTTGGCGATCCGTCCTGTAGCGAAAGGCTCGAAAATCGGGAAACGGCCGCCCCGGGTGAGACCATGAATCAGCGCCGTGATAAAGACGGTCTTGCCGGCGCGTGACAGCCCCGTGACGCCGAGCCGCACCGTCGGATTGAAAAAGTGATCGCCATAATCCAGCAAGGCCCGCGCCGACTGCCGCGCTTCCTCGATCACTTCGGAAAAACTGAGGGCCATGCGGCGTGGAGAACTTTGTTACGATGGGGGGAAAACGGTGCAGAACCATCCATAAAGTGGCGATTAGTGCGCCAAAATCAAGTTTCACACTTCCGACGCGATTGCGGGCGAGGGATTTGAACGTTCGTTGACCTCGCGAGACCTATGTTTTATCGCTTTGTTACGAATTCGCCGGAACCGCCATGACCATTTTCAGACTGAAGCAACTCGCCTCGAGCTCCGCCCATGCGGTGGCTGGCGCCGTTCGCTGGAATTACGATCGGGCCGAATTGATCGCGGACGGCGTCGTGCATGGGATCGGCGTGTTCTGCGGAGTGATCGCGGCGACCGTGCTGGTCGTGCTCACCGCTGTTTATGCCACCGGGTTTGAAGTTGCTGTGGTGTCGGTCTACGTCGCGGGATTGCTGACGATGCTGGTGCTGTCGGCGACCTATAATCTGTGGCCGATCTCGCGGGCAAAGTGGGTGCTGCGCCGCTTCGATCACTCGGCGATCTATGTGCTGATCGCGGCGACCTACACGCCGTTCATCACGCAGATGAAGGACAGCGTTTTTGCCATCGCGCTGTTGACCGGCGTGTGGTGCGTGGCGATCGTCGGGATCGTGATCAAGCTCTTGCTGCCGGGCCGTTTCGACCGGCTGGCGGTCGGTATTTATCTGGCAATGGGCTGGAGCGGCTTCATGGTCTACGACACCGTGGTGGCGTCGCTGCCGCCCCTGACACTGTGGTTCATCACCGCCGGTGGCGTGCTCTACAGTTTCGGCATCGTCTTTCATGCATGGCAGCGGCTCCGTTTTCAAAATGCGATCTGGCATTCCTTCGTATTGCTGGGCGCGGCAAGGTCGTGGTTGTCACTGGCGGCGCCAACGGCATTGGCCGGGCGCTCTGCGAAGCCTTTCATCGCGCCGGTGCGGCCAAGGTGGTCGTCGTCGATCTGGATCTGACCGGCGCCGAAGCCGTCGCGGCCTCGATCGACGGCGCTGCATTCGAATGCGATGTCGGCCGGGAGAAAGACATCCGCCACGTCATCGAGGAAACCGAGCGGCAATTCGGCCCGATCGCGCTGTTCTGCTCCAATGCCGGCATCGGCGGCGGTTTCGATCCGTTGTCGGAGAATGCCGGCGGCACTTCCGACGAGCCGTGGGCGCGAAGCTGGGCGATCCACGTCATGGCGCATGTCTATGCCGCGCGGCATTTGATTCCACGCATGAAGGCGCGCGGGGAGGGGTATTTCCTCAACACGATTTCCGCCGCCGGCCTGTTGTCGCAGGTAGGAAGCCCGGCGTATTCGACAACCAAGCATGCGGCGGTCGGATTTGCGGAGAACCTCGCGATCTCGCACAAGGCCGATGGCATCAAGGTTTCCATTCTCTGTCCGCAGGGCGTCGATACCAACATGCTGCGGTCGATCCCTAAAGGTCCGCAGTCCGGCGACGGCGACCTGACGCCCGAGCAGGTCGCGAACGACGCGTTGGCCGGAATCGAGCAGGAAACATTCGTCATTTTGCCGCATCCGCAAGTCCTGGGCTACATGCGCAAGAAGACCGAAAATTACGATCGCTGGATATCAGGCATGGCCAAGATCCAGGCCAAGATGCGCGAAGCTTACGGCAAGTAAAAACACCCTCATGGTGAGGAGCGGTGAGCCCTCACCCGTCATTGCGAGCCAACGGGTCGCGCGAATGCGCGCCCGATGACAGGCTCCGCGAC
>Ga0193724_1000430_pt1 | contig 10029 bp, 15 predicted proteins | sample H2a1metaG_FD_146005 | JGI IMG/M metagenome (GOLD analysis project Ga0193724, IMG submission 146005) | Soil microbial communities from a riparian zone of the East river system, Colorado, United States - H2a1 | ecosystem: Environmental > Terrestrial > Soil > Riparian zone | place: USA: East River... | reverse complement strand
AAAAAGATAGAGCGGAATGACGATTCGAAGAAAAGTCATCCCGCTCGAGGCCCAAACAGACGACGATCGCGCATTCTCGCGAGCCCGGCTCACGCCCGCCAGTCGTAAATCCAGTCCTGTCGCGCCAGCACGCGCTTTGCGCCCATCGCCTTGATCGCGAGGTCGCGTGCGTAGGCCGCGGGGCCCGTGAGGTGATAGATGCGCCCCGATTGCCGCGCGGCGCGCTGCACCCGAGCGACGCGCGCGCGGCGCAGCCGCGCATAGTGTTTGAGCGCGGCCGGGATGCCGGCGGCGGTTTCTCCAACACCCTGGTTGAGACATTTTGCCAGCACTGCCGCGTCCTCGATCGCCATTCCCGCGCCTTGCGCCGCAAACGGAAGCATGGCGTGCGCGGCATCTCCCAAGAGCGCGATGGCGCCATCGGCCCATTCGCCGCCATCGGGCATCGTGAACAGCGCCCATTTCCGCCAGTCATCGACCGCGCCGATCATCATCCGGGCGGTTCCCGGCCACCTCGATGAGGCGAACGCGTTCTTGATCTCGCAGGTCTCGCCGGGTGCGCTCCAGCCCGGCCTGTTCCAGGTTCCCGGCACCACCGCGACGACGTTGATCTGTCGCGCGCCGGATATCGGATAAGCCACAAGATGCGCCTCCGGTCCCATCCAGAGCTGGACCCGGCACGAGGCATATTCGCGCGGCAACTGCGAGGCGTCGATCGTTCCGCGCCAGGCAATCAGGCCGGAGAATTGCGGTTGCACTTGCGGAAACAGGTGATGCCGGACCGCGGACCAGATTCCATCGGCGCCGATCAGCGCCACCGCCACCACCTGCTGGCGCGTCGTGCCGCTGCGCTGGACCACGGTCAGTCCCTTGGCGTGGGGCACGACGTCTTCGAACTGGCAGCCGAGCCGCAATTCGATGTCGGGATGGTCGTTGACCTGGGCTTGCAGCGCCGCTTGCAGGTCGGCGCGATGCATCACCCAATAGGGCGCGCCGGCGCGCAACGTGGCGGCTTCGCCGAGCGGCAGGCGGGCGATCTCGCCGCCGCCTTGCGCGCTCATGATGCTGATGGCGTGGGGCGTGACGGCGCGTGCGGCGAGCCGGGGTTGCAAGCCGAGGTCGATCAGCACGCGGCTGGCGTTGGGTGAGAGCTGCAGGCCGGCGCCAGCTTCCTCGAGGCGCTCGGCTTTTTCGAGAACGACGACGCGAAAGCCTTGTCCCGCCAACGCAAGCGACGCCGTCAATCCCCCGATTCCGGCACCCGCGACGACGATCGTGCGTGAAGCGGCCACCCGGCCGGTCAGGCGACCTTGTCTTTCAGCACGCATTCGGGCGGCCGGGCTTCGCCGGCCTTGAGGTCGGCGGCGTACCGATACAGGGTCGAGCAATAGGGGCAGATGATCTCGTTGTCGTTGCCGAGATCGAGGAAAACATGCGGATGATCGAACGGCGGATTGGCGCCCACACACATGAATTCCTGCGAGCCGATCTCGATGACGGAAACGCCGGCATCGTTGTGGAAGTGCGGAACGACATGATCGGACATTGTATTCACCTTGGGTAGCAATGGAGGCGGACGCAATCAGATATGTGCCGCAGGGTCGAAGTGCGGTGAACCATAGTGGCGGGTGTTGGTGATTCCCAGAGCCCCCGAGCGCTCATTTGCTCATGCAAATTCGACACAATATTGTCGTCGAGAGAAAGCCCTTCTTTCGTCGGGGCGGTTGTGTCTTAAAAGCGGCACACCATCTTGAGGAAGCGAAAACATCAGGGTTCCCGGCATGAATCGATGGCGGCTCGGATCGGCAGTGGCAGGCGCGGCGGTGTGCGCGATCGCGTGCGCGTTGCTGTGGCCGCGTGCGCGCGACGCCGGCGCCATTCTGGCGGCACAAGACGACCCGGCGGCACTTTCCGACGTTCAGCTTAATGCTGCCCTGCGGAATAATCAGGCCGTGATCGAGCAGAATATCGAGACGGCACTTGCCGCTGAAGACGCCGACCTCGCCAACAGCTTTGTCGATCTTGCCAGGGAAAAGAACATTCCGGTCAACGATGAGTTGTCGCGGCGGGTGGCTGCGGCCATCGTCGAGGAAAATTCGTCATCGCGTTTTGCAAAACGCTTTGCCACCGGGCTCGTCACCGGAAACGCCGACGATGTCGCGAGCCTGTCGGGCACGGTCGCCGGCGATCTGTTCGTGTTCGGCGACATCAGGGACGTGGTGCGCGAAGGCAAGCATATGGCGATGGGCGAGGACACCGATCGGTTGGTGCTGGGTCTCGCCGCTGTGGGCCTTGTGGTGACGGCGGCGACCTATGTCTCCGTCGGCGGCGTCGCGCCGGTACGCGCCGGTCTCACCCTGGTCAAGGATGCCCGCAAGGTGGGCCGGCTGGGCAAGGGGCTCACGCGATGGGCCGGCCGCTCCGCGCGCGAGATGGTCGACGCGCCGATGCTGCAACATGCGGTCGCGTCCGGCTCGGTGATGCGGCCGGCGCAGACCATGTCAGCGATAAGAGCGGCGTTTCGCGCCGAGAAGGCCGGCGCGCTGGTCCGCCTCGCCAAGGACGTCGGACGCGTCAGTGAGAAGGCGGGGATTCGCGCCGCGCAGGAAACGTTGAAAATCGCGGAGGGCCCGAAGGATGTCGCACGGGCGGCGCGGCTCGCGGAGTCCAAGGGCAGCCAGACCCGCGCGATCCTGAAGGTGCTCGGCCGCGGCGCATTGCTGCTGGCGGCCGGTGCGTTCGATCTCACGCTGTGGGTGTTCAGCGCGCTGCTGGCCCTGTTCGGCCTTCTGTCATCGATCAAAGCCACCACCGAACGCCTGACCATGTCTTGGCTGCTTCGCAAGAAGGCACGGCGGCTAAGAAAGCAAATGGCGGCTGCGGCTTTGCCGTCTGGGCCGTCCCTGGCGGGCGCGGTCGCGCACGGCTAAGCTTGCGACCTTCCATCGCCGATCCCTCTCCCAAAAATACGGATTAACCGATGCCGAGTTTTCATAACGGCGCAGTTGAGATTGCCTACCTCGACGAAGGCGAGGGCGATCCTATCCTGCTGGTGCACGGCTTTGCGTCGAGCAAGAATGTGAACTGGGTGTATCCGACCTGGGTTTCAGAACTGAAGAAACACGGTCGCCGCGTCATCGCGCTCGACAATCGCGGCCATGGCGATTCCGCCAAGCTCTACGATGCCGAACAGTATCACATCGGCACGATGGCCGGCGACGTCAGTGCGCTGATGGATCATCTCAACATCGAGCGCGCCGACATCATGGGCTATTCGCTTGGCGGGCGGATGACGGCCTGGCTGGCGCGAAGCCAGCCGCAGCGGCTTCGTTCGGCGATTTTCGGCGGCATCGGGATGGGCTTGATCCAGGGCGGCGGCCCAGGTGAAAGCGTCGCGGTCGCCCTGGAGGCGTCCTCGCTCGATGAAGTGACCGATCCGGTGGGGCGGACGTTCCGCGCCTTCGCGGACCAGACCCGCTCCGACCGCCGGGCGCTGGCGGCGTGCCTGCGCGGCTCGCGGCGACTGATGACCAGGGACGAGGCCGCCGGGATCACCGTGCCGGTGCTGATCGCCGTCGGCACGTCAGACGAGATCGCGGGCTCAGCCGCAGCCTTGGGTAAAATTATCCCGGGCGCGCAGGTGCTCGATATTCCCAACCGCGACCACATGCGGGCCGTTGGCGACAAGGTCTACAAGGAGGGTGTGCTGGAATTTTTGTCCCGCCGCCCGTGATCGCTGGCTTGATTTCCTGGAATTCCCGACCACTTTGAGCCGATGATTTGGGCCAAGGTGGGTTTCGGCTGACGTGATTAAAGTGTGCGACTTCAACGTTTTAGCGCGCATTTAAAGCCACGGCCGCGGTTCATTTTTGACAAAGTCGCGCTAGGACAGCCGTCCGTCCGTCGTGCTATAATGCCCGGCGAAACAATTGAATTTGCGAGAGCAGCACATGGCAATGCATCAGATCAATCCGCAGGGTGCGAAATTAGCGGCGCTCGATCCGATCTGGGATCGCGTGCGCGGCGAGGCGGAAGACATCGTTCGCCGCGAGCCCGAGCTGGCTTCTTTTATCTATTCTACCGTGCTGCATCACGAACGGCTGGAGGACTCAGTGGTGCATCGCATCGCCGAGCGTCTCGACCATTCGGCGCTGTCGGGCGACTTGATCCGCCAGGCCTTTGACGAAGCCCTGCGCGACGAGCCCGATCTCGGCAATGCCTTCCGCGCCGACATGGTGGCGGTGTACGACCGCGATCCCGCGACCTCGCGTTTCATCGACCCGCTGCTCTACTTCAAGGGTTTCCACGCCCTCCAGACCCATCGTCTGGCGCACTGGCTCCATCAAAAAGGCCGCAAGGATTTTGCGTATTATCTGCAGAGCCGCTCCTCGGCGGTATTCCAGACCGATATCAATCCCGCAGCAATAATCGGCCGCGGTATCTTCCTCGATCATGCCACCGGGTTCGTGGTCGGTGAAACCGCTGTGATCGAAGACGACGTCTCGATCCTGCATGGGGTCACACTTGGCGGCACCGGCAAGGAGAACGAGGATCGCCATCCCAAGATCCGCCACGGCGTATTGATCGGGGCCGGCGCGAAAATTCTCGGCAATATCGAGATCGGCCATTGCGCCCGTATCGCCGCCGGTTCCGTGGTGGTGAAGGCTGTGCCTCACAATGTGACCGTGGCAGGGGTTCCCGCCAAGATCGTCGGCGAGGCCGGCTGCGCCGAGCCATCCCGCACCATGGATCAGATGATCAACGCCATCGGGCTTTGATTTTCCAGCGCGTATTCCGCAACTATGGATTTTTGCGATCAGAATACGCGTAAGGTATGAACTAACCGCTTGAATCGCGTTTGTGATTTGTGCAGATACGGCTAGCAGTTCGCTTCGTCTCGTCCTAAAAACTTGCCGAAACCTAAATCGCATTGGAGATTGCCGTGGACGTTCAGGAAGTCAGGAAACTCGACGCCTATCTCAAGCGCCTGTTCGGCAATCAGAAGATTCGCGTGGTGCCGCGGCCGAAAAAGGACGATTCAGCCGAAGTCTATATCGGCGAGGAATTCGTCGGCGTGCTGTTCGTTGACGATGAAGACGACGATCGCTCATTCCAATTCCAGATGGCGATCCTCGAGGAGGATCTGGTTGAGCAGGGCTGAGGCTTAGCCCGCACACGCCAACGTCATCCCTGCGGCCCATGCAATTGCAGCGTCAAGCGGTCCATCGCATTGGCCACGTCGCGCCATTGCGCGAGCCAGCTGCGGGGAAAGCGAAACGTCAGATCGGCCCCGTCGATGCGGCGTTCGCTCAGGCACATGCCGGGGGTAGCAGCGTCGCGCGAGCAGCGCGCGCTGAGGCCAGGTGTGTTGGCAAGGAACAGATCCTCATTGCCGTAAGGCGTGCCGTCCCGAAATGCGCGCATGGTCAATCCGTCCTGTCCGGGCATCGATGCCTGCTCCAGGTAGCGCGGATAGATGGTGCGCACGCGGGCATCCGGCGCCAGCGTGTCATGATGCGCCGATATCGACAGGAAGATCCGGTCGATCGGCTGGGCGGTTTCTTCCACGGTATCCGCGCTGACGTGCTTCGGTGCATCGGAAGCCTCGAGCGAGGGAAAAGCGAAGCTGAGATCGATGCGTTCCTGCGGCCCGGAGTGGCGTTGAATTTTCATCCGGATGGCCGCCGTCGGCACATTAAAGAGCGTCGCGCCGATGCTGACCGGCAACCGCGCCGGGCTGCTTGAAGCATCCGGCCCCCAGGTTGGCCACAGCAAATAGGCGATCAGCGCCATCGCACCGGCGGTGACCGCGCTCGCCAGCGCGATCGCGATGATGTGGCCGCGGGGATCCAGACGCGAACTGCGCGCGATCTGCTGGGCGGTCGAAAGGAATGTCATGGGCGAAGCATCGTGAGGGACGTCCAAAGGCGAACTTCGGAATCGAAGCATTGGCGCCGAATCATCCCCGAATATGCCATGCGTCATCGAATTTCCGCACCATTTCACGCAACGGATACCGCGCCAGCCATGTGCAAGCCGCGGTTCCCGTCACCACCGTTAACCTTTCCTTAAGGATAGTGTGGCGGCGGACGGCCAATTTTGCGAAGCAAGGCAAGTTCCAGTGTACCGGAAGACCTTGCGATGTCGCCTGAAGCGTTGAATTCCCTGTTCTCCCTTTGCATCGGCTTTGCACTGGCCGGCGCGCTCGCCAGTGGATATCAGGCAATGGTGCAGCGGCCTGCGGGTTTTGGGCTGCTGCAGGCGGGGGTGGCGCCGATGACTTTCGCTGCCGTGCCGTTTCTGGTTTTTGCCGCGCCCTTCATCATCATGCGCAACACATTGCGCGGTGCGAAGATCGAGCGCCGTCGCTTTCAATTCGTCATGATGGCGACCATCCTGGCGGGGTTCTGGAGCCTGATGTCCGGGACGTTTTTCGTGATGACGCTGCGCGCCGCCGGAGTGCTGGCCTGAACGGTACGGCTATGCCAAGGTTCTCCGCGAACAGGAGATCAATGACGCATGGCGATCTACGAATTGGACGGGCAGGCGCCCGAACTCCCCAGTGACGGAAACTATTTTATCGCCGACACCGCCACGGTGATCGGCAAGGTCCGTTTGCACAATTCGGCAAGCGTGTGGTTCGGCGCGGTGTTGCGCGGCGACAATGAGTGGATCGAGATTGGCGAAGGCTCCAATGTGCAGGACAACTCGACCTGTCACACCGACATGGGTTTCCCGCTGACGATCGGAAAAAACTGCACGGTCGGTCATGACGTCATCCTGCATGGCTGCACCCTCGAGGATGGCGCGCTGGTCGGGATGGGCTCGATCGTCATGAACGGTGCACGGATCGGCCGCGGCAGCATCGTCGGCGCGGGATCGGTGATCACCGAAGGCAAACAGTTTCCCGAGCACTCCTTGATCATCGGCGCGCCGGCGCGGGTGATCCGCACACTCGAGCCGGCGCAAGTCGCGGCGATGGGAAGTGCCGCGAAATTCTATGCCGTCAACGGGCCGCGATTCAAAAAAGGCCTGAAGAAGGTCGGCTGACGCTCAACCACGATCGGTCGCGGGCGCCGCGACGCGGAGAGAATTCTACGACGCGCTCGATCCTCGATGCTGTACCGAAGGTGGCGTGCGCCGAAATTCGGACAGGCCCGCCGGAACTGTCTCGGTCAAAATCGCCTTCAGGCGCATCGCCGCCGGCGCGAGCGGCCGGCCGCGATCGTAAAGCGACAGATCGACCGAAGGCAGTTTCGGAAGCTTGTAGGGCTTGCCAAGGACCCTGAGCCAACTCGGCAAGTGCGCCGTGGTTCGCGGACTTATCCCAAGGCCCGCCTCGACCGCCGCCCAAAGACCCGCCAGACTGGGACTCGTAAATGCGATCCGCCAAGGGATTCCGGCGGCATCAAGCGCTGCAATACCCGCTTTCCGGAAAACACAGGGCGCTTCGAACAGCACCAGCGGAACCGGCTCGGTCGGATCCCAGGCACGTTCCGCATTTCCGATCCATACCATGGGCAGGGTCGCCAGCCGTTCTGCGCCTTGATGCTGACCGTCGCTAAAGAACATCGCCAGATCGAGTTGGCCCTTTTCCAGGCCTTCGAACAGTACGGCGTTTCGGTCGACACTCGCGTCAACGCGGATCAGCGGGTGAGCTCGCTTGAATTGTCCGAGCGCCGCCGGCAGCCAGGTTTCGGCAAAGTCGCTCGGCAAGCCGAAGCGCACCACGCCTTCGAGACCGGAACCATGTAACGCGGCAATCGCTTCGTCGTTAAGCGCCAATATTCGGCGGGCATATTTGAGCAGCAGCTCTCCCGGTTCGGTCAGCACCAGGCCGCGACCTTGCTTGCGGAACAGGCGTTGCCCGACCTTTTCTTCCAGCTTGCGCATTTGCTGGCTGACCGCCGATTGGGACCGGCCGACGCGTTCAGCCGCGCGGTTCATGCCGCCGAGATCTTCCGCGCTCGCCAGCGTGCGGAGGAAGTCGATATCCAGATTGGTTGTGACAACAGTTCGTTTTCTCTGAACCATATCATCATATATATTTGTTTTTCTTCTTTATGGGAAGAACCCATATTGCCGGCAACGGACCATCCATCGCCAGATTTGGGAGCGCGCCATGCCTTTCGTTCGAATGACAGTTTCAGGACCGACGCTGGCGCCGAAGCAGGTCGCGCTTCTGCACACGGAGATCACGCAGCTGATGGCTTCCGTGCTCGGCAAACGGGCTGATCTCACCAGCGCGCTGGTGGAGCAGCCGGCGATGGCCGACTGGGCGATCGGTGGCACTGCGGTGAAGGTTGCGGTTCACGTCGAGGCGACGATCACCGCCGGCACCAATTCGCCCGAGCAGAAGGTGCGCTTCATCGAGAAAACCATGAGACTTCTCACCGGCGTCCTTGGTTCCGAACTCAATCCCGCGACCTACATCGTCGTCAACGAAGTGCCGGCAAACGCCTGGGGGTATGACGGCCGAACACAGGAAAGCCGGCAGCTGGCTGTCTGATATGGCGGCAGACGCCGCGACATGTGCGCGCGGAAGGGACGCGCCATGGCGCGGTACTCACGGTATGAAAGGAAATTCCCAATGCCACTTGCTCGCATCGATCTCGCCACAGGAAAATCGGCGGACTATCGCAAGACGATCGGGGAGGTCGTCTACCAGGCGATGCTCGAGACCTTGAAGGCTCCGAAGGACGATCGTTTTCAGATCATCACCGAGCACCCGGGGGACGATTTTATCGTCGATCCCAATTATCTCGGAATCCAGCGATCAAAGGACTGCGTGATTATTCAGTTGACGCTGAACGAGGGCCGAACGGTCGATCAGAAGCGCGCCTTCTACAAGGCCGTGGCGATGGGATTGCATCAACATTTGAATCTCCGGCCGCAGGACGTGTTCATCAGTCTTGTCGAGGTGAAGAAGGAAAACTGGTCGTTCGGCAACGGGGAGGCGCAATACGCGCCATAGGCTCCGCCATGCATGGCGCCTTGCGCGGGAGCTGAAGTGAGTGGGTTGCCTGGACCAAGCCATGACCACGATGATGACAGTACCCCAGATGACGCTGATGTTTCTTGGCACGGTGGTTTGCCTCGGAGCGGCATTGGTCTGGATGTTTTGGGAATTGCGGAAGCCGGCGCAACTTCCGCGCGGGCGCAATCGCTTCGAGCGAAGCTAGGAATGCCTGTTGCAAACTGCGCGTCCGGCTGAACGCGGCCTGCGTTCAAGTCCCTTCCGTCTCGTCGGCTTCAGCCTGGCCGGCAACGCTTTCGTGACCGGCGGCCCAGAGCGAATGTTCGTCGCTGCCGTCCCGATACGGATTGCCTTCGGCCGGGATGTTCTCTTGGGCGGCGCGCTGGCCTTCCTCGAATGGATCTGGATCGGTCGTCATGATTTCGGTTTCCTCGATGGATTCGATCTTGCGTTCTTGGGTGCCGCCGTCTTCGGAAGCGATGCGCTCTTGCGCAGCGCATCCTTCAGGTCGACGGGTATGCCGTGCTTTTTGAGCAGGTCGGCGAAGGCTTCATCCGCCAGTTCCTGGACGGTCGCCATTCGATCACGGGAAAGCTGCTTCAGCTTGTCGAAAGTGTCGTCATCGAAGGCGATTAATTTGCGCACGACCGGCCCATCCCCCTGCGTCGCAACGGTGCTGGTTCAATGACGAAAGACAGAAATCGTTCCGGCGCGGAACCAGTGATACACGCTGTCGTTAAATCTCAAACGGAAAAACACTTCGCACGGCGATCTCACGTGGGAGTGTCTTGGAACGCTGCAAGTCCAAAGAAGAATTTAGCGAGAGTATTGCCGCGCGCTATCAACTTCCTCTGAAGCAGCAACTATCTCCCGCTGCATGGGTTGGCGGCTGGGAGCAATCAATCGTACGGAGTAAAATCATGTTGCGCAAAACGATCATAGCTTTATTGGCAGCCGCTTCGGTTGCCATTTTGGCGCCGACCGGCGCCTCGGCTCGCGGCGGCTTTGGCGGGGGTGGCGGTGGCGGCGGTTTTGGCGGCGGTGGCGGTTTT
>Ga0193724_1000429_pt1 | contig 10038 bp, 9 predicted proteins | sample H2a1metaG_FD_146005 | JGI IMG/M metagenome (GOLD analysis project Ga0193724, IMG submission 146005) | Soil microbial communities from a riparian zone of the East river system, Colorado, United States - H2a1 | ecosystem: Environmental > Terrestrial > Soil > Riparian zone | place: USA: East River... | reverse complement strand
GACGGGCTGAAGCCCTGCAGAGGAGCCAAGCTGGTGGCAGTTCCACCGAAGTACGCGCCGTTGTTGTCCGCGGCGTACTGCTCTTCGTAGGTCGCCATGTTGCGCAGGTCAGACTTCATTGCGGCGACATAGGCCTTGTCTTTCGTATTGGCAAACTTTGGGATCGCGATCGCGGCAAGAATGCCGATGATGACGACGACGATCAGAAGCTCGATAAGGGTAAATCCCTTTTTGTTGCGCGACATCGGTTCTCCTGCTGCGGTTGGATGATGCAAGCGGCGTCTTCACCGTCCTGCATGAGAAGGACTCTACAGAGTACCTTCGGCAACCCTTCAATCGCGCAGTGAATCCCGTTAAGTCGCTACATCGTGTGATCTTCCCATGAAGCCAACGTGACTCTTTCGTCACGAACCACTGTTGGCTGCCACGTGCAATCGCTGCTGGTTCGATTCGGAATTTCGCGGATTGTTGACAACGAGCGCGACGCGGTGTTCCCGCTTTATTACGGCGATGTCAGCGTAAGAACGATCGCCATGCTGTAATTGCCAGGAGTATCCAGCGTCCAGCTATAAAGCGTCTGGAAATACAGCGTCGTGGCACTGCTTGCCGTCGCGGCGCCGGTGACGAGTGTCACGTCGCTCGTCGTCAGAGCTGCGAAGGGGCCCGTTGAAAGTTTGCTCCACTTCAGATCTGCAGCCGGCTTGTTGGCTCGTGCCGGAGCTCCAGGAGAAGTGTTCGTCGCGGTCCAGGTTGCTGCAGCGGCGCGCAGACTCAGCGTCCACGACGCGTTTGCGCTCACCGTGAGAGTGGGTCCGGAGGTGGCGTTGAAACCAGCGTCGAAATCGGCGGGAAGCGGCGCGGTCAGCGGCGTCGAGACAGCGGTCATCTGAAGCCGGACTACGCGTCCCGCCGTCATCGCGACGGTGCCGGGAAGACCGCAGTTGGCAGGAGCACCGGTGGCCGTGCACTGCGCGGACGCCGAGGATGCCGCCATCGGCAATCCGATTACCGCCGCGACCAACACGGCGCGAAATATCGAGCGTCTCATTTTGGCTCCCGTTCGACTCTGAAGGTTCCGGAAGCCATCGCCCCGTCGGCTGACGAGACCCAGGTTCCGGTTATTGTGTCGGCGACGATCTGGCCAACGTGACGCCGCGGAGTCGTCTCCGCTGCCAGATTCGCATCGAAGTCTATCACATCCGTTCCACTTTCCGACCCACTGACGCTACCGCTCAATATTCTCTGCTGCTGCGTTTGTGAGTTCACGCCCACCAGGTTCAGCTGTCCCTGAAAGCTCGTGCCCGACTCTCGCGAGATGATCAACGTTCCCGTAAGAGTCTCTTGCACCGGAACGGTCTGAACGCCCGTGTAGTTCCACGAGCCGTTGAGCTGGAGCAACGATGGCTGCGGCTCCGTCGACTTGAGACACGCGGACAGAGATAAAACACCCACGAGCGCAAAGATCCGCGCGCCAGATTTCTGTGAGCGGCTCATGAATGATTCTGGTTTGGCGTCGCGACGGGCGTCTCGTCGCCAGACGGTGAATCGTTCTTCTTCGGAGTGGTAACTGGCGTCTTCTTCACTGGCAGTGAATCGTTTTTCTGCGCGCCGCTGCGCCCGGGTGATCCATTCCACATGCGGATCGGACGCGGGTCGAGCGTTATAGTGATCGATTTCGAATCCTTGCCTGTCACGATCAAGAGCGGGATCGGGCCCCGCGGTACGAGCGGCTCGCTCAGCTCCGAGAGATCGAACTCCAGTTTGTAACTTCCCACCGGCAACGCCTGAAAGGTCGCTGTCGTCGGGCCCGTCATGATCGCCGCCCATTCAGCGCCAACGCTGTCCCGCGCAACGACGTGGGCTTTGCTCAGGTCCACCTGAATGGGCGAAATCCCCGAGCGAGGCGCGACGACCAGCTCTACTTCAGCTGCAGTCGAGAGCGAGACGCTCAGATCTCCGCGACCAGCGCCGCTGGCACTCCATCCATCGGGCAGGGACGCCTCGTCGATCGATATCGGCTGCTTGGCGTCGCCACCCACGCGATACTTGCCGGACGCGTCCGCGACCGCGGTTTCGCCACCGCGTCGCACAATCGCGCCAGGCATGCCGGGCTCGTTCGGATCGCGGCGCTGATTGCCATTGAGATCTTCGTAGACGTACCCTGACGTCCCTGGGGTCCGCAGCATCGGTACCGTCAACGCGTGCTCGAAGCGGGCGCCCAAGATCCACGGCACTCGCCCGCTCACCGAACGGAAGATGGAGTTGCGCTCGGCGTCGATCTTGAACGCAAAACCGCTCATCAGCGGAATCGCGATCCCCGCTCGCATTATCGTGGCGTTCTCGCCGCCGAAGGAGCTCACGCGCTGAAGGTCACCCTCGCCGCGGATTCCACCAAGCCCGGGAAGCACTAGCTGCTCGGCGCGAATTCCGAACATGTTCTGCTGATTGACAAAGCCGCCGCGGTCGCGCGTCTGGTCGATTCGGGCCTGCACCTCGATGATTCCACCGACGCCGGACCAACCTGCGTTGGTCGTCCAATAGTTCCGCGGTGAGCGATCGGTTACGGTGCTCGATGTTCCGAGCGAGACGCTGCGCGTGGTATTGCCGAGGAAGGCCGAGCTGTTGAAGTAGTACTGTCGGAGGTAGGTGCTGAAGCTGATTCCGAGCTGATCGTCGCGGCTACCGAAGCCGCCGCCGCTGTTGGATGCGGTGGCTCTCGAGGTGGCGTCGAAAGTGTACGAGCGCGCCTCGATTGCGATCGTTGTCCCACTGCGAATAGCGTACTGCGGACGCAGAGAGAAACCGTTCGACTGCAGGCCACTGAACACCGATGTTGCGTCAGTCGTACGCCACGCACTGGCGCTCACGTTTGCCCGCGAGGAAAGTCGCTCGGAGACATTCGCCAGAATCTCATTGGTCGCGCGCGCGAATGCGTCGCTCCCACCAGGAGCGTGTGTTACTCGCAGCTCTTCGTTGCTCTCGGGCCCGGTTCTCACCAACCCGCTCGACCATCCGAGTCCGGTTCCACCGTCAAAGCGACGCTCGGCAATCTCCGCTTTGAATGTGCTGCCGAAAATTGACTGGACTGCGGCGCCAATTCCAAGGGCGTCCAGTCGGCGCGGTGATGTGCCCGCATCAGCGAGATGCGAAAGGTGCTCAGGCGTGCGTTGCCGAACAGCCGCTCCCCGCGCATTCCGACCATGGGCTCCCGCTTCGCCGATCCAATCGCTGGGAGGGAAAGTGCGCCCAAGCTCAGGAAGCTCCAGTCCGAATGCTCGATGCGCAGCAGTGCGCCCTGGCCGTAAGGATAGAGTCCCGTGAGGTCGGAGAACGAAGTTCCGGTGTTGCCGAAGCTGAGTTGCCCGGACGGCGCGGAAAGCATGAGCGACGACGCTGACGGGTACGTGCCCAGGCGCGCGAACGCATTGCTGGCAGCGCCGCTGAGCGCCGAGCCCTGTGACATTCTGGCGTCGATCCGGACGGAATCGTAGAGCGCGCCCGTCGCGGCCAGGGTGAACACACTGCTTGGGCGGCCGTTCTCATCGGCCGCGTGTGCGACGGCCGTCGTGATGAGCGGACCTGCTTCCCGTCCGATGGAACTGGAGTTGAAGACTTCGACCGTCATCATCTCGGACGCGAGCGTGTCGTTTCCCGAGCGAAGGTCGATCTTCACGAACGACGAACCGGTGCTCGAGAGCGGCGGAATCTTCAGTCTCACTTTGCGCTTCACCGTTTCACCGGGCTGGATCACGATGGCGCTGGCGTGGGCGTCTCGCGATGCCCAGCCGCTCGGCAGCGTGAGATCGGCGTTGACGGTCTCTCGGCCATTCCCGGAATTGACGATGTCGAAGGGGATTAACACGTCGTTGCCCGCCTGGCCGTTGATCGCGCCGGGCTTGGGGCGAAGCACGATCTTCCGAACCAGATTGATATCGATCTCGACCGGAACCACGAGCGTCGGCGACGCCGGGGAAGAGAAACGTGCTTCGGCGGCGACAATACGCCCGGCCAGCGCGGTGGCGGGAATTCCGATCGTGACGCCGACGCGGCTTCTCTGGGCGATCGGCAGCACGCGGTTGCGTGGCCCGAGTAACGCGAAATCTCCGTGAGGGACGATCTCGACTTCGAGCTTCATCACCTGCGCGAACGCCTCCGGGATTGGAATGGACACGACCTGAAAGCTGCGTGGCGCACCCGACACTGTGACTGACGGAAGCGTGATCAAGATATCGCTGGCGGAATCGCTCTTCGGCCCACTCCAGGTCGCGAGCGAGACGGCGCTGGCGGTGCCAGGCTGCGTCGTGGTGATTTGAGCCTGCGCGACTCCGAAGGCCGTCAGGCCCGAGATACTAAGACAGAGCGCACCCGCGCAGGCGCCACGAAAGGACATTAGGGCACAGTCTGCGAAAGCGTGATCTGATAGGTGCCGCTATAGGTCGCCGGTGCGTCCGTCGTCCAGTTGAGCACCATGCGGAAGAAGATCGTGTTGCTCCACGGATCGTTGAGGCCTTTGGAGATGGCGATGCGTTGCTCGATCTGTGCGTCCGTCAGGGTGATCGAATTCCAGGTCGCGAGATCCGATCGCCGCCATTGCAGATCGGCGATCACCTTTCCGCCGCCGAGATTGGCGGAAATCGACCGAATCGAAACCGTTGTCGTACGCGATAGGCCCTGCGTCGAATTGATCGTGAATGTCATGCCCGTCGGGGCATCCACGAATCCGTTGATATAGTCGGAGGCCGTCGGTGCGGGGAAAGTCACGGCCGCGCTGGCGAGCGTAAGGCTGGTTTTCTGGGCCGCGAGCGGAAATGCGAACAGCACCAGCGCGAGCGAGACCGCCGCGCCGGTGATGCCAGAATGGAGCTTCCGCCCGAGGGTAGACATTGGCTTCTACTTCGCCTGGTAGTCGATTTGGCCAGCAACGAGCTCGGCTCCGCCGAAATCGATCAATGCGAGCACGACGTAATCGCCCGGCGCGAGGCCGGCGGGAACATCGAGCATGACTTTACGCGTCGCGCCCGGAAGCGTGGGGAATTCCGGGATTGTAACCTGGGCCGCCAGCGAGTTGTCGATACGGCGAAACTCCAGGCGTCCCTTTGCGAGAAGGTGCGTTCCACCGGTGTTGTGGAAGACGACTGAAATCTGGCGCTTGGTAGCCGCCGGGACGTTCGCAACCGTCGTCGCGGGAGTGGTCGACGCAGTGCTCCGCGGAACTGGCACGTCTTCGATGGCCATGTTCTCGACCGCGCCATCGCGCGAAAGACCAGGAGGCGCGACGTAAACTTTCACGCCCGTCCGGAAGATGTACTGCAGCGAGTTGCCCTTTGCTGACGCGCGCCTTGGAATTTCTTCGACGAAGAAGATGTCCCAGCACTCCTTCGGCACCGCGGCTCCGGACTGAATCCCGAGGCGGATGACGCGCGAAGTATGGGGCTCGACGCGAATCGAGAGTGGCGAGACGCTGAGGTTGGCGCCGCAGGACGTACCGGTCGAGCCGGCCGCGAGAAAGCGATTGTCGCCGTTCTCGGCGCGGTCCCAGTCCGAGCGCGTGATCGTCGCCTGCACGACCTCGTTCGACGTGTTGGAGACCGAGAAGCTGGCTGGTACGCGGTTCGTTCCGGCGGCGACTATCGTCACCTCGAGCGGATCTACGAGCAGCTGCGCGGACGCGGACTGCGAGACCACCACCCCTATTACAGCGCAAAGGGCGAGTACGGTTCCCCGGACTCGCCCTCTGCGCTCAACGCCCGTCCTTTCGGACGAGCGCGAGCGAGAATTAAGCATCAGTTACGGAGCCGTCAGGGTGAATACGATCGGCAAGCTGTAGGTACCAGGAGCATTGCTTGCGCTCGTGAAGTCATTCGTCCAGCTCGTCTTGAAGAAGGCCTGTGCCGCCGTACCATTCGTCGAGCTCGCGCCCGAAGTGAACGTCGCGTCGGCTGCGGTGATCGCTGCGAAGGTTCCACCAGCCGCGGTCGACCATGCAAGGTCGCCGATCGGCTTCACACCGGCATCGCTGCCGACGTAGGTCCAGTTCGCCGCATTCTGTGACTTGATCTTCAGCGTCCAGCTTCTGTTCGCCTTGATCGTGAAGCTCGGGCCTGCATCCGCGAGGACGTTGCCTGCAGCGACGTCATCAGCGGTAGGATTAGTCAGGGCCGTCGCAGCCGAGCTCATGCCGAGCTTGACCAGCGCGCCAACGGTGACTGATGCGGTATTTGTGGTGTTGCACGTGCCGGCGTTGCCGCTGCACTGTGCATTTGCCTGGCTAGCGCCGATGGCGGTTCCGAGCACCATCGCGGCCAACAGGGTACGGGTCGCTCTCATTTTCGAATTTCTCCAAGAAATTTGATGGTGCCGCGCAGCCATGTGGCTGACAGCCCTTTCAAAGCGGTTGGTGTAGCGTGTAAAACATTTGCGTTCTTGTACCTATAAGACGAAAACGGACTGCCTCTGTAACGGGTTATTCACCCTTATTTCAGAGACAAATCCGTTGACTTTTTAGCGCGATGTAGCGCGATCTCTTTTGGTCTCGCAAGGCGCTTTTGGGAGCCTGCGAACCTTCAAGCCAACTCAAATGTTTAGCTAATCAACTGAAATGATTCGTACATCTGGGCGGACGGCAAAATGCGTCGGCGTTTGTTCGGGTTGGCGGGCTAACTCTTTGTTCGCCAATACGATTGTCGGCAACTAACCCGTGCGGGAAAGCTGATAAGAATCAGCCCTCCTTGTCTTCGTACTGATCCTTGAGATTGGCGACAACATTTGGATCAGCGAGCGTCGTCACGTCACCCAATGCGCGTCCTTCAGCGATGTCGCGAAGGAGTCGGCGCATGATTTTTCCCGAGCGTGTTTTCGGAAGATCCGCGGAGAATAAAATGTCGTCGGGACGCGCGAGTGCGCCGATTTTTTTCGCGACGAATTCCTTCAGCTCGTCGCGCAGCGCTGGACTCTGTTTGCTCTTGTCACGAAGTGTGACGAACGCCGCGATTGCCTGGCCTTTGAGCTCGTGTGATTTGCCTACGACCGCTGCTTCCGCCACCGCGGGATGCTCGACCAGCGCGGATTCGACCTCCATCGTGCCGATGCGATGTCCCGCCACGTTCAACACATCATCCACGCGGCCGAGAATCCAGAAATAGCCATCGGAGTCGCGCTTCGCGCCGTCGCCCGGGAAGTATAGGTCGGGTCGCCCCTCCCACTTGGTGAAATAAGTTTGCACGTACCGATCGTCGTCGCCCCAGATCGTGCGCAGCATCGACGGCCATGGCTTGGTGAGCGCGAGCAATCCACCACCGACATCGATGCGTTTGCCGAGTGAATCGAGAAGCTCCGCGCTGTAACCCGGAAGCGCCTTCGTCGCGCTGCCCGGCTTTGTCGGGGTGATTCCCGGCAGCGGCGAGATCACGATCGCTCCCGTTTCCGTCTGCCACCATGTGTCGACGATCGGACAGCGATTCCCTCCGATGTGTTCGCGGTACCACATCCACGCCTCGGGATTGATCGGCTCTCCGACGGAGCCGAGCAGGCGGAGGCGCGACAGATCGTGTTTGGCGGGATACTCGTCGCCCCACTTCATGAATGCGCGAATTGCCGTCGGCGCCGTGTAGAGAATCGTCACCCCATGGCGCTCGCAGATATCCCAGAACCGATCCTTTTCCGGCCAGTCAGGTGCGCCTTCGTACATCACGCACGTCGCGCCGTTGGCGAGGGGTCCGTAGACGAGATAGGAGTGGCCGGTCACCCAACCGATGTCGGCCGTACACCAGAAGACGTCATCGTCCTTGAGATCGAAGACCATTTTCGTCGTGGTCGCGACTCCGGCAAGGTATCCTCCGGTCGTGTGAACGATGCCCTTCGGCTTTCCAGTGGTCCCCGACGTGTAAAGGATGAACAACACGTCTTCCGCGTCCATCGTTTCAGGCTCGCACTTGAGGGGCGCGTCCTGCATCAGACGATGCCACCAGTGGTCGCGACCTTCCCGCATCTCCGCGTGCGCTTCGTCTCCGGAGCTGCCGGGGCGACGCTGCACCACCACCACGTGCTCAATGGACGGCGTCGTCTCGAGTGCCTTGTCGGCGTTGCGCTTCAGCGGAATCACCTGGCCGCGGCGATAGCCGGCGTCCGCGGTGATGAGCACCTTCACCTTGGAATCGTTGATCCGGTCGCTGAGCGATTCGGGAGAAAAACCGCCGAATACTACTGAGTGGATGGCGCCGATTCGTGCGCACGCCAGCATCGAGATCGCGGCCTCCGGTATCAGCGGAAGGTAGATTGCAACGCGATCACCTTTTCGTACTCCCAGCTTCTTTAGGACGTTGGCGAATTTCGAGATCTCGCGGTAAAGATCCCAATACGTGAGCGTTCGCCTGTCGCCTGGCTCACCTTCCCAGATCAGCGCCGCCTTGTTTCTCCGCGGCCCGCGAATGTGACGGTCCACACAGTTGGCGGCGATGTTGAGCTTTCCGCCGGTAAACCACTGCGCATGGGGAGGCTTCCACTCGAGAACCTTCTTCCACGGCTTGATCCACTCCAGCTCACCAGCCTGCTCGGCCCAGAACTTCTCGTAGTCACTATCTGCTTCCTCGTAGATGTCGGGGGAGGAGACGTTGGCCACTCGTCCGAACTCGGGCGGCGGCTGGAACTTCCGGGTTTCCGTCAGCAGGACGTCGATGTCAGTCATTGCGGGAATTGGTTGGCCGCCAGCGAGTTGGCGGAGTCGCAAGGATACTGCGTTTTGCGCCACTCTCGCCAGAGTGGCAAGTTCTAGGCGAATGTCATTCGCAATCTCTCCAGATCCATCAGCCCCATCGATCGTCGAGGTGGGGCAGCTCGTGCGCGAGTTCGGGTCCACACGGGCGGTGGCGGGAGTCACGTTTTCGCTGGCGCCCGGCGATTGTCTGGCGCTCTTCGGGCCAAACGGCGCCGGGAAGACGACACTCCTTCGCGTCCTCGCCGGCCTGCTAAAACCGACATCCGGGAACGCGCGGGTGTCTGGCATACCGTTGCCCGGCGGACCCTTGGCCCGATCGCGGATCGGACTCATCTCGCATCATACGATGCTCTACGAAGCACTGTCGCCACGGGAGAACGTCGCGTTTTCCGCCGGGCTGTACGGAATCCGCGATGCGCGTGCCCGCGTCGAAGACTCGCTGCGACGGATGTCGATGCTGGATCGCGCCGATGCGCCAATCCGGTCTCTAAGCCGTGGCATGCAGCAGCGGGTATCGATCGCGCGAGCGATGGTGCACTCGCCCCAGCTGGTGCTGGCGGACGAGCCGTACAGCGGCCTCGACGACAGCGGTGCGCGAGCGCTCACCGCCCTTCTTCGCGAGCTACGCTCGGCCGGCACAGCGATCATCATCGTGACGCACAATCTGACGGAGGGCCTCTCGCTCGCGACGCACGCCGCGGTCATGCAACGCGGAAAATTCGTGCGCTACGATTCCGCCGACCGGATCGATGCCGGCACCTACTCTGCCACATATCGAGAGGCGCTGGCCGCTAGTGGCTGACGTTCTCTTCTCGGCGTGGCTGATTGCGCGCAAGGATCTCTCGATCGAGTTTCGGACGCGCTCCGCGTTTCTATCGGCGCTGGTGTTCTCGCTGCTTGGCTTGGTCATTTTCTACTATGCATGGGATCCGACGGCGGTGACTGCCACGGACCTCGCGCCCGGAGTGCTGTGGATCATCTTCACATTCTCCGGCCTGCTGGGGCTGCATCGGTCATTCGGGGTCGAGACGGCGGACCGAGCCATTGATGCGCTGCTGGCGTCGCCGGTCAGCAGGGAAGCGATCTTTCTCGGAAAGGCGATAGCGAATCTCATTTTCGTCGCCGCGGTGCAGGCGATCGCGATTCCCGCGCTTGCACTGTTCTACAATCTGCGCCTGGGCGACGTCGCGGCTCCGCTCATCGCGATCGCGATTCTCGCCGCAATCGGGCTGGTCGCGGTCGGAACGCTGTTCAGCGCGATGGCCGTCAACACGAGGCTGGCCGAGTTGCTGTTGCCGATGCTGGCGCTCCCGTTCTTCGTGCCG
>Ga0193724_1000427_pt1 | contig 10052 bp, 8 predicted proteins | sample H2a1metaG_FD_146005 | JGI IMG/M metagenome (GOLD analysis project Ga0193724, IMG submission 146005) | Soil microbial communities from a riparian zone of the East river system, Colorado, United States - H2a1 | ecosystem: Environmental > Terrestrial > Soil > Riparian zone | place: USA: East River... | reverse complement strand
GCAGACACCTTTGAGACGAAGTGCCGCGTTTGACAAGTTGGTCGGCAAAGGATCGAGTTGCAAAGGGCATTTTTTCCGGCAGCATATCTAGATATCCAGCCGCACCCATTTCTTAAAACTGGGGATAAAAGAGTCTGGACTTGTTTGAGGGTATTCGTTGAGCTGCGCGAGGACACCACTTTGTACATTCCATTTCGCGAAGCATCCAAAGTAAGTTATATCTTCGGTGAGTGAGCCTCCTGATTAATAATAATATGCTAGAACTGGCAATGGGACGGGGTTGTCGAATATCCCCATCCACGGAAGCGGGAGCCTGCTGTCGTTCACATCACTGCAGGGGATAGCTCATCAATCAGCTATATCGTTCCTATGGTGGCCGGTCCAATGGGCTATGAGCCTCTTCTAGAAGTTCATCTAGACACTGTCGCTGTTCGTTCCAGTCTAAACGATATCCGGCTGGTGACTGCCGAGTCCGGTCGAGTATGTGATTCTGTATTGTGGTTATCTCACCAGACTCACTAGGACTCTTAGCTCAGTGGTGTCCTCCGTTCTCCTTTGAAATGGCGCCTTGAACGCGAATGGACATTTACGGTTTCACTTCGAAAACCTGTCATGTTTCTGCTTCGGGATCACATTACCTTATTTACCGACCTTGTTAAAGACTGGACGTCCGGGCTGCCCATCGATTACCATCGGTTCATTCCGATGCTTTACGTCATTCAGCTTGACATGCATCACTTCGAAACCTATCTGTACGCAAATGACCATAATATTATCGACAAGCCGTTAGTTGAGGATGAAAATGGTGATTTTTATAGTTGTCGGTCGTATCTCTCTTACTTTTTCAACGAATAGCTCTATTTATCCTTCGAGGAACTCATTTTCGACATGAGTCTCAAATACCTGCGAATATCTTTAGACCCGAAACTACCACGATTGCTTTCTTTATCGAAGTCCCTAACGTTTCCCTCAATCTGTCGTTACCGCGATGGAATACGTATGCACTTCATGCACCAAAGGAAGGCAGCAATGTATTCACTGCAGGCTTTCTTCGGCTCGATTCTGTCTTCGTCTATTCTCCAGAAGTCCGTGAAGACTTTGTGGACCACCTCAAGCTAGATTTCTCGGTTTGTTTCTTGCTCTCCCTTTTGTACAACCCTTATGGTCAGTTTCTCTCAGGCTCGCGATGTTGTATTCGATGTGGTTGGATGGTCAGTTCGATACCTCATGGTGTTACGGGAGAACTACATCGGATCATTTACCCATTTCTCAACGTTAAATGAATACCTTGACAAACGAAGAAGGGGCCTGCCAATTGGTGATCCTATTGTCGAAAAGTATCGTCCTGGAAAGGTAAGCTTTATATCACCAAGCGTGATGGTATCTAAACCACCGCAGACAAATGTTCTTCAAGTGGAACTCGAGCTCTCCTTATCAAATGGTCGACTGATTCTGCCGGCTGGGTATAACAGTTTTGGCGCTCGCATTTCGGTAGCAGTCCACGAAATTCAACTTCAGTTCCGGTTACACGATTACTTCATGGGTAATTAGCACAATTGTCTATTGTTGCCAGGTTTGATTTTCACTTGTGTTCACTGAAATGCAGAGATGTCGTTGAATATCGGCTCTGCATCTGGCGATATCGAACCTTCACACTCTGGGGATCCCTCGTATACAAATTTCGGAGGCCAGTCCGCTCGGCACGCCGTTGTGATTGATGGCAAGAATAACCAGTCTCCCATTGATATTTTCTAATTTCGTCCGCAGGAATTGATATTACTGCCAATCGGCTTTTTGGTCCTCGACCGCGTACGGCGACCTATATGTGCATTTGGGCAATTCGCTTCGGTCATATTAGAACCCTTCTATCAGCTTCGGCATGTAGAATTCTCCTGGCCGCTAGCAACAACTTTCAACTTGGCTTCTCGGATCCTTTAAATGCGCCCGCTGTTGAATACGTGATACCAGTTGACCCGGACGGTGAGACAGTTACGATGTGCTTCAGTAATCGAGCTCACGTTTCCGCTTGGGTATTCGCTCAGTTACATTCATCACGATGTCAGTGGTTTCCCTTGATGCAATTTGGCGATCAAGACATGCCGCTTTAGAGTTGTTGTTCCCCTCGGGTTTAAAACTTGAGAGTAATGATATGGGCGGCAGATATCATCAGAAACTGACCAAGCTGCAGTTGCCCCATGCTTCGGCGAGAGTTTATCTGCGTACAGAGCGAGAACGTCTTTCATGGATGGAGGCCGCTGAATTCTTAGCAGATGTTTATCTCGACATTTATTCTTCTGCTCCAGGATGGCGGGATAGGACACACACCCAGACTGAATTCATTCGAGCACAAGACTCACTGACAGACCGTGCCCAATGGATGTTCTCCAGCTTTATTTCCAGTGAGTATTATAAAGACTTCTCCACCGTCACTTGTGTCTGACGCGAACGTAGCAGAGCATATGCCCCATAGGGACGTTTTATATTTGCCTCGACCACATATATTTTTGCCTGGCAAGGCAAGCACCCAGTCGACCTTCTCGCAGTTTCCTTCCGCATCGCGACAAAGGCCTAATCCATATTTGTGGTCGCATTTCTCACATTCATCCGAATCGGATGGTGGAGAGGGTGTTTCGGAAGCAGATCGTGATGCTCGGCTGGCGTAAGGAGTGGTCGAAATATCCTCATTCAATATTTACAATGCAATATTTCTAGAAGGACACGATCGACAATCCGAACGGATACATTGACTGGAGATGATGACAACCAGAGCATGTCTAGCGGTGACGAATCAGATAACGAGGATCTGACAGACCACTGTATCTCAGAGAGCGAGTTTTCGGATTGCTCCCAAGGTAAATCCATATGATTCGCTGCCACTGACGATTGATCGGTTGCCAGACCTTTGCCAGACCACTTCCTCCTTACTTCTGAAACGCTACTCTCATTCAACAAGGCATTATAAGGCACCATTTCTTGAACACCCCACGCAGTGGGATGGGAGTCCTTTCTGCCTCTCTCGGGTAAGTCATCGCTTTTGTTCACGTTCCCCAAAGGTTCTGACGAATTATTTACGATAGCATTCCAGAGCGGTTGTTACAAATTGGGCGCCGACTTCAGGATCGACTCAAGCAGGGAAATACTCTTTACCTGCAAGCCCAGATGTCCTCGGTGTTGCAGGTAGACTTCCATCGAGGTTGTACCGCCTCGAGGTTCGCAAAGCGCTGGAGTGCAAATTAACACCTCTTATCATACCTGTAGCTTCTATCTTCGCGGAGGATTTTGGCACCAATGTGAGCATCCCCTACCCATTACCACCGCTGAATGAAGAAGTGTTTGGGCAGCAGCTTTTCAGTCCCGAGCTGTCTTTGGATGTCATCACAGAAGGGTATGTCAGTAAGATCTCCAATTCCGAAAACCCCGGACAATGTGTTGCTATCGAAATTTTGATGTCTTCCGCCCGTATCCATGTTCTCCACAACTTTCCCATCCTGGCAGAAGATGGCCTAGTGTCTTTGGGACCAGCCTTTCCAAGTTCGGAATATTGTCAGCACGACCTTAATTCTACAATTGATATTATCTTTAACCGCTGTCATTTGATCTGGGCTGGCGCGATTCGCGATTCATCCCATGCCAACCTGTCGATCTCACTCCACGGCTTTTCACTTGGTCTATGTATTTCTTCTGGCTTGCAGCCATCTCAACAAGACAGAGGGCCGGAGATTAATGTGTTTACATTATCCATTGGCCAATCTCAATGCAAGTTTACTCAGGGCAGGCTGGATGTAACGTGCGATTCCATTTCTACAGAATTGAACCATATGGGTCCGGAAATCATGGTGGTTACCTGCTTGAACCTTGCAGAAGCGCAACGGGAGCTGCTGGAGGTTTACAAGAAATATACCATTGACGCCTCTGTGTCCACAGGAAACATGATATACCGGATTCTGAGGTCTTCCAGCAACAAGGCGGTTGTTGATCCGTTCACAACTATTCATCCTTCATATTTGGTGCAAACCGGTCGTCCACACCAGTTACGCACGGACTCTACTTTCAAGCTGTTGTTTCACCTTCGTGACTGTCTGTGGCATCTGGACGACTTCGAGCGTCGGCATTTCTTCTCACTAGATAATTATACGGGGTCCATCGTCGACGAAGATGCACTAAGCTTGCTGAAGATTCGTTTGGCAAGTTTAGGGATGGACGTTAATTCCTCAAAGGTCCTCGATATAGCGACGCTATGTACTTCTTTTCCACGCTTACAAAACCCGGACAACCCACAACGACCGACTGTTCGTGGCCGTTTTCCGCATTCGGTTTCGGTACAATCGCAAACGATCCAGTTGTCGGTCAGAGATCCACAGGGCTGTTCATCCACGCGGTTCACCTTGACTGAACTGACAATCGCTGCACATCTACGCCCTATGGAATTCATTCCTTTCTCGTTTCATTCTCAGGCCACCCTTTCTCACGCTTCATTACACAACTTCGAGCGACCCAAGGTTCAGCAGTTGATCGCTTCGGTCACCGTGGCTGACATTAATTTGACTGTTTCACCTCATCTGATGCCTTTTGCCCAGCAAGTATTACGCGCGCATCGACACTATCGTCATTCGTGTGATCCTAAACAGCATATTGTCACCGAAGCAATTGCTGCCCCCAATATTGTGGGGACGATGGCTATCCACGTCACGTCATCGTTGGGTCACCTCCAGATCCAAGCAGGTGCGGAAAACCTGGTCTTTGAGTTGAAGGCTTCCGGTACGCGAACGGCGTCAACCTTGCTTGACTCGCAGAACCATTCAGTACTTCTCGACGAGGTCTTTTTTCGAGCACGTTCCCCAAGTGATTTTACAAAACAAAACGAGCAAGACGTCCTAGCTTCTTTGACATTTACGAAAGTAAAAGCCAACGCCGTCATGCGATCACCAACAGCGATAGTGCGGACTTTATTGTCCGCAGAGAACCTGCTTTTCAAGGTGCCGCGCAGCGCCCTCCGCCTATATCGCTTTATCGAGGAATGGAGGGCAGATTTTCTGCCAGGTATCGAGGCGACACTACAAGCTTTTCTGTCAGAAGTTCGGCAGGCCCCGGTAAACCCTCTCTCTCCCACGCCTCACTCGCTCTATTTTGCCCCTATACTCCAAATCCATGGATCTGTCACATCCTTCGGGATCGCCCTACAAGTTATGCATGGTACATGGCTCTCCTGGGACGTATATCGCACTGTAATGTACTTCCGGTCGTCAATTACACCAACAGGTACTTCCGACTTTCAATATTTTGGGCTGCAGTTGGCTTCTCAATCATTCGATATATCCTCTAAGCTAGGGGTGTCGGCCGATATCGCGCCGAGTACCCGAATAAAACTCAAATTTCCAACACTTTCGCTGGCAGGACGCCGCGGTGAATCCTGTATTCAAACTATCACTTTGGTGGATTTCTTCTATGTGAAAGTCAAACCTTCATACTGGGACACACTGCTTGTGGTGCAGCAGAAATTCGGACAAGATTTCAATGACCTGATGAGCTTGGTAGAAGAAACTCGTCGCCGTCCACAAACTTCCTCAACGAAAAAACCTACCTCATCAGGAAACATATGGGGGCACAGCGGATCCTTGAAGATGAGAGGATTTTGTATTGGCCTGGAAGGCCTCTCTTCAAGAATATTCTTGGATTGCAAAGATATCCACGGCGGAATCGACCAAGACGCAGCCCGTATCTGGCACATTCAACTATCCGATCTGGGTCTCTCCTTAGTCCCTCGTGCAACCATCACGTCTCGAGATTTTGCTACCGATAGGAGCAATTGTCTGGCATTTGTGATTATTGACTGCCAGACCAGGGCTGGAAGCGATTTTTTTCGAACCTCCTCTGGCAACGCGCTCTCTGTGTCAGTGACGAAAATTCATGCTGTTATGCAACCCAGCTCAGTCGGAGAAATCGTCGATTTTCTTGACCAAATGCAGGTAGGCGCTTTTCTTCAATTGCTGACCTTTTCTGTCAATAACTCCGCTTCCAGCGTGAAATCCTTGAGAGGAAACAGCAAAGAGTCCTCGAACTTGCCGCATTTAAAGAGAAGACGAAGAGTGTCATGCGCACATTTGGGATCAACGTCAAGGATACGACGGCCCAAACTAATGGAGCTTGGTTGAGCAAATATACTGTTCACATGTGCATCCGAAATATCGGCGTGGCATTTCCCCTCACCCTCGAGGAAAATCTTCAAGATTTACCTAGTAGAAGCCAAGAATCTAGCGTTATCCGTGCATTCCTACTTTCCATCAAGTCGCCAACTTTGTGCCTCGGTGAATTTTATCTTTTATTGTTACAACACTCGCTGACTTCTGGAACAAGATTCAGGCAATATGAACCGGCTGATTTTTCGGGGGAAAACCACCAAACGTGGAACCGCCTTATTTATCCCGAGATGACTGCACGACTGATCTCCCATCGTTCTGCTACCTCACGACAGATTAGGATTGGGGCAAGTGTAAGCGGCTTCGTGTTGGACTTAGATTCGACAATCCCCGATTATGTCTTCTCCTTGGTCGAAGTTTACCGCGAAGGAAAAGCCCGTGTCGCTAGATTCACTACACTTCCGCGCAGTCAATCTAATGCTAGCTCCAGTCCTTCAATTGGTACGGCGGACGCCCGAAGGCCATACACGCCGCCCACCTCCAATGTCCTTGCCTCCCTGACATTTCTTAGCGGTAAAGTGCGCGTATACAGTGGCGCGGGATCAGCTTTGTCGAACACGCGACGACAACCACACACTCGTCATGACTCTCCGGATGAACCGACTTCGGACTTCGGAGCAGAAATCCTCAATTTGCCCGTTGTCTCCGTTTGGGCCGAATACCGCACCACTCGAACTCCGTACAACGTCGTTTCGGATGGTGGAGTTGAACCCAGCATATTAATATTCAAAAGCACTGTACATTCCAGTCAAAATTCCTTGAAGCCTGTTCTGCTGCCCTTCGTCACCGAGCTTGTGAACCAGATTGACGTTCATATGCGAAGAACGGACTGGCGAAACGCACCACTCCAAACCAATGGCATCGAAATGATCTCAGGCCCCCCACAAGATGGCGTTAACAAGGACGATGCCACAACCAGCGTGCAGATCAGCTTTAGCTTACGAATAGACCAATCGAGGCTGGAATTGACCTGCCAACCAGACGTCAACGTCATCGCAGGCCTCCACTGGGAGAGTGGTGGATTTGTTGTAAATATTTCCCCTGGTGCACGAAAGGCAACTTTTACAGGGAGTGTGGGTGGTTTGACCGTCGGGCTTAAGCATGGTTTCTTGAGTGAAGATTGCGTACGCTTGGATGCTCGCAACCTGGCATTCTCGATAACCTTTGCAAGAATGGAATTCGAGACTGGCAATCCGATCTCCATTTCCATCATTGTGGACACCGAATTCGCCGGAGGAGTGCGATTTTCCCGTTTACAGGATGTGCTGTGCTTCAAAGCGGTATGGTTGGACCGTATTCCTATGTTTACCGGCCAAGATGGAATACCTGCTACATCTCTAGCAAAGTATGCGACTCCGGAGATCGTCCCGAAGAAATCTCATTTCGCAACTGCGTTCTTACTGCGGATCCGCCATATTCAACTTGACGTCGAACTTGGCCAATCAATCAGCGCAGTCACATTGGACCTCAGCGATGCCCTTGTGAGGACCAAATTGACAAGCGGTCTCGATGAAGTCTTCTTCTCTGTTGCAGATGTCTCGGTTCATGCTAAAGGAAACGTCTCGGGTCGTGCCAAGCTGCCTGATTTCGTTTTTCAGACCTTTCGGCGGGCGGAACCCAAGTCACTAAACTTGATTGAGCAACCCAAAATGCTGCAGCTCACCATGACCAGCGGAGCCCTCGACATTATGCTAGAAACTGAACATCAACAGCTGTTGCAATACCAGTCAGTCTCCCTGAGATTCGAGAGGAATTTTCTGATTGTTGTCATCTTCAGTGCCGAACCCCTGGAAGTCGAGATATTCGACGATTGGTCCCTGATATCGCCATTCCTACAGTTAGAAGATCAGTCTCTGCGATTATCTTTCGTTGTGATTGGAACAGAAATCGTCGCTGCAGTCACCATCGGGACTATTCCAAAACTCTTACTTTACGCCAACAAGTTCAAGGCCAATCTTGATACTCAACGGGAAGGCGCAAGCCGCGAATCCCAGACCTTCAGGGTCACACGGTCACCCAAGCCAGAAAATGCTCTCACCTCTGTTGCACAAGCAATGTTGCACTCGGCCCGGATCAGATTCAAGGAAGCCGAAGCAGGGCTCTCATACGTGATCCAACAACATCTGAGCTTCCGGCTGAATCTATTTCGTTTGGCGGTCTTCCCACGTACAATGGCTGACCCAGAGTTAGCGCGGTTTGTGGGCAGCGACGTTCATGCTCGCTTGGATCGCCTTGTCGAATCAAATGGACAACCACCAAAGACAGATATGCTTTTATCAATATCATCCATAATAATCTCGAAGCACTCTCAGCTCAACCATTCCCATGCAGCATCCCCCTCACCCTTCAATGGCACAACTTGGCTAAACTCACTTCTGGAGAATGCCTCAGAGGCAATAATTGTTGGCTTGCCCTCAATGCATATGCACATGTCCAGCCAACAAATCATTTCCAACTCTATCCAAACACTGGTTTATGATTTCCACAGCCAATTCATCCGCCTCGAGGGAATGAGAGATCAGGATATCTACATTACACTGAACATGGCACTATACTCCTGGCTCACCCTTCTGCGGAAGAATCTGTCTAGGGAGATGGATCAAGTCCAGGCCCCAGCACAAAAGGTTCCAGACCAACCATTTCTTGCAGATGAAGTAGCAACCTTGCATGAATCCCTTTTTATGGCAACCACAAAATCCTCATCCCCAGCATGGAATTCTGATGATGAACAAGATATGCATATGCAGTCCTCACCCACAACCACTGCTCTTATGCCACAACTCCTTTCACACAACACACTGTTACCAAAAATGACCTATCAGCCACATCACAGGCACATAGAGCGCTTGACCATGAGGCAATTGGGGGAGGCCACACCAGATGTCATGCATCCTTTCTTTATGAAGAAGGCAGGATTCAACCTGGAGGATGCTCTTCCTCAGTATGTTCATGAGTATGCAACAGTACCACTGAGGGAGATCATGGAGATATTGTTAAAGTTGTACAGTAAGCAACTACAGACCAACAATTCATGAATTTATGGATTATATTTATATAAGAGGATGAGGATGTAGAGTATTGACTGAGAATGTAAGTTAAATAAGTAGATTTCTTACTGTAACAGTGCACTCAGTAGGCTAGAGGTTGTAACTGTCAGTGGCATGCCCTTTCCAATGCATATCTGCACTAGCGATGTTCCGGCCTGGCTTGGCCTGGATACCCCGGCTTTGGCTTGGCCTATACCGGCTTTGGCTTTCTCAAATCTTAAGCCGAGCCAAAGGTAACGGCCTTGGCTTGGCTCCGGCCTGGCCAGGCCCAAGCCGGGGCTTTCATAATAGCATGATGAATACATACATGTACGCTATGAGTATGTACCTAATCTGAATCCTCCATCGGCATGTCATCATCCTCGTCAATGAGCAGTGAATCCCATCCTTCTTCACCCTCAGACTCCTCTGCCTCATCTTCGGTACTCCCATCTAACTCTGCCTCAACTGTTGAAGATGGCGCAGGCTCACGGAACAACAGATCAGATCGAATGGCGCACTTTATACATTGAAGTGCCTCAACTATGTCACCTTTAAGTCTATTCCGGTGCTTGCTAATCGTGATACCACCTTGCGAGAACGCCTGTTCACTAGACACAGACGTTGCCATAACGGAGAGATAATCTTGGGCCAATGATCCCCACACGAGGTAGCGTTGTGCATTAACCTGACAAATACATCAGTTCAAAACCTGCAGTGGATGTTTGCGAAAACTTACACCCCACCACTTGATTGTGCTCCACCCTTCAGGGATATGTTCAACCGTATCAAGGTAACACCGGAAATCCCGCCACCAGGGTCGGTTGGG
>Ga0193724_1000426_pt1 | contig 10053 bp, 8 predicted proteins | sample H2a1metaG_FD_146005 | JGI IMG/M metagenome (GOLD analysis project Ga0193724, IMG submission 146005) | Soil microbial communities from a riparian zone of the East river system, Colorado, United States - H2a1 | ecosystem: Environmental > Terrestrial > Soil > Riparian zone | place: USA: East River... | reverse complement strand
ATCAGAACCGCCCGTTCCCACATTCTGGCAGATTTTGCGGACACAAGAGCGCGAAGGAAACCGTTAAAACCATTGCGTGCGGGAATGCCGGGTGATTCCGGTGTACTCGTTGTTACTCGTGTGCGTTCTACCACTACAACTGCACACGAGGCCGCGGGTGCATTGGGCACCCGGCGTTCCCCACGCCCTCTTTGGGCGTAAGATTTATCAACGGCTCGGGCGCATGGCGCGGCGAGGGCGTGAAGTCGCGTTTAGTCGTCATTGCGAGCGCAGCGAAGCAATCCATCTCGCCGCGTAAAGGAAGAATGGATTGCTTCGCTGCGCTCGCAATGACTGTCTCATGTGATCATCGCGCCATACCCGCAGCCGTCATCGCCCGCCAACGGGTCGGCCGAATGGCCGCCCGATGACAGGCTCCGGCGGGCGATCCAGTATTCCGAGGCGTCAGTGATGGAATCGAAAAGTTGCAGCGTACTGGATACTCCGCTGGAGCCTGTCATCGGGCTCGCCGGAGGCGAGACCCGGTGGCGGAGTATGACGGTCCTTGGCGGAGCCGGCGTCACGTTCTTTCCTGGATGTCGCGGAGCCGCATCACTCCGCGGGCGCTTCGTCGGGCGTGCTGTTGCGGCTGGCCAAGAACCCCAATGCCAACCCACCCACCGCCAGAATCGGAATCAGCTTCTTGATGCCGATGGCGCGGATCACCTGGATGCCGGCCGCAACCAGCATCGGATCGGCCAGTGCGGTTTGCACGGCGGATTTGGCGTTCTCCTCGACACGGGCTTTGACCTGGTTCTTGCGCACCATGTAACAGACGGCTGCGATCAGCGTGACCACAAAGAATATGCCGGCCCCGGTGAGGCAGGCTTCGATCGGGCCGTATTTCTGCAGCACGAACACAAAGGCCGCGGCGCAAAGAAACGACGTCGTGACGAACAAGGCCAAGGCCACCGCGGCCGCCAGCGATGTCAGCCGCAGCGCCGTGCCGGTCTGGTCCTTGAAGTCATCGATCATTCGCCCAAACATGAGATGCCTCGATTCAAAATAGCATCATCAAACGAACTGGCGGCGCATCGCGCGCCGCCAGTCGCAATCGCGGCGGTCGCGAACGAGACGCCTGTTGTCATCCTGCCTTTACCTCCGCCAAGTCGCGCCGATCAGGAAGCCAATGCCGAGCGCCAGCCCGACGGTTGCAAGCGGACGCTGCGTGATGACATCTTCCAGCGATTCCTCGATCGAATAGGCGGCGTCCTGGGCGGCGTCCATCATGGCGCTGCCGCGTTCCGACATATCGTCAACCGCCGAGTCGACATTCGCACGGGCTTCCTTATAGCCGCGGCGCGCCTGCTTCTTGGCGGTGCCGGCGAACGAATTGAGCACGTCGGTGATCTGGTCGGTCAGGGCGGAGATATCGTTTTTCACGGCTGTTACATCCTTCTCGAGGCGTTCATAGGTTGCTTTGTCCGTCAGATTTCTCATTCCGATCTCGCCATCCGTACTCGACATCGAAAGCTCCCAGATACTGAAGTGAGGTACGGAATAAACGCTTCGCTTCGCAGGAAGTTCCGTAAAGAGAACCCGATCAGTCCGGCGGCAGCTGCGGCGAATCGACCGGCATGAGATGATCTTTCAGAACGAGGGCCACGATCAAAAGCGGCGACGACAGGAAGCCGCCCATCGGTCCCCACAGCCAGGTCCAGAACGCCAGCGCCAGGAACACCGCGAGCGCGTTCAATTCGAGCCGGCGGCCGATGATGGTGGGGGTAATGAAATGGCCTTCGAGGAAGATAATCCCGACGAACGCGAGTGGCGCGATCAGGCCCGCGCCGATGGTGGAGAATGCGATTACGCCCACCACCGTCAGGATCGCGAACATGGCCACCGGGCCGATGATCGGAAAGTAGTTCAAGGTCGCGGCCAGCGCACCCAGCCCGGCCGGGTTCGGCATGCCGGTGACCGCGCAGATGATGCCGGTCGCCGCACCGACACCAAGATTGATCATGGTCACGGTGATCAGATAGCCCGCGAGATGCCCCTCGATTTCGTTGAGAATCCGCAAGGTGCGCAGCCGGGTGGCATGATCGGCAAACGTCAGGATCAGTGCCCGGCGCAGATCTCTCCAGCTGGCAATGAAAAGCACCAGGATCGCAAAGAACAACAGGAACTCGCTGAAGGTCGGCGACAGGAATTCGATGGCGGGCTGGACCCAATCGAATTTCGGCATCTGAAGCGAGGAGAGTCCGTCAGAGCCACCGAGCATGGTCTGAAGCTGGTGCCACAGCGCCAGCGGCCGGTCGAACACGTGCAGCTTATCCTTCAGCAGCGATCCCAGTTCCGGCAGGCGGTTGCTCCACTCCATCAACGGGGAGGAGATCAGGCCGACGATAAAGGCGCCGGCGGCGCCCACCGCCGTCACGATCAAAACCGCCGACACCGAGCGGGGAATGTGATGCCGCTCGAGAAATCCGGCAGCCGGCGACAGCATGGTGCCGACCACGAATGCCATCACGACCGGCAGAAAGAACGCCTTCGCGGCGTAGAGAACGGCGACGACACAGATGACCAGGAGTGCGACCAGCGCGAAGGCAACGACCTCGGCACGGCGAATGACCGGCGGCTGCTCGCTCCTACTGTCGGGCAATGGCGTCCCGCTCGCCTCATTGGGCCCACGTTCATTAGGCCCACGTTCATTGGGAAGGACACGCAACTGGCTCTCTCCCCCGCGCGACGGCGATCTGGGCTGGAGTCGCGAAGCACGCTGCCGGACTCAAGTTCGCTCTAAACCCGCGCCTGTCATGGAAGTTCCATCGCGGAAACGTGAGCGAAGCCCGCTTGACAGCATCGGTTCTATTTCACCGGCGACGGAACTGGTGAGCCTTGGTGACGTTTGTTCTGCACAGCATCAGCGTGATGCGCATCATCGGGGCGGCACATGACACAGAACCTCACAGGCAATCGCAGGCCATCGCCGCGCGCGACCAGCGCGCTGATCTTGGCCGGGGCCTTGCTGCTGACGCCCGCCCTGCTCTCAAGTGCGGCGGACGCGCAGGTTCTCGGCTACGCCTCCGCGTCGCGAGGTTCATTCCCGTCGGATAACATGCTCGCGCCAGACCAGCCGGCGCTGAGCGATGAAGGCGATGGCTCAGGCATAGTCCCCGAGCGGCTGCGGCGCGCCGTGATCGCGTTCGACAGCCGCGAAGCGCCCGGCACCGTCATCATCGATACCGGCAACACCGCGCTCTATTACGTGCTCGGCCAGGGCCGCGCCGTTCGTTACGGCGTCGGTGTCGGCCGCGAGGGCTTTACCTGGTCCGGCGTGCAGACCATCAGCCGCAAGGCGGAATGGCCGGATTGGCATCCGCCGGCGGAAATGATCGCGCGCCAGCCCTATCTGCCGCGCTTCATGGCGGGCGGTCCCGGCAATCCCCTGGGCGCGCGCGCGATGTATCTCGGCTCCAGCGTCTATCGCATTCACGGCACCAACGATCCCTCGACCATCGGCAAGTTCGTTTCCTCGGGCTGCATCCGCCTGACCAATGAAGACGTCGCCGACCTGTTCAGCCGCGTCGATGTCGGGACGCGGGTGGTGGTGCTGCCGAAGAATTCGCCGCGCCTCGCAGCCAGGGGGCTGGAAGCGCGGGCGATCCCGGTTCGTCCGGCGTCGGCGCGTTCCGTGACGGCGACGCCGTCCTCGGGCCGCCAGGCGATGAACCTTTCGACGTCGTCGCTGTACTGAGCGTAAGCAACCGGAGCCGAACATGAAGCGTAGATCAGGCACCTGGGTGGCTTTGGGCGTGGCGGCGTCAGTGGGCGCCGCGATCCTCCCGGCGCGGGCCGAAGACTTCTTCTCCGCACTGTTCGGTGGGTTCGGAGGCGGCCGCTCGCATGCTCCTTCCATGCCGTTTGCCGGCGATGGCGGCCCGATCGGTGCGCAAGGCGATGGACGTCCACGCGCCGGCTATTCCGGCGGTGGGCTGGCCTATTGCGTGCGGACCTGCGACGGGCGCTATTTCCCGATATCGGGATCCGACCGTCAGAGCCGGGCGGCATCCTGCAACAGCTTCTGCCCCGCCAGCGACACCAAGATCGTCTACGGCAGCAACATCGACAACGCGGCAACCGAGACCGGAAAGCCCTATTCCGAACTGCCGAACGCGTTCCGCTACCGCACCGAGATCGTCGCGGGGTGCACCTGCAACGGCAAGGACCAGATCGGTCTGGCGCCGGTCAAGATCGAAGACGATCCGACGCTTCGCAAGGGCGACATCGTCGCAGGCAGCAATGGACTGGTGGTGGCCGGCCGCGGCGCCGACAAACGCGGCGCGTCGTTGAGCCTCTCGCCGGCTTCGGAAGCGGTGCGCGCGCGTTATCAGCGCGTACCGGTGGTGGCGTCGGAGTAACGACGGATAGTCGGCGGCCCGCGCTTCACGACCGAATTACGCGGCGCGGATTTTCCCCAGAAACTGGGTCACCTGGCTGCCCAGTTGCTGGCTCTGCGTTTCCAGCGTCTCGGAGGCGCGTTTCACATCGTCCGCCGCGACCGCGGCAGCGTCGGCGCCGGCTTTGACACCGGTGATGTTGTCAGCGACGTTCTTGGTGCCTTGCGCGGCGTGCTGCGTGCTGCGGGTAATCTCCTGGGTGGCGGCGCCCTGTTGCTGGACCGCGGCTGCGATCGCGGTCGCCACTTCATTGACCTCGCCGATGATGCTGCCAATTCCCTTGATGGCGTCGATGGCTTCGCCGGCCACCTTCTGAATGTCGGCGATCTGCTCCGAAATTTCTTCCGTGGCTCTGGCGGTCTGGCTGGCCAGCGATTTAACCTCCGACGCCACCACCGCAAAGCCCCTGCCGGCTTCGCCGGCGCGCGCCGCCTCGATGGTCGCGTTCAGCGCCAGCAGGTTGGTCTGGGCGGCAATGGTATTGATCAGGCCGACGACTTCGCCGATCCGGCCCGCCGATTTCGCCAGCCCCTGGACCGTGCCGTCGGTCTCCCGCGCCTGATTGACCGCGCGGCTGGCAATTCCAGCGGCATGCGCCGCCTGCTGGCTGATATCGTTGATCGAGGCGCTCAGTTCTTCCGACGCGGAAGCGACGCTCTCGACGCTCATCGAGGCCTCTCCGGACGCCTTCTCCGCAACATGAACGCGCTCATTGGTCTGGCGGGAGACGGACGACAAGCCCGCCGACGTGTTTCTCATTTGACCTGAAGCGTCGCCCAGTTCCTGCAGCGTTTGCCGCACCGTGCTCTCGAATTCGCCGACGTAGGCTTCGATCGCTTGCTGACGCGTGGTGGCGCCGGTATTGCGTTCGCGCTCCTGCTCTTCGATCCTGAGTTTGTCCATGGCCTGCTGCTTGAAGGTTTCGAGCGCGCCGGCAAGCGCACCGATCTCGTCACGGCGCGCCGTATAGCCGGTGTCGACGGTCAGATCGCCCGAGGCCACCTTCAGCATGGCGTCGCGCATATTGTGCAGCGGTCCGATGACGCGGCGGTTGACGGCCATCATGGCGCCGAATGTCAGGGCAAGCGCCGAAGCCAGCAGCGTGAGCTGCAAGGCGAGTGAGCGCTGGGCAGCGGAATGCTGCGTGGAGGTGTGTTCCCTGGCCGCGTCGAGCGCGGCCTCAGCGACGCCGACCGCAGCGCCAAGGCGTCCCACCGTGACCGGGCTCCACTGGTTCGCCGTCAATTCAGCCTTCTCTCCGGCGATCAGCGTATTCAGCAGACGATCGCGCAAAGCGAGATATTCCGCTTCGAAATAGGCGGTTTTGGTCGTGGCTATCGCGCTGGAGAGCGCCGAAGGTAACCGCATTCCCGATGCCGCCATTTCCAGCGCGGTAAATGCGATCTCGGTGCCGCCCAGGAATTTCTCATATTTCACGCGCGTTTCCGGCAGCACGCGTCCGGTACTGAGCCCAATCGAAATTATCAACGACGCCTCTCCGGCGGTGTTGCGCAGCAGCCAGGCGCTTTGCTTGATCGCCAGCAATTGGTCGATCATGGCGTCCTGATGGTTGACGTTGGCTGCGAGCGCCGCGGACAGTTTGTCGAGCGTCTCAAGCAACGCCGCCGTCGTCTCCATATATTCCTTGGCCAGCGCCGGACGACGCGAGGCCTTCGGCTTCGCCACTTCGTCCCAGAATTCCTTCTGCTGCGCTGTCAGCACCTTGAACAGGCGATCCAGCTCAGGCACCAGCGTTTTTTGCTGGTCGAATTCGACTGACGCAAGTTGCCCGAGCGCATTGCCCATGGCGGGCATTTCGGTATCGCGAAGATTCCGCAGGTATTTGTCGATGTCGCTGTCGACAGGCTGATCGGAATTCAACAGCCGGTTGGTGGTGGATCGATCGGTCCGCAGATTATGCATGGCCTTGAAAAGGTTGGCCGAGGCATCGGCGATCACGGAGATGCGGCTCGTCAGCTGCAACCGCCCCCAGGAATCCCAGGCGTTGAGCGAAAATCCGAGCACGACGCAAAAAGCCGTTGTCAGGATCACTGCCTTGAGCAGCGCGGATACGGTCAAGCGATTCAGCATAATAGGCCCCCCAAAATTCCGCCCATTTGGGCAAAAAAGGGTAAATATTTTAGACAGTGCCTCTGCCGGTACTACTGCGGACTCTCGCCGCACTGATTCGCTAAGGAATGTTGAACGCCCAACGTCCAGTTCCTTCCCCGGAACCCGGAAGCCCACCGCGCGTTAAGGCGGCATCAAAGTCACTTCTCACGCTGTCCAGGGGGATTTCCCGCTGCTTATCGGTGCGCTGATCAGAAGCGACGCCGTCCTTCGGACGGCTATGCGCGCCCATGAGGAGAAAATCGACCGTTGGCGCTTTCGTCTCAACAAAAGCTTTCATCCCAACCAAAAAAGCCCCGGCAACTGCCGGGGCTTTTCGATCGCTCAATGACGTCAACTCACTTCAGCGTCTTGAACCAGTCGTCCACGTCCTTGTGGATCTGGTCCTTGGCGAAGCCGTAGCGCTGCTGCAGCTTGCCTTCGAGTTGTTCGCGGCGTCCTTCGATCACGTTGAGATCGTCGTCGGTGAGTTTGCCCCACTTCTCCTTCGCGGCGCCCTTGAATTGCTTCCAGTTGCCTTCAACCCGGTTCCAATCCATCGTCATCTCCTCCTGCGTTGAGATGGCGAATTAACCGGCGAACAATTCAAACGTTCCGACAGGAACTGCGGCATGGTGTCGTCGACACGCCGCAGTTTTTTTGGATTGAACTCTCACCCCGCCGCCTTGGCTTCCCTGCGCCGCGCCGTCAGGATGAACTCGGTGTAGCCGTTGGGCTGTTCGCGTCCCTTGAAGATCAGGTCGCAGGCGGCCTTAAAGGCGACGCCGTCGAAGCCGGGCGCCATCGGCCGATACAGCGGATCGCCTTTGTTCTGTCCATCCACCACAACGGCCATGCGCTTGAGCGACTCCATCACCTGTTCCCTGGTGATGACGCCCTGATGCAGCCAGTTCGCCAGATGCTGGCTCGAGATTCGCAAGGTGGCGCGGTCTTCCATCAGGCCGACGTCATGGATGTCGGGCACCTTGGAGCAGCCGACCCCCTGGTCGATCCAGCGCACCACATAGCCGAGAATGCCCTGGCAGTTGTTGTCGATTTCCTGCTTCACATCGTCGGGCGCCCAGTTCGATTGCGACACCGGAATGGTGAGGATGTCCGACAGCTTGGCGCGCGGACCGCCTTTCGCTAGTTCCTGCTGGCGTGCCTGCACGTTGACCTGGTGATAGTGCAGCGCGTGCAGCGTCGCGGCTGTCGGCGAAGGTACCCATGCGGTGGTGGCGCCGGCTTGCGGGTGCGCGATCTTCTGCGCCAGCATGTCGGCCATCTTGTCCGGTGCCGCCCACATGCCCTTGCCGATCTGGGCGTGACCGGGCAGGCCGTCGATCAGACCGATATCGACGTTCCAGTCTTCATAGGCCTTGATCCAGGGCTGGGCCTTCATGTCGTTCTTGCGGATCATAGGACCTGCTTCCATCGAGGTATGAATCTCGTCGCCGGTGCGATCGAGGAAGCCGGTATTGATGAAGCAGATGCGCTTGGAGGCGTTCTGGATGCAGGCCTTGAGGTTGACCGTGGTGCGGCGCTCCTCGTCCATGATGCCGACCTTCATGGTATTGGCCGGCAACGACAGCATCTTCTCGACCTGGCTGAACAGTTCGCAGGTCAGCGCGACCTCGTCGGGGCCATGCATTTTCGGCTTCACGATATAAACCGAGCCGGTGCGGCTGTTGCGCGTCTTCGAGCCGCCCTTGAGATCGTGGATCGCGAGCAGGCCGGCGACGGCGGCGTCGAGAATACCTTCCGGAATTTCCGCGCCGGTTGCGTCGAGCACGGCGTCGGTGAACATGTGATGGCCGACATTGCGCATTAACAAAAGGCTGCGGCCGTGCAACTTGAGTTCCTTGCCGTCCGCCGTCTTGTAGACGCGGTCGGGATTGAGCGCGCGCGTCAGCGTCTTGCCGCCCTTCTCGAAGTCGGCCGACAGCGTGCCGTTCATCAGGCCGAGCGTATTGCGGTAGATCAGCACCTTGTCTTCGGCATCGACCGCCGCGACGCTGTCTTCCATGTCGAGGATGGTGCTGACCGCCGATTCCATGATCATGTCGGCCACGCCGGCCGGATCGTCCTTGCCGATCATGTGGCTGCGGTCGATTCTGACTTCGATATGCATCCCGTTGTTGACCAGCAGGACTGCGGTTGGCGCGGCGGGATCGCCCTGGAAGCCGGCGAACTGCGCGTTCGACTTCAGTGCGGTGGCGTTGCCGCTCTTCAGTTTGACCGCGAGTTGCCCGGCGATGACGCTGTAGGCGGTCACATCGGTATGGCTTCCGGTGGCGAGCGGCACGGCGGAATCGAGAAAAGCTTTCGCCTTGGCGATGACTTTGGCTCCGCGTGCCTTGTTGTAGCCCTTGCCGGCTTCACCGGCTTCGTGCGGTACCGCATCGGTGCCGTAAAACGCATCGTAAAGGCTGCCCCAGCGGGCGTTGGCGGCGTTCAGCGCGTAGCGCGCATTGGTGAGCGGCACCACCAGCTGCGGTCCGCAAAGTTTTCCGATCTCCTCGTCGACATTGGATGTCTCGACCTTTTGGGTGGCCGGCTCCGGCAGGAGATAGCCGATCTCCTTGAGGAATGCGGTGTACGCATTCATGTCGAACGGCTTGCCCTTGTTGGCGCGGTGCCAGCCGTCGATTTTCGCCTGCAAGGTGTCGCGCACCGCGAGCAATTCAGCGTTTTTCGGCGCAAGATTTTCGAGGATGGCGGCGAGCCCTGCCCAGAACGCGTCGGGCGAAATTCCGGTTTTCGGGGTGGCTTCCTTGGCGATAAAATCGAACAAAACAGGGGCGATCTTCAATCCGTGGGCATCGATACGATTCATGATGGGTTTTTTTCTCACGAGAAACGGCAGCTACGCGCAGTTTTTTGGTAAACGGCAAATAGTGCCGCAAAGGGCAGCGTTCAGAGCCCTTTTAGCGCCAAATCCGGGGCCATGAGAAGGCCCTTGGCTGGTCTCGATTGCCCATAACAAGGGCTGGAGCATGATCCGGAAAAGTGGAAACCGGTTTTCCGAAAAAGATCATGCTCAATCAAAAGCCACACCAGGGTCTGATTCAACCCAGTTGAATCAAACCCTAGTGGAAAAGCCTCAAATATTGGCAGCGAGGTCGACAAGTTCGTCGAACAAAATGCCGGTCTCAGCCAGCATCCGCTCGATCTCGTCGGCCGCATCGGGGACCGAGCGTGCCGAGGTGTCGATCGTCAATTCGCTGTCCGTGGGCGGCTGGTAATCCTTGCCGATCCCGGTGAAGGCCTGCAGCGTTCCCGCGCGCGCCTTGGCGTAATGGCCCTTGGGATCGCGGCTCTCGCACACCTCGGCGGGCGTCGCGACATAGACTTCGCGAAACACCGTGTCGGCGATGCGGCGCGCCGCGGCACGATCTTCCCTCGAGGGCGAGACCGCGGCGACGATGGCGATGTGCCCGTTGCGGGCGAGATGCGTGGCGACTTCGGCCAGCCGGCGAATGTTCTCGGTGCGATCGGCAGTGGA
>Ga0193724_1000425_pt1 | contig 10062 bp, 7 predicted proteins | sample H2a1metaG_FD_146005 | JGI IMG/M metagenome (GOLD analysis project Ga0193724, IMG submission 146005) | Soil microbial communities from a riparian zone of the East river system, Colorado, United States - H2a1 | ecosystem: Environmental > Terrestrial > Soil > Riparian zone | place: USA: East River... | reverse complement strand
GACTGATATCACGACTACGTCCCTTTCGGGGGGCGCGTTCGGGCTCGATTTGTGGCAATCGCTCGCCGATGCCATTCCAGACATGTTGTTGTTGGTAGACCGAAAGGGGGAGATCCTCTATATCAATCGCACTCCGCCGGGCGTGGCGATGGAGCAGGTCCTCGGACGCAGCGCGCTGGACTACGTTCCTGAAGAATCGCGAGCAGAGCTCCAGGATTCGCTGCGGCAGCTATTTGCGACCGGCAGTACCAGGTGGCGAGAGCAGCGGGTCATTCACCCGGACGGAGCGGAACGCTGGTACGCGACTCACACTGGTCCCGTGCGGTTCGAGGATGAAGTCTCGGCCGCGATCATCATCGCGCGCGACATCACGGATGCCAAACACGGGCAGTTTGCGCTTGCGGAGAGCGAGGCGCGATTTCGCACGCTGGTCGAGTACGCTCCGGAGGCGATCGTCGTTTTCGACGTTGACTGCTACGCGTTCGTCGAGGTCAATCAGAACGCCTGCGAGCTCTTCGGCATGTCTCGCGAGGAGTTGCTCGACAGCAATCCTATAGAGCTGAGTCCCCAAACCCAGGGCGACGGGCGGCCTTCCGATCAGGCAGCGTGGGAATACCTGAGCGCGGCTCTCGCGGGCGAGGTGCCATGTTTCGAATGGCTGCACCGTACATCCGCTGGCGCGGACATACAGTGCGAGGTCAGGCTCGTGAAGATGCCATCGATTGAGAACCGCCTCGTTCGAGGAAGTATCAGCGATGTCACTCAGCAGCGGAGGCTCGAGCAGCAGATCAGGCAGTGGCAGAAAATGGATGCGCTTGGACAGCTGGCCGGAGGCATCGCTCACGACTTCAACAACGTATTGACGATGATCCTGGCGTCCGCTGATATGCTCGCGGCCGAGCTAACGGATGAGGACCGCCGCGCCGACGCACGCGCCATCGTTATCGCCGCAAGGAAGGGCGCCGCCCTTACGTCCCATCTGCTCGCATTTGCACGTCGTCAGACGACCACCGTAGATCACGCGCTGGATCTGAACGACGTCGTGCGCGAAATCTCTACTATGATCACGAGGTTACTGGGAAATGACATCACCTTGCTGTTGGAGCTCGACCCGGGCGGCGCGCCGGCTCGCATCGATCGCAGCGAGGCCGAGCAAATCGCGATGAATTTGCTCCTCAACGCGCGTGACGCCATCGTCGGCGTTGGAACGATTCACGTAAGCACCGCTCGCGGTCAGGGTGGGACCCACTTCAGTCTGCTCCGCGTGCGGGATACTGGGGGCGGTATTCCGCCGGAAGTTCAGCGCAGGATGTTCGAGCCGTTTTTCACGACCAAAGCCGAGAAGGGAAGCGGTCTCGGACTCTCCACGGTATTTGGGATCGTGAGTCAGGCCGGTGGGACCCTGGACGTAGATAGTACCGTCGGCTTGGGCACGACAATCGATGTGATGCTGCGGTGCGCATAGTTCACCTACACCAGCGTGCTGGGAAAAATAGAGGAGCGAGCTATCCACTCGCTCTCATTTGCCACCGGCGGACAATTTCTGACGCCTCATCCGCGACACCATGATGCCGTACGCGGTGAGGTTTAGAGCGAGAACCACACTCCCGAGCACCACCTGCGTCGAGCGAGTGAGCCCCGCCGGATAGAGCAGGGGTTGGATGTAGTGCTCGATGAATCCGCCGCTGTAGCCCGCCTCACCCCCGCGCGTCCTGAGTGAATTCTCGAGCGGAGTGAGCGGGCAGATCCAACCCGTGAACTCGATCAGAACACCCCAGATCGCGGCTGGAATGTGGAGCCACGCAATGCGTGGCCACTTGAGCACCAGCAGTCCCCCCAGCACCACGAAGAGAACGAATACGAGGTGCAGCGCCAGTATCAGGTCGGCGAGCGCCCGATAGATCAAGCGGAGGGAACGAGGGGGACGGCGGGGCCCGCCGGTGCATCGAATTGCATCCTCTTGAGGAGTGCACTGAATCGGGGCTCGCCACGCAGCGAATCGACAACGGGATGCACCCGCAGGTACGCGACCCAGCCTCGCCTCTCGTCAAGCGCGCGCTCCGTCCAGTCGAGCGCCTTCTCTTTGTCGCCGAGCGCGATGTACACGAGCGCCAGCTCGACGGGCGAGACGTACTCGGACTTGAGCCTTCCATCCAGCTCGGCCGCGACCTGGCGCGCATACGAGGAATCACCCGCCTCGGCGAGGGAGAATGCGAGCGTCGCCTTGGTATAGGATCCACATTCGGGGGCTAATGCGAGCGCTTCGCGGAGTGCTCTCTCCGCCGCGGGGAACTGCTTCTGAAGCGTGAGAATCAGTCCCTGAATCCTGTACGTCTCTTCGGCGGTGGGATTCATTGCGATCGCGCGATCGAGATGATAGTGGGCCTGCTCGTACTTCCGCGCGTAGAGGTAGCAGTAGCCGAGACTCCGCCGCACAGAGACGGAGGAAGGGTCGTTCTCCTGTGCGGTATGAGCCTCGAGCAGCGCCTCGTCGAACTTTTCCTGCGATGCCAGCATGAAGGCATACCACTGATGCGCTGCCGCGTAGTGGGGATCCAGCTCTATCGCGCGACGGAATTCCTTCGCAGCGGCGTCCCAGTCCCAATCGTAAATGAACAAGCTCCACGCCAGCGAAGCATGTGCTTCGGCGAGAGTGTCGTCCAGCTCGATTGCTTTCCGTGCGTAGAACTTCGCGTGCTGGTGTCCCTCGTGTGTCGGGACGTTGCGATAGTCGATGTGGAGCGAATACGAATCCGCGAGCCCAGTGTACGCGAGCGCGTATGTGGGATCGAGCGCGATCGCTTCCTCGAAGTACTTGATGCCTTCGAAAACGCCTTCGGACGTTCGCTTGTTCCACGCATAGCGGCCACGGAGGTAAAGCCCGTATGCGACTACGTTGTCGGTGTGGCGGTTCGGCGTGGCGGGCGCCATGTCGGCGAACGATGTCGCGCGGAGGGTCGTGACAATTGTGCGCGCGATCTCATCCTGAATTGCGAAAACATCGACGAGCCGCCGATCGTACCGCTCGGACCACACGAGCCGGCCATCGTCGGTCGACGTCAGCTGTGCGGTAATCCGAAGATTGTCACCCGAGCGTCGTACCGATCCTTCGAGTACCTCGGATGCCTCGAGCAGCGCGCCGATCGCGCGGACGTCCTGTGCCTTTCCCTTGAGCGCGAATACCGAAGTACGCGAAGCGACTCGCAGTCCCTGCACCTTCGCCAGGGCGTTGATCAGCTCGTCGGTGATTCCGTCGCTCAGGTATTCGTTGTCGGGGTCCGGGCTCGAGTTCACGAAGGGGAGAACGGCGATGGTTCGTATCGTCGATGTGAAGGGCCGGTTCGGCTCGGAACGAGCGCGCGCGAGCGACTCGCAGAATCGGCCGACGCTCGAGAAACGGTGCGCCGGGTTTTTCGCCAGCGCTCTCTCGAGAACGCGGTCGAAGCCGGCGGGGGCATCGGGGCGCAGCGTTCTTACCGGCCGCGGCTTTTCGGTGACCTGCTTCGCCATCGTCGCGCGGGGAGTCGCCCCCTTGAACGGGGGTTGCCCGGCGAGCATCTCGTAGAAAACGCACGCGAGCCCGTAAACGTCGCCTGGGACGCCAACGTCTGTCTCGCCCGATGCCTGCTCGGGACTCATGTACTCCGGTGTGCCGAGCACGAAGCCACTCAGTGTTAGCGGCTCGTCGGGGCTCTTGGTGGCTACGTGGGCAATTCCGAAATCGGCCAGCAGAGCGTGATCGTCGGCGAACAGAATGTTTTCGGGCTTCACATCGCGATGCACAAAACCATTCCTGTGCGCGTAGTCCAGCGCTGCGCCGATCTCTTGGGTAATGCGGAGGGCGTCGTCGATCGGCAGTTTTTTCTCGCGATCGAGCCGGTCGCGGAGTGATCCGCCGGCGATGTAAGGCGATACGTACCAGAGCGACCCGTCAGATTCGCCGGAGTCGATCAGCGGAACGATGTGGGGATGCGAGAGCTGCGCGGCGATCCCGATCTCGCGCAGGAATCGCTCGGCGCCAACCGAAGCGCCAAACTCCTGCTTCAGGATCTTGATCGCGACCTTGCGCTTGTGCTTTTTCTCCTCGGCGAGGTGCACGGTCGCCATTCCGCCATGGCCGATCAGGCGCTCGATCGTGTACCTGTCGGAGAGCGTATTGACGAGAGAGGCTGGCGCGTCGCGCATGGTGCGGAATATAGCACCACGCCCTGGGTCGCCCGACGCACTTGAAACGCTCAGCCGGCGCGCTTGAAATATTGAACTTCGCGCTCGTGCTTCTTGGCCGCCGCGAGGCTCTTGAACGTCCCCAGATTTTTCCGCTTTCCGCTCTTGTCCTTCTTCCGCGAATACAGGCGGTATCCACCTGATTTCAGCTTACGGATCATCTTCACTTCCTCCACAAATCCCGCCGATAGCTAGACCGTTGTCGACTGTCCGCGCCCGACGCGAAATGCCCAGATTGCCAGGCCGCCCGTCCCCAGGAACGCGACGCCGGAAATCCAGACGGGTACCGTGAAAAGATCGATCTGCACAGGCCAGCCCATTACGACACGCGTCAGCTGGGCGAGAGAGACAATGGCAAAGGCCGTTCCTGAGACTAACTCGTAGCGGGGCATGGTCGTGACCTCCATAGAACTTGGCTAAGAGACTGCTCAATGCTTTCTGTTCAAGCTATCCGTGGCCGGCCGGACCATGCGATGCGCGTTGTCATCGAGATCACCAGGCGCGAAGACCCCTCCGCCATCCTCCAGGCGGCCAATGGCGATGAGCTTCGGATGCGCTGTCGACGAGTACTCGCCCTGAACGCCGCGCAGCGCTTCCGAGAGTCGGGGTGCGTTGAGCTTCCACTCGTCGACGATCCAGGCCCCCGATGGCACGCGGCGGAAATGAGTGACTCCGTTGGCGCCGAACTGCGACATCGCGCCCGCATTCACGAAATGGAAGACAACCTCACGTAGCTGAGACGTCTCCTGATCGACCCAGAGGACTCCCGCTATGTCCGCCACTTTACGCCTCGGTACCGGCTCGAACGAAACACCGATCTGCCCGGTACGGTCCGGTTGACGAACCACACGGAAGCAATGAGTCGCGGCAAACGGCTCCGACAGCAGCACCGTTTCGTCGGGGGCGAAGTAATGCCAGCCAACCTCCGCGTCGCCGATGACGTAACCGTTGTTCGCCAGGCTGTCCGGGTCGATCGCACCGAAGGGACGCCGATCGGCGATTGCAATGACCGTGGTGTCGGCGCTGATCACGGTTCCGTTATTGTCGACCTCTTTGCGATAAACGCGCGCCCGCCCTATGCCTGAGAGATCGTCCATTGTGAGCTGGCTCGCTTTGAGCGCCTTGTCTATCTCGTCCCAAACGGTCGAAAGCGCGAGAGCGTTCGGATCGTTTCGCGCGCACGGAGATTTCGAGTTGACGACGATGCGCTCCAGCGCGACACGCGCGCTTTCGACGTTCAGCGAGAGCGAGCCGTCGTGAGGGACCGATACAGGACCCGATACCCAAGGCAGATATCCAATGCGTCTGACGCGAACGCGGTAGACGCCCGGTGCGGCGCGAAGAACTCGCCAGCCCGTTTCCGCGCTCAATCCTTCGGCTATGACACTGTCACGGGCATTGAGTAGTGCGACCAGCGCGCCGTTAAGGGGCGCACCGTTCATCGCGCTCACCCTGATCCTGAGCTCGGTCGTCTCCTGCCCTCGAGCGCTCGAACTCAAAACGGAGGCGCCGAAAACAGAAGCGCAGAGAAATGCTCGAACCGTCACGCAGCCTCCAGTCTTACATCCTTTGCCCGGATGCCGACCTTAGCTCACGGGGGCGATCTTCACAATGTTGTTCCCAGTAACCATGTACAACTCTCCGGCGAAGTCCACGCCGAATGACTCCACCGCGCCCGTCGACAAACCCCAGTCCTTCTGGTCGACCGCGACGCCATTCTCATATCTGAAGCTATGTAGAAAGCCCGCGCAGTAGTCGGAATAGAAGTAGTGGCCGCGAATCGCTGGAATCGCGCTCCCGCGGTACACGTAGCCGCCGGTGATCGAGCACGCGGGACCATGTCCATAATCGATGATGGGTGGCTCGAACCCGGTCGCAGAACAGGACGACGCGTTGTAGCAGCTGAAACCCTCCCAGACGTTCCAACCGAAATTGAGGCCGCCGCGGTTGGTGGCCACGACGTCCACCTCCTCGTGAAGATCCTGACCCACGTCGGCGATGTAAAGGAGGCTGGTCGCCGCGTCGAAGGTGTAGCGCCAGGGATTTCTCAACCCCTTCGCCCAGATCTCTCCGCGATGGTTGGGCTGGCCGACGAAAGGATTGTTCGCTGGAATCGCGTACGGATCTCCATGATCGACATCGAGCCTTAGCAGCGAGCCCAGCAGAGAGTTGTAGTTCTGTCCATTCCCCAGTGGATCCCCGCCGCTGCCGCCGTCGCCAAGTCCAGCGTACAACATTCCGTCGGGCCCGAACGAAAGGAGTCCGCCGTTGTGGTTGCTGTAGGTCGAATGCGGGGCCGTGATTATGAGCTTCGACGTTGTCGGGTCCGCTACTTCGGGGTTCGACGTAGTAGTGAATCGCTCGATCCGGATATCGCCGTTCGTCTGCGTCGTGAAGTAGACGTAGAAGAAATGGTTCGACGCGTACTGAGGATGGAAGGCCACGCTAAGGAGTCCGCGCTCCCCGCCGCTCAGCACTCGAGAGGAAATGTCCAGAAACGGCGTCGTCTGCACGACGCCGTTCTTGATGATGCGAATACGCCCACCCTGCTCGACGACGAAGATTCGTCCGTCATCGAGAGGCTGCGTGAGAAAAACTGGGCCCGACAGGCCCGCCGATATGAATGAGTTCAGCTGCAGACCGATGCCGGGGGGCAATGGAGATCCTCCGTCACCCGGGCCGGTGGAATCGGAATGACAACCCGCAATCGCGAGCACGGTTACGCTGCAGCAGAGCATACGAAGCAAGCGTGGCATAATGATCTCTCTCAGGGAGAAGGAGCGGCCGGCCATGGTATATTTCCGGCGCACACGAATTTCATAACCCAGCACGCGCAACTCACATGCCCCGAATTGTCCGAAAAGAACGCACTCATCGCGACTTCCTCCAGATTGCAGACTACTCCGCCCGCGAATTAGAAAGGCTGTTCACGCTCGCCGAAGCCATGCGCGCGGGTAAGTACAAGAAGAAGCCGCTTGCCGGAAAGTCGCTGGCGATGATCTTCATGAAGTCGTCTACCCGCACCCGCGTCTCCTTCGAGGTTGGAGCCTGGCAGCTCGGCGGACACGCGCTCTTCCTTTCGCCCCGCGACGTGCAGCTCGGACGCGGCGAGCCGATCGCCGACACCGCGCGCGTGCTGTCGCGCTACGTGGACGGCATCATGATCAGGACGTTCGCCCACGCGGAGATCGAAGAACTCGCGCGCTACGCCGACGTGCCGATAATCAACGGGCTCACTGACCTCGTACACCCCTGCCAGGTCCTGGCGGATGTTCTCACGATCAGGCAGCACATTGGCGGCTACAATGGGAAGCGCGTCGCGTGGATCGGCGACGGCAACAACATGGCGAACTCGTGGCTCAACGCTGCATTCGTGCTCGGCTTTGAGCTCACGCTCGCGTGCCCCGAGGGATACGATCCCGATCCGATGATTTTCCAGCGCGCTGCGTCCAAGGCGAAAGTGAGAATCGTCCGAGACCCCGCCGAAGCGGCCCACAAGGCCGACGTCGTAAACACCGACGTGTGGGCGTCGATGGGACAGGAGGAGGAGCAGGCGATTCGCGAGAAGGCATTCAAAGGCTTCCGCGTGGACGAGGCGCTCATGAAGCGCGCAAAGGAGGACGCCATCTTCCTCCACTGCCTTCCGGCCCACCGGGGGGAGGAAGTCTCCGCCGAAGTCATCGATGGCCCGCAGAGCAGAGTGTGGGATGAGGCCGAGAATCGGCTGCACATCCAGAAGGCGATAATGGCCGTTTTGATGGGTGGCGAGAAGCTCTAGGGCATTTCCCTCGGGAGCCCCCGAACAAGCCGCGAAGACCGCCGAAACCTGGTCACAAATCTATCTTTCATAATGTGTCTGTGAGAAGGGGTTGAGGCCTTGTACAGGGCCATAAGCCCTGTTGAGCTTGGGGGGGATGGTCGTCTTATATGTAACCCTCCACCTAGAGAGTTACGATGCGCCGTTCTACCCCATTTTCAGTCCTTTTCAGCCCTCTTAGAGCGAGTTTCGTCGGGGCGATTGTCCTGACGGGAATCCTCTCTTGCTCTGACACGTCAGGGATTGCAGGCTCGGACGGGCTTATTTACGTCAAGGGCGGCGACGGCGTAGTCCGCGTGCAGGTGCACACCGTGGACATTGTGATCCCCGATTCAGTCAAACAGGCTCAGCTAGCCGCGAATGCAGCTGCTGGTACGAGCATGGTTCCAATCGGACCGTCGATGACCGTTCTCCACTCGCCGACTTCGTCGGCGGACGTTGCGGCACAAAGCTGCGGTGGTGGCGGGTTCTCGGGTTACACGAAGTCTCAGGTCGGTTTCGCTCCCGAGGCCATTCCGAACATCGCGCCGTACCCGATAACCGACGACGGATACATTCCGGATTCGGACATCCCCCTTGGATTCAACTTCAGCTTCGAGGGGAACACGTACAACAAAGTCAACATCTACATGAACGGGTTCCTCCTGTTCGGACCGGCACCCGGACCTGGCTTTTCGGACGCTAGGTTTATTGCGGCCCTCGCCAACCCGAATAACATCATCGCGCTTGGCTGGACGGATTGGCAGCCCGAGTTCGCGCCCGACGCAATTCGGTATGAGACCAGAGGAACTGCGCCAAACCGCAGATTTGTTCTTCAGTTCAACAATGTGCCCGAGTACGCCGCCGCCAACAGACTCGGCGCGGTGATGCCAAATGTCGGACGGTTCACGTCCCAGGTCATTCTTTATGAGGGATCGAACGACATAATCATCAATACGACCCAGCTGACCGTTACGAACAGCGGCCACTTCGTGACGCAAGGCATCGAGAACCTCACTGGAACTGACGCCAACTACGACAGCGTCACGAATGCTGTGACGGGTATCCGGAGCGCGCGCGTACACAACTTCTTCAACCTCCAAAACGACGCGGTTCGGTTCTCTCTCGTCCAGACCAAGGACCTGGTGGCGCCGACGATGACCGCGCCCGTTGACACCACTACCCGCAACGATCCAGGCCTGGCCTCGGCCGTAGTCATTGTGAGCCCTCCGCCAACGAGCGACAACTGCGGCGGCACTCCGACAGTTACTTTCGTGCGGAGCGATGGTGCGCTGAAGCTCCTCAGTGATCCGTATCCGGTAGGTGTCACGACGATCACCTGGACCGCGAAGGACGCCGCGGGTAACACCTCCTCGGCGACGCAGACTGTCACGGTGCTCGATAAAGAAGCGCCGGTCTTCCATCAGTCGCGGGTGTCGGTCCTCCAGGTGAACGCGACGAGCCCGGACGGCGCAGCCGTTACTTACAGTCCCACTGCGACCGACAACGTTGGCGTGACTTCGCTTTCATGCGACCCTGTCTCGGGAAGCGTTTTCGCAGTCGGCCCACACACAGTGACCTGTACGGCGGGCGACGCGGCGGGCAACACCGCCTCGATGTCGTTCTCCGTGACTGTGATCGGGGCGCACGAGCAGCTGTTCAACTTGCTGCAATATGTGACCGGTCTCGGTCTGCCGAACGGCACAGCGCAACCGCTTATCAATCAGCTCAGAGCGGCCTATGAGCAGGATGCAGCCGGCGCGTGCAACAAGCTGGGTGGTTTCCTGAGCATGGTGCAAAAGAAGAGTGGCAACATTCCGAGCGACGAGAAGGCAGTCATGGTCGCGGACGGCACAAGAGTCCTGAACGTCATGGCTTGTGGGTCGTCGGTGGAAGCGTCGATATCAGCACGAGGCCTGACGCACTTTTAGCAGATTGCTCTGAACGGTTTCAAGTAGTTCGGCGGGGCGCAATAAAATGCGCCCCGCTTTTTTTCTACGCATTGCGACCGTTTCCTGGCGGTCCCGCCGGGAAACGGTCGC
>Ga0193724_1000424_pt1 | contig 10070 bp, 10 predicted proteins | sample H2a1metaG_FD_146005 | JGI IMG/M metagenome (GOLD analysis project Ga0193724, IMG submission 146005) | Soil microbial communities from a riparian zone of the East river system, Colorado, United States - H2a1 | ecosystem: Environmental > Terrestrial > Soil > Riparian zone | place: USA: East River... | reverse complement strand
CGTTTCGGCCAGCTCATAGCTCAATGCCCGCTCTCGCCGCGCATCTTCAACGACTTGCCCAAAGATCCCGTCCACTTCTCGGCAACCGGTCACTGATGACTTTGATGGGGGTGGACGTCTCCTCCCGACTGTGATCGCTCAACGACGACGACCGCCATCTGCCACCTCGATGCCGGGGAGCAGGGGGCGAGCTACGCCGAACTGTGCGAACGCGTGAAAGCGCGTTTTGGCGTGAGCTACGGTCGTGTCGGAATGCGGCGGCGTCTGCGCAGTCTAGGCTATCGCTGGCAGAATGGTCGGTTCGTGCGCGCGGCAGAGACACTGCCGGCAACGTAATCGAACTCCCCTCTAACGCGTTTCCGAAGGAACTTGCTTGAGTGCCTTTCGGAAACGACCAAGCCAATTTGAAGGTAAGAAAAGTGGAATGTGTGACACTCTTGGCTCATCGATTAAGAATTTGATCTGCGGCGTTCGCCGTCCTGGTCCTTCATCGCCAGATCGCTGGATCACTTCCACAGGCAAAGGGCGCAATAGCTAACATAACTCGTGAGTTCGCCGACGATCATCGTAGTCAACAATGCATCAGCCTTGGCACAGGTGTGCCCGGCCACTATTTCATCGGCTTCGTCCGAGACTTGCCCGCCCACTCACACGGCTTCTTGATGGTAATAACGCAAGAGCCCACCCAGCCTGTCGCGACATTGCACAGGTCCACCCCGACGAGTTTCCGTGACCCGAGGAAACAACAGGGCGCTGGGCTTCCCTTGATGATTCCGCTCGGCATGGTAATGCGCAACATATTCGCCCAGCGCTCACCGTAGGGAGCGCTCTCCAAACAGGATCACCTTCGACAGGCACTCCTCCTTCACCGATCTCGCCCAGCGCTCCGCACAGGCGTTCAAATTCGGACGAACGTCGGCCGGTGCCCTTGGCCGCCCGCCGCGAGGTCGCGATTTCCAGCGCCAATAGGCTCGAAGACCGGCGCGATGCCATGCGATCACGGTCGCGGGCTTGAGAATTATCAACGCATTGCACACGCTGGGCATCAGCCCAAAGAGCGCGGCGAACACCAGCCGATCGATGTTGCTGAAGACAAGGCGCTTCGCCGACTTGCGCCGCAGCACATTCAACTGATGACGAAAGACGAGAATTTCGGCGTGCAGCGCAGCGCGGGACCGGAACAGCCCAGCCACAACGCACCAGACCAACCTGCCGAGATCCACTATCGCACCGAATATCGCCCGATTCGCCTGCAGGCGCCAAATGCTTTGAGTTTACGGTAGGGACAGGTTCTAATGTCTATACATAACCTGTTGAGCCCAAAAATGATCGGCGTCGCGGCGCTAATGAGTTGCGTTCTCGTCGCGATCGCGCCCGCTCAGGCAAAATCGAAGGTCCGCGGTCAAGACGTCGCCGCTATTTCGGGCATCGTCAGCGGCAATGTCCAACAGGTGGGTTTCCGGGCCATGCTTCAAAAGCAGGCCATTGAGTATAATCTCGCAGGATCAGCGAAGAATAACGACAACAAAACGGTCCAATTTAGTCTGCAAGGCGACAAAGACGGATTAATCAGGCTGTAGCGGCAATTCGAAACGGAACGAAGAATCCCCCGATGTGAAAGTCAGCCTATCACCGGCCACGGTGGACCCCAATCTGAACTCCTGCACGGTCGTGGGCTGGACGTCTGTCAGCAGAAATATCAGCACCCCCTATGATCTGGTTTTTACCCTGCGGGTCGACAATACAACGATAAAAAAACAGGCCGCGAAAGCGGTTTGGCTGGAAATCTGTAATAAAGCAGTCAAAGGTGAAGATGTGGGGAAGTGTGATAAGGACGATGAGTAATTTAACCAACCCGCGCGTAGGCGCCGATGTCCGTGCTGGAGCCGACGCGCCAGCCGCCCGACCGCGACCAGCGGCGTCGAGATTGCGAAGCACCCGCAGGGATTGACCTTGATGCTAGCGCGGGCGGGGGCGCAGGATTGCGGAGCTGCGGAGTACACGGAGGGGCGGACGGGGAAGCTGCGCCGAGGTCGGCGGCCTTTTCCTGTTCAAACTGCCGTCCATAGGCTTCGAGCGCCCGACAGGCGTCGCGAATGAGCGCGGCCGGCTGGCCGATCGCCGGCGGCGCAGTCCAGACCTGAGCCGTACCGTCGCTCGACGTTGTGACAATCGAACGTCCATCGGGAGAGAAAACAGCTAGCCGTTAAGCCGCGCGCGGCATTCTTAACGTCCTTGATCGGCCAACCCTGGGCCTAGCAGTCCCGCAACTGCTGGGATTTCGCCAGCCATGTGCAACGGGAATTGTTCGGCCGCGAGCTGCCGCGCGTTGCGGTGCCTGTCAATCGGCGTTCAAATTTGAGGGGCGCCCCACCCGCCGCCCGTTAGCCCATTCCGCCCGTTATTGAATTTGGCGGCCTGCGGGGGGTCACGGTTGGACGCCGAAGGGGGTCAAACTTGGACACCTGTTCACATGACCGGCATCGCGCTCCAGCCGGCGTCGATTGCACGCGAGAACCGAGGGATGGTAGGCGGGCCGGCCAGTCGCTGCCAGCTCAACACCTTCAAAACTAAGTTCGGCGAGATCGAGTAGATCAACGAACGCGTCGATCACACGAACGCAATTGCTCTCGTCGATCCAATCATCAAGGCATTCGGGCAACAACATCGATTGCCCGCGAGCCGCTCCCGCAACGAAGCGCGCTTCATGATTTACCCCCGCCAAAATCGCGAGCAGAATCATAACACGCCGAGCCTTTTCACACAGCCAGGGTCAATGGACTAAACCGCTCGCGCGGTAGGGCGCTGCGGCGAGCAGCATGGCCGTGCCAGCAATGGATGGAACGATGAGCGCGTCTTACCTGATGATGAAGAGGGGCCAGAAGCATGTCCCCAGAACCGATGATTGTTCAGCATGATGATCTCGCGATATATCGTCGACGGCGTTGGGAGCGCACCGAACGTAACGAGCCGACATCCGCATCGCGGACAGGTTCGAATACCCGAACCGATACGATTGGAGATGCAGTCATGATCGCGAGTGGTGTATAAGGCGAGCTTAAAACAATTCCGTTGGACGCTGTCAGGTGGCAATATTTTGTTCGGCCGATGCGGTACTAAGGCTGCCCTCAGGCACATAGCGCAAAAGTTGTAATATGTGCCCTTTTTACAACGCGTAACTCTTTGAAATTACAGGGACGACGAAAGGTGTTTTCACCCATCCGCAAAGTTCGTGCCATATCGCAAAAGTTGTACTCGCATTCAGTCACGACAGCCGTCAAATCCCCATAGCGTCTGACGCGCCACCTCGCCACACCTCCCGCGGTTTCCTCCATTGGACGTTTGCGTACGCCGGCCCCGGTGCGCGCCGCTCCACCTTCATGGGGCCGGCATCCGAAAACCTTCACATAAGCGGTCCTACAATGTTTGGCAGCGTGAGGCTATTCCAACTCAAAAATGTGAGGCTAACGAACGACCCAGTATGCGGCGCAGCGTCAGCGTAGTGCATTGTCAAAAGAACGAAGAGCGTCCCAGCCACGGGCGAATGGCTGAGACGCTTTGGGGTTCCACCTGATGAGCTGCTCCGGCGATCGTGGCCACGCTTCCCGATAGCAAGACTAATATTTAGCTATCGATATTCCCGACTCCCTGCGTTTTTAAATATCAAAAAGAGTTACGACCGTCCTTCGCCGTGATGACGCCGCCCTGAAGGTCGTGACCAGAACGTCCAAAAAACAGCCGGGACGTCGCTATCGATTCAAATCTGGATTGGGCGTCTCTTTCTCGCACAACCTATTGAGCCATCATCGCTTCAGCTCACGCGTGGCGCCTCTCTGCCAAAAACCGGCGGCCATTTAGCTGGACTCCGCGCGAGCACACTCGACAGGCGTCTCGCTCGATCGGTTTGGTAACTCTCAATACTCGGTTGATCGGGAATATCAGGACTCCAATCAGAGTCTGGATATCAGGACCGCTCATGCGCAGCGGAAACTATATGGAGCCATTCGATGACTAACTCTAAGATCCTTGTTGTGGCCGCGATTTTGTCAGCGGCGATCATAACTCCAGTGCTCGCCGCAGGACACGAAACTGCAACAAAACCCTGGTCAGCGCCGGTAGGTCACCGCCAACCACGCGCCGCGGATATTCCCGCATCTACTTCTGCATCTCAGCAAACCCTTGATCAAGAAGATGCGAACGTCGACCGCAAGATAAGTAACGTGTGCCGCGGCTGCTAACCCGCCGCAATCGGCACGGTCTCCACAATCAAGGAACCTAACCATGAAGATTATGCACGTTATGGCGTCGCTATTGTTGGTGTCGTCGCTCGCAACGCCAACAACCGCTCAGGAGCGAACCCACAAAAGCGTCACTCGAGCCAGACATACCGGATCGAGGGCCGCCAAATCACAGCTCCACCCTGGAGTGCGGCTTGCATGACGGACCACGGCCCAAGCGAATGCGGTGAGCCTATGTGGATCTATGGTAGCCGCAGCGAGATCGCGCGATACAGGAATGCGTTCTGACGTGCAGTCGTCTGCTACCCATGACATCCGGGAAAGAGAAAACATGCACCAGCATCGTATTCAACCCGGAAACGCCAAGACACTTCTGCGCCTCTTGATCGGAATTCGAATGGCACGGCTCTCGCTATTTTCGGCAGTCGCATTGGGCATTTCGCTTCTGTTTCCCCTGAGCCTATTCACGCATAGGAATATCCCTGGTGCCTGTCGCGGGAAGGCTACCTTTATTGCTTCTACAAAACACAGGAGCAGAGTCAGTGGACAGCATCAGGCATCGGCGGCTGCGCTTTGAATCCGCGTTTACTTTTCCCAATTAAGCCGCGCGATTCTGACGCGAGCATCGTCGGTCCAAAGAGTCGTTGAGCCGGGTGAACTAGATCTGACCTGAAACCCGCGCTCACTGGACAGGGGCCTTCGTGCTATGCGCCCGGAAGAAAAATTGCGCGCACATTCCCATTCCCGCACGCGGTGTACCCATCGTCGGCAACGACGCCCGGTAACGGTCTTCTCGCTCAGGGTAGTCGCACCGGTCCTTCCGACCAGCAAAGCACGCTGTGGGGTTTACTTTCGCGGCCTACCCCGCTTTGGATCAATCCCCGTGCGTCGGCGGTGCAACGAAGCTGGCTTGCCAATTTGAGCGCCTCGTTGCGTTCCGAACCTGGGGGCATCAGGCGAGCAAGCTCCAAGACGTCTGCTGCGAGGTTGTCCCAATCAAGCCTGTCAAGCAGGCGCTGTGTTTCCTTGCTCATCGCTCCGCAGAGTTCCCGCTGCCTGGACTTGTCAAAGCCATTCGATAGCAAGACTCTGATAAGCGCGATGTTATTCCCGCCTTAGCGAGACGCTGCCTCATTGGGAAAGCGCGCAGGAATCGCTTCCTGCGTAAGGCTGATGCGGCCGCGGACGAGAAAGGCGGCGCGCTGAGTATCACGGGCCTTGAATGCTTGTATGATGTCGTCGCATCCATGCACTGCGCGCTCGGCAAACTCCGGGCTCACGCTTGCGATCGTGCCACAGAGCTGGATTTGCAGCGCAACCCGCGTCAGCGCCTCGATGAGCGTGGAATTTCCGGATTGCTCGGCGATATTCTCGTAAAAATCGCGATCGCGCATGGCGTATGTTTTCGCATCTCCACGCTGCAGGGCGGCCGCGGCTTCAATAAGTATATTATCAAACCGTAGGCGTGGTCACTCATTTGCGGCACAGTGAGTTCGACCGCAAGACATTCAAGCCGCTTGAATAGCTCGTAGCGATCCGCGGTCTCGCTGCGGTAAAAGCTGCGCACATAAAAACGCGATAAGGCCTGATCTCGACCAGCCCACCCTTTGCTAGGATCCCGATCACCTCGCGGAACGGGGTTCGACTGACCCGCAGCTTGTGGATGACCTGCTTCTCGTCCAGCCATCCGCCGCTCGGCAATTCGCCGGATAAGATCAGGTGCACGACCTCTTCACAGATCCGTTCGCGCAGAGTCCTCTTACGCAGCTTTTCAAGATTCTTGATCAACATAAGCGATGCGCCTGCCAGCCGGCCCATCTGGGCTTACGGATCGCGACGCCCCAACCGAGCGCTGGACGACGTCGCTCGTCTATTTGATTTCCGGCGCCGGCGATCCCTCGGAAAATGCCCGCTCGAATGAAGCAAGATCTTCGGAGGAGATGTCCGAAACCGCAATGTAGGTGAACTCAGCATCACTCCAGCTACGGACGTTGTATCCTGCAATCGCCTGGTCAGAGACGGATTGACCGCGTGGCAAGGTCGTCAGACTGACCGTATGCTTGGCATGCTTGTAGACGATCGTTGCAACCGGATCGTGGCCAACGACGTCCACGCGGCCACCCTCGAGGACGAAGCCCTGGGCCGCGAGGTCAGGCACCTGAGGCGATAGCGGCAGGTGCGATGTGAACCAAGGCTTCACCGTATGGCGGTCGGAAGACGCAACGTCGAAGGGCTGCGGGGCCAATAGACCCCGGATGTGGCCTGCAACGACTGCGCGGGCGACATCCTCCTGTCGATCATAGCGCTCCATCGTCAGCATCACAGAACTCGAGATCACCGCACCAAGCACCGCAGCCGCGGCCAGCGCCTGAAACGACCAGTTTCGCTGACGCGGACGTCCCGCCTGGACCGGACGACTAGCCCGACCCAGCCGATCCACCTGGTCCGGCCGATCGGCATTCAACGCCGACTGGATGCGGGCCTGCAGACCTGCAGGCACATCGTATTGCGGTAGCGAACGAACGGTACGGCGCAACGACAGCAACCGGTTATACTGGGCCTTCAAAGTCTCATCACCAGCCAGCCGCCGTTCGAACTCAATCGCGGAAGCCGGATCGAGTTCGCCGTCGCAATAGGCGTTCATCTGCAGTTCGTCGTTATCTCTCATGGATGCGATCATAACTTACTTTCGGTCTCCTAGAAGAGTGATGAGAAGTTGCCTGCCCCGAGACAGGCGCGACATCACCGTGCCGATTGGAACATTGGTGATCTCCGCGATATCGCGATAGTTCAACTGGTTCATTTCCCGCAAGACAATGACTTCACGAAAGTGCGCCGGCAGCTTCGCCAACGCTCGCTGAACGTCTTCGGCATCCGCTTTGAAGAGAGCGATCTCCTCCGGTGTCTCGACTCTCGTTCCGTACGGGCCTTCATGCTCAAGTTCCTGTTGCTCCGGAGGACTGAGATCGTCCGTAAAGACAACAGCCTTGGATTTGTTCTTCAGCAGCCAGCTATAGGCGGTGTTTCGCACAATTGTCAGAGACCAGGCGCGAGCGTTGACGGCGCCGAAGCTCTTGATGCCGCGAAATGCGCGCAACGCCGCGTCCTGCACAACATCTTCGGCGTCGTAGGCATTGCCGGTCAGCCATTGTGCCAGACGATAGGCTTCGGCCATATGCGGCAGAAAGACTTCGTCGAACATTGCGCGATCATCCTTGCCTTGCACGATCAAGTCCGACGCCTGCTGCTGGCCAGACAAACGATCTGGGCCTCCCGGCCGTTTTTTTTGCACGACTTCGTTAAGTTCGGCACTCCGTAACTCCGACCGACGTACCGATAAGGGTGTCGTCATGTTCGCTATATTCTCAAGGCGCTACCGTCACTTTACGATGATCTTCCCGACCATGTACGGATGCAGACCGCAGAAATAGTCGAACTTTCCGGCGTTAGCGAACGTATAGGAATAGGAGTCGTCGGTATCGAGCGCCTTCGACCGGAATAGGTTGTCCTTATTGGCCACGGTGTGCGGTATGTCGTCGTGATTGACCCACTTGACCGTCGTTCCTACCGGGACTGTCAATTCCTTCGGCCCAAACGTGAAATTGTCGATCGTGACCGCGTTCGGCTCCTCCTGCGCCGCTACCGCACCGTAGGCCAGCAACCCTCCGACGATTGGACCCAAAAGCATTGCAACGATTACGGCACGGCTGAGAGGTAACCGGGCCCCCGCTCGATGGCCCAATCCGTGTCCATGATCGTCTAAGCCTTTTTTGGCCATGTCTCACTCTCCCTGTGGGCCGAACGGCACCAGATGGCGCCGAATTGCGCCACTAAACAGGAGACTCGGCCAGTTCGAGCTTTATTCCCAAAACATACAATTTATCCGATCCGTGAATGACGCCGATGCTCGCGCCGTCTTCCGCCAAAATCCGTCGCGAACGTTCCCCTCAAAAGGACGCTATCAGCCGATACGATTGCGCAAGGCAGCAGGCGCAGTCCACCCGCCGGATGCCGCTCAAGGCGCCGATCAATGCCGACAACCGCCGTTATAGGTCACCTGACTTTCGGTTTGAGGAGTTCTTGCGAACGCGCAGAGCTCATGTTGGCTTTGGTGACAAGGGTTGCCCCGGTATCGATATTGGCCGACACCTGCTCGCCCTTCGAGGCGGCGAGCGCAGTCTTGACGCCGTCATAACCCATGCGGAAGGGATCCTCCACCACGAGCCCGGCGATCACGTCATCCCGCAGGAACTTGACGAGCTTCTCGTCCGAGCCGACGCCGACTATATTGATTTTGTCGTTTGTCTTCTTTTCGACCACGGCCTGACTTACGGCCTGCGCCGTGATCGGATCTGAGACGAACACGCCGCGCAGATCACCAGTGTTGGCGATGAGGTCGTTCATAATACCAAGGACCGTCGCCGGCTTGCCATCGGCGACCTTCTCGGCCGTGATATCCAGCGCCTTATACTTTGCGGTGACCACCTCCTTGAAACCTTTGACGCGCTGATCGAGGGATGGAACTCCGGGCATGGAACTGATCATCACGACGTCACCTTCGGTGTCAGCGGATGACTTCGTGATCGCTACAGCGAGAGCATCTGCGGCGACGCGACCCGCATTCACATTGTCGGTCGCCACGAGCGACGTCATAGCCTTGGTATCGGCGGCAGACTCGATGCCGATAATTTTGACTTTCTTGGCGGCCTCATCGATCGGCTTTCCAAGTGCTGCAAATTTCGCGGGCGCGATGACGATGGCCGCCGGGTTCGAGGCAACGGCCTTTGCAAGGATGCTGATTTGACCGCTTACGTCGGATTCGGATTGCGCGCCGAGCTCGATAACGTTGACGCCGAGGTCCTGACCGGCCTTGCGTGCGCCGGCCAGCACGGCTTGCCAATAGGGCGACGTCGTATCTTTTACGATGACGGAAATCGTCGGCTTTGTCTGCGCGATGGCGGGTACTCCGAATGCAATGCCGGCAACGATGCCAGCCGCTACCACAAGCTTCTTCATGATCATACTCCGATTTTGAGGCCCAGCGGCCCCCATCAATTGGATGTGCAATCGCCGGTCGGTGGTTGACTTGAATTTTGAAGGTTCGATCCGAACCGTCACTTCGAAACGCGCACTTTTGGATGCAAGGTGCCGTGTCACCAATGCCAAGAACCTTCATCAGGGAGATGAAGAGCCAAGTACCGGTGACACGGCTGCCGTGCCACTTACACAAGAGTCGTCGGCGAGACGATGATGAAGAATCGAAATGCCGGCGACAGGACGTCGGCTCAGCTCGCTGCCAATGGCTGATCGGTGACGGCGAGCAGCTCCTGGCCCTGGGTGTAGACGACAGTCCTGATGCCAAGGACGGAGCGCAGCTTTTCGGCTGGAACGACCATCGGTCCTGGCGAGGGCGCCGTGCCGGGAGCCGGCTGCGGGAATGCCGTCGATCTGGCTGTGTGGAAGGTGACGTTGCCTTCGGTCTTCTGCATCAACTGATGAATATGACCATTGAGCACCGTCACCGATCCAAAGCGCTTCAGTAACGATAGCGCTTGTTCCGAATCATCGGTACCCCAGCCCCAATCCCTGGATATCGTCCACAATGGGATGTGAGCGAAGACGACGATCGGCGTGGAGGCGGAAAGGCCCTTCACATTATCGGCGAGCCAAGCGAGTTGCTCAGGCCCGAGATTGCCCATGCCGCCCGCCTTGAGGTCCATCACATTGTTGAGACCGATGAAATGGACACCGTTCTGGTTGAAGGAATACCAGCCTGTGCCCTTGGTGTTCTTGCCGTAGCGCTCGAGATAGGATTTGAGCGGCACTTCGTCG
>Ga0193724_1000421_pt1 | contig 10159 bp, 13 predicted proteins | sample H2a1metaG_FD_146005 | JGI IMG/M metagenome (GOLD analysis project Ga0193724, IMG submission 146005) | Soil microbial communities from a riparian zone of the East river system, Colorado, United States - H2a1 | ecosystem: Environmental > Terrestrial > Soil > Riparian zone | place: USA: East River... | reverse complement strand
ACACGTATTATGCAGAGCAGCGGATTATGCCGAGCAAATCTGTGGAGCAGCCCACTTTCCAACGCGGGGCCGCGTGATCCACTCGGCATAATTATGAGCCTCCAGCAGCGCGAGCCGGGGGCCATGGTCTACGTTGCATTCCGAACTTCGAACAGCATCGCCAGCAATTTGTCGGAGGGCGGTCGAAACCGACCCTGCTGAATGGCTGGCGGGGCATGCGCCGCCAGCACCGCCAGCTTCTCGGCGGGATCGACCCGGAGATAGGCTTCGGTGCTCTGGAGGCTCGCATGCCCGAGCCACAGCGAGACCTTGCGGATGTCGCCGGTTGCCGCGAGCGTGTGCATGGCGCAGCTATGTCGAAGCACGTGCGGCGTCATCCGCTTTCTCAGCAGCGAGGGCCGCTTCTGGGCAGCGGCCGTGACATGTTGCGCCAGACGAAAGGCGAAGCCGTCGCGGCTCATCCGTTCGCCGTCGCGGTTGAGGAACAGCTCTGGGGTGGTGGCGTCGGGACGAGCCACCAGCCAAGCTCGCAGAGCCGCTTGGGTCTCTCGCCATAGCGGCAGCACGCGCTCGCGTCGTCCCTTGCCCAAAATGCGCACCGTGGCAAGCGAACGATCCGGAAAGTCCGCAACGCGCAGTGACATCAACTCGGAGACGCGTAGCCCCGCCGCATAGGTCAGATGCAGCATGGCCCGATCGCGCACACCACCAAGCGTGCGGGCGTCGGGGGCCGCCAGCAACGCCTGCACTTCTTCGCGTGTCAGATGATCGATCAAGGCCGTGTCGGTGCGCTTCACCGGCAGCGCCCGGATGCGCATCGCCTGTTCGAGATGGATCGGCGCCCTATACTCCAAATATCGGAAGAAGGCGCGAATTGCCGCGAACCGCGCATTGCGGGAACGAGCGACGTTGCCGCGCTCACCTTCGATGTGGTCGAGGAAGGCGAGCACCAGGTCGGGGTTGATATCCTCGATCGTCAGATCACTCGGCCGTCGCTTGAGCCGCTGGGCGGCGAAGCGCACCAGCAAAGCGAAGGCATGGGCATAGGTCGCGACCGTGTGCGGGCTGGCATTACGCTCGCGAGGAAGATGCTCGCGCAGGAATGCGGACAGGTGGGGAGCAAGGGCGGTCATGCCGCGTCCTCCTTGAACAGACGCTCGCTCGCCGCAGCGATGTCGCGGAGCAGCACCGGGGTCGCCTCCAGATACCAGTAGGTGTTGGAGACGTCGGCATGACCGAGATAGGTGCAGAGCGCCGCGATATGATGGGCAACGGCTTGGCGGTCGTGGGCACAGGCCTCGAGCGATCGGACGGCGAAAGTGTGCCGCAAGTCATGAAGGCGCGGACCTCGTGTTCGGTCTGGCCCCCGCAATCCGAGTTGGCGGGCCAACTTCACGAAGATAACGTGAGTGGTGACCTTGTGAGGAGCGCGTCCGGTCGTGACAACGAACAGATCGTCACCGTCGCATCCGAGGCGGGTACGGATCGCTATATAGTCGTTCAAGGCCTGTCGCGTGCTTGCTTGGATCGGCAGCAGGCGGCTCTTGCCGAACTTGCCACACCGCACCACCAAGCCATCTTCGGTGAAATCGTTCCGCTGGAGGCCCAGCGCCTCCGAAATGCGAAGTCCCGTCGCGGCGAGAAGGCCGAACAGATGGTAGTAGGTGTGCGGCCTGATCGATCCTCTGGGAGGAAGATCGAGCGCCGCGTTCATAATCGCGCGTATCTGATGCAGTTCAAGAAGATGCGGTGCAGGCCGCGGTCGCTTGCCGCGGCCAAACGCACCGGCGGGCGGAACTTCATGCCGGGAGTCCTCGGCATTCATGAATACGCAGAAACGGCGCGCCGTGTCGTAGCATGATCGCGCTCTGATTGGCGACGATGCGGTTGAGCACCAATCGCGGATCCGGCTCACCAGCGTGAACCGGTCGTCATATGCCTCGGCGTAGCGGGCATAGAGATGGAGGGTCCGGCTCTGCTCACTGAAGTTAAGACCGAGGGCTTGGTAGACGGCGACATAGCGGGTTACATCGTTGCTCAGCATGACGCGTCTCCCGGCCAAGGCTGCGCGACCCGCATGAGCATGGGTATATCGACCTTCGCGTAGATGGCGGTGGTGCCTGGCGATCGATGCCTGAGCACCGTGCCGACCGACTCCAGGCTGGCGCCGGTCCGCAGCATGGCGGTCGCGAGCGAATGACGGAACATATGGGCACCGGTGGGGACTCCGGTGATCCCGCCTCGCGCGAGTACGCGGGAAACGATGCCGGCGATCTCCGCCGATGAGGCGAGCGGGGTGTGAGGCGCCAGGACACGCAGGAACAGGTACTCTTGCGCAGCGATCGGCCGGCCGTGCTCAATATAGGCGAGCACCGCGTCGCCAGCGTCTTGCGGTAATGGCAGGCTCGCCGCCCGCCGCCCCTTACCATGAACGTAGATCAGAGCGTTCGACCAATCGATATCGTCGAGCCGCAAGCGACGAATATCGCCGGCGCGAAGCCCGAGGCGTGCAAGAAGCAGGATTATGGCACGATCGCGAAGGCGGACCGGGGTCGCCGCCGCCTCGCATGACGCGATGATCCGCTCGATGGTCGCGGCGCTCGCGTACCGCGGCAGCGGAGCGAGATGGCGCCGCGCGACCGATGGGACCGCATGGTAGAGTTCAGGGCGACAATCTCCTCTTGCCACCAGGAAACGCAGATAGCTGCGCAGCACGGTCGCGGTCAGGCGCACGGACGAGCGAGAGCGGCTGGGTCCTTGGCTCAGCACCACGTTGCGGATTGCGACTGCGTCATAGGCGGCGCCGAGCGTCGGCAACCATCGGGACACCTCCGCGACGTATCTGGCGATCGTCTGATCGGTGACACCACAATGCTGTCGAAGCCACGTTGGATACGCTGATAGGTGAAGATCCTCGGATGGCGCCATGAAGGTAACCGGGATGGCGCTTTGCTCTCTCAGGAACGTGAGAAACCGATGCGCGCCACGCCGACGCTTGCCCGCGCCAGACTCCTGCAGTTTGGCGCCCTTGCGACAAAGGGAGCAGCGACAGGTGTGCCGAACGAAGCGCTCGACGATGGCGTCATCGACATCATCCCACCGGAGTCGCGAGAGCCGAAGCCATGCTGCAAAGTGCTCGGCGGCTGAATAATGGATGCGCCAAGCGCCGCGGCAAAAGCCCAAGGAGGTCAGACGGTCGGCATAGAGCGACAAATAGGGGCGAACATCCTCGACGCCATCCGTGACGGGAATATCGCCGCGGTCTTCGAGGAAGCGGACGAACCGCCCCACACGGCCGAGATAGACCGGATTGCGAAGCTGCGCCGGACTATAACGCGGACAGCGGCATTGGTGCTTCGCGAACCGAGCGACGGATGTAGCACCCACGCTGGCGAGCGGGAGGCGGCGACGATCGAGCCAGTGTAGGAAATGACGGGCGGCACTGCCGTAATTTACGAACGAAGCGGTACCGCGCAAGGGCTCGAGAAATGCGGTGACCGCATCGGTCGAAGAAGGCGCGTCGTCTGCAAGACGAGGTCGAAAGAGTAAATGGCGCGGGTTGAATATCATGTTGATCCCTCCGGGTTGTGGCAACCGAAGGGACCATAATTATGCGGAGCGGATCACGCGGCTTCGCGTTGGAAAGTGGGCTGCTCCACAGATTTGCTCGGCATAATCCGCTGCTCTGCATAAAGCATCTTCGATTTCGTGCAGGGCATCACGGCGCTCGCCCGCGCCAAGACCCATCAGGACACCCGCCTCGAGTTGGAGGGCAAGGCCAGGAAACTGTTGGAGCGCGCCGCCTGACACCAACGCAACGAGCCGCGCGGTCAATGGCGTGCCGCGCGGCTCACCGTCTGCTGAGAGTTCCAACATCATTGAATCGTCAATTGCCGCCGATCCGAAAATTCGGACCGGCGGCGACCGCGCGTCCCCGCGGTCGCGCTCGCCGCGCTACGCGCGGCTCGCCAAGTGACGCAAATAATGTTAAAAGTATGATTGCCAGACTTGATCGCGAACCACGATCAACGTATTCGACAATTCCATCTTCAAACAATCGGTCTCACAACCAAAACTCTCCACTTGGACGCAGTGCTACGCACGGTCGCAAGATGAGAGGGGGACGGCATGCTCGACATCGATTGGCGCTCCGCGGCGGCTTATCAACATGCGATAGTTATTCCCGCCGCCGGCTTCGCCTGGGAGTATCTTCGTCGCGATGACGGCTACCATCGCGACTTCGACCGAGTGAACCGCCGCAAGTCTCCAGCCGCAACAACCCTGGAAGCCTTCTCACAGCGCTGGGGGTTGCGATTTCCCACGCGATCCGATGGAACCGGCGGATCGTGAGTCGGTATTCTGGATTCCGAGCTTGCAGCCGGAAGCCGTGCTGTTGTCCACCACGTCGCCCGCTCGCGGGTCCGCAGCTATGCTGGTCGACCTGACACATCTTCCCGCTCTCGATCTGCGGCGTGCCGACGACGGCTGGCATGGAGTGTGGCGCGCGGGCGGAATCGTCCATCAATTCTGGCTCGCTCAAGAGCCGTCAGACACCAATGCTGCCTATACCGCGACCTTGCCGCTCGACGGGTTGTTCGAGTTGCGCGCGCATGCGGCGAGGCGATTGTGGCGCGCTCTTAACGGCCGGTCTCCGGGCCGCCCCTTTCGGGCGATGCCAGCTCAACTCAGGGAATTGCATATTCTGACTTTGCGCGCGCTCGACGCGCGCCAGTGCGGCGAGAGCTATCGGACCATCGCCGAAGCTCTCCTTGGCTTTCGTGGCACCAAGACCGATTGGGAAGGCGATCCGCGCAAAAACAAAGCGCGCCGTCTCGTGGCATCGGGCCAGCGCATGATGTGGGGCGGCTATCGAACGCTGCTGCACTACCCGATCAAGCTGCCCCGCCGTTAGCACCCTCGCTAATCCGTTAGAACCGGGTTGGCACAGCTCCGCCCTTCGGTTCAGACACTTGGGTTCCGGGGTGCCGTCAGCGCATGTCCACAAATACGGCACGCTCCAAGTCGCCGTTTCTCCGCCACGGTTAGCCATGACGCGCTGTCGCCGCCGACAGCACGCGATCCGAGAAACCGAAGGTGATGTTGATGCCCGACCCGATGGCAGGTTTGCCGCCACGACTTCTGCGCACGCCCGACGCCGCGCGCTTTCTCGGAATCTCCAACCGTACCCTGGAAAAGCATCGGACCTATGGCACCGGGCCGGTCTATCGCAAGATGGGCGGTCGTGTCGTCTATGCTGTCGAGGATCTGCAAGCATGGTCCGCGATCGGCGCGCGCAAGTCGACAACGGACCAGACGGCACAGCGCGTTTTCCCGGCCCGCCGATTGACTGCGGCCGAACGCGGGACGCGCTCTGAATGACGCTCAGTGTCGAACAGGAACGGCGGCGCGCGCCGCGCCAGAGCGAGCGGACCCGGCTCGATCCCTTCGTGGCGATCGGCGGCGACGCCAGCCCGCGCGATCAGCGCGACCTGATGGAGCGGCCGTTCTTCTCGCTGTCGAAATCGCCACGCACCAAGCCGATCCTCTACCGCGCCAATGACGTCGAGGTGCAGGTGTTCGGCATGCCCGAACATGGCATGGCGACGATCTGGGACGCCGATGTGCTGATCTGGGCCGCGAGCCAGATTGTCCGGGCCGAGAATCTGGGCCTCGCCACCTCGCGCTTCTTCCGCTTCACGCCGTATCAGTTATTGCGTGGTGTCGGCCGCCCGACCGGCAATCAGCAATATCTCCTCTTGAAGGCGGCGCTAGCCCGCCTGCAATCGACTGTTATCGCCACCACCATACGCAACGGTGAGCATTGGCGACGGCGGCAATTCTCCTGGATCAACGAATGGGAGGAAATGTCGACGCGGGCCGGCCGCGTCGAGGGCATGGAATTCGTGCTGCCCGAATGGTTTTACAGCAGCGTGATCGACCGCTCGCTGGTGCTGACCATCGATCCCGCTTACTTCCGGCTGACGGGCGGCATCGAGCGCTGGCTCTACAGGGTTGCGCGCAAGCACGCCGGCCGTCAACGACACGGCTGGGTGTTCGAGTTCGCGCATCTCCACGTCAAGTCCGGTAGTCTCGCGCGCGTCTCGGATTTCGCGCTCGACATCAGGCGCATTGCGGCGCGCCAGCGGCTGCCCGGCTATCGCCTGCTGATCGAGCGCAAGGACCGCGCCGAACTGCTGCGCATCCTGCCCGCCGATCCATCCACAGTGCCTGTGAACAACCCTGTGAACAGGCTCGGCAGATCGGGCGCAAGGGTATCGGCAGATCAGGCGCAAACCGTATCGGCAGAACAGGCGCACCCACCGCAGTTGAACCTGTGGGGCGAGCGGCAAAGTCTGCCTGCTAACCTAGAGTCTAACAGAGAATCTAACTCTTCTGCTTTGATGCGCGCGTATGAGAGCCGCGGTGCCGGTGCCGAATTTCGTGGACCGGTGCGCAATACCGTGGGCTCGAGTCCAATATCGACAACCGCCTCCGCAGAGGAGCCGACTCAAGACAGCCGTGATGTCAATCGCTCTCCGAAACCCGAGAGGAGCAAGCGATGACTAGCGCTCCTCAATCGGAACGGCGACGTGGGCAAGACGACGCTCACATGGCACGTCGCTGGAGCGTGGACACGGGAGGTCAAGCGCGCGGACGCATCAACTTCGCGTCCTTCCAGCGCGGCGTCAAGGTCGCCGGCATGCTGCGCGAGATGCCGGAGCACGCCTCTCCCAATGATGGGGCGGCGTCATGATCACCGTCATGGCTGACGGGCCCACTTATGTCGATCTGATTTGGATCGAGAAGCGCGTCCAGCGCTGGATACGCTTCGGCAGGGTCGCCTCCGAGCAGATCGTCAATCCCCGTCGCAGCACTGTCGCGTTCGCGCCGGGCGACGTCTTCGCTTTCGTCCGCTGGGCGTCGAATGATTATGGCACCGTCGTTTCGCGTATCGACATCCTGCGCGCCGTTCGTCCTGGCGAACCCTGTTCGACGGTCGGCTTTGTCCGACCCGGCGGGGAGAGTCTGTTGCGGATATACGGCTGGCCAAAGGTCGAACGCGCGTTGCAGGCGATTGATGCCATCGAGGCGTTGGGCATCGATCCCGTCGACGTTGCGCCGGACCACTGGCGGCACATCCACAACCGCCTGACGGCGGGCGCGGTTCCTCACGCCTACACGCGTGAACGCCACGCGACCTGGCTCAAGCGGCAGAGGATCGCGCCATGACACGCCTCGCTTATGTCATGTCAACGTCCTTCGTCATATTGGCCATCGCTGGCCGATCATCCGTCTCGATCACGCCGAAGCTGATCTGGAATGCATCGGCAAGTGCGCCGATCGGCCTCTACACGGTGCGGACGGCGGCCGATCTCGGCGTCACCGATCTCGTCGCCGTTGACGCGCCGGAACCATTGGCGAGTTTCCTCAGCCAGCGCGAATACCTGCCGCGTGGCGTGCCGCTGATGAAGCGCATCGCAGCGCTTCCCGGACAAACCGTGTGCCGTATCGGACGCAATGTCAGCGTTGACACTGTCGCGATCGGCGAGGCGTTGGCGCGCGATCGGCGTGGCCGCGAGCTGCCGGCCTGGCAGGGCTGTCGGACGCTTCGCGCGAGCGAGATCTTCCTCATGAACTGGGACGTCCGGGACAGCCTCGACGGCCGTTACTTCGGACCGATCCCCAAAAACTCCATCATCGGTCGCGCGCTTCCGCTGTGGACCGATGAGGGAGGTGACGGCCGCTACCAATGGCGTGCGCCGACACACTGAACCCGCCTACCAACCATCAGCAGAAAGGGATTTCCATGGCGCAGATCGGCACATTCAAGAGGACGAAGACAGGTTTTTCCGGGCACATTCGCACGCTCGCGCTCGACGCGAAGCTCATTCTCGTTCCGGTCGACAAGTCGGACGTGGAGAACGCGCCGGACTATCGCATTCATCTCGGGGATGACGATGGCTTAGCGGTCGGCCCAGAAGTTGGCGCGGGCTGGAAACGCAACGGCGAGAAGGCCGGTGATTACGTTTCGCTGCACCTTGACGGCCCCACCTTGAGACAACCGATCCGCGCCAATCTGTTCCAGGCCGATGAGGCGGGAACGGCATTCAATCTGCTGTGGAATCGCCCGCCACGTCGCAATGAGACGGCGTGATGCGATGCGCGCTCGGCCTGCAAGTCCAATCCCTTTGTTCGGTCGAAAGCCGGTCAATCCCTTCGCCCCGATCGGCATCTCGGCGGCCATCGCGCGCTGCGTCGGTCAAGAGCCTGCCCCGGACTTGATCCGGGGGAGGCCGCAGGCCGGCGCAGGCGCCTTGCCCTTGACGGAGGTGAGCACGGTGGCACGTTCCCGTCCGGTCGGGGGCGGCGCGCGTGCGCGAGGTTTGATCATGACAGCGATCGTGCTGGCAATGACGGGCGGTTCGATCAGCGCGGCTTCCGCTGCGTCCGTGAAGACGCAATCTGCGCCGATGGCGGCGACCAATCCCGTCAATCCTTATGCCGGATATATTGCCGAGGCGTCGCGGCGGTTTGGCATTCCGGAACACTGGATACGCGCGGTGATACGCGTCGAAAGCAGCGGCCAGGTGAAAGCCGTGTCGCCAAAAGGCGCGATCGGGCTGATGCAGATCATGCCCGATACCTGGGCCGGATTGCGGCTGCGTTATCGGCTCGGGCGCAATCCCCGTGATCCGCACGACAACATTTTGGCGGGTGCAGCTTACTTACGCGAGATGCACGATCGCTTCGGCGCGGCGGGCTTTCTCGCCGCCTACAACGCCGGCCCCGGCCGCTATCGAGATTATGTTTCGACCGGCCGCCCGCTGCCTGCGGAAACGCTCGCCTATGTCGCAACGCTTGCGCCGCTGATGGGCGGCGATCCGGTCAACCGCGGCGTCGTCATCGCAGCCGGTGCCACTGCATGGATAATTGCGCCACTCTTCGCTGTGGTTGCCGACAGCACCTCGTCCGCAGATCGGCCGCAATCGAAAGGTCGATTGCGCGCACGTCCGGTTACCGATCTCTCCGGGCTCGAACCGTCGTCTGGTTGGCATTCGCACGACAGGCTGAGCGGTGCGTCGCTGTTCGTTGCGCGCGCTGCTAGCGGTCCTCCGCGTTGAGCGCCGAGGTCGATCCGGTGCGCAGACTTCAGAGCGATGATTCCGAAATAGCGACAGGTTGGAGGACTCAGACAGTGGGAAGGGCGGAGGGCAAGATTAAAGCGGATGGCACCACCTTGGGCCATCGCGCGCAAATATCGCGGTCTGCACACTGGTTGGGAGACGGTGCGCGGCACCATCCAGAAGGCGGCACAGTGCCGCGCCTTTGCGAAACGCCAGCATTCGCAGGATTTTTCGCGGCACCACGGCTAATTTTACCGTGTTTTTGTGTTGATTGGTTGGAGCAGCGCCGGTGAGCTGGGATGACGAGGATCGCTTCCGGCCGCGGCCCGGCCGCATCCGCTCCGACGCCCGCGGCGGTGCGGCCACCAAGAGCTTCTTCAGCAGAGTTCGCAAGATCGCCCGCCAGCATGGCGCGGGGCCGCCTGGCGCATCCGCGTATAGAAAGAGTGGCGGGTCGAGCGGCCGGCCGCGTGCCAAGGCCGGCGCCGGCCGGGGCGTGCGGCGCGGGCGCGGCGCTGCCTTCGTTCGCGGCCGCACCTTGGGTGAACGCGGATGGAGCCACCGTCAACCGGGCGCCCGGCGCGTCATGGTCAAGTCACGCTCCGTTCGTGCCGCCGGGAAGAACGGACGAGCCGCTGCTCATCTGCGTTATATTCAGCGTGACGGCACCTCGCGCGATGGCGAGCGCGGCCGGCTGTATTCTGCGACGCAGGACCGGACCGACGGCGACGCCTTCCTCGATCGCGGCAGGGATGACCGCCACCAGTTTCGCGTCATCATCTCGCCCGAGGACGGTATGGGCCTCGGCGACCTCTCCGGCTTCACCTGCGACCTCATGGGCAAACTCGAAGCTGACCTGGGAACGAAGCTCGATTGGGTCGCGGTGAGCCATTTTAATACCGGCCATCCTCATGTTCATGTCATCATCAACGGCCGGGATGAGCTGGGCGAGGATCTGGTCATCAATGGCGATTACATCGCCCATGGCATTCGCGAACGGGCGAGCGAGCTGGTGACGCTCGAATCGTCACCGC
>Ga0193724_1000420_pt1 | contig 10173 bp, 13 predicted proteins | sample H2a1metaG_FD_146005 | JGI IMG/M metagenome (GOLD analysis project Ga0193724, IMG submission 146005) | Soil microbial communities from a riparian zone of the East river system, Colorado, United States - H2a1 | ecosystem: Environmental > Terrestrial > Soil > Riparian zone | place: USA: East River... | reverse complement strand
GTCGTTGATTTGCATCGCCATCACCGTTCGATGGTTCCGGTGCGCCGGATCTTCTTCTGCAGCAGCATCACGCCATAGAGCAGCGCTTCCGCCGTCGGCGGGCAGCCCGGCACGTAGATATCGATCGGCACGATGCGGTCGCAGCCGCGCACCACCGAATACGAATAGTGGTAATAGCCGCCACCATTGGCGCATGACCCCATTGAGATCACGTAGCGCGGTTCCGGCATCTGGTCGTAGACCTTGCGCAGCGCCGGCGCCATCTTGTTGGTCAGTGTGCCCGCCACGATCATCACGTCCGACTGCCGCGGCGAAGCGCGCGGCGCGAAGCCAAAACGCTCGGCGTCATAGCGCGGCATCGACATCTGCATCATTTCGACGGCGCAGCAGGCGAGGCCGAAGGTCATCCACATCAGCGAACCCGTGCGCGCCCAAGTGATCAGGTCGTCGGTGGCGGCGACGAAGAAGCCCTTGTCGGACAATTCGTGATTGACCTCGAGAAAGTATGGGTCAGTGGCGCCGACCGGCCGGCCGGTGGAGGGATCGAGAATGCCGGTCGCAGCCGGCGCGACGGCGGCGGCAAATCCCGGTTTGGCGGTAGCGGGGCTCAATCCCATTCGAGCGCGCCTTTCTTCCATTCGTAGGCAAAGCCGATGGTGAGGACGACGAGGAAAACCAGCATCGACCAGAAGCCGGTCGCCCCGAGCTTCCCGAACGCCACCGCCCACGGGAACAGGAACGCCACTTCGAGGTCGAAGATGATGAAGAGGATCGCCACCAGGTAGAACCGGACGTCGAACTTCATGCGGGCGTCGTCAAAAGCGTTGAATCCGCATTCATAGGCGGAAAGCTTTTCTGGGTCGGGCTGCTGGAAGGCGACGAGGAAGGGAGCGATCAGCAGCGCCAGACCGATCAGGCCGGCGACCCCGATAAACACCACAAGTGGTAGATAATTCTGCAGGATGCCGGTCATCGGCGGTGCCTTTTCCTGCGGTTTTGACCGCCACAGATTCGTTACATTGGAATTATTCCGAGGCTTAGCGCAGCGCAACAAGGGGCGCAAGACAAGCTATCTTGACGGCCCTGCCCGGCCCCAGATGCGGCGGGAGGACGCCCGAAGCTGAGGCACGCAGCTTTTTCAGCTCAAGTCTTTTTCCGTGTCGAGCATTTTCGCGGCAGTATCGGTGAGACGATCGATATGCCCCAGCAGCATCGCCACTTCGTCCTCGCTGAGCTGTTCCAGCAAGCGCTGATTGCGCTCCAGTGCACCCGCCACGATCGTCTCATGGGCGATCAGCCCGGTCCGAGTTAGGCAGACCAACACTTCCCGGTTATCCCTCGGGTTGACCGCTCTCGAAACCAGCTTGCGCGATACCAGTCCGGCCAGCGCCCGGCTGATCTGTCCCTTGTCCATGCCAACCGCCTCGGCGAGCCTGGCCACGCTCATCGGCGGCCGGTGCCCCAGCGACGCCACCAGCCCGAACTCCACCGAAGAAAGTCCGACCAGACGTTTGTAGCGCAGGATGGCGCCGCGCTTCAGCAGATTGGCGAGTACCATCAACCGCGACGACATCATCGCCGTGATCGGTGCAAGCCGATCGTCTTTGTCGGGACTCGCCGGAGGCGGGACCGCCATTTTCGACCTCTGGTTCATGGCAGACGTGTGCCAACAAAATCTTCTGGTGCCAAGGTTTTTAGAATCGTTGACATTGTCATCTATCTACTATTCACTTTCCGAAAGGTTCTCAATCTCAACGAACACGGCGGCAAAGCCGGGTGGGAGGAAGCGGCGATGAACATCACCCAGCGCGACCTCGGCACCGCCTACGCCATGAGGCCGTCCGCCGGCCGGACCGAACTGACCGAGGTCGGGCGCGGCACGCCGATGGGGGAACTGCTCCGGCGTTACTGGCACCCGATCGGTCTTGTGGCTGACGCCACCGACATCCCCCGAAAAGTCCGCACGCTGGGTGAGGACCTGATCCTGTTCCGCGACAGGCATGGCCGCGTCGGCCTGCTGCACGCCCGCTGCTGCCATCGTGGCACCACGCTCTATTATGGCAAGGTCGAGGAGGACGGCATCCGCTGCTGCTATCACGGCTGGAAGTTCGATACCGAAGGCCGCTGCCTTGAACAGCCCTGCGAACCCGATGGCGGCCAGTTCCGGGACAAGGTGCGCCAGCCCTGGTACCCGGTTGCCGAACGCTATGGGCTGATCTTCGCCTATATGGGCCCATCAGAGAAGATGCCGGTGCTGCCACGCTACGAAGTCCTGGAGAAAATGGACGACGGCGAATTCGTGGAAGCCGACGACAGCTCGATCGGCGGCGGCGGACCGGCCGTCATTCCCTGCAACTGGCTGCAGCATTTCGAGAACGTGGTCGATCCCTACCACGTTCCGGTGCTGCACGGATCGTTCAGCGGCCCGCAATTCACCAACATGATGGCCTCGATGCCGCAAGTGAAATTCGAGATGTCGCCGCGCGGCGTCACCGTGCGTTCGATCCGCAACCAGGACGACGGCAAGATCTTCTACCGCGTAACTGAAGCTGTTCTTCCTACCCTGCGCGTGGTGCCCAATCCGCGGGTCGCGCAGTTCGCCCGCGTCGAGTCGATCGGCTGGACACTGCCGATCGACGACACCTCGTTCCGTATCTACGTCGCTGGCCGGGTCAAGCAACCCGGCGATATCGGACGGATGCGCTCGAAGTTCAACGGCAAGTTCTGGTGGGACATGACCGAACAGGAACATCAGCAATTCCCCGGCGATTACGAGGCGCAGGTCGGCCAGGGACCGGTAACGCTGCATTCCGAGGAGCATTTCGGCCAGAGCGATCGCGGTATCCTGATGATCCGGCGGATGCTGGCTGATCAGTTCGACGCCATGGCCGCCGGGCGCGATCCCGTCGGGGTCTCGTTCGACCAAAACGCGTCACCGGTGGAATTCGAGGCTGGAAATTTCACTCGCGACGCGTGAGTGACGTCGTCTCATTCCAAAAAGAAGCTCAGGGGGAAACATGGTCGATTTCGCGCCGCAGGTCGCCGCGCAGGCCGACGCATCGGCGAGGCCATCTGCCCGCCGCTACTACGTGCTGGGGCTGCTCACCGTGGTCTACGCGCTGAATTTTCTCGACCGCACGATCTTCAACGTCCTGATCGAGCCGATCAAGAAGGAATTCACGCTCAGCGACACGACGATGGGGCTGCTCGCGGGCTTCGGCTTCGTGCTGTTCTATTCGCTGCTCGGCATCCCCATCGCGCGGGTCGCCGACCGGCTCAACCGGCGCAATATCGTGGCCCTCGCCTTCGCCTTTTGGAGCGCGATGACGTTCCTGTGCGGCACGGCGCAGAGCGTGGCGACGCTGGCGCTCGCCAGAATCGGCGTTGGCATCGGCGAATCCGCCGGCACCCCGGCGTCGCAATCCATGGTCGCCGATCTCTTCGACAAGAACGAACGCCCCCGCGCGCTCGGCGTCTACGCCATCGGCACCTATCTCGGGGTGTTCCTCGGCTATTTCATCGGCGGCTACGTCAATCAGCACTACGGCTGGCGAATGGCGTTCTTCACGGCCGGCCTGCCCGGCATTGCGCTGGCCGCGGTGTTGTGGCTGACGGTGTCGGAGCCGGCGCGAGGCGCCATGGCGGAAACCTTCACGCCCGAGCCGATCGGGCCGACGCTGGGCTTCCTCGCCTCGCAACGGACCTTCGTGATCGTGCTGATCGGATTTTGCCTGACGACCTACACCAACTACGCCACCGCGGCCTGGATCCCGCCCTTTCTGGCGCGCGTGCATCATCTGAACAGCGCCGAGATCGGAACCTATGCCGGCACCTTCAAGGGCCTGTTCGGGATGGCGGGCACACTGGTCGGCGGCCTGATGGTGGCGCAGATCAGCCGCCGCGACGATCGCTGGAAGCTGTGGGCACCGGCGATCACGTCGGGCCTCGCCGGACCGGTGTTCGCGGTGTGCATGTTGACGTCAGACTTCGCGACCATGGTCGCCGCATTGGCGCTGACCTCGTTTCTGGTCGGATTCCATCTCGGGCCGATCTTTGCCATCGCGCAGACCGTCGCCCGCCCCAGCATGCGGGCGCTGGCCTCCGCGATCATTCTGCTGACCGCGACCTGTTTTGGCCAGGGCGTCGGCCCGCTGGCGGTCGGCATGATCAATGACGCGCTGAAGAACGATTACGGCATCAATGCCGTGCGCTATTCGCTGCTTTCGGCCGCGGTCACGACTACGCTCGGCGCGCTGTTGTTCGTCCGGGCGGCAGCGTCCATTCGCGGAGACATCAAGCGGGCGACGTGAATCTGCGGGGGACGACGGCTATTTGGTAACTCTTGATCAAAATGACCGAAGGGCTTGTCTTACATGCCTAGCAACACGACTGACCAGATCACCGGGGTGATCACCGATTTGCGCCCGACGACGACCCTGCTTCACGGTCAGACAGCCGCTTGTTCGCTCTCCGATCGCATGGCTCATTTTGCCTCGCCGGGAGTCAGTATCGCTGTGGTCGATGAAGGTCGTGTTGCCTGGGAGCGCGGCTTCGGGATACGGACGAACGGTAACCCTGAGCCAGTCGGCGCGGACACGCTGTTCCAGGCCGGCTCGGTAAGCAAACCGGTTTTTGCACTCGGTGCGATGCGGCTGGTTCAAGACGGTCAGATCGCAGTGGACGGCGACATACAGCAATATTTGACCTCTTGGCGTATTCCATCGAATGGGGACTGGACTCCGCGCGTCACGCTTCGCCAGCTTCTCAGTCACACCGGCGGTGTGTCGGTTCATGGATTTGCCGGCTACCCCGCCGCGGGCCCATGGCCAACCGTAACTCAGATACTGAACGGCTCGCCGCCAGCCAACAATTTCCCAATCATCGTTGATCTCGTTCCGGGCTTGCAGTTCAGGTATTCGGGTGGCGGCACGACAATTGCGCAGGCAGCGGTAACAGATGTGCGCGGCCAACCCTTGCCCGCGATCATGCGCGAGTTGATCTTCGAGCCGCTGGCGTTGAAGAACACCACCTTCGCACAGCCTTTGCCGGTTGATCTGGCGGCGCGCAGTGCGACGGCGCACCCGTGGAACGGTGTGCCGACGCCCGGCCGATGGCGCGTCCACCCCGAGATGGCGGCGGCCGGCCTGTGGACCACGGCCGGCGACCTCGCCCGGATAGGATGTGCCTTTCTCGATGGCCTGCACGGCGACGGTTCGACGCTCGGGCTGTCGCGTGAATCGTCGGCCGCGATGCTTGAACCTCAACTTCCGACCGATCTGGAAGGTGGAAATTTCGTCGGGCTTGGTTGGCACTGCACCGGCAAGGGCGATGGCTTCCAGTGTTACCATGAGGGCTGGAACGAAGGCTTCGTCTCAGGGCTGTGGCTCTATCCAGCTTTGGGCAAAGGCGCGGCGATCATGATCAGCTCTAATCAAGGCTGGCCACTCCGGGATGAAATCAAGGAGGCGATTGCACGCGAGTATCACTGGCCGAGACCGACAAGAAAACCCATCGTCCAACCGTTACCGGCGGCCATCGAGGGCACCTATCGAACCGAACGTGGCATCGCCTGCGAGGTAACGATCGATGACACAACATTGACGCTGCGCCTCAACAAGCAATCGCCTATTGTCTTCATGCTGCAGGAAGCTGGCTTTGTTTCAATTTCAGTGAATGCGTCCTTGCAATTTCTGCCTTCCATGGCCGCAGCAACCGCAATGGTATTAAAACAGGCGGGCCAGACGTTCCGCTTTGAGAAGTGAGCAAGCCAAGCAGGCATGGAGTGGCCGGCACATCAAACGAACGACGTAGCGCCGATCACGTCAGCCGGCCGGTGTACTGCTCCAGCCGCGCCCAGGCCTCGGCGCCGTAGGTCTTCTGCCACTGCCACTGCGTGTAAAAGCTCGCCTTGACCAGCGCCGCGCGGAATTGCACAGGGTCGGGGTTGTTGAATGTCATGCCCTTGCCGGCAAGCTCGGCCTGCAGGGAGCGGTCCATCTCCTGCAAATCGGCGCGTTCCCTGATCGCCGCGGCATCGAAATGGCTGTTGACGATGTCCAGCAAATCGGCCGGCAGACTGGAGAGCGCGCGGCGGTTGGCGACAATCCAGTATCCGCTCCAGCAGTGGTTCGACAGCGCGCAATATTTCTGCACCTCGTACAGCTTGCCGGTCGACACTTGCGCGAGCGGATTTTCCTGCCCTGCCTCGATCAATCGAAGCGTGAGGGGATGGGTGGCGTATTGACGCCAAGCTTGAACTCGAATTCGGCGGCGGCGCTGGCAGGTTTGCTGAGGATCGTGGTTGCCCAAGTGGCGGAAGCGGACCTGAGCAAATCTCTGCGGGTTATTTTCATTCTTCTTGTCTCCCGAGTTTCTTGTCTCCCGAGCGCGCTGGTTTGCGCCTGGAGGCAGTTTCCGTCGAACCACCGCCATCCGCAAGGTGCCTGGATAAGGTGCGCCCTGCCATGGCGCTCGGCGACTGCCCCCGCATCGGCCTGCCACCGCGATGTCCGATGAAACCATTTTGGGGAACCCACGAAACCATCATGAAACAAACGAGGAATAGATCTGTCGCCAATAAGACGGCGGTAAAGACGCCTGGAGGCTCATATGAACCATTCATTTCACTCAGCGGACCGTTCGACCCACCTGAAAATCGTGGTTGTCGCGCTCGTGGCCGGCATCGCGGTCGCCGGTTTCGGCATCTCCGCCCGCACCAATTCGGATTACTCCCAGACCGCTCACGTCGTTAAGGCCGGCAAGGCCATGGCGGTGACCAGCTCGGATGGAGCTGTCGTCCGCTAGGCCGAATCAGCATTTCGATAGAACGGCCGCCTCCCGGGCGGCCGTTTGCTTTGGGTGATACCTTAAAAACAGAACCCCGGCTAAGCCGTTGATTCAATAGCGCTAGCAACGGGCTCGAATCATGCTACCAATCCAGACAGATGTTGGTTTCGAGCGTGCGTTGGGAACTTTTGTTTTTCCGTCCGCGTTTGGAGTCTACATGATGCACTTCACATCGAACGATTCGAAGGCCAACGTCGTCGGACGTATCGGCTCGCAGCCAATTGCGCTCGCCGCCGCGGCGCTCGTCATCCTGGTGGTAGGGGTTGGGTCCGTCATTCTGTGGCGCGCCTATACCGGCACATCTCCCGAACAGGATCGCATCGCGTCTGCCCGCCAATTGCAGGCGCGGACCGCCCAGGCCTCCGAGCAGCTGATCGAGAAAACCAAGGGTCTGGAGGCGTCTCAGCAGGAGTCGATCGACCAGCTGCAAGTTGTTCAGGATCAGTTGCAGACCGTGAGGCGGCTTCTTACCGCGCAGCAAGCTGATACCAAGAAGCTGTCCGAGCAGGTTGGAAGTCTCACCGGCGCCATCGACAGCTTGCGGCAATCGTTCGCGAGCGCCCAATCTTCAGAGGCATCAAATCCACCGTCTGTTCGAAATACGTCGGTCCAACCTCGACGCCACGCGACAAGAGATCGATGGGCCGGCGCGCGTCGCAAGCCTGTAAAACCGCAAGGCTGACGGTCATATCAGCTTGTAAGCTCCGGAAATCGAACTCCTTTCTCCTTTGAATCGATCAAGAAAAAAGCCCCGGACGATGCCGTGGCTTTGGTTTGTCTGGAGATAGAAAGTCAGATCAGTAGCGGCCGCCGGCCGGGAAGCGGGCACCGGCTAAACCATTGATTCAATGGCGCGAGAGACGGGGCTCGAACCCGCGACCTCCGGCGTGACAGGCCGGCGCTCTAACCAACTGAGCTACTCCCGCGTGATTGCGAAACCCGCGCGAGGTGGGACTTAAAGGGGCGACCTACCCAAGTCAAGGTAGTTGCGAATCCCCTTGCCAGTCGGGCCTTTTTGGGATGCCGATGCAAATAATAGGCTATTTATAGGCAAAACAGCGTAGTCAGCCGCCCCCCGAATCGTTTAAGGCCTGCTACGCCTGAAGTTCCTAAGCCATCAACAACGAGGAGGGCCAAATATGGCGAAGAAAGCAGCTACCCCGACCACGGTCACGCTCAAGCATCTCGCGGCAGCGCTGTCGGAAGAGCACGAATTGTCGAAGAAGGGCGCCGAGGCCATTCTGAACGATCTGGTCGGCCGGATCACCAAGCACCTGAAGAAGGGCGAGCGCATCCGCATTGTCGGTCTCGGCATCCTCCAGGTGCGCAAGCGCGCCGCCCGCATGGGCCGCAATCCCGCCACCGGCGAAGCCATCCACATCAAGGCCAGCAAGAAGGTTGCCTTCCGCGCGGCCAAGGAACTGAAGGAAGCCGTCTGATCCGGCGCGTTTTCCAGCTTTGACTTTGCGTCATTCCGGCGCAGCCTGCACGGCCCCCGGAATGACGCTTTTCTGTCGAATAGCTAGCCCGTCTTTTTGTCCTTTCCTGCCGCGGTTTTGACTGTGACGTCGCCTGTCAAGTTCACACATACCCTGACCGAGCGCTTTCTGCGCTACGTGGTCATCGACACCCAGTCTGACCCGGCTTCGCCGACCTGCCCGTCCACCGAAAAACAAAAAAACCTGGGCCGCCTGCTCGCGCACGAGCTGCAGGCGATGGGAATCCGCGACGCCCATCTCGACGACCATGGCTACGTCTACGCGACGATCCCGGCGAATACCGACAAGCGGGTGCCCGTCATCTGTTTCTGCTCGCATATGGACACTTCGCCCGACTGCACCGGCAAGGACGTCAAGCCGCAGATCGTCAGGAATTATCGCGGCGGCGACATCGTGCTGCCAGCCGACCCCGCGCAAGTTATCCGTGCCGCGGATCATCCTGCGCTCGGCCATCAGATCGGCAACGATATCATCACCACTGACGGCACCACGCTGCTTGGCGCCGACAACAAGGCGGGTCTCGCCGAAATCATGGATGCGGCGCAGTTCCTGATTCAAAATCCGCAGATCAAACACGGTGCCATCAAGATCCTGTTCACACCCGACGAAGAGATCGGCCGCGGCGTCGACATGGCCGATTTGAAAAAGCTCGGCGCCGATTTTGCCTACACCATCGACGGCGAAACCGCGGGGAATATCGAGGACGAAACCTTCTCCGCCGATTCAGCCACCATCACCATCGAAGGCGTCAGCACCCATCCCGGTTTTGCCAGAGGCAAGATGGAGCACGCGATCAAGATCGCCGCGGCCATCGTCGATCGCCTGCCGAAAAATACCTGTTCGCCGGAAACCACCGAAGGCAAGCAAGGCTTTCTGCATCCGATCGCTATCTCCGGCGCGCTTGAGAAGGCCACGCTGAGTTTCATTGTGCGCGACTTCACCGATGAGGGATTGAGGGAGAAGGAAGCCCTGCTGGAGGGTATCGTCAAAGGGGTGATGAAGGACTTTCCGCGCTCAACCTACCGGCTCGACATCAAGCAGCAGTACCGCAACATGAAGCAGGTGATCGACCGCCATCCGCAGATCATCGACAATGCCATGGAAGCGATCCGCCGTACCGGCCTCAAGCCGGTAAAGTCCTCGATCCGCGGCGGCACCGACGGCTCGCGGCTGTCGTTCATGGGGCTGCCCTGCCCCAATATTTTCGCCGGTGAACACGCGTTCCATTCGCGGCTGGAATGGGTGAGCGTGCAGGACATGGAAAAGGCCATGCAGACCATCGTCCATCTCGCGATGATCTGGGAAGAGCGGGCGTAGAAAAGAAGCGGCCTCAGCGCTGGGTGCGTGCTAGTCGCTCCAGCCACCAATTGGCGGCCCACGGCATGATCGCAAACAGGGCCAGCAAGGCCGCGTAGATGTTTCCCTGCCCGGTTCGGAACTGAGCAATTTGTTCTGTCGGGGTAATACCCCGCAGCCAGACCCCCACCGCGAAATCCGCAATCTGCAGCAGAACCAGTGCCCCGATCCCAACCAGGATAAGCGTTTTGGGGTCTCGCCGGATGTTCAGGACGCGCGGAACCCAGCGCGCTGCAACCAGCATGGCCATCAGCAAAAATGGGGCTTCGCAGGCTGTCGCAATGATCGGTCCCAAGCGCGGTTCCAGCCACACCACGCGGATCGGCCCCAAAAGGAAACCAGTTCCAAACACCACACCAAAATAGAGAAGTATTGCCAGCGCGATCCGCATCTTATTGCTGCAGAATTAGCTGTTCTGGCGGGCGCCTCAGAGATTTCGGAAGCTCCGGGCGTAGCCGAAGCGCACCACGAT
>Ga0193724_1000419_pt1 | contig 10181 bp, 6 predicted proteins | sample H2a1metaG_FD_146005 | JGI IMG/M metagenome (GOLD analysis project Ga0193724, IMG submission 146005) | Soil microbial communities from a riparian zone of the East river system, Colorado, United States - H2a1 | ecosystem: Environmental > Terrestrial > Soil > Riparian zone | place: USA: East River... | reverse complement strand
ACGCTTGAAAGATTCAAACTCATCGCGCGAGATTTTGCGGAAACGCACACGCTCGCCGGCGCGCAAAAGTGCCGGTGGATTTTTCTTGGAATCGAACAAGCGCAATGGTGTGCGACCGATGAGATTCCAGCCGCCGGGGGAACGCAGCGGATAAATTCCCGTTTGGGCGCCGCCAATCCCGACAGAACCGGGTAGAATTTGTTTTCGCGGTACGTCCCGTCGCGGTGTCGCCAGCTCCTTCGGAAGACCAGCCAGAAATGGAAATCCGGGAACAAATCCGATGCAGGCTACGCGATACTCAGCGCCGCTGTGAAGACGGATGACTTCGCTTGGCGAAATAGCCGCGCGTCGCGCAACGTCAGCGATGTCGGGCGCGAATTCCGGATCATAGCAGACTGGGATTTCGACTTTTCGCCATCGTGTCCGCGCGGTTCTGCACGGGTGAGCGACCCCGGCTAACGCGCGGCGAATGCGCGTCGCCAACCAATCGAACACCTTCTCCGGCATTTCAGCACCTTTGGCGATTGAAATCGGATCGAAGAAGACTGCGACGCTTGTGTAGGCCGGCGCGAGTTCAATCACACCGGGGATGGCGGCGTTTTGAAGCTGCTGAAATGCGCGAAGGACTGTGTCCAACGTCTGCTCAGGCGCATCGTCGAATCGTTCGCGCATACGAACGATCAGAGCGGAATCTCCGAGGGGAATGATTTCCATCATTCCGTCATTCCGAGCGAAGTCGAGGAAACCCGCCGTACGGCCGAGCGTATGGCCACGGGATCTTTCGACTTCGCTGCACTTCGCTCAGAATGACCATGCTGGAAGTCACGCACTTTTCATTCTGCATGTTTCGCCTCGATCTCGATGTTGATTGCGACCGTTTGGCTGATCCCGGAAACTGACTCCGCCGCGGGGGCAAACATCAAGTTGAAGTCACGCCGTGTGATTGGCTCGGTCGTCACCGCCCAGCGCGTCCGGGTCGTCTCGTTGAGCGGTGTAAGCAGCTTCACGTGAAGCGTAACCGGCCTGGTCACACCGTGAATGGTGAGATCGCCTAGAATGTCGCCGCTTTGCGGGCCCGTCTGTCTTACGCTCCGGCTCTTGAATGTGATCTGAGGAAATTTTTCGACGTTAAAAAATTCAGCGCTTCGCAAATGATCGTCTCGCTTTTTGATCTGTGTGTCGATGCTGCTCACATTGATCTGCGCCGTAACCGAGGAATTCTCCGGATGCTGGCGGTCGACGTCGATCTTGCCATTAAACTTCGTGAACTTTCCGTGCGCGGTCCCCAGAAACTGGTGCGCACTAAAACCTATCGTCGAGCCCGACGAATCAAACCTGTACGCTTCGTTCGCCAATACGGCGGGGCTCAGGCCAGCGATTAAGACTGCCGCGATAAGATTGCGTTGTTTCATTTGGAACTGTTCCGGCTTTTCGCCTCCGCCGCCAGAGTTTTCAACAGCGGCGTACGAGAAAGCGGCAGTCGGCCGAATAAATTTCCCAGCGCAAACGCCGGGTCGGCTTTGAATTTTTTCTCGTCATGCACGCCGGCGATCCTCGCGAGCTCCGTCTCGAAATGCGAGATCGCGCGGGACGTCGGATCGTTAGCATCGAGGTAGCCGAACGCTCGGTGCAACAGCATAAACAATTCGGGCTCCCTATGATCTCGCTCGGTGCAAATCTCAATTAGCTCGACAAAATACGCCGCCGTCTGCGTGCGCAAGTAATTGCTGCGAATCCCTGGGAATGGACTTTTCAACACCACTTCAGTGAGCGTATGCAGATTCGACTTCCGGCCTCGCACGATTGAAATTTCAGCCTCAAAAAATAAATCCAGCTTTCCTGCGAACGGACTTTTAGGCCGCCGCGCGCCCCTGACGATTGTTTGGATGCAGCCGAACGACTCCGTGCACCACGAGACGATCAGGCTGGTGTCGCTGAACTTTCGTTTGCGTAACAGAATAGCAGCGGTGCATTCCACACCGCGAAATTAGCACACCCAGCCAGTTGTAGAGTGCTTGTGTCAAGCACCTGGCTGGAATTCGGCGTTTGACACAAACGTCGCTACAACACACAAACGCGCATAATTTTGCAAATGCCGATCTTGCCAGCATCATGACTGATGCCGACAGCGAACACGGAAACCGCGCGCGTACCAGAAGACGTGAGCGGAGGGCTACGTCGCGTGCCCGTTGGCAATGTGACCTGGCGGCATACATTTCGCGCGCTGCGGCATCGCAATTATCGGCTGTTTTTTTGGGGGCAACTCGTCTCGCTCGTTGGCACGTGGATGCAGCAAACCGCGATGAGTTGGTTCGTCTATCAAATTACGAATTCAAAGCTGCTGCTGGGGGTCGTCGCCGCCATTGGATCCGCTCCGATGATGTTGTCCTCCATCTGGGGCGGCTCGCTTGCCGATCGGCATCCGAAGCGCTCGATCCTCCTCGCGACCCAGACTGCCCAGATGGCTTGCGCGTTCTTCCTCGCAGCCGGCGTTTGGGCGGGTTTCGCAACGCCGTCTTTCATTATCGTTATCGCTGCATTGAACGGCGTCGCTATGGGCTTCGATATGCCAGCGCGCCAGTCGTTCACAGTCGAAATGACAAGCCGTGAAGATCTGCTGAACGCGATCTCACTGAATAGCTCGATCGTGAATGGGGCGCGTGTCATCGGTCCGTCGGTCGCTGGTTTACTGATCGGTTGGGTTGGTGTCGCGATGTGTTTTTTCCTGAATGGTCTGACGTTTGTTGCGGTGATTACCGGTTTGCTGATGATGCGCTTACCTCAATTTCAACGGCCGCCCCACGTCGTCTCTGCCACTGAACACGCCTGGAACGGCATCGTATATTCACTGAGACATCAGCGAGTACGGACCATCCTCCTGCTCTTCCTCGCGGTGGGCGTGTTCGGATGGTCGTACGGCGTATTGATGCCAGCTTTCGCACGCGACGTGCTCGGTCGCGGTGCGAACGGTTACGGCATCCTGATGTCGGCGAGTGGGACCGGCGCGCTCATCGGCGCCCTGGTCGTTGCGACCTATGGGCATCTGTTTCCGCCGCGAAGACTGGCGCTCGGCGGCGTCTGGATATTTTCGATTGCACTATTCGCCCTTTCGTTCAGCCGAAATTTTTACAGTTCCCTCGCATTTCTTTTTGTTGCTGGATTTGGAATGCTCCTGTTTTTCTCCACCTCGAACACGGTGCTACAAACGATTGTGCCGGATGAAATGCGCGGCCGTGTCATGGGTGTGTGGTCGCTTGTTTTCGGCGCCATGATTCCCCTGGGCAGTCTCGAAGCCGGCGCGGCTGCACATTGGGTTGGCACATCGTTCGCGCTCGCGTTCGGCGCGATTATTTGCGCAGCGTCTGCGCTGGTCACGCTGCTTGTAATTCGGCGACGCGAAGCCGCAAACTCGAGATAATTTCAAGCGATCCGCCTGGTTTGCGCCAGGCGATCACTGCGATCATCGGTTTATGATGTGCAGTGCGCGTTTCTCCACATTTAACGCCGCTTCTCTGACTGCTTCGCTCAAGGTAGGATGCGAGTGGCAGGTGCGCCCGATATCTTCGGAGCTGCCACCGAATTCAATCACCGAGACTGCCTCGGCAATTAGTTCCGACGCGGCGTGATGCAAAATGTGCGCGCCAAGAATGCGATCGGTCTTTGCGTCGGCGACGAATTTGACCATTCCTTCGACGTCATCACTGCAAAGGGCACGGCTATTGGCGCGGAACGGAAATTTACCGATGCGCACATCGATCCCTTTTTCCTTCGCTTGGTCTTCGGTAAGACCAACGCCTGCCAGCTCTGGATTTGTATAAATGATACTAGCAATGGCTTCGTAGTTAACATGCCCGGCCTTGCCCGCGATGATTTCCACGCATGCGATCCCTTCGTCTTCGGCCTTGTGCGCCAGCATCGGACCGGCAATCACATCGCCGATGGCATAAATGCCCTCGACGTTCGTGCGGAAATGTTCGTCCACTTTGATGCGCTTCTTGTCGTCAAACTCCACACCGACTTTTTCCGCGCCCAAGCTGTCCGAGAACGGGCGACGCCCGACTGATACAAGCACTTTGTCGGCTTCGAATTTTAGTTCTTCCTTGTCTTTAGTCGCAATGACGGTCGCGCGACCATTGTCGATCTTTACACCGCTAACCTTTGCTTCCAGGTGGAACGTCATCCCTTGAGCGGTGAGCAAACGCTGAAGCAAGTTCGAGAGTTCAAGATCGAACCCGAGTGCGATGCGGGGGAGAAATTCCAATATCGTCACCTCCGAACCGAGCCGGTTCCAAACGGAGCCCAGCTCGAGCCCTATCGCGCCGGCACCGACTACGAGGAGCTTCTTTGGAGCTTCAGCGAAGGTAAGCGCTTCGGTGCTGCTCACGATTGTTTTCCCGTCGAATTTCGCGAATGGCAGTTCCACCGGTGCGCTGCCGGTAGCGATGACAATATTTTTTGTCTCGATTTCCTGTGTGTCGCCCTTCGACGATTTAACGGAAACCTTTCCAGGGGCGGTGATTGTACCCAGCCCTTCTAAGACGGTGACTTTGTTCGTTTTCATGAGCGAGCGCACCCCGCCGTTGAATGTCTTCACAACCTTGTCCTTACGCTGTTGCATCTTCGCCAGATCGGCACGCGCGCCGTCGATCACGATCCCGTGCTTGGCGGCCTCCTTTTTGACGAACATGTAATGGTCGCTCGAAGTCAGGAGCGCTTTACTCGGGATGCAGCCCACGTTGAGGCAAGTTCCACCGAGCTCCTTGTCCTTTTCGACGAGGGCTGTTTTTAAACCAAGCTGGCCGGACCGGATCGCAGCGATGTAACCGCCGGGTCCGGAGCCAATGATAACGACATCAAATTTTTCCATAGTCTAGTTTTGTCATTCCGACCGAAGTGGAAGAATCTCTCCCTGCAAAAGGAGAAAGAGCAAGAGATGTCTCGACTCCGCTCAACATGACAATAGGGGATCCTAAAAATCCAGTGGCAGTTTTTTCGGATCTTCGATGCAGTCCTTCACTTTGATGAGAAAGGTGACGGCTTCTTTTCCGTCGATTGCGCGGTGATCGTAACTAAGGGCTAGATACATCATGGGGCGAATTTCCACTTTGCCATCTACGGCAACTGGTCGCGGCATGATTTTGTGCATGCCAAGGATGCCGCTTTGCGGAGGATTTAGAATCGGTGTGGCAAACAGCGACCCATACACGCCGCCATTTGTGATGGTAAACGTGCCGCCCTGTAAATCTTCGATTTTTAGTTTTCCGTCGCGCGCTCTGCTGGCGTAATCGGCGATGTTGCGCTCCAAACCGGCAAAGCTTTTCTTGTCTGCATCGCGTACGACCGGAACCACGAGTCCGCGCTCCGTGCCGACCGCTACGCCGATATCGTAAAAATTGTTTTGGATGAAATCGTCGCCCTCGATGTGGCCATTAACTACCGGCACGGCTTTAAGCGCTTCCACGCAGGCCTTAACAAAGAACGACATCAAACCCAGTTTGACGCCGTTCTTTTTCGTGAATTCGTCTTGTTTGTTCCGGCGCAATTCCTGCACGGCGCTCATGTCGCATTCGTTGAAAGTCGTCAGGATCGCCGCGGTGTGCTGCGCCATCACAAGTTGCTGCGCGATCTTGCGGCGCAGTGGGGACATCTTTTTGCGCGTGAACCGTCCGTCACCGGATGGTTCAACTTCGCGAGATTCAACTTTTTCTTCCGCCTTCGCCAAGGTTACGGCGGTCAAGTCCGCTTTGCCGCGTTGTTGTGCTGCAGCCAGGACGTCTCCTTTTGTCAGGCGCCCTCCTTCGCCTGTGCCGCGAATTTTCTCCGGCTGAAGCTTCTCTTCTTCCACGAGGCGGCGAACGGCGGGCGAAAGCGTTGTTGTAGCCGCTGCCGTTGGGTGCGGCCTGCCGCGCTCCGCACCCGCGACTACAGGAGCTTTTTCTTCTACGGCCTTTTTTTCCGGTTCGGCTTCCGTTTCTTTTTTCTCGGGTTCTTTCTTTTTCGGTTTCTCTTCCTTTTTTTCCGCTGGCGTCCCTTTTGAATCGTCGATTATGGCGACTACCTCGCCAATCTTTACCTCCTGGCCCTCGGGTACCTTCGTTTCGAGTACGCCTGCTTTTTCTGCAACGATTTCGGTGGAAACCTTGTCGGTCTCGAGGGTGAAGAGAGCTTCGCCTTGGTTCACGAACTCTCCAGATTTCTTGTGCCAGGCAGAAACGACCCCACTGGTGATTGATTCGCCAACGGCAGGAATTTTAACCTCGATTGCCATGCGTGAAAGGAGCGTCGCGAGCTAGCAGCGTTTCGTCAACACATACGGCCCGTCTGTCTCATGGGTGCCATCGGGACTAACAGGACATATGCAAATGTGCTCTCAAACTGAAAACGCATCGGCCACCAGGCTAGCCTGTTCGCGTTTGTGCCGAGCCAACGCACCGACGGCCGGGCTGGCGCTGGCTTCGCGACCCGCGTAGGCAATTTCGGTGCAGAAAATTGTGCGCAACCGCGGTTCGATGAACGTCCATGCGCCCATGTTTTCGGATTCTTCCTGGCACCAGACGTACTTCGCACTCTTTGGAAAGGGCTTGAGCATTTCGCGCAGCTTTTTTTCTGCGAGCGGGTAAAGCTGCTCGATCCGAATGATCGCTGCGTCCTCAATCTTGCGTTGGGTTCGGTAATTGAGCAGGTCGTAATAGACTTTGCCGGAGCAAAGGATGATGCGCTTCACCTTGGCGGAGGCCCCGACTTCGGGTGAGCCAAGAATTTCTTCGAACCGGCCTTGGGTGAATTCGTCCGCCGGCGAGGAAGCAAACTTCGCTCGCAACAGACTCTTGGGCGTCATGATGATCAGCGGTTTAATGAAGTCGCGTTTCATCTGGCGACGCAGCACATGAAAATACTGTGCGGCGGTGGTCAGATTGCAGACTTGGATATTGTCCTCAGCGCAAGCTTGCAGAAAACGCTCAAGTCGGGCGCTGGAATGTTCCGGACCCTGGCCTTCGTAGCCGTGCGGAAGTAACAGCACAATCCCGCTCGGTCGCTGCCATTTCGACTCTGCGGAAACGATGAACTGATCGATTATCGTCTGCGCGCCATTGGAGAAATCGCCGAACTGCGCTTCCCACAAACAAAGCATCTTCGGGTAATCGAGGGAGTACCCATAATCGAACCCGAGGACGGCAGCTTCTGAAAGCGGGCTATTGTAAATGCAAATACGGGCCTGTTTTTCAGCAAGATGCATGAGCGGCACGTAAGGTTCGCCTGTCTTTGCGTCGTACAGCACTGAATGCCGTGTGCTAAAAGTCCCGCGTGAGCTATCCTGGCCCGACAATCGAATTGGAATGCCATCCAAAAGCACTGATCCAAACGCAAGCGCTTCGGCGTAATGCCACTCATAGGGGCCGCCCTCCTCGAAGACTTTGCGCTCGTGATCCAGAACGATGCGCTTGATCTTCGGCTGAACCTCGAAACCCTCCGGAACGCGAGTGAGACCATCGACAATGGTTCTCAGCGTCTTCTCGCTGATCGCCGTTGACTCGGATTCGCTGCTGTATTCCGGTTGGAAAATCGCAGTCGACTCTCTAAACCTTGCTTTCTCGCTGGCCTTCCGTTTTTCGATGACATCGACTTCATCGCGCGTCATTTCGAGCCGCAAACCGAACTCAGTTTCCAGCGAAACGGCATCGTCTTCGCTCAGGGTTCCTGCCTCGAGCAACTCGTGTTTGTAAAGTTGCGTGACTGACGGGTGCTTCTCGATTTTCGCATACAGATCGGGCTGGGTAAACGAGGGCTCGTCGCCTTCGTTGTGGCCGTAGCGGCGATAGCAATACAGGTCGATCACTACGTCGCGCCCGAATCGCTGACGAAAATCAAACGCCATATCACTAACAAATTTAACCGCCAACGGATCGTCGCCGTTCACATGAAAAATCGGTGCCTCGATCATCTTTGCGATGTCGGTGGAGTACGTTGACGATCGCGCATCCTTGGGAAGTGTGGTAAATCCAATCTGGTTGTTCACGACGAGGTGGATCGTGCCGCCCGTGCTGTAACCGTGCAATTGCGACAAATTAAGCGTCTCAGCTACGATCCCCTGCGCGATGAAAGCCGCATCGCCGTGTACCAGCAGCGGCAAAACCTTGCGGCGATGCTCGGTGTCGCCGCGAATCCGCTGTCTGGCGCGAGCTTGTCCTTCGACCACAGGATCGACAGCTTCCAAGTGGCTCGGATTCGACGAGAGCCTGATCTCGACCTCCCCGCCGGAAGCAAGTTTCCGTATCGAATGATAACCCAGGTGATACTTCACGTCGCCATCGCCGGCAACCAACTCGGGAACGTAATTTTCGGTAAACTCAGTAAAGATAACCTTGAGCGATTTGCGCAAGAAATTTGCCAGAACATTGAGCCGGCCGCGATGCGCCATGCCCATGCAAATTTCTTCGACGCCTCCTTCCGTACATTTGTGCAGAATGGTGTCGAGAATCACCATAAGCGACTCCGAACCCTGAAGTGAGAACCTTTTCTGTCCCACGTAACGCGTATGCAGGAAAATCTCGAAGGATTCCGACTCAAGTAGCGCCCGTAACAGCGCCACCTGCACTGCCGCGGAGGTCGAATGCTTGTGCGGTCGGGTCTCTAATCGCTTGCGGATCCATTCGCGCACTCGCGGATCCTGGATGTGCATGAACTCCGAGCCGATCGAGTCGGCATAAATTCGTTCCAGGCCGGAGATCATCTCGCGCAGTGTCATGTGCCGATTGTCGAGGAAGAATTTTGACGAAACACGAAGATCGAGATCCGCTTCGCTGAAGCCCAGCTCATGCAGACTCAGCAACGGATTTTGCGGCCGCGTCTCTGCCAGAGGATCGACCCGCGCAATTGTGTGACCAAGCGAGCAATACGCGTAAACGAGACCATCGACCCGCGTCTGTAATGCCGCTTCGCGGGCCTCGGCTGCCGCCGCGCCGTCGCGCTGAGGTAAATTTCCAAGCTCGAACCCTTCAAAGAAGGCTGACCACCCAGAATCAACCGCCTCAGGGTTTCGCTGCCAGCGGCGATAATTCTCTTCGATTAGTTCCAGATTTGCGCGAGCACCAATTGAAGTGCGCATAGCGATTTTTAATCTCGGACGATTACGCACTGCGGCAAGTTGACAGTGGAGAGACAGCCTCGTTACTTGCGCGCATGGTTCCAACAGAGATCGTAAAATGGTTGGGAGCGATTTGAGGATGAAAACGAATCCATGCCAAAAGCTATTTGTTGCGGTGCTGATTCTGTCGCAAACAGAAGCTTGTTTTGGCCAGGCCGATCCGGCTTCGGAACCAGCCGTCCTGGCGGTGGCGAAAGTCTTGCCGGCGGTGGTGAATATTAATACCGAGCGCGTGGTAAGACGCACGGTGCGCGATCCGACTGAGGATTTTTACGCGCAATTCTTCGGCCGTAATCGCGTTCGGCCACGCGAAGTACGCCAGACTCTGCAAAGTCTCGGTTCCGGTTTCATTATCGATCCGGCAGGCTACATCGTTACCAACCAGCATGTGGTCGAGCGCGCTGCCGATTTAAAAATTCATGTCACGACCAACGACGGCAAAACGTACAGCGCTCATTACATCACCGGCGATGACAAGACCGATCTGGCATTCATCAAAATTGACGCAGAGACTGCATTTCCTTCTATCAGTCTTGATGATATTTCGCCAAACTTGCTGGGCCAGACTGTGATCGTAGTTGGTAATGCAGTTGGATATGGGAGCTCGATCAGTCGGGGAGTGCTTAGCGCCACCAAACGCGACATTACCGTGGACGAGACCGAGTATAAGGGTCTGGTACAAACGGACGCGGCAATCAATCCAGGCAATAGCGGCGGACCGGTGATCGATCTCTCTGGGCGGCTGGTCGGCATTAGCTCGGCAAAAATGGCATTCACGCCGCAAGGTGTTCCCACTCAGGGAATGGGTTTCGCAATTCCGGCGGACGTAGTGCGTGAAAGCGTCGATCGATTCAAAAAAGTCGCGCAAAAACAGCCCAAAGCAAAGAGCCAGCCTGCGTCCGCCGCCGATACATCCATGTCTAGCGCGGAAAAGTTATTTGGACTGCAGCTACAGGATTTGAACCAGGAACTAAGCGATGCGCTCGGTTACCTCCGCGGACGCGGGGTTTTGATCACCGCAGTCGAACCAGAAAGC
>Ga0193724_1000416_pt1 | contig 10197 bp, 9 predicted proteins | sample H2a1metaG_FD_146005 | JGI IMG/M metagenome (GOLD analysis project Ga0193724, IMG submission 146005) | Soil microbial communities from a riparian zone of the East river system, Colorado, United States - H2a1 | ecosystem: Environmental > Terrestrial > Soil > Riparian zone | place: USA: East River... | reverse complement strand
TTTCGAACTATGTCACGCCGTCTAAAGACATATTGACCAATCATGATGCGTCGATATATCGTTGGCTACTCCGATGGCGTCAACCATTAATTTATTGCGACTTCTGGCCGACCCCACCCGGGTGCGTCTGTTGCTGCTTTTGGAGCAGGAAGAACTCTCGGTGGCCGAGTTGCAGCAGATTCTGGGAATGGGCCAATCGCGCATTTCCAGTCAGCTCGCCCAATTAAAGCGGGCGGGTGTCGTTTCCGATCGCCGCGTAGGTAAGAATGTGTATTACGGCGCGAATCATCACGGACGGAATTCACATCGAGAGCGCGTTGAAGAAATTACCCGTTTGCTCACTCGCGAACTGCCGGAAACATCGCGCGATCGGACCAGTCTGAAGCTTGTTTTGCACAAGCGGCAGGACAAGGCGCGCAAATACTTCGACGAGCTGGCCGGCAAGTTTGGGCGGAGTTATGTGCCGGGCCGCTCGTGGAAAGCGCTGGCGCACACACTCATTACCTTGCTTCCGCCGCTGACAGTGGCCGACCTGGGCGCAGGCGAGGGGACGCTTTCGCAGTTGCTGGCCAAAAACGCACATAAGGTCATCGCCATCGACAATTCGCCGAAGATGGTTGAGTTCGGGGGGCAGCTGGCAAAAAAACACGGAATCAAGAACCTCGAATACCGTCTCGGCGACATTGAAGATCCGCCGATTGCGAAAAACAGCGTCGATCTGGCAATCTTGAGTCAGGCGTTGCATCATGCCATTCATCCCCAGCAAGCTGTCGCTGCGGCCCACGGGATTTTGAAACGCGGCGGCCGGCTGGCGATCCTCGATCTCTTGAGCCACCGATTCGAACGAGCCCGGGACTTATATGCGGATCATTGGCTTGGGTTCAGCGAAGTGCAATTGCACCAATTCCTTGAAAAGAGCGGCTTCCGGCAAATCGAAGTGAGCGTTGTATCGCGGGAAAAGCAGGGCCCGCACTTCCAAACCGTGTTTGCCACTGGCGTGAAGTGAACGTTGCGACTGGTTTCGTTGTCTAATATATGCCTTTGGAGTCGTCCCGTGCGAACCCAACCTGTTGTTATGAGCGGCTTCTTCGAGGAAGTGAAGCGGCGAAAGGTTTATCAGGTCGCCGTGGCTTATGTGATTGCAGCGGGCGGCGTCATCCAGCTTGCTTCCGCCTCATTTCCGGCCTGGGACTTGCCGAACTGGGCGCTCCGCGTGGTGATCGTGTTGCTACTCACGGGGTTCCCCATCGCGCTCATTTTTGCGTGGGCTTTCGATATCACCGCTCAAGGCATCCGAGCCACACCTGACGCCGTTGCGCCCAAAACGCACCGTCGCCGTAACGTAATCATGCTTGTGGTGACCGGTGTGATTATCTCCGCTGCCGCAGGGATCTTTCTGTTACCTCGCGTCGCCGCACACAAGGTCGACAAGTCGATTGCCGTGCTGCCATTTCAAAACTTAAGTGACGAAAAGGAAAACGCCTATTTCGCCGACGGTATCCAGGACGACATCCTTACGAACTTGTCGAAAATACGCGAACTCAAAGTGATTTCGCGAACGTCCGTGATGCAGTACCGGGGAAATGCGCCGAACATTCGTGATATTGGCAAAGCGCTCGGCGTGTCGACTGTTCTCGAGGGCAGCGTTCGGCGCTCAGGCAACCGGGTGCGCGTGAATGTGCAATTGATCGACGCGGCCACGGACGAGCACCTGTGGGCAAACGACTACGACCGCGATCTCACCGATGTTTTTGCTATCCAAAGCGATCTCGCGCACGAAATTGCAAACGCGCTCCAGGCGAAACTGTCCGACACGGAAAAAGCGCTCATAGAACGCAAACCTACGGAGAATGGCGAGGCCTATCTCGCCTTTGTGCAGGCACATAATCTCCAGAACGCCTTTGAGGACTTCGGGAAACTGAAACAAAGCGAGCAGCTTTATGCGCGCGCCGTCGAGCTCGATCCGAAATTTGCGCTCGCTCTCGCGCGCTACTCACAGTTGGAAAGTTGGATCGTTCACATCTTCGATCCCACTCGGGAACGGCGCCAAAAAGCCCGCGCTCTCGCCGAGCAGGCCCTGCAATTACAGCCTGACCTGCCAGAGGCGCACTTAGCCATGGGGTTCTCTTATTATTACGGTGACAACAATTACGACGCGGCGCAGAAAGAATTCGAAATTGCCCGGCGCGGGTTGCCTAACGAATCGGAAGTTTATCTCGCTCTCGGAGCGATCCAGCGCCGCCAGGGCAAATGGGCCGAATCGACTGCGAACCTTGAAAAGGCCGCCAGTTTGAATCCGAAAGACAGCTGGCCGCTGCAGGAGCTCGCTAACAATTACCAGGTCTTGCGGAACTTCGATGCGGCCAACAAAACAATCGACCGCGGGCTCCAAATTGACCCAACAGAGGTGGGACTTTGGGAGACCAAGTCCAAGCTGGCTTTCTTCGAAAAAGGCGATCTGAGCGTCTCGGAGAAAGCATTTCAGACGGTGAAATCGATGCCGATGAACGACAAGGACAAACTTAGGATCGCCGGCTCGCGCGCGGACGTTTTTGTTTTGGAACGCAAGTATCAAGAAGGATTGCGCGAAGCGGAAAGCCTGCCGGACGATCTCCTCGCACCGATTCACCCCGCAGCCTTGTATAGCAAATATTTTCTCATCGGCTTTGCGCGAAAGGCGCTTCAGGACGAACCCGGCGCGCGAGTCGCCTTCCTGAAAGCAAAAGACCTCCTCGAAGCGCAACTGAAAGAAAGTCCCGATGCGCCGGACATGCATATTCAGCTCGCGAAGGTTCTCGCCCATCTCGGAGAAAAAGATGCCGCGTTAGCTGAAGCGCGGCGCGCCACCGAATTGCTTCCGGAGAGCAAAGACGCCCTTGGCGGCCCAGAAATTGCGGCCGGGGCGGCTGAAGTTCACGCCATTCTTGGCGACAACGGTCGCGCGATTGAAATCCTGGACGGATTGTTGAGCCGGCCCAGTGCTGTCACGGTGCAAGGCCTGAAGGTGAATCCGATTTGGGATCCGTTGCGAAGCGATCCGCGTTTTCAGGCGCTGCTGCAGAAATACGGTGGTAAAGCCTAGCCGGTGACGCGATTCGCAGTTCTGCAAAGAGCGTCTGACACATTTATCTCATATGACTCATGCGTTTTAAATGTGCCTTTTTCTTTCTCGCCCTTGCCGCAACCGCACAAGCGGATTGGACGATTCTCTCGACCGTGTCGGAGCCGGGAGGCAGCGGCGTGGTGCACAAACATGTTGTCCTGGAAAACGGCGCTCACAGCGAACGCATCACTGTCGACCTTGCAATCTTTTCCACCAAATCCTGCACATTGCGCATCCTTCAAAATGAGGATGGCGCGGAGAGTCTCGCTGACGTGATGAGACATGAAAAATGCGTCGCCGCAGTGAATGGCGGCTATTTCGATGAAAAGTTTGCTCCAATCGGTTTGCGAATGGCGAATGGGCAAATGATCGCTCCACTACAGCGTGCACGGTTGATCACGGGTGTGCTTGTCGCTTCATCGCGTGGGGTGCAAATCGTGCGCTCCCGTGAATTTTCGCAGCGCCGCGGGGTGGCTGCAGCAATTCAGTGCGGGCCGTTTCTTGTTGATCGAGGTCAGCCCATCGGCGGTCTGAACAATTCACGTCTGGGCCGACGGACTTTTGCGGCGACGACAACGGGCGATCGCGCGTTGGTCGGTGTTTGCTCAGCCGTTTCGCTCGCAGAATTGTCGAAGATCCTAGCGACAACATCGTTTGCCGAGGATTTGAGAATTGAACGCGCGCTAAATCTCGATGGCGGATCGTCGACAGGATTTTGGTTCGCTCGGGAAAACAGCAGCGCTTTTTCAATTTCGGAACAGAAACCCGTGCGTGATTTTGTAGGGGTTGTGCCAAAGTAAATTGTAGGGCGTCTGTGTCAGACGCCTCTTCTGATTAGAAATCGGCGTTTCGCAGAAACGCCCTACAATCCCCGAAAATCTGTGTAATCTCTCGATTTCACATGCGTACATTCGGCGGCTTTAGATCTGAGGATAGATTTTTCTACGGCGAGATTGGTGGCGACGAAGTTCACGTCCTAAAAAATCCGTTTTGGGTCGACATCGAGCCGACCGGTGAGATTGTCCGCCTAACAAGTGTCGTTGTCGATCTTCCCGTGGCGCCGTCGAAGTTGATCGCGGTTGGTTTAAACTACGCAGACCACATTGCGGAAATGAAGCGGACCACTTTGGGTACGCCCTTGATCTGGTTCAAATCACCGGCCTCATTGTTGCCACACGATGGCACGATTGAAATTGCGTTCCCCGGTCACCAAACGGATTTCGAAGGGGAGTTGGCAGTCGTCATTGGCAAGTCCGCGAAAAATGTCCTCGCAGAGCGGGCGCTGGATTTTGTCTTCGGTTACACAATTGGTCTCGATATCAGCGATCGGGACTTACAAAAGACGGAGAAGCAATTTGGCCGTTGCAAATCATTTGATACCTACACACCGATTGGGCCCTTTGTTTATGCCGATGTCGATGCGAGCGATGTTTCCCTCGAGTTGCGGCAGAATGGAGAGGTGCGCCAGAGCACGCGTACCAGCAAAATGATTTACTCGGTTGCACAAATTATTTCCTTCGCCAGTCAATCGCTCACACTCTTACCGGGCGATGTCATTTTAACTGGAACGCCGGCTGGCGTCGGTCCAATTCATCCGGGGGACGAACTTGAAGCAGCGATCCATGATTGGCCGCGTTTGCGGAACAGCGTTGCGATCGCGCGCGATCGTCGTCGCACATCCGATGGAGCACGCCCAACGAATATAATGTGAAAGACTTGCCTTACGTCCTGCCTCTGGTGATAATGGAAGTAGGGCACACTCTCAGGGAGCAAAAAAGTGAAAAGTTTTGCTGGACTCGCCAGTCGTGATTTTGCGATAAAGACACTGCTGTACCGCAATGGTCCAATCAAATTGCTGATTTAACAAACTATGAAAACACCATTCATCGCCTCTGTCTTACTAGCGCTTGTACTAACATCGGTGGCGCAATCTCCGCCACCTGTGCAATCTCAGCCCGGAGCCCCCGGTACGAGTCCCGCAGCACAAGCGCCGACAAATCCCGCCGCCGTAAATCCCGCTGCGGCCATGCAGTCGCCGGCTACGAACGTGCCGCAAGGGCAGCAACCTGCGGTGCCAGGAGCATCCATTCCTGTCACGCTAAACCCGGCACCGGGAGCCGTGACCAGCCCCGCTGCGGCCGCCGGAACCAGTCCGGCTGCGGCTACCGCGACCAGTCCCTCCCCAGCCGTCTCTCCCAGTGCGGAGCCACAACCAACAGGTTTTCTCGCCAGCAACTGGTTAATCAGCAAGTTCCACCAAGGCGGGCCGGTGATGTGGCCGATTCTGATTGTGTCAATTATAGCACTCACTGTGGTGATCGAACGATGCTTTTGGTGGAGCGGCCGATGGTTCCGACGCGATCCCAAACGCATTGAGAAGGTGTTTACTGCGATCGAGCAGGGAGATACGACAGAGGCCTCCCGGCTTTCTCGTGGATCACGCGACCCGGTCCTGCGAATGATGTGGAACGGCCTCAATCATCAACACACTTCGCTGCAAGGCGCGTTGCAGGTCGCGGCCGGTATCGAGATCAAGCGGGCCGGTCGATTCCTGGTGGTCATGGACACGCTTGTGACTTTGGCGCCGTTGCTCGGTCTGTTGGGCACGATCACCGGTCTGATCAGGTCGTTCAGTTTTCTGGGTAATGAAGAACTCGCTGTGCAAGCCGTCACCGGCGGTATCGCCGAAGCGCTAATCGCCACAGCGTGCGGTCTTGGCATCGCGATCTTCGCGTTGATTCCGTTCAACTTTTTCACTTCGCGTGTGTCTAACTTGGAGTTCGAACTGCAAACCGCAGCCACGAACCTGGAAGTGATGCTCGAAGCACAACACAAGGAGCCCAGGGAGCACAGAGGAGTGGAGATCGAGCACGGTACACCCGCCTCGGCAACCCGGTCTTCAATTTAGGAATTTTCCATGCATCTCGCCTCACCTGTTCCTCACAAGAAAGCGCGGATCGAGATCATCCCGTTGATCGACATCATGTTCTTTCTGCTCGCCAGTTTCATGATGGTGAGCTTGAGCCAGGTGCACATGAAAGGAATTAAGGTGAACCTGCCGAGCGGCAGTTCGGGTGAGACACAATCAAAACGGGATTACATCAGCGTCTCGGTCGATAAGGATGGCCATTATTTTTTCGATAAAAATGAGATGACCGAGACAGATATGCAGGCGCGCCTGGTCCAGGTGCACCAGTCCGATCCGGAAGCGAAAGTGTTCGTGCGCGGCGATCGAGACACTGTCCATGGAAACATTGTTCATTTGCTCGAGATGCTCCGCTCAGCGGGATTCTATAAAATCTCATTCGAGATTAAGAGCGAGGCTTTAAAGGCGGTGCCGGGAGCGGGCACGTGATCTGATTATGGCAGAAGAAACACCAAAGCCGCTGCTCTATCGCCCGCCGGCGGCGTGGTATTTCTGGACTGCTTTTGGTGCTGCATTGGCGATTCACCTTACAGCGGTTGCGCTTGCTCAGAAACGCGAAGTCGCGGCTGAAGTGCCTCCCGACATACCGACAGCCGTCGTGGAGGCAACGCTTCAGGCCACTGAAGAACCTACCCCTCCGCCGGAAGACATTCCCCTGCCGGAGCCTCCACCGCCGCCCGAGATCCAGCCGGAGTTCGTGGAAGAGACAACCCCTCCGCCAAAGAAACCGCAGGCGCAAAAATTCACCCCCATTAAGGCGCCGCAGGCTGCCGGTCGTCCTGGTACCATGTCAATCTCCTCAGCGAAAGCTCTGGCCACTTATGCGCCGCGCCCGCAGTACCCGTATGAGGCGCGTTCACGACATGTTGTTGGCAGCGGAGTGTGTGTCGTCGAGGTCGGTCCAAGCGGCAACGCAACTGGCGCTTCGATGGCATCAAGCACCGGAAATCCTATATTGGATAACGCAGCACTCAGTGCCTTTCGGCAATGGCGGTTTAAGCCGGGTTCGGTTTCGAAGGTCAAAATTCCCATCACGTTCACGATGACGGGTGCCCAGTACTGAAGATCTCTGAAATTTTTGATATATGAAAGTCTCTTCACCGGTTCCGCACAAGAGAGCGCGTATTGAGATCATCCCTTTGATCGATATCATGTTCTTTCTACTCGCGAGCTTCATGATGGTGAGTCTGAGCCAGACGCACATGAAAGGGATTCGGGTGAATCTGCCGGCTGCAATTGCTCCGCCCCCAAGCCAGGTCAAAGACTATGTCTCAATCAAGATCCGTGAGGGCAACGTCGTTACTTTTGACAATCAAATTGTGACCGATGACCAGGTGTTACCGCGGCTTTTTGAACTTCACCGGGGAAATCCCGAAATTAAGGTCTCAATTAGCGCGGACTTAATGTCCATGCATGGTGACGTGATTGCCGTTCTTGACAAAGTGCGGTCCGCGGGAATCACCAAGGTTGGTTACCAGATCAGGGCGGCGGGCGCTCAGGGTGGTCAGCCCCCAGGTGCTCCACCGCCCCCAGGTGCTCCACCGCCTCCGCCGGCACCGCCGCCGAAGCCCTAGACTTCGCGGCAGAGCGTCGGCAGTTTGGCTTGCAATTTGCGAATCGCGTTTGCCCGGTGACTGATATTGTTTTTCAGTTCTTCGGGCAGTTCCGCAAAAGTTTCTTCGAATCCATCTGGAATAAAGAGCGGATCGTAGCCGAATCCGTGTGAGCCGCGCGGTCGTTCGGTGATTTTTCCTTGTACGACTCCTTCGACCGTCGCAAGAATCCGGCCATCGCGCGCAACCGCCAGGACGCAACAAAATCGCGCGCAGCGCTGATCGCTCTTCGCACCAACTTTCGCAAGTTGCCTCAGTAACTTGGCGATTTTTTCTTTGTCGCTCGCATTCGCGCCCGCATAGCGTGCGGAATGAATGCCGGGCGCGCCTCCCAAAGCTTCGACTTCCAGTCCTGAATCGTCCGCAATTACCAGGCCGGGCAATCTTTTTGATACTGCGATGGCTTTTAGCTTCGCATTTTCTTCGAAGGACGTCCCGCTCTCCGTTATTTCGGAAATTTCGGGATGCGCGGTCAAATCCCGTACAGCCAAAGTTGGTCCGAGAATTTGCTCAATCTCGCGCGTTTTATGCGTGTTACGCGTCGCCACAATCAATTGCATGCGCGTTTGACAGGATTCAGGGTTAACGACTAATCCACACTGATGAGTTCGATTAACGGAAAGTTATGAGCGTGAAGAGATTTTTTGTGAATTTGCATTCGTTCGTGTCCATTCGTGGTTGAACCATGGACGAGCGACGCAAACCGTACCCATTCGACCAGTTCGAACCAAAATGGCAGGCTATCTGGGAAGAGCGACAGCTTTTTCACGCGCCCAATCCCGGTGAGAAAGGTTTCGATCACGCCAAACCAAAATTTTACGTCCTCGACATGTTTCCCTATCCGAGTGGCGCAGGCCTGCACGTTGGCCACCCCGAAGGGTACACTGCGACGGATATCATCGCGCGTTACAAGCGCATGCGCGGATTCAATGTCTTGCATCCCATGGGATGGGACGCATTCGGCCTCCCCGCGGAGCAATACGCGATTAAGAGCGGCCAGCACCCGGCGGTCACTACGCGCGAAAATATTGGGAGCTTTAAGAACCAGCTCAAGCGAATTGGTTTTTCCTATGATTGGCAGCGTGAGATCAACACGACCGACCCGCGTTATTACAAATGGACGCAATGGATTTTTCTCCAGATTTATAATTCCTGGTTCAATTCGGCCACAAACAAAGCCGAGCCCATTTCGACCTATTTGGGCAAAAATCCGGATGAAGTCCGCCTTGCTTATGTCGCGGAAGTGCCGGTGAACTGGTGCCAGGAGCTCGGCACTGTTTTGGCTAATGAAGAAGTTGTTGACGGAAAAAGTGAGATTGGCGGATTTCCGGTCGTGCGGCGGCCGATGCGTCAATGGATGTTGCGGATTACAGCGTATGCAGAGCGGTTGCTAAACGAACTCGACAAACTCGATTGGCCCGAGGGAATCAAATTACTCCAGCGCAATTGGATCGGTCGCAGCGAAGGCGCGTTGATTAAATTTCAGATTTCAAACTTCGAGTCTCAAATTATCGAGGTATTCACCACGCGCCCTGACACACTTTACGGCGCTACTTACATGGTGATCGCTCCCGAGCATTCTCTGATCGATCTCATTGTCAGTGAAGAGCAGTGGCCAGCGGCTCGGGAGTATCGAGAAAAGACGGCCCGTAAGAGTGACCTTGAAAGGGCCGAGATGTCGAAGGAAAAGACCGGTGTCTTTACCGGTGCTTATGCCGTAAACCCTGCGAACGGTGAGCGCATCCCGATTTGGATTGCTGACTACGTGCTGCTCGGCTATGGGACGGGCGCGATCATGGGTGTGCCCGCACACGACGAACGCGATCTGGAATTCGCCAGAAAATTCGATCTGCCGATTGTCGTTGTCGTCCAGCCACCAGGGGATGAACCGGCAGTCGGATTTACCGGTGAAGGCGTCGCAGTCAATTCGCCAATTATCAACGGCCTAACGAGTACGGATGCGAAGAAAAAGATCACTGCATGGCTGGAGGAACGCAGCCTGGGCAAAGGTGCGGTCAATTACAAATTACGCGACTGGCTTTTTTCGCGGCAGCGTTACTGGGGTGAACCGTTCCCGATTATCTGGGAGGATGGCAATCACCGTTCGTTAGGGGAAAGCGAACTTCCTGTCGTGCCGCCGCCGCTGGAAGATTATAAGCCGACCGGGACCGGCGAGCCTCCGCTGTCAAAGGCGAAAGATTGGATTCGTTACTCCGAAAAAGCGACGCGCGAAACGAACGTCATGCCGCAATGGGCCGGCTCGTGTTGGTACTACCTGCGGTTCTGCGATCCGCACGATGATCGGCGTTTCGTTGGAGAACAGGCCGAACGCTACTGGATGGGCGGCGAGAGGCCGGGTGGTGTCGATCTGTACGTTGGCGGCACCGAGCACGCGGTCCTGCATCTGCTTTACGCGCGGTTCTGGCAAAAGGTGTTGTTCGACCTCGGTTATGTCTCGAAGCCGGAGCCGTTCCAGCGGCTGGTCAATCAAGGAATCATCCTGGGGGAAGATAATCAGAAAATGTCGAAATCGCGCGGGAACATCGTGAACCCGG
>Ga0193724_1000415_pt1 | contig 10202 bp, 9 predicted proteins | sample H2a1metaG_FD_146005 | JGI IMG/M metagenome (GOLD analysis project Ga0193724, IMG submission 146005) | Soil microbial communities from a riparian zone of the East river system, Colorado, United States - H2a1 | ecosystem: Environmental > Terrestrial > Soil > Riparian zone | place: USA: East River... | reverse complement strand
GGTGGCGTGGTAGGGCTGGCGCGTCTCGGGAACTCGTGGATCGGACAAATCGACCATCCGATTATCGCGAAGCGCAGGCGCAACAATTGGACCTGTAAGCAATACAGCGGCCGCCCAGCCGGATTTTATGCGAAAGCCCGGTGCTGCGGTTTCTGCCTTCACCTGCTTTGAAATGTAACGGGAACCGTCGCTGCCCAGTCTTGGCCGGGAGCGGATTTCCACTGACGAAGCGTATTGAGTGCAGATTGATCGAGCGCAACATTTCCAGTCGATTGGACAACCTGGACATTTGTCACGTTTCCCCTGGCATTGAAGCTTAACCTGAAGCGGCCGGACCACGCCCCGCCTGGACGAGAACGTACATCAGAAGGAAATGCCGGCGCTGGCGCATAAACCAAGCGTGGCTTCGGAGTTGGGCGAGGCGCGGGTGTAGGTGTAATAGCAGCTTGGGCAATCTCCGGCCATCGCGGTTTGGCGTCCGCAGCAATTCCACCCAGGAACGACTCCACAGCATTCGAAGGTCGAACCGTCGTTTTTTCACCGGCTGATATCACCACGCCTACAACTTCTCCATTTTCGCTTACGCTCGGCGAGCCGATCGAATTCGAAGAAATTGGGCCTGCGATTTCTAGCCGATCAGATTGCCGTGTTAAGATGGTCACATCGCGGGGAGCTCCATCAGTTCCGGCCAGCCCGCTGCCTACCACTCCGATCCGCCCATCAGTCTCGAGGTTTGGATTCTTATTCAACGTCAGAAATGGCACATATTTCACATCGGCTTGAAGAACAGCCAGGTCGAGCTTTTTGGAAGCTGCCAGGACCCCGGTCACATCATGAATTCTGCCATCAGCCATTTTCGCCACAGCATTGATCCCGTCTTCGATTGCATGCGCTGTCGTAATGAATCTGCCATCGCCTGAAATGAAAAAAGCAGTCTCAGTACGCAGTAACTTGCCAGACGAATCGAACACCGTGATCCAAAACACTGCCGGCTGGACGCTGTTCTCCAGTCGCGACAAATCGAGCGCTGGGCGCTGGCTTGTCTGTGGCGATTGCGCCTGGCTTGGCGACGCCGATGAACCTGGCGACTGAACCGGAGTGGAAACCGAAGGTGATTGGGCGGCGGACGGTTCACCGCGGATTTGGCTAGTCGATTTTCGGCCGCATCCCGCCGTCGCGAAAATCGCCAGACAAAGCGAGCATCCAAGGGTAAGCCAGAACGGTCTCATCGATTGCTAAAGCCCAGACAGTGTGAAACACGTAGCGTAGTCCAATCAAGCCGACAAAATCGAGCGCCATGAAAATGAAGCGCCAGGCAATCGCGCCTGTCAAATTCGAGGAGCAGGCAACACTTAATGCCGCTTAAAGAACTGAACTGCTCGCTCGTGTTTCCGGGCTGCGGTCTCTGTCTTAAACGTTCCCAAATTCCGGCGCTTTCCCGTTTTCGGATTTTTCTTTTGTGAGTACAAGCGATATTTGCCAGACTTCAGCTTCCTGATCATGTTGTCTCGATATCAATCAGCTTGACGTAGGCATTGGCGAGGCATTTGCACGCGCTCGCGCGACGCTGCAGTAACAAAGCACAGCCAGAGCAGCGAGAATTCCCAGATCCAGCGCCAGGTGCGCCGGAAAACTCCAGTTCTGGCTCGCATGACCGAAACAGCCGCAGGTAATGTCAAGACCGCGAACTTTTGCAGCGATCGTGGCGACGAGGAAGACCACAACGAGCGCAGTCAAAATCGACAATGCTCCCCGATAGAACAGGCGAAAGATCAGTGCAAGACCACAAAAAATCTCCAACCACGGCAAATAAAACGCGAGCCCGACTCCAATCGTCCACGGTAGAATTTTGTAATGATCTATATCGTGGGCGAGCTGAACCGGATCGAGTGCTTTAAGCACGCCGGCGTAGATGAAAATTGCGGCGATGATAAGATCGACAATCCGCCAGATGAAATTGCCGAGCGAAAAGCGCATCTTCTATCTATTCTTCTTGACCCAGGCTTCCCAGCCGCCCTCGAGCACGAACACATCAGGAAGCTGCGCTTCCTTGCGCAGGCGTTCGGCCACTTCGCGGGCGAGATCGCAACTTTGCGCGCTGCAATAAACAACGACCTTTTTCCCCGGCGACCACACGGCTAAAAACTGCGGCAGCAATTCGTTCCAGCGATCTTCGTTCAACAAAATCGCACCGGGGACGTGATCACGAGCGAACTCATTATCCGGACGAGCGTCGATCCAGATGGTACTATCACCCCACTCGCGCGCCTGATCGGCGCCCACCATTTCCGAGGGCGGAATTGGTGATTGCCACGAGATCTTGTCGCGAAAATAAATCGCCTGCCCTACGCCGGGAAGAAGCGAGAGCGCTGCCAGAATGAGCGCCTGGCGTGGAAGCGAAAATTTCAACGTGTTTGACTACCCGGCGCAGGCGGACGAGCCGGGGCGGTCGGACCAGCCGGGGCACCTAGAGGACCTGGGGCTTTCTGAATAGCCGGAGCACCTGGCGCAGTCGGAGCAGTCGTGATGCGCGCAGTGGCGTAAAATGTCTTGGGCGAATTCTCCGATTGGATTGTCAAGGTCGATGCAAGCAAACGGTTCGTTTCGTTGGGATGGACATCAACTTTGAACTGCCCCTCGCCAGTTTCTTCCACTTTGGTCTGAAAATCAGGACTCGACGAGGTGACCTTGATGTGTTTCACGCTGAAATCCTTCCCGGCGTGGACGGTGATCGATTTCGGGTCCGGCTTTTCGCCTTGTTTCCAAAACACAAAAGTCGGACTGATCTCCAATTCCTGCGGGATAATAGCCTTGAGAGTCAGGACCGTTTTCTGATTCGCGGCCTCGTCAGTCTCTACCGTCACGGTTTTGACCTGGGTGCCCGTGCGATCGCCAATGTTAAAGGTGGCTGTGATCTCACCTTTTTCGCCAGGCCCAACCTGATCCTTTTGCGATTGCGCAGCCGTGCAGCCGCATGAGGCGTGGACCGATTTAAAATGAACCGGTGTCTTGCCGACGTTCTGATATTTGTAATGACCGATCGCTTGTTTGTCACCACGCGCCGGGTGCAGCTCAACCGCAGTTTGCTCCCATTTCAATTCGGCCCGCGCAGTCAGGCAAAAAATGAACGACAATGTAAGAGTGAGAATGTGGGTTTTCATTTTTTTGAATAGAAGCGCATAATATAATCAGAGACGGCTTCTCGCCAAGTGCGAGGTGATATGCCGGTCAATTTGGTGTATTTCGCAGTGGAAAGCACAGAATAAACGGGGCGGCGCGCGATCCAGTTGGTCATGTTTTCTAATTTACCTGCGCCAACCGTTCTCGCTTTGAGAGGCAGGCCGGCGTTGTGGCAACAGTCCAGGGCCCATTGCGCGTATTCCTGCCAACTACATTGTCCAGCATTCGAGAAATGCACAATCCCGCCATCGACGCTTCTCTCGAAAAACTGTGGCAACAACTCCGCGACGTCGCGCGTGTAAGTCGGCGCGGAGAACTTGTCCGCGATTGCATCGACGCGCTCACTTTCCAGTGCCGCCTTTATCATTGCATCGATAAAACTCGGACGATCAGGTCCAAAAACCCAAGAGACGCGTACTACGAGATTCCGGTCTTGCGCAGCCAGCACATTTTTTTCTCCAGCCAGCTTCGATTCACCGTAAATGCTGATTGGGGCCGCTTGATCTCCTTCTGTGTACGGCTCTCGTTTTTCCCCGTCGAAAACGTAATCGGTGCTGAAGTGAATTAGTCTGGAGCTCATTTCACCACAAATCTCGGCAAGCACGCGAGGCGCCTCCGCATTGATGAGAAACGCCCGATCCGGTTCCGTTTCGCAAAGATCGACCTTCGTGAAAGCTGCTGCGTTGATTAGGACGTCAAAACCTGTCTCCTGCAGTTTTTCCGGTACGCCGTTCATATAGGAGAGATCCAGTTGCGTGCGATCGAAGCCAGTGACCTCAAATTTATCCCGATATTCGCGCAATAGTGCCGCGCCAAGCCGCCCGCCTGTGCCCAGAATTACGATTTTCATGCTTGCCTATGTGAGAACCATTAGCTGCCAGTGACTCCGGCGTTGGGAGTCACAAGGTGGTAGATGACTAGTATCTTCCGGCGCGTTCAAGCAACGGCTCCCACCACGAAGGGTTCTCAATGTACCATTGAATGGTTTCGTCGAGGCCTTCCTTGAAATTGCGATGCGGTTTCCAGTTCAGCCCACGCTGCGCAAATGACGAGTCGATCGCGTAGCGGCGGTCATGGCCAAGCCGGTCGGTCACAAACGAAATCAGGCTGTGGGGTTTGCCCAGTTTATCGAGAATCATCTTTACAAGATCGATGTTCACCATCTCTCCGTCCCCGCCGAAATTATAAGTCTGGCCAGGTTTCCCCTCGAAAAGCGCTGCCACGATGGCAGCGCAATGATCCGTAACGTGGATCCAGTCGCGAACATTCAGGCCGTCACCATAAACCGGGAGTGGTTCGTCGCGCAGCGCCTTGATGATCATGAGCGGAATCAATTTTTCGGGAAACTGATACGGCCCGTAATTGTTCGAGCAACGGGTCACCAGGGCCTCCTGGCCATAGGTCTTGTAACAGGCAAGCGCGAGCAGATCGGCGCTCGCTTTGCTGGCCGAATAGGGCGAGCTCGGATCGAGCGGCGATTGCTCGGTGAATTTACCGGTGGGACCCAGTGACCCATAAACTTCATCGGTGGAGACCTGAATGAAACGCTGGACGCCGTGCCGGCGTGCGCAATCGAGCAGCACACTCGTACCGATGACGTTTGTGTGAATGAAATTGAGCGGATCGTTGATGCTGCGGTCCACGTGCGATTCAGCCGCAAAATTGATGATCGCGTAGAATTGATGCTCCGTCATAAGCGCATCCATTTGATCAGCATTTGCGATATCGGCTTTGAAAAACTCGTACCGTTCGCCATGTTCTTCGACCACGCCATCCAGATTGGCGAGATTGCCCGCGTAAGTGAGCACATCGACGTTGGTCACGAACGTGGGCTTGTAATGTTGCAAAATATACCGAATAAAGTTGCTCCCGATGAATCCACAGCCACCGGTTACAAGGATGCGCATGGCAGCGCGTACTAGCAGCGCTGAAGGCGGCGCGCCAGCAGAATATTCTCCCGCGGTCGCGGGGCTGCGCAATTATTGGGAAGCGTCGAAAGCGCGCGCGGCAGAAACGGATTGGGTCCCGTGGATGATTCTCGGGCTCGCTGCCTTACTTCGTTTTTTTCTTCTGGGCATCAAGCCGCCGCATTTTGATGAAGGTATCAATGGCTGGTTTGTGGATCAGGTCATGCACAATGGGTTTTACCGGTACGACCCGACCAATTACCACGGCCCGCTCCACTTTTATGTTCTGTTGTTGTCGGAGAGTTTGCTTGGCAGGAACGTCTGGGCCTTACGGCTGCCTGTTGTGCTAGTGAGCATTGGCTGCGTATGGCTGGCATTGAAGTTTGAGCCGTTAGTCGGACGAAACGTAAGTCGAATAGCGGCGCTGGCCATGGCGGTCTCTCCCGGATTTGTTTTCTACGGGCGCTACGCCATCCACGAAGTTTGGCTGCAATTCTTTTCGATGATGTTCATCCTCGGCCTTCTCGGTCTCTGGAAGCAAGGCAAAGTGAATTACCTGTGGTATGCCGGGATGGGAGCAGCCGGCATGGTCCTGACCAAAGAAACTTACGCAATCCATGTCGCTTGCGCGGTGATTGCCGTTCCCGTTCTAATGGTTTCCTATTGGCTAAGCCGATTTCCTGATGCGAAGCCAGCGAAGCAAACGTGGAGCTACATCGACCTTGCGATGGTCCTCGGTGTAGGCGCGGCCGCGATCGTCTTTTTTTACTCCGGAACTTTCCTTAACTGGAATGGCGTTAAAGGTCTGTATCAAGCGTTTAAGGCCTGGACCGAAACTGGTGCCGCGGGCCACGGCCATGAAAAGGCATGGGATTACTGGTTCAAATTGATGGGCCCATCGTGGGAAGCCGGGGGCGAGAATTTTACCGGCTACGAGCTGCCAATGTTGGCGGGCTTAATCCTGTCGTTCATCGTTGGCGTTGCCATTCTCTTTCGGTGCCACTTTTGCCAGAAGTTTAACCTTGGTCTCCGTTATTTGGCCATCTATGGGGTGGGAAGCCTGATCGCTTACAGCATTGTCAAATACAAGACGCCCTGGTGCATCATCAGTTTCGGCTGGCCATTCCTGTTTGTCCTTGGCGGGTGGGTGCTGCTGGTTCGTCCAAAAAATCTGCGAAAGGTCTACGTCACGTTAGCAATTCTCTTGTGCCTTTCGCTCGGCCGATCCATTTGGCTAAACTACTTTCGGTGTTCCTCGCCGAGCGAACCTTACGCGTACGTCCAGACGTACAACGACGTCTTTAAACTAACCAAACCGCTTCTTACATTGGCAAAACGGAATCCGGCCTACTATCACCTGACTGGCCACCTCATCCGCACCAGCACTTATCCGCTACCGTGGATGCTCGGAGACTTCGATCGAGTCGGCTACTACGAAGGAGGAAACATGCCGGCCAATCTCGATGGTGATTTTCTCCTCGTGCAGCAAGACAAGATTAAAGACGTCGAATCGAAGTTGAAAGGCACGTATTACACCGACACGGTTACCGTTCGCAACTATCAGGATCCGTCGAAGCTTTACTTCAAGGCGGACGTCTTCAAAGGAATTTTTCCTGGCAGAGCACCGGAGTTTGTCGGGAAGGGACCGGCTAAATAACAGCTTATTTCGATGAAGTGGCTTTCGGCAGGTCTAACTTTTGTAAATTTGTCGGTTGTTTGCGGCGTCCTTCTGGGAATGGCCGGCCACGGCTTGAATTCATTGAGCGCGGCTCTCGCGCTGGTATGCGGTGTTGCCTTTGCCGTGGCCGCCTGGCTGGGAACTTCTGACCCTGGTAAAAAAAGCGGTTCTGACGCAAGCCTGTCCAAGACTACCTGGCGCTACGGAAAAATCTGGTTCTGGTTGGTGGCCGCGTTTTTCGCTCTTTTTGCCGTGCGATCGTTTTGCTGGCTGCTCTACATCGACGGCAGCGAATTGAAAATTCAATCCCCCAATAATCTCGGTGATCTTTCCCTCCACATCGCCATGATCAGGAATTTCGCCATTGGCGTTCATGTTTGGCCGGACAGTCCGATCTACGCCTTTAGCAAACTAAGGTATCCGGCGGGGATCGATTTGTTCAACGCTTTGCTTTGCCTGGTTCACGTCGATCTAATGCGCGGACTGGTTTGGACTGGATTGCTTGGTTCGCTCGCAACGTTTTATGCGTTTTTCCGATGGGGCGGCACCTTTGGCGTAGCAGGTTTTTTGTTCAACGGCGGAATAGCTGGCTTTCAGTTTTTAAAGACGCTGAAGTTTTTGGACTATCAGGGCGGCAACAAAATCGCCTGGAAAAGCATTCCGCTTTCCATGTTCGTGACTCAGCGCGGCTGGCTTTACGCAATCCCAGCGGCGCTGGTTCTGCTTTGGCATTGGCGGGAAAAATACTTTCGTGAGACTCCCATAGCCCCCATTCGCCGGGACTCGTCGGCACCAGAGGTCTCGTCCGCTGAAGCGGCTGCCGGGGCTGAGGCGAAAGCGGATGCCTCCGAGGCTCAGCTTCCTGTTGCGACCGATGATGCCGGTCCGGCCACCGCGGTCAACACCCGCGACAATAGAAAGGGCCCTCTACCGTTTTGGGTCGAAGTCTCCCTTTACGCATCGATGCCACTCTTTCACGTGCACACCTTTATTGCTCTGACGATCGTCCTCCTTGTTGCGCTGTTGTTCGAGCGGGTAGCGTGGCCCAAAATTTTTAGTGACGCGCCGATCCGCAGACACGCCATTGCGCTGTTTAGTGCTGCTTTAATTCCTGCAACGTTTTTCGTTTGGCTGGTTACAGACCAGTTCCATGCGAAATCAATGGTGAAATGGCATCCGGGCTGGGTGCAGGATTCGGCCGACTTCGGCGCTCCCTTCTTTCGGATGGGTGGCGCTGCGAATTTTGGATCTGCAACGGGGTTCGGCTCACTGCTGCAAAAGACATGGAACGGCGTGATCGCACCATTCTTTCAGTTCTGGCTAACAAACTTTGGACTATGGGTCCTGCTCTCGCTGGCATTGGTAGGGTTGTGTGGCTGGCGCGCTTGGAAGACTGGGTGGCGTTGGGGTAAGAAACCGCCGGCGGACGTCGCGTTTGTGTTGTCGGCGTTTGTGATCTTCGCCATTGGATACTTTGTTCAAACCGCGCCGTGGGACTGGGACAATCTCAAACTGATGGTTTGGGGTTACTTTCTGATTCTCCCATTTTTGTGGAGCGATTTGATTGGGCGCTGGGCCTTTCCGGAACGCGCAGTTACCTGCGTTGCACTCTTCGCTTCCGGTTTTATTACGTTGCTAGGCGGCTTGGCTGCCGGGCATCCAGGCTTTGGACTCACTGACCGCGCAAGACTCGATGCAATCGGCACTGCGGTTCGGCCTTTGCCGGTCGAGGCTCGCTTCGCCGCTTACCCGACCTACAATCATCCGCTCCTGCTCCAGGGCCGCAAAGTCGTTCTGGGTTATCCGGGCCATCTGTGGACGGAAGGATTCGATTACGACAATCCCAATAGGCAGCTCACGGCCTTAATGCGTGGGGCCCCGAACTGGCGCCAAACCGCTCAAGCTCTGGGCGTCCGCTACATTTTCTGGGGTCGCGACGAGACGGCGAATTACCAGGGCAGCACTCGTCCATGGGAAACGACGGCGCGTCGCATAGCGTCGGGCGACTGGGGCGCAATCTACGACCTGACGCCCGAATCTCCTTCCCGCTAGGAGCCTGTTGAGATACCACTCGTAGATTGCCTCTTGGAAGCGGCGATCTTCCGGCGCACTCGAAATGGATGCGCAAGGAAAACAAAATAGACCGCGCTGACAAGATCGGCGAAACTGCTCGCAGGACTCGTTAGGCGAAGCGGCCCACTGCGCAAGGCTGCAAAAACATTTTCGAGGGTCAGCACAGAGGGCATGGGGACACTCGTGTAGTGGCGGCCGAAGGCATTCAGCCGATGGGCGTCGGACGTGGCGATCAATGGTTTGCCAAAACGCGAGGCCACTTTTTTCGCACGGCGATTCGGATTAAAGAGGCCTATGTGAAAATGACAGAACTCGATGGCATCGAAACAATCTATCTCCTGAAATAATCGCGACCCGATCGAGCCCCCAAACATGTAAAACGGGTGTGGCGCAATTGTAAAAATTGAGTCGCCGCGCCGCTCCCGCAGGCGCCGTAGATCATCAAAGCTTTTCAGCTCCGCCATTTCCTCGGCGCCGACATTTAGCACGATGACGTCCGCGCCGTGCAGACGCATTTCCGCGGCGGGGATAAGCAGAATACCCATGGCTGCCGCATCGGCGAATACTTCCGGTCGATCAAACACTGCATCGTGCAAGGTGATCGCAAGGACGCGAAAACCAAGCGCACGGGCACGCTCTAGCAATTGATGCGCAGAGTAATCGACGGCGTCTTTGGGATCATCGAGCGTATGAATGTGCAGGTCGATTTTAATCCATGCTTCGTCCTCACTCGTAATCGTGGTCGTGCTCATGCTCCTCTTCGCTTCAGGAACCTAACCACTGATCAGTTGATTTCACGTTCGGTACACCCGCGTTCGTAATTTGTGTGGTTCCGTTCGATTACGAGCATGAGCATGAGTAAGAATAAGAATAAGACCAGGTTGCCAACAGGCGCAGATTGACGGAAGATTTTCGGCGCATTCCAAATTCAAGAGCTCGGGTGGTGGAATGGCAGACACGTACGTTTGAGGGGCGTATGCCGAAAGGCATGCGGGTTCAAGTCCCGCCCCGAGCACCCAATCGCCGGTCAATTTGTCGGCTCGCCAGTCAGTTGTTCGACCTGGTCTTTATTGCTTGCAGATTCCGTTCGCTTTTCTAAGAAATCACGGGCCATCGCAGCAAGGAAGGCTTTGCCTGCCAAATTCCAAAGATCGACAAGAAACCACTGGATCGCGTACTCACGATTTCCAAGGTCAGGCATTTGGCTCTTAACAACCATGCCCTGCGGCGAGCCCTGCCGAATGGCTGCTACTACTTTTCGGGCTAGCCGAATGCGGACGATCAGATGCAAATGCTCGCGATGTGTGAGCGCCGGCCAGGAACCGTTGCGAATGAACGCGCCCACGGCCTTTTCTATCGCCGGC
>Ga0193724_1000414_pt1 | contig 10223 bp, 7 predicted proteins | sample H2a1metaG_FD_146005 | JGI IMG/M metagenome (GOLD analysis project Ga0193724, IMG submission 146005) | Soil microbial communities from a riparian zone of the East river system, Colorado, United States - H2a1 | ecosystem: Environmental > Terrestrial > Soil > Riparian zone | place: USA: East River... | reverse complement strand
ACTCGCCACTATTATGACGTCTTTAGGATGTATAGACAGCACGAGGAGGTATCAGCACTGCTCAATAGTCCCAACTTTAAGACGTTGCTGCGGGACGCGATTGAGATTGGAAACACCCATTTTAAGACAAATATCGACGTCGATCTAACTCTCACAGACAGCCCCGCACTAAATTTGACGCCCGAACAAATAACTCTGCTCGAAGCCCAGTACCAAAGGGAGCGAAGATACTATTTTAGAGGCCAACCTCCATTCTGCGAGATCGTTGATACGATTACTGAGATACGAGATCGTTTGAAGAAGGCCAGATGACATTGAATCGTGCCTACTTCATCCTGTCGAACGTCTTGTCTATCGCCGCGTGATTCGTTGAATCGTTAAACTCCGAAAGCGTTCGCGAGCGGGACGTTGAATCGGAAGAGAAGCTTTAACGTTTCTTGTATCCAAAGAAACCGTAGTCAAAAGAAAGTCCGAAGTAAAAAGTATTAATTAAGAAGTAGGAATTAGGCCAACTTTGCCTGGCGCTTGATCAGCCGTTCGGATAAGGCAGTTAACGGTTGAGAGTTATTTGTTGAGAGTTGAGCGTTAAACTCCGAAGGCATTCGCGAGCAGGTCGTTGAACTGGAGAAATCATTTCACGCGTTCCATCCGCGAACGGCCGACGGTAGCTTTGTCTCGCCTTTGATCTGCGGTTTGTTTAAAATGCTATCGCAGATTTACCCATGTCGCCTCTGTTAATTAAAATCAGCAAGGATTTTGCTACCCTCTGGACGACGATCGATCCGATCGGGAACGTCGCGTTGTTTGCCGGGCTGACCGCTGCGCTCACACGAAAAGAGCGGCATCTGACGGCGCTGCGCGCTGTGATTTACGCCACGATCATCCTCGTGGCCGCCGGGACCGTCGGCCAGGTCATTCTCGACGCGATCGGCATTCATATGCACTCGCTCAAAGTCGCCGGCGGCATCATTCTGTTCCTGTTCGGTGTGCAGATGCTTTTCGGGAAAATGGATGCGAAGACGGATAGATCGCCAGAGGAGGGACGCGATCTCGCGGTGTTCCCGCTGGCGGTGCCTTCCATCGCCGGCCCGGGCGCAATGATGGCGGTGATCGTCTTAACTGATAACGATGTTTATACGGTGCCGCAGCGGCTCGAAACCGGCGTTGTCCTTGTGGTGGTGCTCTTCATCACCTACATGCTGCTGCTTTTTTCGGATGGCATTCTGCGGGTGATCGGTCGGCAAGGCGCGTCCGTCCTCGTCCGTGTAATGGGACTCATCCTTTGCTCTCTGGCAGTTGAAATCGTGCTGACTGCCCTCGGTGTCGGCGGCTGGACAGCGGGGGCGCACTAAGCGCGGCTGTCGCTGCGCGATTCGTTGAAGGGTTAAAGCGTTGATCTAGAACCGACGTTTGCCGCCTTCTACAATCCATGCCGCAACGCGCAAAGGGCAATCGGCTTTTGGGCTTGCCAATCGGGCTATTCTTCGTCAAACTTGGGATTTATGAAATCCCCTAAAATGAAATTCATTGTCATTTCGGCAATCTCCCTAGTCTCCATTGTCGGAATTTTCGTATCTGCCCAGTCGCCAACGTCCAGCCCAAGTGGCCAAAATCTTCCGGTTCAACTTGTGATGGCATGTGTCCCGGTCGACAAAGCTAAACTAATGGATGCCTTGAAGAGCCGGCCATCCGATACCTTTAGAATCCAATACGGGAGCGAAGCCGGGGTCGGGACACTTCCTAGTATGTCTCCGCCTCCGTGCCCCGTCGGTTTTGTTGGGAATGCGACGCAAAGAGCTACGTTCGCAAGCACGAGCGAGTTGCGTACGTTTATGGACAAGGCCGGCCTCTAAATACATTGGGTTTTAAAGGCGCTTATCTAGCTGGTGTCATTTTTCACCTGCTTCTCGTCCTGACTGTCTCCTGCCGCGACACATTTGTCGTTCTTTCAAAAGGAAACACTATTTTTCCGAGCAACCTCGACAGCTCGTGGCGAGAAGCTGAAAGCGCAGCAACTGCGTTAATCGGTCAAGACTTGCCGAAGGCGAACCCGCTTCGTCAGGGTTTGAGCGCCTACCTCAATGCGGCTGGAATCGATGCCGGTTACGGGTTTTTCGCGCCACACGTACCTAGCGAATACAAGCTTGTCTTTGAGTTACATTACCAGGACGGCCGGATTGAATATGAAACGCCCAGCGTAAACACGAGTTCTGCGCGCCTGCATTTGGTGAGCCTGTTGGACTTCATCGGACAAGTCGAAGACGGCGTTGTCCGTGAAGGCCTAATTAAGTTCCTCGTTTATGCGGCCTGGCGTGAACATCGCGATGTCTCCATGATTCGCGCCGTTTTTGGAACGGTTGATTTTCCTACCGCGAGAGAATTCGAGCGCGGGAAAAGGGAATCTTATCAAGTCCTCTACGCGTACGATGTTACTTTTGAGCCAAAGCCGGTTCCAATACATCAGCCGTAATTTACATGCAGGCGGTCTGGAAACGGCTAATTGATTTCTTCTTTCCGATCCAATCTGATGAATGGCTTACCGTTCTACGCATCGGCCTTGCCATCCAAGTTCTGCTTTACTGCCTGGCCATGCGCAGCGATTGGAGTTCTCTTCTCGCGGGGACCGGCCGCGGGTTAATCAGCCGTGACCTATCGGAAGCCGCGCTCTCCGGCGAAAGTTGGTTGATCCCCAGATTGGGCTGGCTGGTAAAGATTGGAAGCCATTTTGGGCTAAGCGAAGCGGTAATACTGGATGCGGCCTGGCTCTGTTTATTTTGTGCTGCTTGTTTCCTGATCGTCGGGCTCTTTAGCCGAACCGCCGCGATCTTTACGTGGTTTTTCCATCTCTGCGCGGTCAAAAGTGGAGGTCTCTTGGCGTATGGGATGGATAACTTCACGACAATCGGCCTCTTCTATTTGATGCTCTCACCACTGCCGGATAAATGTTCGGTGGATTACAAATATCGAAACGTAGGGCTAAAGAATCCCCAACTTCACGGTCTCTTCCGCCGTGTGTTGCAGATTCATCTCTGCATCATCTATTTCTTTGGAGGTTTGGCAAAGTGCGCTGGACCGGGCTGGTGGAATGGTAATAGCCTCTGGCGCGCGCTCACCCAGACGCCGTTCAACATTATTTCGCCTGAAATTTTGGTGAAATGGAAGGACCTCTTTCCAGTCGTGGGGATTTCAGTGTGGTTAATTGAAATTGGTTATCCGCTTCTGATTTGGAGTAAACGGACGCGCAATATTTGGTTGATCTGTGTTATCATGATGCACGTTGCGATTGGATTAACGATGGGGATGTATCTCTTCGCACTGGTCATGGTTGTCCTCAACGTCGCAGCATTTGGTCCCCATTGGGAATTTGCGCGTGTGAAAGAGACCTTCCGTTTTTCGAGATTTCGCGCGGGATTTTGATCAACGATTGTTTATCCCTGTCTGCTGGATTGCTGATGCGCATCGCGACGACGGAAAGCGTTTCGTTGTGCGTTCGGAGGAAAAGTTGACTGCCTTTTTGGACCTCGAAAGAGTCGCACGCGATGACAGTAATTGAAGTCAAACCACACCGTTGCGCAGTTTTTCGGGAACTTGGTTCCGTCGTTACCGAAGAACCGAAATGGAGCTTGGAGGGCGTGTTTCCTTCCCGCGCGGTTTTCAAGGTGGCCGCGCGTCAGGAAACACGCTGCGAATGGCCATTGCGCCAGTTCATTATCATTTGTCATTGCCGTGTGTAGAGCAAAAGAGGCACAATCCGTCGCGTAAATTACTGGAATATCATCGCTGAGACTCTCGGCAGTCTGAATAAAGCGCGATTATGAAATTCACGTAATCTTAGAGCGCACGACGACATGTCCGCCGAGATCAAGAAAGAGATCGAGCTTGAGATCGCCCATGTCTTGTTCATTGACATCGTTGGCTACTCGAAGCTTTCGATTAACGACCAGCACGCGGCGGTTGAGGAACTGAACCAGGTTGTTCGCGCGTCCGAACAATTTCGACGAGCCGAAGCTGCGAGCCGTTTGACCCGGATCCCAACTGGCGACGGGATGGCGCTGGCATTTTACACGACCCCGGAGGCGCCTGTGCGATGCGCGGTGGAGATCAGCCGCACTCTCAAGCAACAACCGCGTCTCCAACTTCGGATGGGAATCCACAGCGGCCCAGTTGGCGGGGTGGTCGATGTAAACGAACGGGCCAATCTCGCGGGCGCTGGAATCAACATGGCCAAACGGGTGATGGATTGCGGTGACGCCGGGCACATTCTTCTGTCCAAACACGTCGCCGAAGATCTGGAAGAATACCAGAGGTGGCGACCGCTCCTGCACGATCTTGGTTCGTGCGAAGTGAAGCATGGGGCGCGCGTCTCGGTCGTGAACCTCTATGACGATCAATTCGGCAATGCGAAGCTGCCGCAGAGATTTGAGACCGTGCAGAAACGCAGGACGCGTCTGCGCTGGGCGGAAGCGACAGCAGCGTTGCTTGCGCTCGCGGTATTCGTTGTTGGGATCGCAACGTTTTCCCGTTATCGCGCGCGATCGACCTTGACTGCGCCGGAAAAAAGCATCGCGGTGCTTCCGTTCGAAAACTTGAGCGACGACAAAGAGAACGCCTACTTCACCGAAGGCGTGGGCGGGGAGATCCTAACTGACCTAGCAAAAATCGCCGATCTCAAAGTCATCAGTCGCACTTCGGTCATGCAATACAGGAACGCCGTGCGCCGTAATCTACGCGAGATTGGAGAGCAACTCGGTGTGGCACATGTTTTGGAAGGAAGCGTGCAGCGGAGGGGCGGTCGAGTGCGCGTGAGTGCGCAATTGATCGATGCGCGCACCGACGCGCACCTGTGGGCGGAGCATTACGATCGTCCACTTGATGACGTCTTCGCCATCCAAAGCGAAATCGCCAAGGCCATTGCCGACCAGTTGCAGGCGAAGCTCTCGCCTAACGAGAAGAAAGCCATTGAGCAGCCGCCCACCACTGACCTGGCGGCTTTCGACCTTTATAGCCGGGCGAAACTTTTGATTGAGAAGGCCGTGTTTAATGAACCGAAACATTCGATGCTTCTTGAAGCTATCCGGTTGCTCGAGGAGGCGGTGGCGCGGGACCCGTCATTTGTCCTCGCATATTATCAACTCGCCCATGCGCATGACCAAATGTACTTGCGTGAGTTCGATCACACGCAAGATCGCCTCGACTTGGCCAGCGCAGCCATCCAATCGGTAATGCGATTACGTCCCGACTCCGGTGAAGCTCACCTTGCGCTGGCGAAACATCTTTATTGGGGGTATCGCGATTACGATCGCGCCCGCCAGGAACTGGCCGCCGCGCGACGCGCACTGCCGAACGATCCGCTTCCATTTCTTCTGACGGGGTACATCGACCGCCGGGAGGGACGCTGGGATAAAGCAACGCGCAACATGGAACGCGCAGTGGAGTTGGATCCGCAGAACTTTTTCACTCTGCAACAGATTGCCCTTACCTACACACACTTGCGGCGGTACGCAGATGCTGCTGCCACATTGGATCGCGCGGTCGCGCTTGCGCCAAAGGATGTCAGCGTCCGCATGCAACGTGCTGCGGTCGATATCGATTGGCGGGCCGACACAAAGCCACTGGATTCCACGATTCGGGCTATTATTGCCAATGAACCTGCCGCGATTAAGCTTGTCGTTGATCAATGGCTCGTTCTCGCCCTCTGGGAGCGGGACTCGAGTGCGGCCGGACGAGCGTTGTCGTTACTTGACGCCCACGGCTGTCACAGCGACATGCCTTTTCCGCGCGCCTGGTGCGAGGGGCGCGTCGCGCTTTTGCGCGGCGAGGTTGCGTCGGCGAGGGACGCGTTTACTCGAGCCCGGAAAGAAATTGAAGGAGTCGTAAGTCAGCAACCGGACTACGCGCAGGCTCTCTGTGCGCTCGGAATGATCGATGCAGCTCTCGGGAATAAGGAAGACGCGATTCGGGAGGGCCGGCGAGCGGTTGAATTGCTGCCGGTGACGAAAGATTCGATTGATGGCGCGCAGTTAGTGCAGTATCTGGCGGTGATCTACGCTGGCGTCGGTGAGAAAGATCTCGCCCTCGAGCAATTGCGCATCGCGAGCAGTATTCCCGGCTATTTAAGCTATGGCTCGCTCCGGTTGGATCCGTTATGGGATCCATTGCGGGGGAACCCGGACTTCGAGAAAATCGTCGCGTCCCTCGCGCCAAAACAATAGCGAGAATTTTTCGGACAATTTCGGGCGCTCGGATTGCGTAATTCCGCGCGATTCGTGATCGGTTAGAAGGGGCGCCACTGTCCGTCTATTTGATGACGGGCACGTTGACGGGGTTGTTAGGGAACAGGATTTTGCTGATGTCGCGGAGCAACACGTTGATTCCCTGTTCGCCGTTGACTTTCTTGTCGCTGTTCATCGCGATCGCGATGGTGGCGTCGAGTTTTGGGTTGTAAACTTCGAAGGTGAAATAGCCGGGGATCTGGCCGTTGTGGCCGATCCACCCGCTGTTCTCCTCGAGGCCGAATGTGTAGTGCCAGTTGTCGTCGTTGTCGCCCAAGCGATCCCACTTGAGACGTTCGGCTTGCAACTCGGGACTGATCAATGCGCCTGTGCCGACGAGCCTGGCCCATTTGGTGAGATCGGCGACCGTCGAGATCATCGCGCCGGCCGTATATGCCTGGCTCGGGCTCCACGAGGTCGAGTCGACACTTTCCTTGCCGGGGTACAGCGACGTGTAACCCTCGATGTGCGGCCCCGGGAACTTCTCATTGGGGGGGAAGAACGTGTGATTGAGGCCTTGTGGTACGAGGATCTTCTCCTTGAGAACCTCAGCAAAGGGTCGGCCTTCGACCTTCTCAATCACAAGGCCGAGTAGAACGGTGTTGGCGTTGGAGTAGTCCGAGTTGGTTCCAGGTGCGAACTGGGGTCCTTGTTTGTAGGAGGCGTCGAGCAGTTCCTGGGGCTTCCAGGTCCGGCTGGGGTCTTTGAAGAACGTGTTACGGAACTCGGTATTGGCGAGGTACTCGCGCAGGCCTGAGGTCATGTTGCCGAGCATACGCAACGTGATCTTGTCGCCGTTGGGCACACCGGCCACGAACTTGGATACGGGGTCGTCGAGGCTGAGCTTTCCCTCTTGTGCCAACAGCAGGATGAGCGTCGTCGTGAAGGTTTTTGTGACGCTTCCGATGCGGTGCTGCAGGTCCATTGACATGCGCGTGGACTGCGAACTGTTCGCTTTGCCCAACGCTTCGGACCATGACCCAGCAGGGGTAGTCACCTGGATGAGAACGCCAGGAATGTTGTTGTCGGCGATGAATTTTTCGAGGTACTGTTTCGCCGCGTCTTTGGTTGCCGACGAGAGGCCGACCGCGGACGTCGCGCCAGTGGCGGTGGCGTCGGCCTTGCCGCTCGTATCTGAACCCGAGAACGCCATCGAAAGAAATACCGCAGCAGCGAGCGCCTTCATCCTAACGGGAACAGGATCGATTCATCGCATTTCTTTTTCTTCGGCATTGGCACACGGCCGCACGGATCGAAGAAGCGCAGCGAGTACCCGTCCAGGCTCCTCAATCATCATCATGTGGGCTGAGTTCTCAAACCAAACGGTCGCTTTGGTGGGTGCCTTCAGCTTATCCAACCAGGCTGCGGTGACCGTTGAAGGGGCGACTTCATCATGCCGCCCTTCGAACATGAAGACGGGACAGTCCAGTCGATTTAGTCTCGCGAAAGAGGCGGCTGCGAGTTGCGGCACGACGATCTTCACCGTGTAGGCACTTCCGTCATCCCAAGCCTGACGGTCGGCCGGCGAGTACTCGGGCGAGATGCGCGCGAGATGAAAATAGAAGTCGCCATTCTGATGGCGATAGAAGAGCCCGCCGTAGTGCACCGCCCACTTCCGCTCGCCGTCGATTTTTTCGATCGCAAAGTCGCCGGGGTAGGGTTGAAGCGCTTCGAGCTCCTTTACCGCCGGTGCATTGTTGTCCTTGCGCGCCTGCTCCAGCGTCCATGTGTAGCTGGCGCGCTCGCTGGCCAGCGGATCGATATATTGGCCCATCCCGATATAGGCGTAGAGCAAATCGGGTCGCTTGGCAGCGACGGAAAGGCCAACGACTGAACCCCAGCTATGGCCGAGCAAAAATACCTTTCGCTTCCGGTATTTTTTGCAAAGCAAATCGATAAGTTCAACCGTGTCGTCGCGGTAACGATCGATGGTGAGCGTGGGCGCGAGCGTCTTGGGATCATTGAGCGGATAGGAGCGCCCCGCGCCACGCTGGTCCCATTGCACGACGGTGAAGAAGTCTTCCCATGGACGCTGGAACGCCCACCCGAAAGGCATCTCGACAGCGCCCGGACCACCATGGATGTAGATCAGGATCGGGTTGCCGCGGTCGGCACCACGCACGTTGATGACCTGTCGTGCACCGCCCAACACAGCCTCGAATGTCTCCTGCACGCCATTGGGAGTTACAATCCGATCGAGATCAGCAACGATCGCGCGGCCAGGGGCATAGATGTCAGGAGTCTCTGGTGTCTGCGCTACACTGCTCGCGGCAACGGCGATCGAGAGCGATAGAACGCGTAGGCGGATCATCAGTTCATTTGGTCCATGCAATGGCTACGGTCTAACGAGAATTAGACTGCATCTCTATTTCTGCCCCCATACAGCGAATATCGCCGGAACAAACCTAAAAATCCACGCATCATCTTCCGTCGCTTGAACGAGGCCAGAGCGCTGGCAACGGCGGTTGATTCTGGTTTACGGTCGGAACGGCTGCGAATAGCGTTTGGTAATTGGAGACTGCGTGATTTGCCTCGGATCCAAAATCGAGTTCAGCCGTGGGTGTGCGATTGCGTTTGTTCTCGCTTTGACCAGTGCAGCGTTCGGGCAGGACGCAATTCCGATTTCGCGCACGAACCGCTCGATTCTTCAGCCGGAGGAGGAGGCGCAAATCCAGGGGCCGAGCGGGTTCACTGCCGCCGATCATATGCTGGGTGACTGCGGCGGATGGCGCGAACGGCTGTTCACGGCGGGCGTGGAGGTGTTCGCGTTCGACAACAGCATCTACAACGGCAACGTGACCGGCGGAATTCATCCGGGTCACGCGACGATCGTGAATGACGCGTTCGCGGGGTTGAAATTCGATCTCGAGAAGCTCGTCGGTTGGAAGGGCGGGCTGTTCGTGGTCAGCGGGATCGATCGTGCCGGCGAGGATCTGACCAGGAAATATGTCGGAAGCATTTACTCAGTGCAGCAGATGGTCGGCGGACAGCGGCCATTCCTGTATCAGGTTTTTCTGGAGCAGAAACTCGCAGACAAAAAAGGGACGCTGAAGCTCGGCCGCTTCAGCGCGTCGGACGACTTCAATGCATCGGTGTTCTACGGCTACTCGCTGAACAACTGCATCAATGGCGATATCCGCAATGTGCTCTTCGATACGCGCTTTTCCGCTTATCCTTTTCCGGTCTGGGCAGCGGCGCTCTTTTACTATCCGTCGCCCCAGTTCAATGTGAAGCTCGGACTATTTCAGACATCGAAGGACATGTTCGATAACACCGAGCACGGGCTGGACTGGAGCATCCGTGGCGAGGACGGCTACACCGCGATCGCGCAATTGGGTTGGACGCCGCAGTTCTTCAAACAACCGGTTACGTCAGGCACAACCGACGGGAAGGGGACCGTGGCACCTGTGTGGAAGGGAATGCCTGGGCATTACCACTTTGGGGTTACTTTCTCGCAGTGGGATTTCTATCCGCGTTTCAGTGGAGGTTTTGAGGATCATTCCTACGGCTTTTATGTTCACGGCGATCAAATGGTTTATCAGGAGACGCCGGGCAGCGACCAGGGGTTGTACGTGTTTGTGGCTTGCGGATATTATCCGCAGACGGAGATCTCGATTGTGCCATTCCAGGTGAACGCCGGCCTTCATTACAAAGGCGTGTTCCCCAGGCGCGATGACGACCGGACGGTGCTGCATTTTATCTACGGTCATTTGAGCGATGATTACGCGCGCAGTGTTCACGTGCCCGGGCGCCCCTTTGCGAGTTCCGAGAAGGTGCTGGAAATCGGGCATCGGTTTCAGGTGACCAAGTGGAGTTACATTCAACCGGACCTCCAATATGTGATCGATCCCGGCGGCACCGGTGATATTCCTGATGCGATCGTGATCGGTGCGCAGATGGGCGTGACGCTCTAACCAGAGCAGACTAACGAATGGCTACTGGAACCTCCCC
>Ga0193724_1000412_pt1 | contig 10234 bp, 8 predicted proteins | sample H2a1metaG_FD_146005 | JGI IMG/M metagenome (GOLD analysis project Ga0193724, IMG submission 146005) | Soil microbial communities from a riparian zone of the East river system, Colorado, United States - H2a1 | ecosystem: Environmental > Terrestrial > Soil > Riparian zone | place: USA: East River... | reverse complement strand
AGCCGGACCATTCGCGAGGGCACTAGGCGCGTCCGGCCGATTCGCTTGTCCAGCTCGCGGCGCAACAGGTAGAACTCCACCCACCCAGCGAGTCCCGCTGAGGCTGTGAGCCCTGCCGCGCCGAGCTTGCGGTCGACCCCTAGTAGCCCCGGCAGAACGAGCGCGAAGAAATACCCCAACAAGGTTGTGAGAGTGACGCGCACGACCGCGTAACGGAGCGGGGTTTTCGTATCCCTCATCGCATAAAACGTGGACGAGTAGAGACGGCCCATCGTTGACGCGAGCAATCCGACCGTCGAGCCGATCAGGATCTGCCACACCCAAATGGTGTTGCCGCGCTGAAATTTCCCGCTCTGGAACAACAGAAGAACGATCAGGTCCCCGAGCGCAAGAAATGCCATCGCGCTGGGAACAATAAAGTACGCGATGCGGTCGAGCCCATCGCTCAATCGTCCGCGCAGGTAGGCACCGATCTCCGCCGTCGTGCCCTGCGCGCGCGACATCGTCGGCAGCTCGGCCGCCGATATCGCCATCCCGAAGAGACTGATTGGAAGAACGTATATCGCCTGTGCGTAAGTGAACGACGAGACAGCTCCATTGCCGAGATAGCTCGCAAGCCATGCATCCACGTACGCACTGAGCTGAACCACCCCTCTTCCCACAAATGCCGGCAGGAAATTTCGAAACACGGTTCGAACGCTGGCGGCAGCGGCCGTCAGTCGCGGACGTACTCCAGGTGCTAGAGTCAGTACCTGAGGCAGCTGAATGAGAAACTGAAGAGCGCTTCCGACGACGGAGCCATAGGCGAGATAGACCGCAAGCTGAACGTCAGTGTGTCCTTTGTGGAAGAACACGAGGGTCGAGACCATCGCCGCATTCCAGATCACCGGCGCCGTGTACGACATGAAAAAGCGCCGATGGCTGTTCAGGATGCCGAGGCACCACGCGGAAAAAACAAGGAGCCCGGCCCCGGGAAAAAGAATTCTGGTCAGCCGCACTGTCAGATCGCGCTTCTCGCCCGTAAAGCCGTTGGCGATTATCGCGACAAGCCAGGGCGCGGTGAGAACACCGAGCAGTACGATCACCGCCGAGACGAGCGCCAGCATCCCGGCCACCGCGCCGGCGAGTCGAGTCGCTTCCTTTTCGTCACCTCTGCCGAGGAGGCCCGCATACTCGGGAATGAACGAGGCGGAAAGCACCCCTTCCCCAAACAGATTCTGCAGAAGATTCGGAATCCGGAACGCGGCGTTGAAGGCGTCGGCAGCCATTCCGGCCCCAAGGTATCGCGCCATCATCGTCTGCCTGATGAGCCCGGCGAGGCGACTGAGAAGGATTCCAGAGCCAACGAGAAAGGCCGCCCCTTTCGATCGATCGAATGCCGTGGCCGCTGTGCGCGGCGTCGCCCGCCGCTCGATGGGCGTGGTCGCTGCAGCTACTTCATCGGCTTCAGGTGGAAGCAAAGGCGGGAGTGACCGATCCCCTGCCTCCTCTTCTTCGCCGTTCGTCACGATCCCCCTCGCACCGGAACCGCCGCCTCTCGCGCGCGGGATTTACTTTCCGCGCCAACGAGCCGGCTTGCGTGCTCCCGTGCTTCGCCGAGCATGTCGTCTCGGAGTGGCGGTCCGTATCGCGCCAGAAGCGGCACGAAATTCAGCGCTCGCTCCTGCGGCTTTCCGAGCGGATAAAGCGATCCGCGAGCCGTTCCGATTTCCTGCATCAGCTCGGCATTCTGCTTCTTCGCGGCTGCGATGAGTCGCCGCTCGAAACGCTCGAGGCGTCGCAACAGATTCGCACGCAACCCACCCGTCACGGCCGGACTCAATGGGGCACGCTCCTCGGCGACCGCGTCACTGAGTCGATCGAGCTGTTTATCGAGAAGCTCACGTGTAGCTGTGAGCTGGTCGATGACGCGCGTCGGAAGCTTTGCCCGGGCGACGCGCGCTTCGACGCCATGGGGATCGCGAAAGTCCTCCGGAACGAGTTGAAGGCTCTCCAGAGTCTTCTCGATGTGCGGCTCGATGATGGTGCACGACCATCGCGGAAGGATCAACGGCCGCGCAACGCCCAAAGTCTCCGCGATGGGAGAGATCTGCGCGAAGTAGGCGATCTCCGCCGGCCCGCCGATGTACGCGGCGGTTGGGAGGATCGCCCGTTCAACAACGGGTCGCAACAGGACGTTTGGTCCCATGTCATCGGAGACGATCTGCTTTTTTGCCGCTTTGATCGGAACACGCTTGCGTGCCCCCGCCACGGAGTTAAACACGAGCGAGAGACCCGGAACATCCTGCACTTGCGGAGTGAATCCGGCGGCTTCGATCTCGCGATTCCGCGCCGAGACTTTCGTGGCAATGTCGTCTGCTTTCTGGAGGGCCGAGGCCAGCACGGGTTTCGCCGCGGCGCGCGTGGCTGGATGTGATGCATCGATTACCGCAATGCCAAGCGGAGCAAACAATGCTCGAAGAAAGGACACGTACGACGAGCCGATCGTCTGTCCGGACGTGTAGAATTGCTCGAGCAGGTCGATTGGAGACCGGTCGATCGTAGATCCGGCCGCCCGCGTGAGCGCCTCCAGCTGCGCGGACACATCGCCAAGGGGCATCGATGCCATTGTGCGACCGAGGAGCTCGGTGTGATCGATGCGCAGCAGCTGGGGGCCTCCGGGGAGCGAGACGACGGTGCTGCTCGCCTCCTTGAAATCCGTGTCGTCGGTCGCGCCCCAGAATACCGGGGCCACCGGAATGCCGCTCACTTCCTGAAGCTGGTCCGCGAGCGCGAGCGCGCTCAGCGCTTTGGACAGGGTGTAAACCGGTCCGCCGAAGAGACCCGGCTGCTGCCCGGTGGTGACGACTACACCGCGCCCATTACTCGACGCATCGAGTCTCGCCTTCGCGTTGCCGGTCGCTTCGAACGCTGCCGCCAATCGGGACAGCCAGTCGGGTTGGAAGCCGGATCGAACCGACTCCACTCGTTCCCGCCACGCGGCGGCTCCGGACGGCGCGCGCTGGTACCAATCAGCGGGTGGATTACCGGCTGTCACCAGGGCGGCGAGTGGATTGCCGGTTAAGGGCTGGCTCACAATTCGAGGATTCATCGGCGGCTGGCGAAAAGTATCGTGCGGGGGGAATCCTCGGACCAACCCGCGCCGTTGTAATCTCCGAATCGCTTCGAGACGTCGAACCCGGCAGCGGTGAGCATCCGCTCGAGATCCGCCTCGGACAGCAGTCGGACGCGCTCGATGTACTCCTTCCCGCGACCACGCAGCCTGATTCGCTTTTCCACGAATCTGTCATCGGGGCTGATCTTCCGAGTCTGCTCGATCGTAATGCCGTTCTCCACGCGCTCGTCGTAGGGCACCAGCTCTCGACGTACATGACCTGCATTCAGAAAGTCGATGACGAATGTCCCGCCACGGCGGGTCGCCGCGCATACGCACGAGAGCACGCGTGCATGTTCGCGATCGTCCTCGAAGTATCCGAAGCTTGTAAAAAGATTCACGATCAGGTCGAAGCTTTCGTCGCGGAACGGAAGCGCTCGCATGTCGGCCCGCACGTAAGGAGCATCCGGCGATTCGGTTCTCGCGACCTTGAGCAGCGCCATGGACAGATCGAGCCCAACCGTCCACCAGCGCTCGAACAATACCTTGGTGTGACGCCCGGCTCCGCAGCCGACGTCGAGAACGGAATGTATCTCACGCCCGGCCAGATTCGATGCGATGAGCTCGACAACGTGTTCCGCTTCGCGCTCATCGCGATGCTGGTATATGTGGAGATAGTCCTCGCCGAACCATTGCTCAAACCAGTCCGCCTCCTCCGAGCCAGCTCCGCGCGTTTCCGGAGCACTGTCGCGAGCGGCGCTCACTTGTGATACGGCTCGCCACGGACAATCGTTCCTGCCCGGTATATCTGCTCAACGAGTACGAGGCGCGCGATCTCGTGAGGGAGCGTCCAGGGCGCCAATGAGAGTCGCAACGTCGACCTCTTCGCCACGCTTGGCGAGAGTCCGAATGCGCCCCCGATCAGAAAGGCCAGGTCGCGATCCTGCTCGCGCGCGCTCTGCAGGAACTCGGCAAACTGCTCGGAGCTGAGCGACTTTCCTCCAAGCTCACAGGCTACGGTCTGCGCTCTGTCGGGCACCTTCTCCGACAACCGCACGGCCTCGCGCTCCTTTACCTTGTCGACTGGAATGCCGGTCGCGCGCTCTTCACGGACCTCATGCACGTCGAGCGGCCAGTACCGCGCCGCTCGTGTCTCGTAGTCCCGGATCGCTTCGCCTAGCGCTGCGTTGCGCGCCTTGCCCACGACGGCGACGACAAGTCGCATCTACGCGTAGATGCCGCGGAGCTTGTGGACGCTGGCCACTCTGTCTATCGAGACCATGTACGCGGCCGTGCGCATGTTCACGCGACGCTGCCGAGACAGGTCGAGCACATCCTTGAAGCTGCGACGCATGATCGTCTCGAGACGCTCGTTGACGAGCTCCTCCGGCCAGAAGTATCCACCGCGGTCCTGCACCCACTCGAAGTACGAGACGGTAACGCCGCCAGCGTTGGCGAGAATGTCGGGGATGACGAAGATGCCGTTCTCATCCAGGATGGAATCGGCGGCGGCGGTCGTCGGCCCATTGGCCCCTTCACAGATGATCTTCGCCTTGATCTCCTTCGCGTTTTTCGTGGTGATGACGTTTTCGAGTGCGGCCGGAAGCAGCACGTCCACATCGAGAGTCAGGATTTCCGTCCCCGAGATCACTTCCGCCTTGCTGTACCCTTCGAGCGCCCGGTTTTTCTTTACGTAGGCGATGGCGTCATCGATGTCGATGCCGGCCGGGTTGTGTAGGGAGACGGAGCGATCGCCGATCGCGACTACTTTACAACCCTCTCGGGTGAGTAGCTGCGCCGCCACCGAGCCGACGTTGCCAAATCCGTGAACCGCGACGGTCGCGCCCTTCATGGGCATTCCGAGATGCTGGAGCGCTTCCTTGGTGCAGATCATACACCCGCGTCCCGTCGCTTCGCGGCGCCCGAGGGATCCTCCGAGCTCGACCGGCTTTCCCGTCACGACCGCAGTGACGGTATGCCCGACGTGCATCGAGTAGGTGTCCATTACCCACGCCATAACCCGCTCGTTCGTGTTGACGTCCGGCGCGGGAACGTCGGTGTCGGGGCCAAGCATGTTGATGATTCCCGACGTGTAGCGGCGTGTCAGCTTCTCGAGCTCGGACGCGCTCATGGCCTGCGGATCACACCTCACACCGCCCTTGGCGCCACCGAACGGAATGTTGACCACCGCGCACTTCCACGTCATCCACGCGGCGAGGGCTTTCACTTCCTCGAGAGTCACGTTCAGGTCAAATCTGATTCCGCCCTTTGCCGGCCCGCGCGACGTGTTGTACTGAACGCGATATCCCTCGTATACCTCGACCTGCCCGTTGTCGAGCATCACCGGAATCGACACGATCACCTGCTTCTCTGCCTGACGGAGTACCCTGTAAAGGCCGGGCTCGAGATCGAGCAGTTCGGCCGCCTTGTCGAAGCGCGACATCATGGCCTCGAATGGATTCTCCTCGTCGAGAAAGCGGTCCTTGTCTGGTCGAACGAGTTTATGGGCAGGAATTCGAATGTCGGTGGCCATGAGTTCGAGAGTCAGTCCTGTGTCGGGAGAATCGGTTTCAGAGTGCGGGGGACACCAAATTGTCGAGCAGACGGTCGATGTGCTCCTGTCCGTCCTCGATTCGCAAACGCTGTGAAACATACCATAATGACCCCGCTTCGGCAGGCCATAGCGCTTCCAGTTTTACCGCGTCCTTCAGAGTGCAAACGACGAAATCCGAGCTCTCCGATTCGGCGGCGAGACGGCGGGCTTCGGCACGGGTGAATGCGTGATGGTCTGGAAATGAAAACGGCCGGACGACAGCACCGAGCTCCGTGAGCTGTTTGAAGAATGAGTCGGGTTGCGCGATCGCCGCGATTGCCGTCAGGTCGGATCCTCGCAACGCATGCAGTGGAAGAATCTGACCGGTGGTCGTGCTTTTGAGCTCGTCTGGTGCGAGGTACGCAACTGCGACCGGAACATGCGATGCCGCATTCGCGAGCGCGCGCCTCACATCCGCTACCGTGGATGCGTCCGCCGTTTTGCGCGTGATGATCACGAGCGTCGCCCGCCGCGCCGCGCGAAGTGGCTCACGCCACGGGCCGGCCGGTAGAAGTCGCGGCTTCCCCGTCCATGCATCGGCGCTGACGAGCAGAATATCCGCATCCCTCCGCGCGCGGCGATGCTGGAATGCGTCGTCGAGGACCACGACATCCACGCCTTCGGCGATCGCTTCCCGGATCCCGCGCACGCGATCGACGGCCGCAATCACGGGAATGCCCTCGTTCAGTCTCTCGTGGACGAGAATCTCATCGCCACCATAACCACGCAGCACGATCGCGGGGATCGACCCCATCTCGGCGAATCTGCGGGCGAGCCACGCGGCGACGGGCGTCTTCCCGGTCCCGCCCACCGACAGATTTCCAACGCTCACCACGGGGACGGAAAATCTCTTCGCGCGAAAAATCCCCCAGTCGTACAGCTTGCCCCTCGTCACAACCACCACGCGATAGAGCGCCTCGGCCGGCGCGAGAAGGGTTCGCGCCGCACGGGCGCGTTTGCCGCGCCCGGTCCAGATTGCCTCGATCACTCTGCGGCGATCAGCCACCCGCCTTCCGGATCGTGTCGCTCATTATCGCCTCGAATCGCGGCCCTTCTGTTGCCGCCGCGCGAGGCGTTGTGGCGTATACCGCTGCCGGATCTCCATACGCTACCGTCACCCGCGCAAACGGCTTCGGTATCATGAACTGGTCCCAGCTGCGCAGGCGCCAGGCCTTGTCAGCCACGGCTACAACCGGGAGGATCATCGCGCCCGACCGTTGCGCCGCGATCAATGCTCCTGGAGCGTACTTCCTCGCAGGTCCTCGCGGCCCGTCGGGCGTGATCGCCACTTCGCGCCCCGCCTGCAGCTCGCGAATGACCGATATCAATGCGCGATCGCCTCCGCGAGTAGTCGATCCCCGCACAAGTGCGTAGCCCAGCGACTCCGCGGCACGCGCAACCATCTCGCCGTCCTGGTGTTCGCTGATCAGGAGCACGACACCTTCTTCACGATGGTGCCAGAGAAGTGGGAGGAGCTGACCATGCCAGAGTGAGAATATGAAGGCGCGCTTGGCGGTGCGCAGAGTATCGAGCGCTTCGGGATTGATCACTCGAACGCGCCACGTCCGGGCCAGTATTCTCAAGGCTCCGGTCCCAAGCAACAGGAGCGCGCGGGACCGCCACGAAAGCCCGTCCTCCTCGTGGCTCACCCGCGTGGTCCCGCCAGATCGCTGATCATTCGCGCGACGCGGTCCGCGGCGCCGGGCTGACCCAGCTTTGAGCGCACCTCCGCGAGCGCGGCCAGAACTTCCGATCGCGGCTCACCTTCGTTCAGAATCTTCGCCAATGCATCTGCCATATCGAATGGGACAATCTCGTCCTGTATGAATTCGCGCACCACTTCCCTGCCGGCGACGACGTTGACCAAACCAATGTTGGGCACCTTTACGAATCTCTTCGCCAAAGCATAGTTGATACGCCCAGTGCGATACGCCACGATGAGCGGACAATCGGCAATCGCCGCTTCCAGCGTCGTAGTGCCACTTTTGCAAAGCCCGATGTCAGCCGCCCTGAGAACGCTCAACGATGCGGAATGAACGAGCCGGAATGGACAGCGTGCCGAATCTAGAGCAACGGTCGGCGCGACGCTGACGAGCACTTCCAGCCCTGGAATCCGGCGCTGAAGCTCCTTGCCGGTCGCCACAAAGTCGTCGATGTGGCGATCGATCTCCTGCTGGCGGCTCCCCGGAAAGAGCGCGAGCACCGGCTTGTTCAGCGGCAACCTGAGAGCCTCGCGCGCTTCCACCTTTGTCGGCATGTCAACGGCGCGATCGAGCAGCGGATGACCGACAAACGTCGCGTCGATGCCGAACCCGCGCAGGAGCGGCTCCTCGAACGGAAGGATTACCGCGGCTTTCGTCACTATCTGAGCGAGCTTGGGAATTCGGCCCGCTCCCCACGCCCAAACTTGTGGGGTCACATAGTAAAGCACCGGCACACCCGCTCGCTTCGCCGCGGCTGCCACCTTCATGTTGAAGCCAGGATAGTCGATGAGTACGATCACCGCGACCTCACCGCGGTCCAGCATGCGACGAATCGTGCGGAGCAACAGAAAGTGCCGCGGCACGTGCCTCAGGACATCGAGGAAGCCCATCACGCCCAGCTGTTCGTCGCGGTGGATCAGCTGGACGCCCTGCTCCGCGAGCCGTCTTCCCCCGACCGCGGCAAGTAACAGCTCGGGCCGGATGCGTCGCAGTGCCCCCGCTACGGCCGCCGCATGGAGGTCACCGGAAGCCTCTCCGGCGACGAACAGCACCTTACGCATGGTGGAGCGTACGTCCGACCAGCGAGGGAAGAGTTCGCTCGATTTCCTTGACGATCCGAAGGGCGACGCCGAGCGCCATCCTTCCCTCGTCGCCGGTAACGACGATCGGTCCCTTTCCCCGGAGAGCGGCGACAAAGCTCTCCAACTCGAGCTTCAGTGGCTCCCCGTCAGGCGCGTCGAGCTTGAAGCGGTCGACGAATGCAAGAATGTCAGCTGGCGCGGAACGGATCGCGAGCGGGTCGATGTCGGAGCGAAGCCGGAAGAAATCGCCGGTTCCCGCGGCGAGGTCGAGCGAGAGATAGCCGCTCTGCTGAAAGATCCTGATCTTTCGCTTTCTCTCCCGCGAGATGCGGCTCGACGTGATGTTGGCGACGGCGCCCGAGTCAAATGTCACCCGCGCGTTCGCGATGTCGAGCATGGGTGTCAGCACCGGAACGCCGACAGCGGCGATGTCGCGAGCCTCCGAGCCAACGAGCGTCAGCAGCAGATCAATGTCGTGGATCATCAGGTCGAGTACTACCGCGACATCAGATCCCCTCGGACTGAACGGCGCCAGCCGCTCGCTGTCGATGAATCTTGGGCTTTTGACATGCGGTAGCGCCGCACGCACGGCTCGGTTGAATCGTTCGATGTGACCGACCTGGACCATCACGCCCTTCGCGCGCGCGAGCTCCAGCAGCGCGTCGGCCTCTTCGAGCGTCGTCGCGATCGGCTTCTCGATGAAGACGTGCTTCCCACGATCGATCGCGGCACTCGCGACGGAGAAGTGCGCCGATGTCGGCACGACGATGATGACCGCATCTGAGGCTTCCAGCAAACTCTCGAGCGTGGAGTGCGACTTGACCTTCAGCTCTTTCTCCACTTCTCGACTACGCTCGGGCCTCGATTCCACAAACCCGGAGAACGCCAGGCCAGGAAGGTCGCGCAGAATTCTGATGTGGTGGAACCCGAGGCTGCCCGCGCCGACGACGCCAACGCGTGGAGTATTCGTCAAATCACGACCCCGCGCTCGCTCGCCTCGACGAATCGTATGAGCTCCTGAACCTCGGGCAGCGGCTCGAGCTCATTCTGAGCCCGTTCGATCGCCTGCGTGATGTTCAGATCTGATCTGAACAGGAGGCGGTAAGCGCGCTTCAGCTCCAGAATCGTCGTCTCATCCATTCCGTTGCGCTGAAGTCCAATGGTGTTCAGTCCGTACAGTTTGACCGGGCTTCCCACCGCCTTGAGGAAAGGCGGGATATCCTTCGCGACCCGCGACATCCCGCCGATGAAACTGTTCCGACCGATCCGCACGAATTGATGGGCAGCCGAGAGTCCCGAGATGATTGCCCTGTCCTCGACCGTAACGTGACCAGCCAGCTGCACGACGTTGGACAGTATCACGTGGTTCCCGACGTGACAGTCATGGGCGAGATGGACGTACGACATGATGAGGCAGTTCTGTCCCACCGTCGTCTTGAACGAGTGAGCGGTACCGCGGTTGATCGTCACGTATTCGCGAATCACAGTCCCGTCGCCGATCTCTACCGAGGTTTCCTCGCCGGCAAACTTGAGATCCTGTGGGAGGCCGCCAAGGATGGTGCCGATCCCCACGTTCACGTTTTCGCCGAGCGTGACGTTGCGCTCGAGCGTCGCCCGCGCCGCAACCACACAGCCACTGCCTACCGTGCAGTTTTCGCCGATGATCACGAACGCTCCTATCTCCGCATCATCCGCGATTTCTGCATCCGGCGAAATGATTGCCGACGGATGGATCCGCGACTGCGTCATCTGTCGCGGACCA
>Ga0193724_1000411_pt1 | contig 10315 bp, 8 predicted proteins | sample H2a1metaG_FD_146005 | JGI IMG/M metagenome (GOLD analysis project Ga0193724, IMG submission 146005) | Soil microbial communities from a riparian zone of the East river system, Colorado, United States - H2a1 | ecosystem: Environmental > Terrestrial > Soil > Riparian zone | place: USA: East River... | reverse complement strand
GTGTTAAGCGGGGTGCCGATTTATTTTTTCTGGAAATTTCTCGGAGCAAAATCACGACCAGGCTGACCTGCTCCGCCCATCCCGATTAGCGCAACCAAAAACCAAACTTCGCACATGAATGTATTTCGAAGAAAAAGTGTCACCCAACTTCAAGCTGAAGCACTGACGGACACTCGCTTGAAGCGTGCGTTAGGGGCAACCAACCTGACGGCACTTGGCATCGGTGCAATCATTGGCACAGGAATTTTCGTGCTAACCGGGACTGTCGCCGCGCAGAACGCGGGGCCAGCGGTAATTTTATCTTTCGTGCTCGCCGGTGTGGCCTCGATTTTTGCGGCGCTGTGCTATAGCGAGTTTGCGTCGCTGGTGCCAATGGCCGGCAGCGCGTACACCTATGGCTACGCGACACTCGGCGAACTGTTCGCGTGGATCATCGGCTGGGACTTGGTTCTGGAATATGCCCTCGGCGCGGTCACAGTCTCTATCGGTTGGTCAGGCTACGTCGTCTCGTTTCTGCGCGACATTGGTATTCATATCCCTGCCCAGGTATCGGCGGCGCGCGGAACGCTCATTACTTTGGCGGACGGAACGCAAGTTACGGCCATCTTCAATCTGCCAGCCGTCATCATTATCGCTATCGTTACGCTCCTGCTGGTGATCGGCATTCGCGAATCGGCGACAGTCAACAACTTCATTGTCTTTGTAAAAGTGGCGGTGGTGCTGCTGTTCATCGTCGGCGCGGCTCACGCAGTCAATCCGGCCAACTGGCATCCGTTTATCCCGCCGAACACCGGTACGCGCGGACATTTTGGCTGGAGCGGCGTCATGCAGGGAGCAGGAATAGTGTTCTTCGCCTACATCGGGTTCGACGCTGTGAGCACAGCGGCGCAGGAAGCAAAGAATCCCCAGCGCGACATGCCGATCAGCATCATCGGCTCGCTGTTGGTCTGTACCGTGCTTTACATCGCGGTGTCGGCTGTGGCGACCGGCATTGTCCCGTACCTGCAATTAGATGTCCCGGATCCAATTGCCGTAGCAGCCGACCATGCTGGTGTGGGGTGGATGGCCTCGCTAATCAAACTGGGCGCCATCGCGGGGCTCAGCTCGGTCATTCTGGTGATGCTCTTGGGCCAGTCGCGGATTTTCTTCACTATGGCGGACGACGGTTTGCTGCCGAAGTTTGTGAGCAGGATTCATCCAAAATTCCGCACGCCGTATATCACGACGATAGCCACAGGAATCGTTGTGGCCTGCTTTGCAGCAGTCTTCACTGTGCGCGAAGCTGGCAGCCTCGTTTCGATCGGCACACTGCTGGCGTTCGTGATCGTCTCAATTGGAGTTCTTGTGCTGCGGCTACGCGAGCCTGAGTTGCCGCGCACATTCAAAACGCCAGCCGTGTGGTTCGTCGCACCGATGGGTGCGCTGTCGGCCCTTGCTCTTATGATATCACTGCCGTGGCTGACATGGGAACGGCTGATTTACTGGTTCGCTTTCGGCATCGTGATTTACTTCGGCTACAGCGTTTACAACTCCAAACTTGGCCCGCGGAAAATCCCCGGCGAGACCGCCTGGTCGCGCGCGCTGAAAATCGCCGGTGTAATCTGGATTGTATTCGGCTCGCTCGGCTCGATCCTTTGGCTGGCGCGTTATCGCACGGACTACATCCCCGGCCCACTCGGCATCGTTATCGGAGCGGCTGGGTTCGTGCTCGCGTGGAGTCTGGGCGCCTTACTAAACCTGGTTGCCCAAGTTTCCGATCACACCCACGCACGGCACTTGATGATGGAAACACCAGGCGAGAGCTAGGAATAGCAGCAATCCCGCGAGGTGACGCATCAGCGTCCAGAAAATGCCCCGCTGACAAGTTTTAGAGAGATAACAGGCTTTAAGATCCAGCTGAGGCCCAGTCGACCTTGAACCCTCGCGACGGGCTGGTTGCGCCTGGCTTGAGAAGCACTTCGGCCTCCTTCCGGAGCTTTTCGCTATCGAGCTGGTTGAAAGCGCGCCGTGCATCGGCGAGTTCGGACAGCGCAACGCCCGCTTGCCGGAGAATTTTGCGCTCTTCGGGAGATAACTTTTCATATCTTCCACTACTCACTGCGCGCGTTTGAAATCGAGAGATTACGGTCGCCAATGCGTCGTCGTTCGCGGCTCCAAACAAATCGACAAGCTGTTGAAACCTGAGATGGAACGGAATCGTAGCAAGATCCACATGCCCCGCTTCAGACATTTCCGCGGGCGGGATCACAATCTCATTCGACATCGCCACTGAATGCCAGACGTCAGCGGGCTGGTAATATCCGATCTCAATGCGACAAGCACGATGCCGTTGCGACATTGTAACATAATGCATTCCCGCCATCGGTTCGATAACCGCTTCTTTCTCCTCCAGACCGTCTGCACAATGAATCCTGAGATGAACCTGTCTATCGATAGGCGCGCCATTTTTGAAAATCGATGGCCAGTCAACATTCCAGTATGCGAAAATTGTCCAAGGGTCGCGCGCAATGGCGAGAAGACGCGGTGAACCATGAAAGCGCCGCAGTCCTAAGGCATTACCCAGATCGTGTGACTCCTCAGTTTCTGCGAGAGGCACGACCGGTTTCCTGGAAATGTGGAATGTCTCTCTCGCCTTCATCTTCCACCACAACGTGGCTCAAATCGAGGATAAAGGCCAACCACAGATTTCGCGGCTAAAATTCGATTGCCTACAATCCATCCCGATCCTTTTGGAACTTTTCCGCGCCTTTTTGCGCGTTTAACGCATAGTTCTCGTTTAATTGGGAAAGGCATGAGCGCAAAAATCGTCGGTCTCGAAGAACTTTCGGAGCGCAGCAAACAGTTGCATGCTGCCGGGAAAAAACTTGTAGCGACAAACGGATGCTTTGACTTGCTGCACGTCGGACATGTGCGCTACTTACAGGCTGCACGCGCGCTCGGCGATTTGTTAGCGGTTGGCTTGAATGGCGATCGCTCGGTCCGCGAATTGAAGGGAAAGGGCCGTCCGATTACTGCCGAGCGCGATCGCGCGGAAATTCTCGCGGCTCTACAGTGCGTGGATCTCGTCACAATTTTTCCCGAACTGCGAGCGACGCAGTTTATCGCTGCAAGCCATCCTGCCATTTATGTGAAAGGTGGCGACTACACCTCGGAAACCCTCAACGAAGAGGAGCGCACAGTTTTGAAGGAGATCGGCGCCGAAATTCGCATCATCCCATTTGAGGCAGGCTATTCGACTTCGCGCCTGCTCGAACAATTATGCGAGAACAGGGCTTGAAAGTTGTGGCGCGCGTCCCGCAATCGATGTCCAGATATCGCTACAGCTAGGATGAATCAGTGAAACGGCTGTCAATTGGAATTCTTGGGTCAGGAAAAGGAAGCAACTGCCGGGTTATTCTCGAGCGTATCCGCTCAGGCGACCTGGCAGCGGAAGCACGTGTTGTAATCTCAGACGTCCTGGATGCGCCGATCCTCGACATAGCACGGGAGTTTTCCGTTGCTAACGCATTCTTGCCGTCTGGCCAATTTCGCACCCGGTTACAGCCGGAAGCGGAAAACGAGCTCGTAAATATGTTACGCGAGGCCGGTGTTGACCTCGTGGTTCTCGCTGGGTTCATGCGCGTGCTGCATGCACCGATGCTCAACGCGTTCCCACGACGGATCATCAATATCCATCCATCGCTTCTGCCTAAATTTCCCGGACTCAAAGCTTGGAAACAGGCGCTCGCGGCGGGCGAACAGGTAAGCGGTTGCACGGTGCATTACGTGGATGAGAAAATCGATCACGGTGAGATCATCGCTCGGCGCGAAGTGCGGATCCTGCCTGATGACACGCCCGAAAGCCTGCATGCGCGAATTCAAGTCGCCGAGCGCGAGTTATACCCGGCTGTGATCGCGGAATTCTGCGAAAGATATCGAGCGGCGGGCTTGTAATTTTCGAATCCAGCTTGCCAGTCGCAGGCTACGGTTCATGCATCGCCTAGAGATGTTCTGCTTTTTGCTCACGGCTCAGCACTTCTTCCAACGCACCCGTCGGTTTTTTCTGCTCATAAAGCACGGCGTACACCTGATCAATTATCGGCGTCTCGATCTTCAGTTGGCGTGCGCACTCAAAAGCGCTCCGCGCAGTGGGAATTCCTTCGGCCACCATCCTCATGGATTGGCTGATCTGCATGAGTGATTCGCCTCGCCCGAGACGTTTGCCGACTGTGTGGTTGCGGCTGCGATCACTATAACAAGTCACAATCAAATCACCCGCGCCGCTTAATCCATAGAAAGCTTGTGCGGTTCCTCCCATAGCAACTCCCAGGCGCACCAGCTCAGCCAACGATCGCGTCACTAAGGCCGCCTTGGAATTGTCGCCCAACCCGAGCCCATCGCTGATCCCCGCCGCGACAGCGAACACATTTTTCAAAGCGCCGCCCAGTTCGATGGAAGTGACCTCCTGGCTGGTATAAACACGGAAGCGCGGACTCCCCAAGATGCCTTGCAGATTCGTTGCGCACTCAGCGTCGTTGCAGCCAATCACAGTCGCAGTCGGGAAGTTTTGTACGACCTCTGCGGCGAGATTCGGGCCCGATAAGACCGCCACCTTCTGATCTGGAAAAAGTTCGCTTAGGATCTGACTCATGCGCATCCCGGTGCCGTGCTCGATCCCCTTCACGCAACTCAGAAGGACCGCGCGCCCATTCCCAATCGCTTCTTGCAGCTGGGTTGCAACCTTTCGCAAAGCTGTCGATGGCGTCGCGAAAACGATCAAATCCGAGCGCGTGCAATCAGTGAGCCTGGACGTGACACGCACCGATTCAGGTAATTTGAGCCCCGGCAGATAGTCGCTGTTCTCGCGTGTTTCCCGCATTCGCGCCGCGCGATCGCCGTCATGACCCCAAAGCGAAACCTGACGCCCATCTTTGCCCCACAACCAGGCCAAAGCCGTCCCCCAACTGCCAGCCCCGAGAATTGCTGTTTCGCCGATTTTCACTTTCGAGTAAAGCGCGGCTCCGTTCCACGCATGAGCCGTGAAAGATTTGAACGATGACGCCAAATCACAACTGCCGCGAGACAAACCGACGAGTAGAATAACAACTTTCCCGTGCTTCGACTTAACCAGGTTGTAATCAGAATAATGAGAGGTAATGCAGCTGCAGCGGCAATTGAGGCGACCGAAACATAACGAGTAAGCGAAAAGGTCAGTATCCAAATCGCAACACCAACCAGCGCGGCAACCGGAGCCAACGCGAAAAATGCCCCGGCTGAAGTGGCGACACCTTTCCCTCCCTTGAAGCGTAGCCACACGGGAAAAGAATGCCCGAGCACGCTCGATATCGCCGCGACGATTCCAAACATCTCTGGCGAGTTCCATTCCGGCTGCACTCGCGTAGCGATCAAGATCGACATCTTCACAGAACCGAAACCTTTCAAGAAATCTCCGGCGAAAACGGGATACCCGTAACCCCTTCCGAGCGTTCGCATAACGTTGGTCGCGCCGACGTTGCCACTACCGCAGCTCCGGATGTCGATCCCCGCGATCCGACCTGCGAGGTAGCCGAACGGGATCGATCCCAACAGATAGCTCCCGATCACTACAACGGCCAACGTGAGCATGGAAACCTTATCCGGAACCAACGGTCGTCTCCACGGCTGTCATGTTACATAACTTATTCTTAGATAACCATATAGATATTATTGCAACATCAGCCGGCGTGATTCCACTTACTCGAGCTGCCTGCCCGAGCGAGCTGGGACGAGCAGTCGCCAGTTTTTGTCTCGTCTCAGAGCGAAGGCCAGGAATTTCATCATAATCGAGCCAATTTGGAATCACCTGTTGCTGCCTGCGTTCAAGCTGTCGATTCTGGTCTGATTGCCGCGCCGCATAACCCTGGTATTTGAAATCTGTTTCCACCAACCGCCAGATTGTGATCGGTGCCAGGCAAAGAAGGTCGAATGGCAGGTTTGTGGCGCTAAAGTCGGGTCTCCTGAATAATTGCGAGACTGGGACGCCATTGAGCTTGGTTTGAGTGGCTAACAGACGGGCCTGGTCCAAGAGTCGCGTCTTTTCCCTATGCCGAACCCAGCGTGCTGGATTCACTAATCCCGAGTCAAATGCACGGGTCGTTAGGCGCTGATCGGCGTTGTCATGTCGCAAAAACAGCCGGTCTTCGGCCCGGCTTGTAAACATGCGATAAGGCTCTTCTGTGCCTTTGGTGACGAGGTCATCGATAAGAACTCCTATGTACGCTTCGCCTCGCTCCAGCACTAGCGGAGAACGCCCTTGAATTTTCAGAGCAGCGTTAGCTCCGGCAACCAAACCTTGAGCCGCCGCCTCTTCGTACCCAGACGTTCCGTTGACCTGTCCGGCAAAATACAACCCATCGACCAGCTTCGTTTCGAGGGTCGAGAAAAGCTGTGTTGGCGGAAAATAGTCGTATTCCACAGCGTAGCCCGGTCGCATTATCTCCGCTCGCTCCAAAGCGGGGATCGAACGTAAAAATTCAAGTTGAACGTCATATGGTAAACTCGTCGAGATGCCGTTTACGTAATATTCCCTGGTGTGGCGGCCCTCGGGCTCAAGAAAGAGTTGGTGCGACGTCTTATCTGAGAATTTTACAATCTTATCCTCGATGGAGGGGCAGTAGCGGGGCCCGGTGCCTTTGATTTGCCCGGCATAAAGTGGGGACCGATCAAGATTCGCACGAATGATCTCGTGGGTCCGCTCAGTGGTATGGGTTATCCAGCAGGGCATTTGTTCCACGTGGAACTTTCCTTCGCAAACGCGGTTCAGCGTAAAGACATCTGCTTTACAGTCGCCAATTTCCTCATCATAAAAGGAGAACGTCGGCGGCGGCTCGTCCCCCATTTGGATTGCGCACCTGGAAAAATCAATTGAGCGCGCATTTAAGCGACACGGGGTGCCCGTCTTGAATCGCCCGACCTGGAAGCCTAACTGCCGAAGATTGTCGCTGAGATTCGAACTGGCGTCTGCCATTCGTCCTCCAGGCTTGGTAGCTTCGCCGACGTGCAGGAGGCCCCGCAAAAAAGTACCTGAAGTGATCACGACGCTTCGGGTAGCGATTATCAACCCCAAATCCGTTTCCACCGCAACGACCTTGCCATCCTCGACAAGAATGCGTGAGACAGTTCCCTGTTTAAGATCAAGATTGTCGGCCGACTCCAAAGTGGCCTTCATGCGAAATTGATAAGCCTTCTTGTCGCATTGCGCTCGCGGCGCCTGGACCGACGGTCCTTTCGTTCTGTTAAGCATTCGAAACTGAATCCCTGTTGCATCGGCATTTAGGCCCATCGCGCCGCCCATGGCGTCTATCTCGCGGACAATATGACCCTTGGCTAGCCCACCGATCGCCGGGTTACACGACATTTGCCCAATTGTGTCCAGGTTTTGTGTTAGCATCAAAGTCCGGCATCCGATTCGCGCGGCGGCTAGTGCCGCTTCGATCCCGGCATGGCCGCTGCCGACAATCAATACGTCGTATTCTGTCGATAACTTAATATTCATAAACAACGTAATTATTTAATAATCAGCTATTTATCTGTATATGCTCGCTAGCATTCGCTTCTTGTCTGGGTCCTGTCGAATCGTGCGAGGTCTGTATTGCAGCGTATGCCATTCGGCCGAGCACTATCAGAAGCAATGCCGTCGTCACAAACGCGCCTCCCCATATCCAATACTCGATCATGCGAGGATAACTTTTCCCGCGCATAATGCGTACTGCAAACTGACCCAGCGTGCCGGCATAAACGTACAAAAAAAGGCCAGGTGCCCGCCCGATCGACGCCCAAAACATGTAGCTGCCAAACTGGATTCGCGTTATACCGTAGAAATAGTTCAGCAAGCTAGTCGGGAAAAGTGGATGCAGTTGACTCAACAGAATAATCTTCCAGCTCTCGCGCTCCACCGCAGGTCCCAATGCGCGCAGCGTTGCGTTACGTGAAAGTTTTTGCTGAAACCATCGCCTGGCGATCCATCGGCTTAGCGCAAAGGAAACTGCTGTAGCAACGAGATTACCCACCAGCACGATTAAAAATCCCCACCACAATCCAAAAAAGAAACCTCCGCCGACAGCAAGAATGCCACCGGGAAGCAGAAGAATATTACAAGCGGCGAAAAGCAGTGGGTAGCAAACGGCTCCCCATGTACCCCAGCTCATCACGCGCTGTTGCGATACCTCGATAAAACTGACGATCGGAAGGAAGCGCGAAAGCACGATTGCGATTACAATTACAATAACGAGTGCTCCAACTTGCCAGCAAATCGCGCGGCCGACCTTCAGCATCCGGAAATTGTGCTCGCGTCACTGGCTTCGCGCAAATCTCGCCGGCTGCGTTTTCCAGGCTGGAAATCCGTCTCGCTAACTAGACGCTCGAGGGCTTTGGATTCCGACCACGCGGAATACCAAGGCTGTCAAAGATTACGCGCGTCGCGTCGGAACGGTTGAGTGTATAGAAATGAATGCCGGAAACATCGTTGTCTAGAAGATCGTGGCATTGTTCTATCGCGAAATGAAGGCCAACGCGCTTGACCATCTCTGGATCGCTTTGGCAACGCTGTAGAGCGCGCAGAAGCTTTGCAGGGAAGCGCGTGCCGCCAGCTAGCTCGGCGATGCGTTTGAATCCGCCGATGGAAGTAACGGGCATGATGCCGGCGATAATAGGGATTTGAATGTTCTCGAGCCCACAGCGTTCGCGAAAATCGAGAAAGTCGCGGTTATCGAAAAATAGCTGGGTGACGACGTAGTCGGCGCCGGCGTCTACTTTCGCTTTGAAGTAATCCATTTCGAGCAACCGGTTTGGCGTCGCGGGATGCCCTTCAGGAAAGCCGGCCACTCCGATCCCGAAACCGCGGCGGTCCGGATGCGTGTTGGACTCATTGAATCGGCGAATGAATTTAACCAAATCGATTGCATGTTGGAACGAGTCCCGCGATTTATCGTAAGCAATTCCAACCGGTCTGTCGCCGCCTAGCGCGAGAATGTTCCCAATCGCAGACTTGGCATATCGAAGGAGAATCCGTTCGATCTCCTCTTCGTTATGACAGACGCACGTAAGGTGAGGAATCGGGTCGAGCTTTGTCGTGTGTTGAATGCGCTCCACAAGATCGTGCGTTAAATCACGGGTTGAGCCGCCAGCACCGTACGTCACGCTGACAAAGTTTGGCATATACGATTCGAGGTCCCGAATGGTTTGATAGAGAGTCTCGACCGCCTCCGTAGTTTTCGGTGGAAAGAACTCGAACGAAAACGTGGGAGAATCGCCCCGCATGATGTCGGTAATGTGCATAGACTCGGCGCCTACCTTCGTTCCGGCCGCGACTTTCGGTCAACAGCCAAACAACATTTTTGGCGCCGGCGTTGTAGCCAATTCAGGGCACAATCGCGAAGGCCCGTGCCGGAAAACCTGAGCCGCCTTTTGGTTTTGGAAAGCTCACTATCGCAATTGCGCCGGCTTCCGGGACCTGGTCAAGATTCGTAAGCAGCTCGATCTGATAATGGTTTGTACTGAGAACGTACGTTTCAAGTGAGTAATCGTCCTTACTGGCCGCGATTCCCGGATCTGTATCTGTCGTTTCGTGGCCTGACGCCGTAATCTTGCGCTCTTCGTAAAGATACTTCAAGGCAGGCAAACTCCATCCGGGGTAGTGCGCGATGCCATTGACATCTTTGTTTTCCATCTTTGCCGCATCAGGCCAGCGCTTCGACCAATCGGTCCGCATCGCAACAAACGCACCGACAGGAATTGGTCCGTGATCTTTCTCCCATTTTTTCACTCGCTCGAGCGATAGCGTGTAATCTGGATTTTTCGCAGCCTCCTCATGCACATCTATGACAACCAGGGGCAGCACCATTTCTTTCGGATCGATCTGATCTACGGTTCGAAGCCCCTTTATGAAATGAGCAGGCGAATCGACGTGCGTTCCCCATTGGCCGACGTGTGTATACAATTCGGAGAAGAAACCTGTTCCCATGACGTCGGGATGCTTCTCGTACCAGTAAATTGTCTTGCGCACCTCATCGGGAAACCCCGGCCAGCGAGGGATTCCCGGCGCGAACTCGTGCGTCAGGTCTACGTATCGTTTGTGGGCAAGAATCTGTTGAATTTGCCAAAGAGACGGTTCGTCGGCACTCCATGCCGAGGAAAATGCAGGGGCTAACAGGACGACACCTAATAGCGACCTCTTTTTAATGCGCATCTAGCCTTGTTAAAGCATTTAGAGTTAAGAGGCCAATATGTTCGAATAACTTTGAATAAGTCCCGTCCTTCTTCGAAAAGCCAAACCTGTCGGTGTTTCATGTTGACCTTA
>Ga0193724_1000410_pt1 | contig 10323 bp, 8 predicted proteins | sample H2a1metaG_FD_146005 | JGI IMG/M metagenome (GOLD analysis project Ga0193724, IMG submission 146005) | Soil microbial communities from a riparian zone of the East river system, Colorado, United States - H2a1 | ecosystem: Environmental > Terrestrial > Soil > Riparian zone | place: USA: East River... | reverse complement strand
GAGATCGAGCTTCTCGACAACGCGCAGGAGATCAGTGCGCCGCGAGGACGGCATCGTCATGCCCAGCGGATTTTGAATGATGGGCTGAACGTACAGCGCCGACAAATGCGCTTCGCGATGGGCCTTCTGCACGGCGTCCGGACGAACGCCATGTTCATCCATCGCCAGCGGCACCAGCGTGACGCCGAGCCGGGCGGCGATGCCTTTGATGAACGGGTAGGTCAAAGCCTCGACGCCGCAGCGGCCGCCGGTCGGCACCACCGCGGCAAGCGCGGCTGCGATGCATTGCCGGCCATTGGCGGTGAACACCATCTGCTCCGGCTTTGGCGACCAATCCCGGTTTTGACGGGTGAGATAGTCCGCGGTGACTTTTCTGGCGGCCTGGGTTCCGATGCTGGTGGCTTGTCGCAACGCGATATCGAGTGCCTCCGGCCGGTTCAGTCCCTCCAGGCTCTTTGCGATCAGGGCTGATTGGCTCGGCAGCAGGGGATAGTTGAATTCCAGATCGATGCGTGCGCCGCGCGGCTCGGTTGCCGCGGCGATGCCGCGGCGCGCTTCTCCGGAAATGAACGTGCCCCGTCCGACCTCGCCGACGACGAGGCCACGGCGCAACAGTTCGGTGTAGACCCGGCTGGCCGTCGAGGTGGCGATCTTGCGCTCATAGGCAAAACTGCGCTGCGGCGGCAAGCGGTCGCCAGGCTTGAGAACGCCGCTCGCGATCTCGGCGGCGACGGCATCGGCAAGCTTCGCATATTCGAATTTCGACATTATTGCACCGAGAGCAATGTTTTACTTGAACCAATACAATTACAGGATCATCTAGTCACCATCAAGCCGAGATTGCACCGAGGAGAGCGAGAGCAATCCGAGGTCGCCCAAGGCGCCGCTGCCGAGCAGCGTTGCGCCAACGATATGGCTTTGCCGGGCGAAAGGCCGATTGGAGAAGCACGATGACCACGATATCCCAAAGCCCCGCGCAACCTTCGATCCCCAATTTGTGGGGCGGATTTGTCCGCTGGATCGGCATTGGGGCGCAGGCCGTAGCCGCCCATTGGGAGCGTCGCGTCGCGATCAGGGCGCTGCTCGAACGCGATGATCGCGAATTGCGCGACATCGGAATAGTGCGCAGTCAGATCGAGGCAGCGGTCGGCGGAGCCTTCAATCCGGAGATGGGAAGAATGCGGTAAGCACCGTGATCACGCGGTTGCACGGATCCTAGTGCCGCACCACCAGCACCGAGCATTTGGCGTAGCGCACCACATGGCCGGCGTTGGAGCCAAGAAAATAAGTCCGCATCGCCGGCCGGTGCGATGTCATGACGATCAGGTCGGCCTTGATCGCCGCGGCTTCTTCGAGAATCTCGTGATAGATGCCGCCCTGGCGCACCACGCTGGAGATGCGCGAGGCATCGATGCCGGATTCGCGTGCGACGATGGCAAGCGCTTCCTCGGAGGTCAGGCGCTGCTGGAGGTCGAAATCGGCGGGCACATATTCCGCCAGCATCACCGGCGTCATTGGCAACACGTTGAGAAGGCGCACCGTGCCGCTCCAGGTCTGCGACAGCGTCGCCGCCGTCGCAATCGCGGGTTTCGCCAGGTCGGTATCGGCAAGATCAAGCGGGACGAGAATGGATTTGAACATCTGCGCCTCCGTGTCTGAAGCCAACGTAGCACAAAACCAAGTGTTGAAACCAAGTCTTGAAACCAAGTGTTGGCGACGCGGCGCAGGTGCTAGGCTTGCTTCAGCAGTTTTGGGCTGATGAACAGCGCCAGCCGTCCGCGGCGGAACGCCACGTCGTCCCAGTCGTCGCCCGCAAAGTCGAGCATGGCAAGCCCCGATGTCGGCAGATTGTTGGCGAGCGCCTTGCGTCCGGCGGCGTCGCCGCTGCCGGTCAGCGCCAGCGCCAGTTCATGCATTCCGGGATTGTGCGCGACCAGCATCAGGGCCTTCGGATCGGCGGATGATGCGGCGCGGATGGTCTGCAGCAGCTGCGAAGGGTTGGCTCCATAAAGTTCCGGCAGAAGTTCAACGCGCGGCTGCGGAGCCCGCTTTTTCATCGCCTCCCAGGCAATCTCCCAGGTCTGGTGGGCCCGGATCGCAGGCGAAACCAGCACCAAATTAGGAAAAGGCGGGTGCCGGCCGATCCAGCCGCCGATCTCCGCGGCGTCGGCGCGGCCACGTTGGTCCAATCGGCGGTCCTGGTCGCGGCCGCTAGGCGCGTCGGTCTCGGTCTTGGCGTGACGCAGCAGCATCAAACGGCGCATGGCGACTCTCGATTCATTTCAGATCCGGCGGATTAATGTACAAGCTGAAGCTTAGGACAAGGTGACAAGCGACTGATCCGTCCGTAAGAAAACGATATGAGCGAGACTTCCACAAGCGCGACCACAGCAAATGATGCCGCGGCGATGTTGCCGGGGCGGTCGCGCCTTTCGTTCGATCTGGATGTCGATATTTGTGTGGTCGGGGCAGGGCTTGCGGGCCTCACGGTGGCGCTGGAGGCCGCAAGGCTCGGCGCAAGCGTCGCCGTTCTCGAAGGCCGGCATGTCGGCTGGAACGCATCCGGCCATCATCTCGGCACGGTGATGCCGGGTTTTGGTCTCCCGATCGGCGAATTGATCGCCCGTATCGGCTTTGAAGACGCCCGCGAGCTCTGGTCGTTGTCGAAGCAAGGCGTCGAATATGTTCGGGCCACCGCATCGGAAGAATTGATTCCGGGCATTGCCCTGAGCGAGGGCGCCCTTGAGGTTTCCAATGTCGAGGCCGGCGAGGAGCTGATCAGCCGGCTGCAAATGCTGAGCGAAGATTTCGAGACGGAGGTGGAGGGTTGGCAGGTCGATCGCGTGCGCGATCAGCTCAAGACCGATCGTTATTTCCATGGCGTGTATTATCCCAGGGCGTTTCAGATCGACGGCCGCAAATACGTCCATGGTCTTGCGGCGCTGGCGAAGCGGGCGGGGGCGCGGATCTTCGAGGACACGCCGGTCGTCAGCATCGATCCGTCGGGCATTCGCAAGCGCATCGTCACGCCGTCGGCGCGGTTGCGCGCGTCGCACATCGTGCTCGCCGGCAACATCCATCTGGGCGAGCCGTTGCGGCGGCTGTCGGAAACGCTGCTGCCAGTCTGGCGCTACGCCGCGGTGACCGCGCCGCTCGGCGAGCAGCTTGCCGATGTGGTGAAGTTCAAGGGATCGGTGACGGACACCGATGGCGTCGATCATTTCCGGATCGTGGACGGTGACCGGTTGATGTGGGCGAGTCCGGAGACAACCTGGGCGGCGCGACCGGAGCGTTTTGCCGGCGCCATTGCGCGCCGGATCCGCACGATCTTTCCCCAGCTCGGAAGCACCGGGATTGCCGAGGTTTGGGGCGGCGCTGTCGGAGAGACCGTGCACGGCATGCCGCAGATCGGCGAGTTGCGCCGCGGCCTGTGGGTCACCAGCGGCTTCGGCCGTCAGGGTTTGAACACGTCAGCAATAGCCGGGCAGCTGATTGCGCGCAGCATTCTGTGGGGTGACGAGCGCTGGCGGCTGTTTTCGCCGTTCGAACTGGTATGGGCGGGCGGGGTGACCGGCCGGGTGGCCGGACATTTTGTCGGGATGTGGGGGCGGGGAAGCTCCGCCGCCGCCGGCGCGTTGGCTCGTTATCGGGAACGGGCACGGGTGCGGGAACGCATTCGCGAGGCGCGGCTGATCGAGGCCAATCGCCAGGCCGGAACCAGGCCGCCACGGCGCCAGCCACCGCCAGGCCGCCCGCGTCCCGAGCGTCCCCGGCCGCGTGCGCAGGCAAATCCGAACGAAGGCGAGGGCGGGTAAATCAATTTGCCCCCTAAGCCTTCCCCCTTGGGGCAGGGTTGGGGTGGCGGTATTCGCAAGAAAATGAGAAAATTCCGATGCAATCGGTGTAACTTCTGCGACCGAGCCCCGTATTTAGTAGCGAACAATGCGAATTTCGCTTCGAACGGAGACCATCATGATCGACCGCCGTATCCTGCTCGCGTCTGTCGCGAGTCTGCTTGGCCTTGCGGCCTTCCGCTGGCTGCGAGCCTCGCCCGCGAACGCCGCGGAGAAGTTCGAGATCGAAAAGACCGATGCGGAATGGCGCGCGCAGCTGACGCCGCAGCAATATGACATCCTGCGCAAGCAAGGCACCGAGCGTCCGGGATCGAGCCCGCTGCTCAAGGAGCATCGCAAGGGCATCTTCGCCTGCGCCGGCTGCGACCTGCCGCTGTTCTCTTCGGAGACGAAATTCGAGAGCGGAACCGGCTGGCCGAGCTTTTATCAGCCGCTCGAGAACGCCGTCGGCAAGACCGAAGACCGGGCCTTGGGAATGTTGCGGACCGAAATTCATTGCCGCCGCTGCGGCGGCCATCTCGGTCACGTCTTCGACGACGGACCGAAGCCGACCGGCCTGCGCTACTGCATGGACGGCTTTGCGCTGGTGTTCCACCCGGCCGCCCCGTCGGCGACCTGATTCCCGGCTTTCGCCCCGGCAAAAGTTGCCCGCCCGGCAATTGTGCCCCGGTCCTTTGACCGGGGCTTTCTATTTAATCCATTGATATTGTTTCGTTTTATAGTTTGGCACTCCTTCGATAGCGGCCATGGGTTTGCAGACCGGCGGGCCGTCCGGATCGAATTTGGAGAATATGTCATGGGTATCTTCGGCGCTCTCACAACCGCTGTCGGCGGCTTGCGTGCGGAGTCATACGCGCTGGAAAACATTTCCGGTAACATCGCCAACTCGCAGACCACGGCGTTCAAGCGCATCGACACCAGTTTTCTCGATCTCATTCCGCAGACCGGGCTGACCAATCAGCTCGCCGGAAGCGTAACCACGCACTCCCGAAGCACCAACACCGTGCAGGGCGATGTTCAGTCGGCGTCCGTCGCCACCTACATGGCCATCAACGGCGCCGGATTCTTCTCGGTGCAGAAGCCGGGAACCTTTACCGACGGCCTGCCGGTGTTCGACGGCGTCGACCGCTACACCCGCCGCGGCGATTTCTCGCTCGACAAGAGCGGCTTTCTGGTCAACGGCGCCGGCTACTATCTGGAAGGCGTTCCGATTGATCCGTCGACGGGCAACCTGACCGGCAGTTCGCCGCAGGTTCTGAAATTCCAGAACGACTTCTTGCCGGCGCAGCAAACCTCCAAGATCGACTATCGCGCCAACCTCGCCAGCTACCCGCTCACCAGCCATCATGACACCTCAATCCCGGGATCGGAATTGCTCTCTCCGGGATCGTTCAGCGCCGGCCATAACCCGCTGGTGCTGGGAACGCCCGCCGCGCCCTACGTCGACGCGACGACCGGCGGGACCGCCCAGAACAACAAGGCGACGCCAGCCGTAGCGAATACGCTTGCGACAAAACTGTCGGGCACAGCGCCCAGCGATTCGCTAACCGCCAATTTCGGTACAGCCGACACGATTACAGTCAACGGCAAGACCATCGCGTTCTCGAACAGCGGCGGCAACGTGATCGCGGCGAGCGGTGCAACCCTCGATCTGACCAACGCGACGGTTGGGGACCTGCTCACCGCGATCGACACGATCACCGGAACGGCCATAGCTTCCAGCATTTCCACGGCCGGCGCGATCACGCTGCATTCCGGCACCGCCTCCGATCTCTCGGTCACCAGCTCAAACTCCACTGCGTTTGCGGCGCTCGGTTTTACCGGCACTGCGACCGCGCTGCGCACCGGCGGCGGCACGATTGGAACCGGTCAGGTCGTCGGCAACGACAACTCGACGTTCCTCGAACAGACGGTCGCAGGTGGCGCCGTCACCACCTACGACGTCTCCGGTTCGCCGGTGAATCTCCAGTTTCGTTGGGGCAAGATCGACAGCGCCTCGCTTGGCGCCGGTCATTCCGACACCTGGAACATGTTTTACCAGGTCAATCCCAACGCAACCGGCACCGCTGTGGCCTGGCAAAACGTCGGTACCAACTTCTCATTCGCGTCTAACGGTCAGATGACCCCGGCAATTGCCTCGATCACGCTCACCAATGCGACGGTCAATGGCGTTTCGATCGGAAGTCCGGTGGTGGTGTTTGGCAACGGAGGCGTCACCCAGTTCGCGGATGCCAACGGCAACGTGCAGGTCAACCAGATTCAACAGGACGGCTTCCCGGCCGGTCAGCTGCAGTCGGTTGGCGTCAGCACCAACGGTCGCATCGTCGGCAATTATTCCAACGGCCGTAACCTCGATCTCGCCGAAATCACGCTCGCCAGTTTCAACGGCACCAACTTCCTCAAGCGCGCCGACGGCGGCGCGTTCGAGGCGACCGACGAGTCCGGGCAGGCGCTGTTTGGCAAGGCCGGAACCATCGTCGGCTCGTCGCTTGAGGGATCGAACACCGACATCGCCGATGAGTTCACCAAGCTGATCGTCACCCAGCAGGCCTATTCGGCCAACACCAAGGTGATCACGACCTCGAACACGATGGTGCAGGATCTTTTGAACGTGCTGCGATAAATCGCGGCCGAACGGTCCGCGATCCGATCTGAAATGGGCAATTAGTCATGAGTTTGAGCCAAGCCCTCTACACCGCAATGTCGGGCCTGCGTGCGACGCAGGCCTCGCTCGCGCTGGTGTCGTCGAACGTCGCCAACGCGGAAACGCCGGGCTACGTTCGCAAGACAGTCAATCAGGTCGCCGGTGTCACCGGCGACTTCGGCTCCAGCGTCCGCATCAACGGCGTCAATCGCGAGCTCGATACGTATCTGCAGACCCAGGTACGCACGGAAACGTCAGGTGCGGCCTATGCCGACGTGCGATCGACTTTTCTCACCAATCTGCAGACCGTCTATGGAAATCCGGACTCGACCGGAACCATCGAGGATGCGTTCAACGCCCTGACAACGGCGGTTCAGGGGCTGTCGACCAGCCCGGACTCTCAATCGGCGCGAATCGGCGTCGTCAACGCCGCGCAATCGATGGCGGAGCAACTCAATGCCACGACGCAGGGAATCCAAAACCTGCGTGCCAACGCCGAGACCGCCATCAACGATTCCATCAATACGGCGAACAATGCGCTGAAGCAGATCGCTTTCATCAATAACCAGTTGCAGAGCAACGGACAGACCGATTCATCGACGGCGTCGCTGCTCGACCAGCGCGACCAGTACATCGACCAGTTGTCGCAGCTTGTGGATATCAGGGTCGTCACCAACAGTCAGAACCAGGCGACGGTATTCACCAATTCCGGCGTTCAGCTGGTCGGGACCGAAGCGGCGCAGCTCACCTTCAATCCGCAAGGCACCGTGACACCCAACACGCTGTATAATGCGGATCCGACCAAGAGCAATCTCGGCACCATCACCATCGATTTTCCGCATGGTGGCAGTTACGACATGGTGTCCACCAACGCGATCCGGTCGGGCAAGATCGCCGCCTATCTCGAATTGCGCGACAACACCCTGGTGAAGGCGCAGGCGCAGATCGATCAGCTGGCGGCGTCGATGTCGAGCGCGCTGTCGGACAAGACAACGGCGGGCGTCGCAGCCCCCGCCAGCGCCTTGCCGGCGACCGGCTTCGATCTCGATCTGTCGGGTCTGCAGACCGGCAACGTCGTCCACGTCACCTACAAGGACAATATCACCGGTGCCACCCACAATCTTTCGATCATGCGGGTCGACGATCCCTCGGTGCTGCCGCTGACCAATTCGGCGACCCTCGACCCCAACGATGAAGTTCTCGGCATCAATTTCGCGGGCGGCATGGCTTCCGTCGTTACCCAGCTCAACACGGCGCTCGGCAGCAGCGCCAATCTGCAGTTCTCGAATCCGTCCGGGTCGACGTTGCGCGTGCTTGACGACGGCGCGCCGAACCGGTCGGACGTCACCGCGGCCTCGGTCACCGCAACGGTATCGTCGCTCACCGGCGGCAGCGCGCAGCTTCCGTTGTTCACCGACAGCGGCATGCTCTACACCGGGGCGATCACCGCCAATGGTTCGCAGCAAACCGGATTGGCGGCCCGCATCAGCGTGAATTCCGCGTTGCTCGGCGATCCCTCGCGCACCATTATCTATTCGACCAATCCACTCACCGCCTCCGGCGACACCACGCGGTCCGACTTCATTCTGACCCAGCTGACGACGGGGTCCTACCGCTATTCGCCGCAGACCGGCATCGGCACCACCGGGGCGCCATTTACCGGATCGCTGCTGAGTTTCACCAAGCAGGTCATCAGTGCGCAAGGCGAAGCCGCGAGTTCCGCAAAGCAGCTGGCGGACGGGCAGGACGTCGTCCTGAACACCTTGAAAAACAAGATGAGTTCAACGTCGGGCGTCAATATCGACGAAGAGATGGCGCATCTGCTGGCGTTGCAGAACGCCTATTCGGCCAACGCACGCGTCATGTCCACGGTCAAGGACATGTACACGGCGCTGCTACAGGCAATGTGAGGACTTCATGTCAATCGATAGCGTGAGCGGCAAGACATCCTATATCGGCAGCGGGATTCTCAACCTCAGAAGCCAGCTTGACGACCTGCAGACGCAACTCGCCAGCGGCAAGATTTCCACGACCTATGCCGGCCAGGGCGTCGACCGCGGCTTTGCAGTAAGTCTGCGCGCGCAGGTCAGCCACATCAACGCCTATGCGGACACCGCGACCAACGTCAACACGCGCCTCAATGTCGCTAATCTGGCGTTGCAGGGGCTGTCGGACATCGGCTCCCAGGTCAAGAGCGCCTCGACCTCCTCGACCATCGTGCTCAACAACAACGGTCAAACCTCCGGTCAGATCACGGCGCAGGCGGCGTTCGCCAATGCCATTTCATTGCTCAATACCCAGTCAGGCGACCGCTATTTGTTCTCGGGACGCACCACCGATACGGCCCCGACCGCGCCAGCCGACGTTATTCTCAACGGCATCGGCGCCCAGGCCGGCCTGACGCAGCTGATCGGCGAACGCAAGCTGGCGGATCAGGGGACCGGCGGGATGGGACGGCTCGCGGTTACGTCGCCGTCGGCGACGACGACCGTGACCAGCGTCGCCGAAGACGGCTCGGCGTTTGGTCTTAAACTGGCCTCGGTGAGTTCGTCGCTGACCGGCGCCACCATCACGCAGCCGGCCGGCGTGCCGCCGGCGGCAACGGTGGATCTCGGCGGCGTCAATCCCAATAACGGCGACAAGGTCAAATTCAATTTCAATCTCCCCGACGGCACCACGGAGTCGATCGAACTGACGGCGACGACGACAACGCCGCCTCCCGCGGGCTCGTTTGCGATCGGCGTCGATACGGCCGCGACGACGCTGAACTTGCAGTCCTCGCTGACCGCGTCGATAAAGACGCTCAGCGACACATCGCTGGTCGCGGCCTCCGCGATCACGGCGTCGGATAATTTCTTCAATCCGTCGGCAACGATCGCGGGAAGCGTGGTCAACAACAAGGCCGCGACCCCGGCGCCCATTACCGGCGCAACGCTGCTGTCCGGCGCCGCTACAACGGATTCGCTGGCCACAGACTTCGCGGCCGGCGACACCATCACCGTCAACGGCACGCCGATCACATTCGTGGCCTCCGGCGCGACCGGCAACCAGCTCAACATCACCGACAGCGTTCAGACGTTGTTGACAAAAATCGATTCGATCACCGGTACCACAAATCCCTCGACCATCAGCGGTGGAGCGATCACGCTGCATGGCGGTAACGGCACCGATCTGACGGTCACGAGTTCGAACACCGCTGCGTTCGCGTCGCTTGGTTTCGGCGCCACGGTGACGGGGAGCCCGGCACCGCTGCGGGTCGGAGGACCGCCATTCAATACGGCGACAAGCCTGGTCGCCGGGACGGCAGCAAACACCGTGTCCTGGTACACCGGAGAAACGGGCACCGATCCGGCGCGAGGCACTGCGGTTGCGCGCGTGGACGCATCGATCACGGTTCAGTATGGCGCGCGCGCCGACGAGCAGGCGTTCGTGCATCAACTGCAGAACATCGCGGTGTATGCGGCGGTCACGACCAACGCCAGCAATCCAAATGCCAGCGGGCAGAGTACCGCGCTCAGCCAGCGTATTTCAGCAAATCTTGCGCAGCAGGCCGGCCAGCAATCGATCCAGGATATCCAGGCCGAGTTTGCCGGCGCGCAAACCGCGATCAAGGCGACGACAGACCGGCAGACCCAGCTCAAGTCGATGGCGCAGACGATGCTCGATTCCATCGAGGGCGTATCGACCGACGAGGTGGCGACCAAGATTCTGGCGCTGCAGACCACTTTGCAGGCTTCCTATCAAACCACCGCGATGCTCTACCAGACGACGCTGAGCAAGTATCTTCCGGCGTGATGATCACCGGTCTTTGAATCCGCCGGATAT
>Ga0193724_1000408_pt1 | contig 10337 bp, 7 predicted proteins | sample H2a1metaG_FD_146005 | JGI IMG/M metagenome (GOLD analysis project Ga0193724, IMG submission 146005) | Soil microbial communities from a riparian zone of the East river system, Colorado, United States - H2a1 | ecosystem: Environmental > Terrestrial > Soil > Riparian zone | place: USA: East River... | reverse complement strand
TGGTGATTTTGCCCAGCTTCCTCCTGCTATTGGTCAAGAGAATGCATCTTTATATAGCAGGACTGTAGGTAGTCATTCAACTGATAGACTAGATCAAGAGTCTTCTATTGGGAAAGCATTATGGCATCAAGTTACTACAGTTGTTATTTTGCGAAAAAATATGCGGCAAAAGACCCAAAGTTCTGGAGATACACAGCTTAGAACAGCCCTTGAGAATATGCGCTATAAGGCCTGCACTCCAGCTGATGTTGCTTTTTTGCGTTCATGTATTACTAGTAGTGCTCCAGGTAGACTCTCAGTACAACAGAAACAATTCCGAAATGTGTCTGTAATTACTGCTTTGAATGTTCACAAGGATGAGATTAATCACTTAGGGTCAATAAGATTTGCAAAAGAGACAGGTCAAAGTTTAACACACTTTTTTTCAGAAGACTCAGTTAGTGTTAGGGCAGATACTAAAAGAAGACAAGCTTATAAAAGAAGTGAAGTTAAGGTTACTAGTATTTCAGATGCAATACAAGAGTTGCTTTGGAATCAACCACATAGTGCAAACACAAAAATTATCCCAGGAAAGCTCTCTATATGTCTTGGAATGCCTGTTATAATTCGTCATAATGCAGCGACAGAATTATGCATTACAAAGGGACAGGAAGGAGTCATACATGGCTGGCAATCTTCCATAGGTTCACGCAATCAAAGGGTTCTAGATGTTTTATTTGTCAAATTGCTCAATCCTCCCCAGACTATCAAGTTGGATGGCCTTGAGGAAAATGTTGTGCCTCTAACACCTTCAAGTGTTGGTACTGTCTGTTTCCTGCCAGATGATTCATCAATAAGATTGTCTCGGAAACAAGTGGAGGTTCTTCCTAATTTTTCAATGACAGATTTTTCCTCCCAGGGTAAAACTAGGCCATACAATGTTGTTGATTTAAATAATAGCCGCATACATCAGTCTTATTATACTGCCTTGTCACGCAGTTCTTCAGCTGCAGGAACTGTTATTTTACAAGGTTTTGATGCTAGAAAGATCATGAGCGGTGCTTCAGGTGCACTACGTCAAGAATTTCGAGAGCTAGAATTGTTAGATGACATAGGGCGCTTGAGGTACATTGGGAAGTTGCCTTCTTCTGTCTTTGGTGATCGTAGAAATACATTAATAGGTAGCTTTAGAGAATGGAAAGGAAAACACTATGTACCACAAGGTGTCCATAAAGCAATTCGTTGGGGAAAGGCAGATCCCTTTATGGAATCAACCTCTGGTGATTTTTCATGGCATATATTAGAAAAGCCTTCTACAGCTTCTAAGGCTATTGTAGATAAGAAACTATCTGATCCCATAAAAGACACTGAGTTAGTCTCACCACCCTTCACATCTACTTCTATTATGGGTAACTTGAAGAGGAAGCTTGATTCACAAGAATTTGCCCCAACATGCCAACAAAAGAAGAAAAAGATGGCTCATATCATTCATAATACTCCTGATATTACCTTTGATATACCTATGGGCACACAGTGGAGAAACAACAGTTGTGCATATGATGCTGTTGTTTCATCTCTTTTTTCCATCTGGAAGGATGATCCCATATTGCACTTGAAATCATTTAAAGATTTAAATGATCAATATTTGGGCTCCATGGCAGATGGATTTACAAGACATGTTACTGGAGAATTCACATTAAATGATGTTCGAGATTTTATAAGACGAAAACTTCAAAGGTCTGCACCCAATAATTTTTCCTGGGGAGAAGAAACCAGTGTCCATTGTGTCCTGGATCATCTGTTAAACTCTCAGAAACCTATTATATCATCAAGACTTGATTGTCCAAATAACCATTCAGTTGATAGAGTACAGCGGGTACTACATAACTGCTTTGTATCTGCACCAGCTGACCTGGCTGGTTCTATTCAAGAAAAGATTGATACATTCTCCAGTACTATGGGATCAAAATGTCAGTTCTGTGAGAGCTTGCTAGTTAGGACATTCACATTTATTCACAATCCCTTCTTACTTGCTTTTGATGTGTCAGCCAATGTTGATATCATAGATAAGTCATTGGTACTGCCAGTGAATGGCAATAATTACATGTATAGTCTTAGGAGTATTATGTATTATGGGGATAATCATTTTACTTCCCGCATTATCACACCTGCAGGGTTAATTTGGTTTCATGATGGTATTGAGACAGGTACTTCAATGGAATATGAAGGAAACATATCCTCAGTTGAAAATCTGAGTGTGTGTAGATCTAAACCTGCTACAGCAGCCATATATGTAGCTACCAGGGCTTAGATAAGAGAAAGGTCCAGACTTGGTTCTGCCATGCAGCGCAATAGCCCTCTAACCAAGTAATGAAGAGGAGATGGATGAAGAGGAAGTTGGTATTGTTAAAATAAAGTGATAGTATATGAGCTAGATTCACTAAGCGGCTACTAGTGTATTATGTAATCTTGATACCTTGTGCTTGTATATGTCCATCACCAGCAAGGTGCTTTACAAACATACATCAGCAAAACCTGTTTTTGGTTATAGCAAACCGAAAATTCCGTATTAGTCATAACAATTCCATAGCACTTATAGCAAACGGCTCTTGCTACGTAGCAACCCATAGTGCTACAAAGATTAGGTTGCGCTGACATTCTCTATGGACAACACTTGCTGCCAACCTCACAGGCTCTGAGTCCAAGTCTCCAAGTTGCATTCACACTCACCAGCAGGGCACCACCACAACGGGAGACTTACTCAAGAAGAACTTGAAAGGTGGGTAGGCTTCTCGTTGGGGCACTTCAAGCTGACAGGTGACTTCTTGAAGAGCGCCTGGGTGGAGCGCTTCAAGTTTGTGGGGCCAACTTGAATGCCGGAAGCGGCGGAAAACCACTGGCATCTGAGTCGCTGCCAGTGCTGTAGAGCTCGACCATCCCCTCCTGTTTGTAGGAGACTTGGTGTTTTTCTGAACGCACCCAACACTGGCAACTATGCCTCACTGGCAGAAGACCAGGCTTATTTCTTGACAATCTCTCAATCTTCAAGTTGGATGCGAGTGCCAACTTCAAGGTTTGGTGACTACATTGCGAGAATAATCCATCGTTCCTTCGCTTAACCTCCTTTGTTTTGGGAAAGCAGGACTCTCTTGGGTCGCCAAGGACATTCAAGGCGTCACGGTCTTCGACCAGGACACTTAGTGTGTCTGCACCTTGCAAGGGCCAGTTGCGGTGAAACATTCCAAAGTCAAGGATGAACCAATCAAGGATCTGCTTGGCAACATTAACTCTTATCTTATTCAGAAGCTTCTTGAACAATTTTACACTGGTGATGAATCTAGGATTCCCACCGTGGAGTATCTTAGCCAGAAGCCTGTTGCTCCATCAAGTGTTGTCTTTCCGTCTGGCATCCAGCGTGAGGTAGTTGATGATGAAGTTACATACAGATTGGGCAAAGACATTCCTGATGCTTCATTGTGGCTAGAGACTCTGGCCGGCCTTGAGCTCAACTGGCTGCGAGCTCTTATCACCTTGACAACCATTGTTCAAGGAGCATTATACATCGACAATTCCATTTGATGTCTCCTCACACCTCGGCCAGACCAGATGATTGTCATATCTTCCTCTGGTTCATCTCCACACTCCATCACGCTTTATGATGCAGCTCGTTTGTATGGCGGACATAAACCTGCTTTCAAGGCGGTTGAGATTCGGTACCAGCCATTATTGAAACTGATCGATGTCACGATTTATGAAGACCGGCAGGATGTCTCGGTGCCACTCATCCTTCAGTTCGAGTATAAGCCGTCGATGGGGTCCACTGTAATTTACAAACTCGCTGAGGGCCGCAATAAGCAGATCAAAGAATTCTACTGGAAGTTGTGGTATGGCGATGGTGCTATTCTCCCTGACATTGATATCCAAGAGGTATTAACTGGTCTGGAAATTACCATAGATGCGATATCGGTGGAAAAACTTTGTACTGTTATGGGCAAGCTGGATGAGTCGTTCAAGTCTGCTAGGAATATGGATGTCAAAGCACCAATGGATTTCGCAATCGTAACAGGTTGGCAGGTGAGATTTTAATTCAATATCTACTGACCATATATTGAAATCATTATGCGTAGGCTATCATCAAATTGATCTTTCCCTCAGCAGTGGATGGTGACCTCCTCAAGCTCGTTCATCTGTCGAATGGCTTCCGTATGATTGAAGGCGCATGACCTCTCCAAGTCAGGGACGTTTGCAAGGCTGAGGCACGCATTGTATCTGTCACAAACACAAACGAAGGCAAAGTGGTCAAGGTGACAGGCTGAGTTTATTGCAAAGGAAAAGCAGTTATCAAAGTTGTATCAGCGTTTTTATACTGCAGCCACTTCGTCGACTACCACAACACCTTTGAGACAACAGAGGAACCTAATTACATGGTTGACCTTTCAGGTAATGTGGCTGTCGGAGTGCTACAATCCAAGGACTGGTTTGAGTGGGACAAGAGGCAAAAACCCTCCTTATTAGCACCTCTCTGATTTTCCGAATCCAGTGGGAAGTGTCCTTCAAAGACAGGATCTCTTATCGTGATGTCTCAGTATCAGGGGGCATGTTTGTTCGTGATCAACTCCAGTACCCCACAAGGATTGCTTCCTCCTTGAGGTTGGGGATGACAACGATAACGGTAATGATTCGCGGGGCACGGAGTACCTGGTGAGCAGGCATGCAGGACGGTGAGGACAATGGCACATGAAGTAGGTGTGCAGGATGTGTGCGAGGGCCTGCACGTACTGGTGGGGTGAATACCTGGGCAAGTATACCGTGTGAGGCATGTATCTGTACAAGTTCTGTAGGTTTTGGTCAATCAATTTTGAACTGAAAAGCACTGAATCTCTGAACAAACCACCGCAAGAATTGAATGTATTTTGAGGTCTCTCTTTTCTCACTATGTGTCGGTTACGCGATGTTTAAGTGCTTTGTGTTCAGACGATGATAGAGAAAAAATGCGAAGATATGTAATTACAAGTAGCCCTTGTCTTCAGTGTCCCTACAGAGCCTCTCGATGACTTCTTCGCCGGCATCCACACCTGGGTTGACCACCATCACCGCCAAAACCTCGCCATGCGGCTTTCCATTCCTCTGGATGACTAAGCTATACTTTCCGTCGTCGTGGAATCTGCCTTGGTCAATTCAAAACCCAAGCCATTCGTCATGTTTCAGTATGCGAGGGGGGAAGACATGGGAGCCTATCGCACCCTTGGTGCCTTTAAGGAGCTTCTCTGGGTTTTGTCCCTGCTGACATGCTTCAAAAAAGGCGTGTAACATTCGCTTGGGATGGTGAGCATTAGAAAGACAACAACTTTTCTGTCCTTACCTTCATTTTTTAGTTTTCCTGTAATGGTAGTGGTGAAAAAAGGCTAAGGAGGTGAAGGAACGGACTTACTGGAACTTTGTGTTGATGTTAGACTGTGAGGTGAGAGTTTGATAAAGTTGTCGCGAGAGGGCGGTGAGTTTGAAAATGGGAACTCACGCCAAACAACATTGAACAAACTTAGCAAATCCCGTCCTATCTGTCCATGGACATCAAATGAGATCTTTGAACTACTAGCCAGACTCACCAGTACTGGCTGGACCAAAGGGAGAACCCTATGGTTAATAAAATAGTGCTTGAGCCATGGTGAGCAGACTTGATGTGTCAAGTGACAGGATTCAATTCTAAAATCAACAAACAGCATAGCAGTGGGCAAATTGGATTACAAGAGATCATCAATCAACGGTGTATGTCAATCCATACATATGGCAAGCTGCCCAGCCTGTGTGTCCACACAGTGTACAACTGCAAAATGTTGTCAATGATACCATAGCCTTTGTAACTCAAAAGGAGACTAACCTCCATCCGATTTCACAGCCATATGTGCTAGTCTAGGAGCAATGTTTTCAGGCGATAGGACATCCCTATGATCGCCCTTACTTATGACCCAATGGATACAGGAAATATAAATGTCAGCAACCCGAAGATCCTTCTCGGCTTGCTTTGCCTTTATGCCATAAAATTTGGTAAACATTTTCACCTCCTGGAACTTGGAATCGGCGAGTTCGTTTTCAAGTTGTAGAGCATTGCGTTTGGAAGTCGCAGCTTCCAGCATGTGTATTGCATCTTCCCAAGTTGCTAGAGTGGGGACTTTCTGGGAAACTCAACCAAATTAATGGGACAAAATAGAGCGATGGAGAAAAATGTACCACAAACACAGGGGCCAAGGCATCTGCATCCGATTCCACCAAGGAACTTCCAAATGTGCAATCAGAGTGGATTGACAGAACAGAATGATTGTAGAGAGAGGAACAGGGGGTAAACTTGAAGGGGAATGACCAGCATCTGAAGGCAACAACTTTGTGATAGGTGCAGAAAAATCCGAAGATTGAAAATGAATAGGATCATTCAGATAGGGAGTGGTGATTGGGCTGGAGATTGCTGGGGGGGTAGATGTTAGAGGGATGGAGGAAGAGAACTTGAACTTCAAAGGCATCACTGGCACTCAGGCTAAGTCAATGATAAGTGATCAAGTCATTCAGTCGGAGATCACACTCTGCATCTCAAGATGCCACACTGCCCTCGGTGTTCAAAAGCCTTTGAATCTGCCTTTAGTGTGACCTGTCATCTCGGCCAACCCCGGTCATTATGTGCTAGGGTCAACAACCACGACGGCAGGTTGAGGACATGTCAGCCCACTTCCACCCAAGAATCTGAGCCAGTCAATGAGGAACTTGAACTTGAAGACTCTGGAATCGGCTCTCAATACTTGGAGGAGACATACGAAATGGACACTGGCATCAACCTGGATGACTTGGGTATCAGTAATTCTACACCAGTTCGCAAGGATTACCCTGGTGCTGCATGTACCCATGACTCCGGCACCTCATTCATGAACAACTTTGATCTCGATTGATTCTCTGACCTGCGTTGAACAAATCTCTATTACCCTTTTGCATCAAGGCAAGATTGGCAATTGGCATTTTTCCTCCTCTCATCTGGTATGAGCATGGCACGTATTGACCAGTTTTTGTGCCTCGAATTGGTATGTAATTTGCTTCCAGTTGTTCCTGCTGCTGGTGAACTTCAATCTAGATACAGCAACTACCATTATCATTTCAATCTGCTAAAGATACAGGCTGAGATGCTTCCACCTGGTCCAAAATGGCGAGCAAAGCCATTGCAGATGACTCATCCTACAAAAATACCTGTCACCTTGTATTATTGTGACCCAATTGAGTGTCTGCAATCACTTCTTTATTCTCCACTTCTCAGGGATGATATCAAATATGCACCTTACCAACTATTCAAGACTGCTGAGGAGCTCACCCACGTGCACACGGAATGGTTGTCAAGTGATGACGCTTGGGAAATGCAGGTCACTTTTTATATATAAATTAATCAAACCTATTCATCATCTTCAAATTTTCAAGACCAAAATCCTGTCAGGGGCTAAGCTTCTCAGGACAATCTTGTCCTTGGATAAGACCAATATATCTGTCATGTCTGGCGATCAAAAGGCGCACCCTCTACTTATCAGCCTTGCTAATATTAAAGGTGAATACCATTACAAGGGCTCACACCATGCATTTTTACTCCTTGCCCTTCTCCCCATCCCAAAGTTCATTGAAAAGAACAAGGAGCTCAAAGGTGTTCTGGAGAGTCAACTGATCCATGAGTGCCTGGATCTAATCCTCTCACCTCTGAAGCTGGCCACCTGATTTGGGATTATGCTCACTGACCCCTGCGGCTTCTCACAATACTGTTTCACTCCCCTCGCAGGATACATTGCTGATACTCCAGATGCTGTGCTTCTTGCAGGGGTCTCTGGAAAGACGTCATATCTTACAATGGCAATATACAAGCAATTTGGTGACCCATACTGACATGAACCAAGGACACCTGCTACCATGCTTGCACAACTTGACACCCTGGCGGAGGCAGTTGATCCAGTCTACGATTTAGCTGCCTATATCAAAGCGGTGAAGAAGAAACGATACAATGGAGTAAATCAACCATTTTGGAGGGATTGGCCACTGGCAGATCCTGTCAAATTTCTTTCACTTGAACCGCTCCATCACTTACACAAGATGTTCTGGGATCACGACTTGAAGTGGTGTATCTGCATAGTTGGCGAAAATGAGATTGATTTTCGATTTTCAGTCCTGCATCCACACACAGGTTTTTGGTCCTTCACTGGAGGAGTTTCGAAAATGAAGGAGACAACGGGACAGGATCACCGAAATATCCAGCAATACATCATGGGCATTATTGCTGGTGCCGTTGGAGAGGTCTGGAGGGACCTCTCTGGGGTGCGCGGGATGGATGTCAAGGTGGAGTGGTCTGGTATGGATTCGTGTGGACTCTCTACACAAGGCTAACTGCTGACTACAGGAACCGTGGGAGCCTGGCACGTGACCAGGCCAGGCACCACTACCACACCGTACCGAATGCCTTTCTGACCACCATCTGTGCCTTGATGGACTTCTGATATCTTGCTCAATCTCCTGTCATTGATGACCAAACTCGTTCAAAATTAGATGTGGCATTGAAAGAATTCCATGACCACAAACAAGCCATCCTTGATGCTGGTGCACATACTGGGAAAAAGAAACAGCTAATCGACAATTGGCATATCCCCAAATTGGAGATGTTGCAGAGTGTGTCTGCGAAAATTCAGACAAATGGAGTCCCTTGCCAGTGGAGCGCAGACGTTACAGAACATCCACACATTGAAGTCGTCAAGGAACCTGCTTGATCTGGCAATAACCAACAGTATGAAAACCAAATATGTTGTACACTGGATCGGATTGACAAGTGTCGGCGGTTCGATCTTGCAACAGCTATATGTCAAGCTGTAAAGCCTGACAGGGCACCAGAACACCTGGATGGACACTCTTCTGGAAGTGAATATGAGTTGGACACCAATTCTGATGACGATGACCAAGATACCCAGCATAGTAACATGTCACCCTCGCTTCTGGAAAAGATCCGTAATACCTCAAGCATTGGATCTCGTCAAATCCCCATCAGCTACTTCAAAGTAGTGGAGTATCTTTCCTCAAACCCTGAAGTTTCCAACCCCTGTTGATACGCCCTTACTCCCCCTAGTCTCCGAATACGTCCGAAACCCCATATCCGAACATCCGATGATACTTCGCCATCTTTGATGCTACTTCGCGATCCTCCGACCTACTTCGTGCATTCGAACAAACATTGCGGGACGACCCGGCCTTATCACACTTTATATTTCCATTTGTTCTAGTGACAGGTTCGATTTCATTTCATTGTCCCTTAACATGTTCCACTCTAAACTTTTATTATACATCTTCATTCCTCTCTTCCTCTTATCTCCCCCTTGAAACCTTTCCTTTCGTTCTCTTTCGATTTTCTCTGTCCTTTTTCTTCGATTTCTTTGTATTTATCTCCATTCTCAAGGTCTTTACACTCCCCCACGTGTTCTTGTGGAATATTCCCTGCATTCCACAAGGAATCTGCATTCCACAGGGAATCCCTGTCCAGCTAATTTTACCATTCCATCACTATAACCAAAAATTCCCTGTCCTTGCAATTCCCTGTGGAATCCCTGTGGAATATGGATTCCACGGGGATTCCACAGGGATTCCTCAGGGAATGTACTCATTCCCTGAGGAATATGTCATTCCATGAGATTCCACTAGGATTCCTCAGGGAACATATTCATAATAGTATTAATTAATATATTATATTACTATAGTATTACTACAATTGGGGTAGGAGCCCCAATTCGGATAGTTGTTTGGCTGTGGCTTATATAGATTTATTTGGCGCACAGACCAATTTGGAAATGCATCAACAAACGCGTCAACAAATGCGTCACATGACAATCAACAACCATGCGTCACACCACCGCATCCCGACCACACTCAACGCTGCCCTCACTATCGCCCAATCCGAACGACAGCGACGGCGCTAGGACTTGAACGGGGCGTGGGGCAAACCCACGCCCCAATTGTAAGTGTTCTTTTTTATATTCACTGGAATGCTTACCACTGGCATTCCCACTCTCAGGCATGGGTTCAGAACGATGAGGACAGGAACGACAGGAAGACGAAGACGACAGGAACAAGGAGGATGGTAGGGACAACGGGAACGGCGGTGACAACGGAGACGGCAGGGACAGAGGCAGACGCGGACCACGACCGGAGGCGAGGGCGATGACGCCGAGGACCACGGTGATGACGAGGTCTGGGATGATGATGACGGAGACAGCGACGAAGACGACACCAACGACGGGGACTGGACGAGACGACGACGATGACGAGGGAGGACAACGGGAAGGCAATGGGAGGACAACGGG
>Ga0193724_1000406_pt1 | contig 10366 bp, 8 predicted proteins | sample H2a1metaG_FD_146005 | JGI IMG/M metagenome (GOLD analysis project Ga0193724, IMG submission 146005) | Soil microbial communities from a riparian zone of the East river system, Colorado, United States - H2a1 | ecosystem: Environmental > Terrestrial > Soil > Riparian zone | place: USA: East River... | reverse complement strand
CGAGAGCGTCTCTGGATGGAAGAAGGATCGGATGGCGCTCGAGCGTTTCACCACCGACAGCAAGCTCGACCTCACGACGAAGATTCCCAAAGGAACGGGGCAGACGTATCTGCGAACGATTCTCGTCGCCGTCGATCACGCGTCCTATCATCTCGCGCAGATCGTCACCGTCCGTCAGCTTCTCGGGGCCTGGCCCCCGCCCAAGGCGAAATAGATGCGTGAGCCATCAGTGGTCACCAGGGGCGTCGCGGCCAAATCGCCCGATCTCGTCGTGCTATCGCGTGAGGACGCCGAGTTCTATGAGCCCGGCCCGAACGAGATCTGCATCTCGATCTCCGATCCGAATGCGCCGCTGGCGAGTATCTCACCACGATTCGCCGCCGTGCTGAGACTCAATTTCGATGACGTCACCGAACGAGGCGTGGATTCCGACATTCTCTTCGCCGCGGACCAGGCGCGCGCTATCATCGACTTCGTCGATGCCTGGCCGGACGCAGATCGACTGATCGTGCATTGCAACATGGGAGTGAGCAGATCGCCTGCGGTCGCCCTCGGACTTTCCGACGCGCGCGGGTGGGCGACGGCCGCGTTGGAGAGATCGCATCCCGGCTGGAACCGGCTCGTGCGCAGCACGATGCGCCACGCGGCCACGCACAATCCTGGGAGATCCAACTAATGCCTCGCGCCACCGGAACCTTCGACGTATCGCTCAAACCGCTGCCGATGGACGAAGACCCCGCGACCCAGCTGCTCGGGCGGATGTCCATCGACAAGCAGTTCCACGGCGACCTTGACGGTACGAGCAAGGGCCAGATGTTGACCGGCGGCACTATCATCCGGAACTCGGCGGGCTATGTCGCGATCGAGCGCGTGACAGGATCGGTCAAGGGTCGAAAAGGCTCGTTCATTCTGCAGCACAGCGGCACCATGAACCGCGGCGAGCCGTCACTGGTCATCACGGTCGTCCCCGACTCCGGCACCGACCAGCTGGAAGGCCTCAAGGGCACCATGAAGATCGACATCAACGCCGGCAAACATTCGTACGAGCTCGACTACGTGCTCGCGAACTTTCCCTGAGCCGACTCTGTTTAGTTGCCATGACAGCCTTGCAGAGTCTGACGACGTCGCTCTGACGCCATGACAACCATTTGAAACCTGGGAGCGTCAAAGTCGTAGTGCGGTGACATAGGTGAGGACCATCCCACCTACGCTCCAATATTCTCGACGCCCCACTTTCATCTGAGAGCTGGCCCCATGAAGCGCATCCTGTTCGCCTTACTCGCTCTCGTCGTTAATCTCGCCGCCGTATCTCTCCCGGCACAAAACCCAAATCAGCCCGGACCAGGCGGACCTCCGCCCTCAGCAAATGGTGAGGTGCAGGGAAAGGTTGTGGACACCGCCGCCAACGCTGCGCTCGCTCGTGCTTCCATAACCGTGCGCCGAGCCAAAGACTCGGTTCTCGTAACGGGGGCGCTCACCGGCCCCGACGGTGGATTCCGGATTCAGGGACTGCGTCCCGGCAAGTACTACCTGCGCGCGGCATCGATCGGATTCGGACCGCGCAACGTCGCGTTTTCGATCACCGATTCCGTGCCGCGTGCCGCTCTCGACCCGATTTCGCTCACGCGAATTTCCGTGACGTTGCAAAGCGTTCAGGTGCAGGGCGAAAAGCCGGCGGTCGTGATCGAGCCCGATCGCAACACCTATCGCGCGAAGGACATCGCGCCAGCCGCTTCGAATGCCAGTGATATCCTGGCAGTCACACCTTCGGTAGAAGTCGATGGTGATGGCAAAGTCAGCCTGCGGGGGAACGAGAACGTCGCCGTGCAGATCAACGGGCGTCCGACTCCAATTACCGGCGCCCAGCTTTCCGCCTACCTCAAGCAGATTCCGGCGAACATCGTCGAGCGGATCGAGGTCGTGCCCAATCCATCAGCGAAGTACGATCCGGAAGGCATGGCAGGCATCATTAATATCGTCCTCAAGGCGAACACCGATCTCGGCTTGAGCGGCGGACTCAATACTGGCTTTGCGACGCCAAGCCGCTTCAACACCGGTACGAACATTGGCTACCAGAGCGGGCCCGTGACGCTGTTCGGCACGTACGGTTTCAACGCCGATGATCGCGCGATCGTCGGAATCAACGACAGGCTCCGCTACGATCCCGTTGGCTCGCCGCTGGCATACACCAATCAGGACATCGATGGCAGGACGATAAACGGCGGTCACAATTTTACGGGCAACATCGATTACAAGCTGACCGACAAGGACGTCATCTCCAACTCTCTGTCGCTCAACCGCAGGCACTCCAACGACGGCGCTCTTGCTGGTTACACCGAGCTCGACGGGGCCCAGGCGTTTCTCGACCGCTACGTGATAGATCGCAACGACAAAGCGCGGGGCCTCGTGTTCGACAACTCGCTCTCGATCAAGCACACGATCGAGCCGCGCAAGCACGAGCTCTCGGCCGAAGTGCGTTTCAACCGCACGAGAGATGAAGACAACACGCTGCTCTGGCGGGAGCCGCAGAACCCCGATGGCACGAGCTCCGGCCCCTCGACGCAGGGCGAGGTCGACGGCACCAGCGCGCTGACCCGCCAGCTTACCATGCAGACGGACTACACTCGCCCGCTCGGCGCCAAAACAAAGCTGGAGAGCGGGCTCAAGGAAACCGGTCGCTGGCTCGACCGCGATTTCCTCGTGTTCAAAGACGATCTCGGAACCGGCAACTGGGTCGAGAGCAATCTGAGCAACAAGTTCCAGTTCGACGAGCACGTGCACGCCGGTTATGGCGTGCTCAGCCAGAGTGTCGGCAAGTTCGACCTGCAAGCCGGACTACGCGCTGAATGGGCGAACCGGAACTTCGATCTCTCCGGCGCGCAGAGTATTCCGTACAACTACCACAGTTTGTTCCCGAGCGGCGTGATCATGTTTAAGCCCGACGAACAGAGTCAGATAAAGTTCAGTTACTCGCGGCGTATTCGGAGACCGGGAACCCAGGAGCTCAACCCGTTCCCGGTATTCTTCGACCAGCAGAACGTTCTGATCGGGAATCCACGCCTGAATCCAGAGTACACGGACGCATTCGAGTTCAGCATGAGCAAGTCGGGACAGCTCGGATCGCTGCAGCTGTCACCGTTCTATCGTCACACGACCGACGTCATTCGCGTCAACATCAACACCGCCGACACAGTCGATGGGCGTGAAGTCACCTCTGTAAACTTCCAGAATCTGGAAAAGGCGAATTCGTGGGGCACCGATCTCAATGGCAACCTGCGGCTTGGCCCCAAACTCAGTGCGTTGGGTGGATTCAACATCTTTAAGATGGTGACCGACGGTGGCTCGCAGTCGGCGCTCCAGTCGAACGCAGTGACCTGGTCCTATCGCCTTAACGCCACCACACAGTTGAGTCCGACAGTGACACTCCAGGCGAATTACTTCTACCGCGCGCCCGTCAATATCGAGAAGGGACGTTTCTCCTCGATGCAGATGACGAACATCACGCTTCGCAAGAAGATCGATGGTGACAACATGAGCGTCGCCGTGCGCTTCGCGGATCCGTTCGACACAATGCATTTCCGGATTCAGGCCGGCGACGACAACCTTCAGCAGATCACCGACAGACATTTCGGCGTCAAGGCGACGTACGTGACGTTCCAGTGGAATTACGGAAAGCCGCCGAAGGTGCGTCTGCCCCAGCAGGACCAGCCACCGCCGACGTCGACGCCATTCCCGTAGGCGCTACCGTTGAGTCGTAAGCGTAAAAAAGAGTCGCAGCCAGGTACCGCACTAGCTGCGACTTTTCACAGGCGGACCTCTGGACGCAACCCGCGCAATGCCATACCTTTAGCTATGGCAACCACGACTCGGCCATCGAGTAAGCCCGCCTCTCCGGCAAAAGCCGGAAGCGGGCTTTCGCGCATCAAGGCCTCTGCGTCGGCCGAACAAGGGCTACCTCGCGTCAGAAATGATGTCGTCCTGACGTTCGATGACGTTCTTCTGACGCCCCGCCATTCGCTCGTGCACCCGAAGGACGTGAACACCGCTTCGATATTCACGCGCGGCATATCGCTCAATGTCCCGTTCGCGTCGGCCGCAATGGACACCGTCACCGAGTCGGATATGGCGATGGCGATGGCCCGGGCGGGCGGAATCGGCGTCATCCACAAAAACATGTCGATCGACCGGCAGGCGGCCGAGGTCGACCGCGTAAAGAGATCGGAGAGCGGGATGATCCTGAATCCCATCACGCTCTCTCCCGACGGAACGCTCCGCGAAGCGGTCGCGCTCATGCGGCGCTTCAAGATCTCCGGCGTTCCCGTCGTAGATCGCGACGACAAGCTCGTTGGGATCATCACGAACCGCGACCTTCAGTTCGAGCGCAACCTCGATCGCCCGCTTCGCGAAGCGATGACACAGAAGAACCTCGTCACGGCTCCAGTCGGCACCACGCTCGATGAAGCCGAGGCGATTCTCGGCAAGCACCGGATCGAGAAGCTTCCCGTCGTCGACGAGAACGGTATTCTTCGCGGGCTGATCACGGTCAAGGACATCCACAAACGCCGCGATTTTCCGAACGCCAACAAGGATCAGCACGGCCGGCTTCGTGTCGCGGCGGCGATCGGCGCTGCCAATTACAGAGACCGCGCCCGCGCGCTGGTCGATGCCGGCGTCGACGTCCTGATCGTCGACACCGCGCACGGCCATTCCGAAGGTGTTCTCGAGGCGACGTCGGTCGTGCGCGAGATGTTCCCCGACGTGCAGCTCGTCGCCGGAAACATCGCGACGCGCGAGGGGGCGAGAGCGCTCGTCGAGCGCGGCGTCGATGCAGTGAAGGTTGGCGTCGGGCCTGGCTCAATCTGCACGACGCGCATCGTCACCGGAGTTGGAGTTCCGCAGCTGACCGCCATTTTTGATGCGGTCGAAGGCGCGGGCGACATTCCCGTAATCGCCGACGGCGGAATCAAGTACTCTGGCGATATCGTTAAGGCACTGGCTGCCGGCGCGTCGAGCGTCATGATGGGATCGATGCTCGCGGGCACCGAGGAAAGCCCGGGTGAATCGCTTCTCCTCGAGGGACGCCGCTTCAAGATGATTCGCGGCATGGGCAGTTTGTCCGCGATGCAGGACGGCAGCGCCGACCGGTATTTTCAGGAAGGCGAGATGTCGGCGAAGAAGCTCGTTCCCGAGGGAATCGAAGGGCGTGTTCCCTACAAGGGTCCCGTGAGCGACGTACTGTTTCAGATGGTGGGAGGCCTCCGCAGCGGAATGGGATACGTCGGTTGCGCCGACATCGAGCAGCTCCGCACCGAATCGGAGTTCGTCCGGATCACCGCTGCCGGACTCAGGGAATCGCATCCCCACGACGTCACCATAACGCGCGAAGCGCCCAACTACTCCCTGTAGGTTTCCTTGACATTGCTTCGAGCGTCAACACAACTTCTGACGCTGATGCAGTGTCGAATGTTTGAAAGTCCCGGCGGCACACTTCCCACGCTTTCGGAGTTTTTCTAATGGGTTTATGGACGAAGAAGAGCATCGCTGTTCTCCAGGCTGAGGCGGCGGGCGAATCGACGGAGCATACTCTTCGGCGCGCACTCGGCGCGTTGAACCTCACGACACTCGGAATCGGCGCGATCATCGGCGCCGGCATCTTCGTGCTGACAGGCACGGCGGCCGCAAAGTTCGCGGGTCCGGCTATTGTGCTGTCGTTCATTGTGTCCGGATTTGGATGCCTTTTCGCGGGTCTCTGCTACGCCGAGTTCGCGAGCATGATTCCAATCGCCGGAAGCGCATACACCTATGGCTACGCGACGCTGGGTGAATTCGTCGCCTGGATCATCGGCTGGGACTTGATCCTCGAGTACCTGTTCGGCGCATCGACCGTTGCGGTGGGGTGGTCCGGGTACTTCACGGCGTTCATGGAGCAGTTAGGAATCCATTTGCCGAAAACTTTCACCAGCTCACCGTACTATTACGCTGACGCGGACGAAATCGATGCGGTTACCAAGGTTGTGCTTCACCCGGCCGGCTTCTCGCATACGGGCGCGGTCGTCAATCTGCCAGCGATCGTCCTCATCGCCCTGATGTCGACGCTTCTCGTTATCGGCATCAAGGAATCGGCGCGGTTCAATAATTTCATCGTCATCCTCAAGCTCGCGATCGTGCTGTTGGTGATCGGGTTCGGCTTCATGTACGTGAACCAGGCCAACTGGCACCCGTTCATTCCGCCCAATACTGGCGTCTATGGGCACTACGGCTGGAGCGGTATCGTGCGAGGCGCGGCGGTTGTGTTCTTCGCATATATAGGATTCGATGCAGTGTCGACGGCGGCACAGGAGGCGAAGAATCCACAGCGAGACATGCCGATAGGAATTCTCGGATCGCTGGCGATATGTACCGTGCTTTATATCCTGATGTCGCTCGTCATGACCGGTTTGGCGCACTACACCGACCTCGATGTTCCTCACCCGGTGTTCGTCGCGATCGAGAAAGCAGGCCCGGCGCTCGCGTGGCTGGGAGGAATCATCAACATCGGCGCGATCGCGGGACTCGCTTCTGTCGTGCTCGTGATGCTCATGGCGCAGCCGCGAATCTTCTATTCGATGGCGCGTGACGGATTGCTGCCGGCGGTGTTCGGAAAGGTTCATCCACGCTTCAAGACACCGTACATCACGACGATCATCACCGGCATTGTCGCCGCCGTCGTAGCCGGGCTGTTCCCGATTGGATTGCTCGGCGAGCTGGTCTCGATCGGAACGCTGCTCGCGTTCGTCATCGTTTGCGGCGGCATCATCATGCTCCGCTACAAGTCGCCGAATCTGGCGCGCCCGTTCCGCACCCCACTCGTCCCGCTGGTTCCAATTCTCGGAATCCTGATTTGCGGCTACATGATGACGAGTCTCCCATGGGCGACGTGGGAGCGGCTCATTGTCTGGATGATCATCGGGCTCGCGATCTACTTCTTCTACAGCAGATCGCACTCGAAGCTGGCCCGCGCGGAAGGCAGTGCTTGACCTTCTAAGCGTTCCCCAGCAGCGACGGGAGTCGATCGAGCGTCTCGCGCAGGAGCTCCGCGCGGGGCGCTCTGTCGCAATATCCACTCACATAAACGCCGACGGCGACGGGTGCGGGTCCGAGACCGCGCTGTCGCGACTGCTCGGGCAGATGGGATTACGATCGAAGATCGTGAACCCAACACCCTGGCCTGAGATGTACAAGTTCCTCCTCGGCGATGACGTCAAGGACTCGAGTGACGCGGGAGCGAAGGGTCTCAAGGACGCCGACGTTCTCGTGGTGCTCGACATCTCCGATGTGAAGCGCCTCGGCGTTCTCGCTGAGGCGGTTCGGAGGCTGACGATTCCAAAGCTGGTGATAGACCATCATCTGCCGAGCGATGAGCCGCCGAGCACGATGATGGTGACGGATACTTCGGCGTGCGCGACTGGGGAGCTGATCTTCGATTTCGCGACTGTCTTGGACCTCAAGATCACGCCGGACATCGCGCGGGCGCTGTACATCGCGCTACTCACCGACACGGGCGGGTTCCGCTTCAGCAACACATCGGCGCGGTGCCTCAGCATCGCTGGGCAATTGATTGCGTCGGGTGTCGAGCCGGAGGAGATGTACGGGCGCCTCTACGCATCGATGCCGGTGGGTAGGTTACACCTGCTGCGCGATGCATTGGCGACGCTGGAGGTCGATCCGGAGTACGGAATTTCGTGGATCTCTGTCGCCGCCGGCGCCGCCGAGCAGTATGGGCTTCGCTCGGAGGACCTGGAGGGAATTGCGGAGCACCCGCGTTCGATTGGCGGAACCCGGCTTGCTGTCTTTTTCCGGGATCTCGGCCACGACAAAGTGAAAGTTTCCTTCAGAAGTACCGGAGATGTCGACGTCAACAAGTTCGCAAAGCAATTCGCCGGCGGCGGCCACGCGCGCGCGGCTGGTGCATTGATAGAGGGAGATCTGGAAGTCGTGCGGCGGAAGGTGATCGCGGCCGCGCGGGAATTCCTCCGCACGGAGGCGAAGGAGGGGGTCGCGTGAAGCGTCTCGTTGTTGCCGGCGTCGCCATCGCGCTGTCAGTCTCAAACGCCGTTGGTCAGACCGGCTCGAATGCATCTCCTGCCGATATCGCGCGCCAGTTCTTCGCTGCTGAACGCGAGGCGCGATGGTTGGATGCGGCGCGCTTGCTCGACCTCAAATCATTCGAGCCTCAGCGCGCTCGATCCGTCGCCAACGCTCGGCACGCTCACGACGCTCCGCAATTTCACCTGACGGTTGATCAGATGCTCCGCCACGATCCCTCCATGCCGCGTGGTGTAGCGGAATACCAGGTGAAGCAGGCCGCAGAGTCTTTTCGGGACTTCAACCCACTCATCTACGAGTACGCTGACGTCCCGACCGCGGACAGTCTTGCGGCTCTTCCAGTCGATGTAGCTGCGGCGCGGTGGCTCGAGGCAAAGGATCCGCGGTGGCTTATGAAGCGGGAAATGAAGAGGCAGCCGCATACATCCACGGGGGTTTGTGCGAAGGTGTACGACAGCCTGATCAAGGCGACGAAGGTGCCGGACACAGCGGCGGCCGCGTCGATGTTTGCAGTTCCCCGTCGGGAGGTAATCGCGATCGCGGCTGTCCCGTCGACGGCAGGGTCTGCTGATTCGCTGAGCTACGTACTCTTTCGTGAGCGATACGAAACCCGTGGTGATTCCACAGCCCGTGGGCTGATGGACAGACCGGAGATGCAAATGTCTCCTGACGTATTGACTTTGATTCGGACTGGCGTGGGTTGGAGAGTGCTCCCCGCATTGAATTTTGGGGGCCTCTCGGGCTCGGGGGGCTTCAGCTTTGACTGTACGGTCGATTCAGTAAAGCCACCCGCAAGAAAGATGAAGTAGCGTTTCTTTATTGCAGTGAGAATCGGGCCTTGCTGACCGTAGCGACTCGGTCGCCGCGCGCCTAACTTGCGACCATGAGCGTTCTCCGCCGCAAACGATCCCGCCCCCAAAAGGATGTCGAGCAGCACATCCGCTCCGAGCTCACGGAGATACTCCCGATCCTGAGGATCGAGGCGTGTGCGATCGAGCTCCAGGCGTTCGATCCGACCACTGGCACCGCCGTGTTGTTGATCAAAGGCGGATGCGCGGAATGCGATTGCTCCGCCGCCACCTTCATTCAGGGGAGTGAGACCCAGCTCAAGCTCAGGATCTCCGAGTTGAGAGCCGTTCTCGCCACCGAAGCATCGAGCGCATGACAGCGAATCTCCAGGAGCGCGTAACGGATGCTCTCTCGCGCATCCGGAACAATCGCGTCGGCACGAACGTGCTCGAGGCGGAGATGATCCGTGACATCGCGACCACGACTGACGGCAAAGTGAGGCTCAGCATCTTCCTCTCGCCGGACGACGACGCGACGGTTGTGCGGGAAGTCAGACAAACGCTTCAGCAGGTGCCCGGGGTGACCGACGTGCGCGTCGATGTTAAGGATGCCTCGCAGTCGAACGGGCGCTCGACGCGGCCAAGCACTGTGGCGGCCGGATCAGTCGCCCCCGCAACCAACGACCCCGGCGCTCCCGCAGCGGCTTCACCTCCCAGGAGCGCTGCGTCACGGACCCTCCCGGTGATGGGTCAGGAGACGCAATCGCAGCGCGCTGCCGTCCCCGCGCCAACCCCTGTCGCCTACCCTCACTTGGGCCACGTGATCGCGATCTCGAGTGGGAAGGGAGGCGTCGGCAAATCGACGGTCGCCTCCAATCTCGCGATCGCCCTCGCCAAACAGGGTGCGCGTGTCGGCCTCATGGACGCCGACATCTACGGACCGAACATCCCGCGCATGATGGGCGTGAACGCTCCGCCGCCGGTCGAAAACGAGAAGATCATTCCGCTCCAGGCGTACGGCGTAAAAATCATGAGCCTCGGGTTCATGATCGAGCGCGATCAACCGGCGATCTGGCGCGGCCCGATCATCATGAAGATCATCACGCAGTTTCTGCGCGATGTGCAGTTGGATTATTTCCTCGTCGACATGCCACCCGGCACCGGCGACGCGCAGCTGTCCCTCGTGCAGGCGACGATGGTGCACGGCGCGATCATCGTCACGACGCCCCAGGAAGTCGCATCAGGCGATGCGCTCCGCGGCGCCAAGATGTTCCAGCGCGTCGCGGTCCCCGTGCTCGGCATCATCGAGAACATGAGCTACTTCATCTGCCCAAACTGCAGCGAGAAGCACCGGATCTTCGGCAGCGGCGGAGGGAAGCGCCTCGCCGAGGAGCTCGACGTTCCACTTCTTGGTGAGATTCCGTTTTTTGGAGGAGTTCTGGAGGGCGCCGATCGCGGTGAGCCGATCGTAGTCAGCGATCCCGAGACGCCTG
>Ga0193724_1000404_pt1 | contig 10393 bp, 6 predicted proteins | sample H2a1metaG_FD_146005 | JGI IMG/M metagenome (GOLD analysis project Ga0193724, IMG submission 146005) | Soil microbial communities from a riparian zone of the East river system, Colorado, United States - H2a1 | ecosystem: Environmental > Terrestrial > Soil > Riparian zone | place: USA: East River... | reverse complement strand
ACTGGAGATAGGGCCGATGCTGCATCCGGTATCCTTCATGATCTGGGCTTGCTGATCGGCGTCGAGCCAAGCGCAGGCGTTAACGACGAAACAACCGGCTTCGAGAGCGTGTTGGCGAATGTTGACCTGCGTCTGCTCCGCGAAACGATCGCCGGCAAACGAGCCAGGATACATAGCCGAGTGAATCTGCTCGCCATCGGCCATCAAGGCGTATCGGGCCAGCGGATTGTAGTGCTCATAGCACGCCAGTTGGCCGATGCGCCCAACTGCACTGTCGACGGCACGCAGCCCCGAACCGTCGCCTTGGCCCCAGATCAAGCGTTCATGGTAAGTCGGAGAAATTTTGCGACGACGCTGAATCAAGCTGCCGTCAGCATCGAAGAGCAGCTGCGTATTGTAGATTGTCCCGCCATCGCGTTCGTTGACTCCGATAGACACCACCACTCCGGCTTGCTTGCAGGCTTCGCCAATTGCGTGGGTAGCGGCGGATGGCACGGTTACAGCTTGGTCGAGCAGTCTAAGATGTTCCTTGCCGGTTCTGATTTCGTAAGGTGTCTGGACGAAGGAGAAATAGGGGTAGTATGGCACCACCGTCTCCGGGAAGGTAGCGAACTGCACGCTCTGGCGACCAAGCTCGATGATCTTCCGGATAACCCTCTCCACGGTGCCTTCCCGGCTATAGAGCACGGGGCTCATCTGCACGGCGGCAGCCTTGATGATGGTCATGGCATCTATCCTTTCGGGTGACATGGTCTCGGCACAGATACCCAGATGCCGGTGGCGCAAAGGTGAATCCATTGCACCATGGTGTCGTCGATACGTTTGGACTGGTCGGCGTGACGAGCGACGCTTACAGTTCTGTGCTTCGAACTTCGCTTGCACGGCGCAATCCCCATCGGCACTTCGAGAAGCCTGTCGAGAAACAGTATGTGACCGACCATGGCGGGTATCGATTTTTCACAGGACGAGTTGCCGGCCAACATCCCCGGACTTAGGATGCGATTGGGAAACCGTTGTTGACGGAACGACCCTGCCTCACCGCAAACCGACACCAAGGTATGATCGACGTTCGCCCGTAGACTGGCGCATTCTCCTGTCACGGCGACCGTCGCGAGAGGACCCAAATGGAGAACGAGCTCGGCCCTGTCGTCGATACGCTTCCCGGATTGGTGTGGACTGCGCTGCCTGACGGAAACGTCGACTTCGTTAATCGATACTGGTGCGAATACACCGGACTCGGCGTTGACGAAGCTTATGGACCGGAGTGGCAGGCCGCGATCCATCCCGAAGACTTGCCTGGTCTGCTTGGACACTGGCGATCCATTCTGGCCTCCGGCGAGCCGGGTAGAATGGAAGCGCGCCTGCGGCGCTTCGATGGAGAGTATCGCTGGTTTGTCTTCCTTACTCGTCCGCTGGTCGGCGCATCCGGACAGATCGTCAAATGGTGCGGAATCAACACCGATATTGAAGACCATAGGCGGTCCGAGGAAGCCCGGCGTGCGCGCGAGGAGCATTATCGCTCGATCGCCGACAGCATTCCCGCCCTAATCGCTCTCATGACCCCGGCGGGCGAAGTCGAAAGCGTCAATCGCCATGTCCTGGAATATTTCGGCGCGACGCTCGAAGAACTGAAAGGCTGGGCGGCTGGCCACGCCGTTCATCCGGATGATCTTCCCGCGGTGATTACTGCGTGGAAGCGAGCGGTAGACACTGGAGAACCGTTCGAGATCGAGCAGCGCCTGCGCCGTGCTGACGGCATTTATCGCTGGTTTGACGTACGCGGTCTGCCTCTTAGGGACGCCCAAGATCGTGTCGCCCGCTGGTACGTGTTGGAGACGGACATCGACGACCGGAAGCGGGCTGAAGCTATGCTCACCGGTGAGAAGCGGTTGCTGGATATGGTTGCGGGCGGCCGTTCGATGTCCGAAATACTTGAAGCAATCTGTCGGCTCGTCGAAACCACAGCCAGCGGCTGTTACTGCAGTGTCGTCTTGGTCGATCCGAATGGTACGCGTCTCGAACACGGAGCTGCACCGAGCCTTCCGGCCAGCTTTATCAACTCAATTATTGGCCGGGCCGTAAGCCTGGATACGGGCCCCTGCGCGATGGCGGCTTACCTGAATGAACAGGTCATTGCTGCAGACCTCGCGTCGGAGATGCGATGGGCAGCGCACGCCTGGTGCCCAATGGCCATGGCACATGGGCTACAAGCGTGCTGGTCAACGCCGATCTCGACAACCGACGGTAAGATCTTGGGCGCCTTCGCGATCTACTACGACCAACCTCGAACGCCCACGCCACAACAGCAAGTCTTAATTGAGCAATTCAAGCACGTCGCGAGCATCGCTATTGAACGTGCGCAGAGCGACACGGCATTAAAGCGCAGTGAGGCACGCAAGGCAGCAATCCTGGATTCTGCGCTCGATTGCATCGTGACAATCGATCACGAAGGCTACGTCACGGAGTTCAATCCGGCTGCGGAGCGTACCTTCGGTTACCATCGGGACGAGGTCTTAGGCAGGCAACTGGCCGATGTCATCATCCCGCCGTCACTCCGAGAGAAGCATCGGCGGGGATTAACCAGCTACCTGGCCACGCACGAGGCGCGAATGATCGGGCGACGCGTCGAGATGACTGCGGTGCGCGCCGACGGGACCGAATTCCCCTGCGAGCTGGCAATCTCGCGCATTCCTTTGGATGGACCGCCGTCCTTCACCGGCTATTTGCGTGACATCACGGAACGAAAACAATCGGAAGAGCAATTACGGCGTAGCGGCGCTTATCTGGCCGAAGCTCAGAAGCTGAGTATGACCGGCAGTTTTGGTTGGAACGTGTCGGCTGACGAGCACTTCTGGTCCGATGAGACATTCCGAATCTTCGAGTACGATGTCTCAACTAAGATCACAATGCAATTGATCCTGGATCGAGTTCATCCTCAGGATGTCCCGCTCGTGAAACGGGTGATCGCTCTGGCGGCCGACGGGCAGGATATTGATTACGAATGTCGTCTGTTGATGCCAAGTGGCTCTGTGAAATATCTCCGCATTGTTGCCCACGGGATCCGGGACCAAGCCGATCATCTTGAATACATCGGGGCGGTCCAAGACATCACGAAACGCCGACTTTCGGAAGAGGCACTCGGTGAGGTCAGATCAGAGCTCACACACGTGGCCAGGGTAGCGAGCCTTGGAGCGTTGACGGCGTCGATCGCACACGAAGTCAACCAGCCGCTTTCAGGCATCATTACGAACGCCAGTACCTGCCTGCGGATGCTGGCCGTGGATCCTCCAAATGTCGACGGAGCGCGCGAAACTGCGCGGCGCACGATTCGCGATGGCAACCGCGCGTCTGATGTAATCACGCGATTGCGCGCGCTTTTTAGCAAGAAGGATCCGACGAACGATCCAGTTGACCTCAACGAGGCCACCCACGAAGTCGTTGTGCTATTGCGGAGTGAACTAGAGAGAAGCCGGGTCATTTTGCGCGTTGAGCTTGATGATGAAATCCCCCCGGTCACCGGCGACCGTGTGCAGCTCCAGCAGGTCATCCTCAACCTGATTCTAAATGCCTCGGAAGCGATGAGCAGCGTCGAGGATCGTCCGCGGAATTTGGTGGTCAGAACCGAACGGGATGAGAACGACCTCGTGCGCCTCAGTGTGCAAGATGCGGGTGTAGGCTTCAAACCTCAGGACGAAGTCAGGCTCTTCGATGCGTTCTACACCGCCAAGAACGGCGGCATGGGGATCGGCCTGTCAGTCAGTCGCTCAATTATCGAGAGTCATCACGGCCGTCTATGGGCCGCATTGAATGACGGTCCGGGGGCCACGTTTTCATTTTCCATTCCGCGGCGATCCGAAAGTCCAAAGTACGCGGGCAATCGTGGAACTGTATGGGCACTTGGGGCGACAAAACGCAACACATTATGAGGAATTCGTGATAGCCAAACGTTCGCTTGTATCGGTCGTCGACGACGACGAGTCTGTCCGCGAATCTCTGCCCGATCTGCTGAGGGAATTTGGCTTCGCTGTGCAGGCGTTCTCTTCGGGAGAAGAGTTCCTCGCGTCCCAATACGTCTGTGAGACTGGGTGCCTGATCCTCGACGTCGCCATGCCCGGGATGAGCGGCCCGGCTGTACAACAGGAGTTGATGCGACGTCGGAAGAAGATACCGATCGTCTTTATCACCGCTCACGGAGGCGAAACCGTCCGTCCGCAACTACTCCAGCAAGGCGCCGTGGAATGCTTGTCTAAGCCATTTAGCGACACGGCTCTCCGTGAGGCACTCAACGCCGCGCTTCGAACGAAATAGCGGTGCGCCACGCTCTTGCACGCGAGGGGTTTAAATGAGATTATCCAATGTACCTGACCATAGATCGAGGTCAGCACCCATGTCGCACGCCACGCCAATTGTGTTCGTTGTTGACGATGACATCTCGGTGCGCGAATCGCTGGAAGCGTTGGTCCGCTTCGCGGGCTGGCAGCCGGAGACATTCGCATCCGCACAGGAGTTCTTGTCGCGCCCACGAGTCCTTGTCCCAAATTGCCTGGTGCTGGATGTTAGTCTTCCGGGCCTCGATGGTCTCGATTTGCAGAAGCGCATCGCTGCCGATCGGATTGACATGCCAATCATCTTCATCACGGGTCACGGCGACGTACCAATGACCGTTCAGGCCATGAAGGCGGGAGCGGTCGAGTTCCTAATGAAGCCATTCAGTGACGACGTGCTGTTGAACGCGATTCGACACGCCATCGAGCGCAGCCACACTGTACTTGGTAACGAGGCGGAGATACGGACGCTCCGCGACTGCTACGCGTCACTCAGCCGCCGCGAACGGGAGGTCATGGCTTTGGTTGTCACCGGCCTATTGAATAAGCAGGTTGGGTTCGAGCTCGGCATCAGCGAGATCACTGTGAAAGCACACCGAGGCAGGGTCATGCGAAAAATGAAAGCCGACTCCCTTGCCGATCTGGTGACAATGGCAACGAAACTTCGCCGTGCACCAACCTCGTGTCATGGGGTGCCGCCAGGAAGAAACCAAAATGACCCGGCTCTCATGGCTGACTTTTGGACGAAGTAGCGTAGACGAATGCCAGGAGCAACTTCAACGCAATTTACAAGACCTAACGGTCCAGAACCGGTGCAGAACGAATTGGGGCCCACATAAGGAAGGCAATGCTCGACGCAATTACATGGAGGCGAAACGTGACCGAGTCCACCAATTCACAAAATGACGTTTCATTAGAAACGTCGATTCTAAATAGCGCGGTTTCCCTGGAGTCGATCCTCTGTACGGAGGAGTTGCTTAATCGTCCATGGCGTCCACCTGATTACGCGAATGAGAACTCCGCACTCGTGGCACTGGCCAGCGCGCTCGCCAACTCCCCGCGCAGCATTCTGCAAACGCTGGCTGACAAAGTCCTCGAGGTCTTGCATGCCGATTCAGCCGGCCTAAGTTTGGTGACGAAAGACGAAAAAAGGTTCTACTGGGGAGCCATTGCCGGCGCGTGGCGGCCACACATCGGCGGCGGCACTCCGCGCCATTCCGGCCCATGCGGCGATGTGCTCGACCACAATATTCCGATGCTATTCAGTCATTGGGAGCGGCGTTATCCGTATTTGAGCAGCGCGGTGCCGCTAGCCGACGAGGGACTGCTTGTTCCGTTTTATGTAGAAGGTAAAGCGGTCGGAACGATCTGGGCGATCGCCCACGATAATCGTCGCAAATTCGACGCCGAGGACCTAAGATTACTCGAAAGCATGAGTGGTTTCGCGTCGGCGGCGTATCAAACCGTTGAGTCAATTGAGGGCCTCAAATTGGAAGTCGCCGCGCGCGAAAAGGCGGAAAGAGAATTGCGTGAACTAACCGATGGTCTGGAGGCACAAGTTCGAGTGAGGACCGAAGAACTGGAGCAGCGGAACGAGCAATTAGCCGAGGCCAAGGCGCGGTTGGCCGAAGAAAAGCTGTGGGTTGAGCGCAGCGAAGCTTATATGGCTGAAGCGCAAAGATTGAGCCACACTGGAAGTTGGCATTTGAACGTCCGCACTGGAAAAGTTGTCTGGTCGCAAGAGTCCTTTGCCATTCTTGGTTTTGATTCAAAAAAAGCCAAAGCTTCGTATCCTTTGTTTCTAAAGCGCGTCCATCCGGAAGATCGCTCCAAGGTTGATGAGGTTCGGTTTGCAGCTGTTAGAGATAAAAAGGATTTTGAAGTTGAGTTCCGGCTCCTCCTCCCAGGAGGCTTGATCAAACACGTGTACGGCATTGGCCATTGCTTGGAGAGCGAATCCGGCAGCATTGAATACATCGGTGCAATGATGGATATCACAGAACGCAAACGGGCTCAGGAGCAGTTGCGGCGCAGTGAGGCATTTCTTGCAGAAGCCCAACTTCTCAGTTCAACCGGCAGCTTTTTCTGGCGTTTCGACACAGAGGAATACACGTGGTCTGAGCAGCTCTATCGCATCTTCGAATTTGAACAGGGTGTGCCCATTACCTTTGAGTTGATCCGTTCTCGATTCCATCCGGACGACATCCCATTGTTCAACGACATAATCGACCAAGTGCGGCGCGGGGTCAGTCACTTTGATTACGAACACCGGTTACTGATGCCCGATGGGTCAGTTAAGTACGTACACGTGGTCACTCGCATAAACCGAGACAAGGATAGTCAATTGGAATACATCGGCGCGGTTCAGGACGTGACGAAGCGCCGACTCTCGGAAGAGGCACTCGGCGAGGTCCGATCGGAGCTCGCACACGTGGCCAGGGTCGCGAGCCTCGGAGCGTTGACGGCGTCGATCACGCACGAAGTCAACCAGCCGCTGTCGGGCATCATCACCAACGCCAGCACCTGTCTGCGGATGCTGGCTGCCGATCCTCCAAACGTCGAAGGCGCGCGCGAAACCGCGCGGCGCACGATTCGCGATGGCAACCGTGCGTCTGATGTGATCACGCGATTGCGCGCGCTGTTTAGCAAGAAGGTCCCGACGAACGAACCAGTAGACCTCAACGAGGCCACACATGAGGTGATTACGCTGTTGCGGAGTGAACTTCAGAGAAGCCGGGTGATTCTGCGGGCGGAACTTGATGATGAGATCCCCCCTATCACAGGCGATCGTGTCCAGCTCCAGCAGGTCATCCTGAACCTGCTTCTGAACGCCTCGGACGCGATGAGCAGCATCGACGATCGTCCGCGGCAGCTGGTGATCAGAACCGAACGAGAGGAAGACGACCGCGTGCGCCTGAGCGTGCAAGATGCTGGGGCGGGTTTCAAACCTCAAGACGAAGACAGACTCTTCGACGCATTCTACACCGCCAAGAGCGGCGGCATGGGGATGGGTCTGTCAGTCAGCCGCTCAATTATCGAGAGTCATCACGGCCGTCTATGGGCCGCACTGAATGACGGTCCGGGGGCCAAGTTTTCATTCTCCATTCCCCGGCGACCCCAGAGTGCAGAGTACGCGGGCAATCTTGGGACTATTTGGACGCACGGGGTGACGGATACGCAGCACGTGATGAGGAATCCGTGATGGCCAAACGCTCGCTCGTATCGGTCGTCGACGACGATGAGTCCGTGCGCGAGTCGCGGCCCGACCTGCTGAGGGAGTTCGGCTTCGCGTAGGGATATATGGGAATTACAATGAGTTCAGCGAGCGCAGCTGACCATTAATAGAGGTTGCCACCATGTCGCGTGCCACTCCAATCGTGTTCGTTGTTGACGACGACGTCTCGGTACGCGAATCGCTGGAAGCGTTGGTCCGATGCGCGGGCTGGCAGCCAGAGATATTCGCATCCGCACAGGAGTTCCTGTCGCGCCCACCAGTCCTTGTCCCGAATTGCCTGGTGCTGGACGTCAGTCTTCCGGGTCTCAATGGTCTCGATTTGCAGAAGCGAATCGCTGCCGATCGGATTGACATGCCCATCATCTTCATCACGGGTCACGGCGACGTACCAATGACGGTCCAGGCCATGAAGGCGGGAGCGGTGGAGTTCTTGATGAAGCCATTCAGCGACGACGTGCTGTTGAACGCTATTCGACACGCCATCGAGCGCAGCCACACCGTGCTTTGTCACGAGACGGAGATGCGGACGCTCCGCGACTGTTACGCGTCACTTAGCCGCCGCGAACGGGAGGTCATGGCTTTGGTCGTCACCGGCCTATTGAATAAACAGGTTGGGTTCGAACTCGGCATCAGCGAGATCACTGTGAAAGCACACCGAGGCAAAGTGATGCGAAAGATGAAGGCCGACTCTCTCGCCGACTTGGTAACAATGGCCGCGAAACTCCGCCTTGCGCCGGCGCCGAAAAATTGACAGCGGCCGCGGCCGCCTCCCTTCAACTGTGTAATGGTAGTCCCTTCGGACCTTTTCGGCTATCTTCTTTGTCTGCCCGGAAGGCGATGCCAACTATTTGAAGTCGTTCGCCGCAACGGATGCGACTGTTACCGATTGGCCTCATCGTTGTTGGTTGAAAAACAAGTCTCCCGTGCATACGGAGAACGGACCACCGCCTGACCGGGCGCCCTCACAGACCATCGCTATTTCTCAACCCGGCTTCGAAGACGAGAACCGGTTGCCGAAACATGAGCAAGTAGGTGCATCCGGAAGCATCGCGATATGGCTCGCCGGCGATGGCCGGAACAGTCGCCCGATACCGCTGATCGTGATCGAGAAGACCGCTACATTCAATCTTGCGAGTTCGTGGAATCGCTAGGCAGAACAAGGGCAAGCGCGCACAAATAGCCGGTTAGTACACGGTCAATGGTGTGACCCTTGGCCTAAATGCTTCCTCAGGCGTCCTTTGCCGCTGCCGGCGGAACCCGAAATCCGGTGGCCAACCGATTGTAGGTGTTCATCAGGCCGATCGCGATTGTCAGATCGGCCAGTTCCTTCTCGGAGAACACAGCCGAAGCGGCCTGGAAATCGGCCTCCGGTACGGTGGTGTCAGCAACGCGGGTGACGGTTTCAGCCCAGGCGAGCGCCGCGCGTTCGCGTGTGTCGAACAGACCACCGGCCTCGCGCCAGGCCTGGACCAGCACCAGCTTTTCGATGGCAAGGCCCTCGTTGATCAGGTCACGCGAATGCATATCAATGCAATAGGCACAGCCATTGATCTGCGAGACGCGCAGATAAACCAGGTTCACCAGCGGTCCGGGCAGGCCCGATTGTACGATGTAGCCGTAAACGCCACCGAGCGCCTTTACGCCGGCCGCGGCGATGGTTGTGTAGTTCAAGCGTAGGGTCATTCGAGACTCCTCAAGGTTCGATTTGGATTGTCGATCGTCAGATGATTTGAGATAGATTACGTCGTGATTGAGTGTAGGCCCTGGCTCGTTTGTCCAAGACGTGGGATTCCGTTCAACAAGGGTAAAATCAACGTCTCACTATCGATGGCCGGGGCAGAGGATTCGATTGCGCTCTCAAGGTCATCTGCCTTGCAGGGTCGGCGCCGAGATAGATCGCCGGTCAATCATTGTTGGACGAGCTCAGCTCAAGCTGATTACCAACCCGGTCCAGGTAAAGCTCCCGCGCTGGCTGGCCCGCCCCGCGCGGCACGGATACGACAACACCTTGGCCCGGAGCCAGATTAGATACAAACCGAATGACGCTGTCCGGCTCTTCTGTGCCGGCCGTCATTACGACTCGGTATTCGGTATGAGTCGGCTCGTAATAAATGCTAACCGCTACTCGCCCAAGCGCGGCCTGAAAGCCATCGAGTGGGGAGATCAGCTCCGCTCCCAAAGTCGGAGTCAAGCTGGTGCCGAGTAACGCAGTCGCAAATAAAACTCGGAGCACGCGTCGTCGCGCCACAAATGAAGCAAAGGTTCCGGAAACGCAAGAACCCATCCACCCGTACGATCGCCGGTTTGACGGTAAGGGAAAAACACAGGCCCCGCCGCAAGGCTTGCCCGCTTGTGTAACCGACGCACACTTGTTGTTGACGGTGTGTGTGATTTCTCGCAGCAGCAATCGCCACTTTGAGAATGAATGCGCAGACGATGTAATCACTCTCAAGACAATCTCCTGTGCTCTTAATCAAACCACACGCCCAGAATCTTTATTCTCTTGGCGTGGCCGGAACATGGAATAACTTTCCGTATCAATCTTTCGAATGCGAACCCGATTACGAAATTGAACGTAAGATTATCGACATGACTCGGAGTGGTCGCAGTTCTCTTGGACTCGCTATACCGCAACACATGGCAGGGGGTTGATCGTTCTTTTTTCCAATTCGTCGTGTCTCTCGAAAGACAAAAGCGGAGAAGTTGCGCATATCCCGGTGCCGCAGTGCCGACTTCTCAGCGGTCTGCGTGACGAAGATCTCGAAGGGAAATAGAGCCATTGGCAATTCATATGGACGCCTTGCACCATCGCTCGGGCAAATAGACAAAGCCG
>Ga0193724_1000403_pt1 | contig 10400 bp, 10 predicted proteins | sample H2a1metaG_FD_146005 | JGI IMG/M metagenome (GOLD analysis project Ga0193724, IMG submission 146005) | Soil microbial communities from a riparian zone of the East river system, Colorado, United States - H2a1 | ecosystem: Environmental > Terrestrial > Soil > Riparian zone | place: USA: East River... | reverse complement strand
ATATTGGTCGGGCGTCTTGAGCTTGATCGCCTTGAGTTCGTCGGGCGTAAAGGTCTTGGTGGCCTTGCCGCTCTTGACGATGTCCGCGAACGTCATCGACTTCTTCGACTTCGGATGCGAAATCACGGAGTCCCTGACGACCAACTCGCCGGCGGGCGCGCCCATCGCGGCGGCCGCGGCTTCGGTCAATGCCATCCGTCCGGCGGCGCCGGCCCGGCTCATCGCATCGAAGTTCATCATCGTGCTCCAGCTGCCGCCGGTAATCTGCGCGCCGAGCACGGGGTCGTTGAACTTCGGATCGTTGGACGCGAGCTGAACCCGCATGTCTTTCCAGTTTGAGCCGAGCTCTTCGGAAACAATCTGCGCCATGGTCGAGGCAATGTGCTGGCCCATGTCGGCCTTGCCGCATGTGACCGTGACAATCCCGTCCGGCGCGATCGAATACCAGACACTGGGATCGAAATTGCCGGCAGCGGCGAGCGCCTGGTCGGCGCCGAGCAGGCCCGGAACAGCCGAATAGCCGAGCGCGAGACCTGCGGCGGCGGATCCGACGAGGAACGAGCGGCGGCTCAGATCCGCAGGCTCGTCCTGGGTAATTTTCACGTGCGTATTCATGTTGCCCTCCGCTCGGTTCCGGTGTTCGAGGCCGTGCGCATTTCGGAGGCTGCGCGCATGATCGCCTTCTGGATGCGCGAATAGGTCATGCAGCGGCAGAGATTGCCGTCCATGTGCGCGACCACTTCGTCCTTGGTCGGATTGGAGTTCTTGGAGAGCAGCGCCGCCGCCTGCATGATCTGGCCGGATTGGCAGTAGCCGCATTGCGGAACCTGCTCGGTGATCCACGCCTTCTGCAGCGGATGGTCACCCTTGGCGCTGAGGCCTTCGATGGTGGTGATTTTCTTGCCGGCGACGTCGCTGAGCGTCGTCTGGCAGGATCGCACCGCTTCACCATTGACGTGAACGGTGCAGGCGCCACACAGGCCGGCGCCGCAACCGAACTTGGTGCCGGTCATCTGCAGTTGTTCGCGGATGGCCCAGAGCAGCGGCGTGTCGTTCGCCGCCTCGACGGACAGACTCCGCCCGTTGATGTTAAGATTAGGCATGGTTTCTTCCCCTGCCGGTGCATGATGCCGCTTACGGCGGCAATTCACGTTTGTCGAATGGTCAGGCACCCACCGGGCCGATGCCAACCTTGTGAAGAGAATGATCGCGTTCCAATCTAGAGGCAATGCAAATTGGAATTGGTCGAAGAGAAATAATTCGGGGCTGTCCGTTGTGCGCTGCGGCAACAACCGTTGCCGTACCCACTTTTCCGGATCATGCTCTAGAATACCGTTGCACACGACGCTTCGGGCCTGCAGGAAATCGCAAATGCCAAAAATCAACCGTGACGGGGTCGAGATCTATTACGAGGTCCATGGCAGCGGACCGCCGCTGTTGCTGACCCACGGCTATTCATCGACCTCGGAGATGTGGAAGGGCCAGATCGCGGCGCTGTCGAAACATCACAAGCTGGTATTGTGGGACATGCGCGGCCACGGCCGGTCCGATTGCCCCGACGAAGCATCTGCCTACAGCGAAGCGTTGACGGTCGCGGACATGGCGGCCCTGCTCGACGAGGTCGGCGCGGACAGCGCCATCGTCGGCGGGCTTTCGCTCGGGGGGTACATGTCGCTGGCCTTTTATCGCGCGCATCCGGAGCGCGTGCGCGCGCTATTGATCATCGACACCGGACCGGGCTTCAAGAAAGACGACGCCCGCGAGGCCTGGAACAGGCGGGCGCACGATACCGGCGACCGCTTCGAGCGCGAAGGCCTGGCGGGGCTGACATCTGCCAGCCGCGAACGCTCGAGTGTGAGCCATCGCGATGCGTCGGGGCTGGCGCGCGCCGCGCGCGGCATGCTGACCCAGCGCGATGCCCGCGTGATCGAACTGCTGCCCCACATCAAGGTGCCGTCGCTGGTGGTGGTCGGCGCCGAAGACGCACCGTTCCTTGCAGCCTCCGACTACATGGCGGCGAAAATTCCGGCGGCGAAAAAGGTGGTGATCCCGGCCGCCGGCCATGCCGTCAACATCGACCAGCCGCAGGCCTTTATCGACGCCGTGTTACCGTTCCTCGATAGCCTGCCGCAAAACGCCATCCCGGAAAGGATGGTCCGGTGATGAACAGGCTGGCGTACCGCGCGTCGCTGTTGATGGCCGTTTGCGGCGTATGGCATGGGGCTGCAAGCGCCCAGCCCTTCGCGCCGGCCGGTAGCCCATATTCTCCACCCTTCACCGCGACGCTGTCGAACAACACGCCGCTGGTGTTCGGAATGGATGCGGAAGACACCTCGCGCGCTTTGGGCGTGCCATTGAACTACATCAGCGGCCGTCCGGGCAACGAGATCTTCCTGGCCTTCCGCAACGTCGGCGGCAGCGGCCTGTTCTTTCACAAGGACCGGCTTTATCTGCAATTCCGCAAGGGCAGATTGGCCGGCTGGAAGGGCGACTGGGGCCACAACTGGATGTGGCGATAGCCTCGCGTTCTTTGCCAAGCATCTAAAGAAATGAGCGTTAACAATTCACGGATGTCATTCCGGGGCGCGCGGAAGCGCGAACCCGGAATCTCGAGATTCCGGGTCCACGCGAAGACGCGTGTCCCGGAATGACGGGGCGAAAAGTCAGAACCAGCGTTCGCCGGCCAGCACGGTAGAGCCGGGGCCAAGCGCGGAACAGTAAGCTTTCCACATCAAGCGCCGCGCGTAGCGGACGGGCTAATATCGAAGGGCGACGTTCGCCCTGTGGCGATCAGGCACTGACGCCCGCGCCGATCGGGCACGACACGCCGGTGCCGCCAAGCCCGCAATAGCCGGCCGGATTCTTGGCCAGGTATTGCTGGTGATAGTCCTCGGCGAAATAGAATTCGCCGGCGGATGCGATCTCGGTGGTGATGGTGCCCAGGCCTTTCGCCGCCAAGGCCTTTTGATAGGCCGATTTGGATGCGTCCACGGCTTTGCGTTGCGCGTCACTGACGGTGTAGATCGCGGAACGATACTGGGTGCCGACATCATTGCCCTGACGCATGCCCTGCGTCGGGTTGTGACTTTCCCAAAAAGTCTTCAGCAGTCGATCGTACGAGACGAGCTTCGGATCGAACACCACCAGCACCGCTTCGGTATGGCCGGTGCGGCCCGAACAAACCTCCTCGTAGGTTGGGTTCGCGGTATGACCGCCCGCATAGCCCACCGCGGTGGTGTAGATGCCATCGCCGAGTTCCCAGAACTTACGCTCCGCGCCCCAGAAACAGCCGAGCCCGAACACCGCCTGCTCCAGACCTGCGGGATAAGGCGGCTGCAATCCATGGCCATTCACGAAATGGCTGGCAGCGGTTGGGATCGGCGTGGCACGGCCCGGCAGCGCCTCGGCTGCGTTCGGCAATGCCGTGGTCTTGCGCATGAAAAACATGGCTTACCTCCTTCCGGGATGCATCGAACCTCGGGACGACGACGTGACATTATATATATGTCTCTGCGCAGGTCACGGCAGCCCCGTTATTCCGAACGGTCGGACACAAGCCCGACGGCGCGTATTCCCGGTCAGTTTCGGGAATACCCGATCAGCGGCTTGCGGGGCCGGAACAGCAGCATCAGCAAGATACCCAACACGCCCATCACGGCAAATACCGGCTGGTCCAGTATGATCTTGACGACGCTGGTCCAGAGCCAGGGCGCAATACCCTCCACCCAGGTCCGAAACGCCTGCTGGCTGGATTGGTGGATATCGTTCCAGAATTGACCAAACCGGGTGAACCGTAAGGTCTGATCGGCGACCCAGCGCGCGCCGTCATAGACCATGAAAATAAATCCGCCGGCCAGCAGCAGCAGCCCTACAAGTCGGAAAAAACCGCGGATCATGCGTCACCTTATATCGCTCGCGCCCGAAAACGCAGTCAGCCATTAGAGCGGGATGACATTTCTTCGAATCGTCATCCCGCTCTATCTTTTTGTTTGAGCATGATCTTTTCGGAAAACCGGTACCCACTTTTCCGGATCATGCTCTAGCGGCGCAGCGCGGGAAATTCAACCTCATCAGCACCTTATCAGCGCCTTTCGACCGGGCTTCCGGGCTCCGGAGGGTCCGGAAGGCGTTGACGCTGCAAGGTGCGCCCTCTATAAGACCGCCAATGGCGGCGGACGCAATCCCGCCGCCGCTGTTCTGTGGGCGGCGCCGTCACGTGAGCGATTTATGCTCCGAGCATGGCTTTCTCAGGAACACCCGGAAATATAGCAGCGTCGATCACACGGTTGAACGGCCGGCGCGCTCAAGCCTGAGCACCCGCGATCGTCACTGTCGAAGGATATTTGAAGCATGGCCAACACCACCTCTGCCAAGAAGGCGACGCGCAAGATTGCGCGCCGCACCATTATCAACAAGTCGCGCCGCACCCAGATGCGCGGCGCAGTCCGCATTGTCGAAGAGGCGATCAAGAGCGGCGACCGCGATGCGGCGCTGAAGGCGATGACGCGCGCGGAACCGGAACTCATGCAGGCCGCCCAGCGCAACATCATCCACAAGAACAATGCCAGCCGAAAGGTCTCGCGGCTCGCGCATCAGATCGCCAAGCTCGCGAAATAACTGATCGAAAAAAGATATTCGTCAAAAAAGCCCGGCGCGTTGCCGGGCTTTTTCTTTTTCGCCGCCGTATTGCCCGGCCGATTTCACTGTGCGAAATTGTTGCGGGCCCGCTTCTTCAGCAATGGAACACTTCCATATGTAGGAAGGCGGGCTTATGAACTCCGTGATGGCCACGACGATCTTGATGCCGGCCATTGATCGCGCTGGTTTCTGAAAAATCAACCGCGATGGCGCGACCGCGCTCAAAGACCTACGGGGTTACCCTGTTCCGACGAGCAAAAAAAAACGCGTTTGCGTAGTCACTTATCGGCATAGCGGCCACCTCCTGTTCGAAAATTCCGTTCTGCCTCGCTCGTACGTAAACGATTTATGAATTTATTTTGGGCAGCGGCGAGAAATATGACAGCAGCACCACATTTCGAATCTGTGCGCAGATTCAAAACCTTGGCCCTGCAGGCGAAAAATGCTGCCTGCTTTTGCAAACGCGAAGTTGTTTTTACCGGCAGCCGCGCAAAATCATTTCCTTTGCGGGAAATAAGGCATGATGTATCTCTAAATCGTTCGCGACGCCTACGGCTCTAGAGACCAGCGCGGTTTAAGGAACGGGGCGGACGTGCAAATCGGCGGCGGTCTGCGCGTTGGCGACGCTTTTCAAGCGATTGTCGCATCTAAACTCATAGTAATATGGGGGCGGTGGTTCTGTGTCGAAATTTCTCAGGTGGGGCATCGCGCCTCGCTCGCTTTGAACAAGAGAGATACGTACAGCAACAGCAATCGCGCGAAGGCGAAGCATAAGTGGGCATGTTAGTGGGCGTGTTATACGAACGGGCTAAACGACGCGGCGGCGAAGCGACTGAACGATTTTTTATGTTCGATCGCGATCGACTGAATTTGAAACACACGTGATATGACAACTTGCTGTGAGCAATCATGGCGGGATGGGGAGGTTGCATGCTTTATGGTATCATCGCGGTATTCGATCAAATGCCATTTTCCAACGATGCCGTTTGGAACGCCGTAGACGACGCAGCCTGTGCGCGGCCTCCGACGCGAACTCCGGATAGACCGTTGAGTACGCGCTGACCTCGCGGACGCTTCTTCTTCCAGCCTGATGACCTGCGTGCGGCGTGTCGCCGAACGGCTGGTCTGTGGCTGAAGACGAAACCCCGGCTTGAGGTCGCGCCGCGCGGGACATCCGCGCGGCATTTCGCAGGCAATATCACTCTTTCAGAGAAGTCGTCAGGCAATGACAAACACCGAACAGGATCGCTGGTCACGCGTCAAAGACACCGAACAGGACCGCTGGTCACGCGTGAAGGGCCGGCTGCGCTCGAGCGTGGGAGAAGACGTCTATTCAAGCTGGTTCGCGCGGATGGACCTCGAAAGCGTGCAGCAGGAAAGCGTCCATCTCTCGGTTCCGACCCGGTTTCTCAAGAGCTGGATCCAGGCGCATTATGCCGAGCGCGTTCTCACCTGCTGGCAGGCGGAAATGCCGCAAGTGCACCGGATCGACCTCACCGTTCGCACGGCGATGCGATGCGTGGCGCCCGCAAAAGAGACCGTCGCGCCGCTCGATCAACGCCGCACCGAGCGCGCGGATGGTCGTCCCACCGAGCTGCGCGCCACCGCGATCGCACCGGTGTCCGCCAGCCATGACGCACTCGGCGGCTCGCCGCTCGATCCGCGCCTGACATTCGGAAGTTTTGTGATTGGCCGTTCCAACACGCTGGCGCATGCAGCGGCGCGCCAGGTCGCAGAAGGACGGCGTGGCGACAGCGTGATGTTCAATCCGCTCTATATCCACGCCGGCGTCGGGCTTGGCAAAACCCATCTGCTGCAAGCCGTGACGTGGGCCGGCAATTCCGGCAGCGAACGCAAGGTGCTTTACCTCACCGCCGAAAAATTCATGTACGGCTTCGTCGCGGCGCTCAAGACGCAGACCGCGCTGGCGTTCAAGGAGGCGTTGCGCGGCATCGATGTGCTGGTGATCGACGATCTGCAATTCCTGCAGGGCAAATCGACCCAGGCTGAATTCTGCCATACCCTGAATGCGCTGATCGACGCCGGCCGCCAGGTGGTGATCGCGGCGGACCGTCCGCCTTCCGACTTAGAGAGCCTCGACGACCGCGTGCGCTCGCGCCTGGCCGGCGGCCTGGTGGTCGAGATGGGATCGCTCGGCGAAGAATTGCGGCTCGGAATCCTCAAATCGCGCGTCGCAGCGGCACGCGCGCATCATGCGACCTTCGACGTGCCGGCGCCGGTACTGGATTATCTCGCCAGGACCATCACCCACAACGGCCGCGACCTCGAGGGCGCCATCAACCGCCTGCTGGCGCACAGCAAGCTCAATGCCCAGCCGGTGACACTGGAAATGGCCGAGCGCGAGGTGCGCGACCTGGTCCGTCCGCAAGAGCCCAAGCGCATCAAGATCGAGGATATTCAGCGGGTGGTCGCCCGGCAATACAATGTCAGCCGCTCCGACCTGCTGTCTTCGCGCCGGACCGCGAATGTCGTGCGCCCGCGCCAGGTCGCGATGTATCTGGCAAAGACGCTGACGCTGCGCTCGCTGCCCGAGATCGGCCGCCGGTTCGGCGGACGCGACCACACCACGGTGCTGCACGCCGTGCGCAAGATCGAGGCGCTGGTCGCCAAGGACGTGGCCCTCTCCGAAGAGGTTGAATCGCTGAAGCGCCAGCTGCAGGAGTGAGCGTTCTGTAGCCAGGCGGCGTGGTTTCGGACTGGTGGTCCCGGCGACGCCGGGGCCACGTCCGAATGCGGGTTTTGCCCCGCAAAACGTGGGGAACCGCATAACGCATCTCTTGCGCTTGCGGGCCATCCGCGCCACCTTGCGGTCCCCCCACGGGTTTGATCAAATCCAGCTTTGATCGGGCTTTTCGGGTTTCAAACGCCGCGGTGCGCCTTCGGAGCCGCCCGGCTTTTCCATCTTAGGATCAGGCGGGTATTGCAATGAAGGTTACCGTCGAACGCGCGCAACTCCTGAAATCGCTGGGTCACGTCCATCGCGTGGTCGAGCGCCGCAACACCATTCCGATCCTCGGCAACGTGCTGATCCGGGCCGAAAACGCGCGGCTGTCGCTGAAGGCCACCGACCTCGACCTTGAGGTCACGGAAACGCTGGCGGCGGAAACCGCAACCGGCGGTTCGACCACCGTGCCGGCGCATATGTTCTACGACATCGTGCGCAAGCTGCCCGATGGCGCCCAGATCGTGCTGGAGGGCGACGGCGACCGCTCGGTACTGGCGATCCGCGCCGGCCGGTCGCGCTTTACGCTGCAGACCCTGCCCGAAAACGATTTCCCCGATCTCGCCGCCGGCGACATGACCCATTCGTTCGCGCTGGCCGCCTCCGACATGAAACGACTGATCGACCGCACCCAGTTCGCGATCTCGACCGAGGAAACCCGCTACTATCTCAACGGCATCTACCTGCACTCGGCGGGTAGCGCCAAGGACCCCACCTTGCGCGCGGTCGCCACCGACGGGCATCGGCTGGCGCAGATCGATCTGCCTTCGCCCAAAGGCGCCTCCGGCATGCCCGGCGTCATCGTGCCGCGCAAAACCGTTGGCGAAGTGCTGCGGTTGATCGAGGACAATGAGGCCGAGGTCAAAATCGAACTGTCGCAGGGCAAGATCCGCTTCACCATCGGCCATGTGGTGCTGACCTCGAAACTGATCGACGGCACGTTTCCGGATTACGGCCGCGTTATCCCGCAGAACAACGACAAGGAACTCATCGTCGACAAGAAGGATTTCGAGGCCGCGGTCGATCGCGTCTCGACGATCTCGAGCGAGCGCGGCCGCGCGGTAAAACTGGCGCTGTCGGCGGGCAAGCTGGTGCTGTCGGTGACCAATCCGGATTCCGGCAGCGCCACCGAAGAGCTCGAGGTAGAGTACGCCTCCGACGCGCTCGATATCGGATTCAATTCGCGCTATCTGCTGGACATCGCAGCTCAGATCGAGGGCGAAGTCGCGGTGCTGCGATTGGCCGATCCGGGCTCTCCGACGCTGGTGCAGGACAAGGATTCCAAAGGCGCGCTCTACGTGCTGATGCCGATGCGGGTGTGATCTTACTTTTTTGCAAACGAGAAGCGCACCGCCCGGCCAACACGCACGGCCGTCATACCCGCGAAAGCGGGTATCCAGTAATCGCCGGCGTGCGTGAAGTCTTGAGCGACGCGGGATACTGGATCATCCGCTTTCGCGGATGATGACGTCAGAAGCTGAGGCAGCTCATTCCGACGCCTTGCAAGTCCGGCAATGACGAATGATATGAACGCCTCCCGCATCCACCGCCTCACCCTCACGCATTTCCGCAATTATCGCGCGGCGAGCCTGGAGACGCGCGGTGAGGTGGTCGTGCTGGTCGGCCCAAACGGCGCCGGAAAGACCAATTGTATCGAGGCGATCTCGTTTCTCTCGCCTGGACGCGGCTTGCGCCGCGCGACGCTCGACGATGTCGCCGACAATCAGGGCGATGGCTCGTGGGCGGTATCCGCCGAGGTCGAAGGCGCGCTGGGGCTGGCAACGCTCGGCACCGGCATCGACGCCCCCGGCGGCGAAATGGCTGCCACCAGCCGGCGCTGCCGGATCGATCGCGAACCGGTGAGTTCGGCGACGGCGTTTGGCGACCATCTGCGCATGGTGTGGCTGACGCCGTCGATGGACGGACTATTCATGGGTGCGGCGTCCGAGCGGCGGCGGTTCTTCGACCGTCTGGTGCTGGCGATCGACAGCGAGCATTCGAGCCGGGTCTCGGCGCTGGACCGCAGCCTGCGCTCGCGCAACCGGCTGCTCGAGGTGCGTAATTACGACGACCATTGGTGTGACGCGATCGAACGCGAAACCGCCGAACTCGCCGTGGCGGTGGCCGCTACGCGTGGCCAGACCGCGACCAAGCTCGCGGCGATGCTGCACGCACGGGGGGATGCTTCCGCGTTTCCCTCTGCGCGGATCATGCTCGACGGCTGGATGGAAAACGCGCTGATGTCGGAACCCGCCACCGCGGTCGAGGATCGCTACCGCGAGATCCTGCGGGACAGCCGCGCCCGCGACGCCGCCGCCGGCCGCACGCTCGATGGTCCGCATCTCACCGACCTGCAGGTGATCTACGCGCCGAAGAACATGCCGGCCCGTGATGCCTCCACCGGCGAGCAAAAGGCGCTTTTGATCGGGCTTGTACTGGCGCACGCCAGCCTGGTCGCGGAGATGACCGGCATCACACCGCTCTTGCTGCTCGACGAAGTGGTCGCGCATCTGGATCCCTCCAGGCGCCTGGCGCTGTTCAATGAGCTGGCGAAGCTCGGCGCGCAGGTCTGGATGACCGGCGCCGATCCCGCGGCATTCACCGGGCTCGGCGCATCAGATGAGATTTTCAACGTCGATTCCGGGCGGATCTCCCGCCGCCCCTGACCCAGGACTCCGTTCGAGCGACTGGTTTGGACGCCACTGACGTCGCCGCCAGCGCGGCCGTGAATACCGGTGCGACCGAGGTTGGAAATGACCGCCGACTCGTGCATAAATCAGCGCTCGAATCGTGCTTTTGCAAGGGCGTCGAATCGGCTTTGGGGCGGCTTGAAAAACCGTTAAAAACTCCTATTTATTCAATAACTTGTTGGTAGAGACTTTGCGCTAGGCGCATGGCGCCTTTCATGGCACAAATAAGCTGATCAGCGCCTGATTTTGCGCCGCTGATTCGGGACATCCTCGAAGGCCTCACATGACAGAACCTGCCCGGCAATCGATCGCCGACACTGAGCATTCCA
>Ga0193724_1000401_pt1 | contig 10409 bp, 8 predicted proteins | sample H2a1metaG_FD_146005 | JGI IMG/M metagenome (GOLD analysis project Ga0193724, IMG submission 146005) | Soil microbial communities from a riparian zone of the East river system, Colorado, United States - H2a1 | ecosystem: Environmental > Terrestrial > Soil > Riparian zone | place: USA: East River... | reverse complement strand
CCCAATATTTTCGCCGGTGAACACGCGTTCCATTCGCGGCTGGAATGGGTGAGCGTGCAGGACATGGAAAAGGCCATGCAGACCATCGTCCATCTCGCGATGATCTGGGAAGAGCGGGCGTAGAAAGGAAGCGGCCTCAGCGCGGGGTGCGTGCTGAGGCCGTCATTCATCGGACGCATTGGGGAATTGGCGTCCGGCAGTACATCGACAAGTTACGCCGGCGGCAATGGTTCCACGCCAGTCACCCAATTGACCTCAGCGGACATGACGACGGAACTTCAAGTCACTCCAGCCAACAATTGGCGGCCCACGGCATGGTCGCAAACAAGGCCAGCAAGGCCGCTTAGATGTTTCCTTGCCCGGTTCGGAACTGAACAACTTGCTCTAATCAGTTCTTCTCCGCGAATTTGATGGTTGAGATGGGCCACTTTCCATCGTGTCCCCCAATCGAGATTCGCAGACCGTGGAATTCGTCGAGCCAAACGTTCTCCACCGTCCCGGCCTTTCCGTCGGTGAGAACGACGGCCTTGCCGACAAGCTCGGACTGGGCCTCCTCGAATGCGCCGAGAATCACCGACGCGCGGAGCTTCACAGATGGCATGGATGTCTCCGAGGTCAGGCGGGTCTCACGTCGTCGCGATCTCACCGAGTCCGCTGACCCCGCCCAGTGCGGTGGTCATAGCTGCGCCTTTTTGAAAGGCGACAGCCATGCAGCACTCTCCGGGAGCGATGACGACCGAGAGCGGAGCGGTGACCGAATCACCCTGCTCCGGCTTTATGTCGAGAACGCGACCCAATGGAACCTGGACCGTCAGGGCACGCGCGCCGTCACGATCCAGATCGATGCGGCGAGCAGCACGGCCTGTTCCCTTGCGAAAGGCGCGAGGGCTTCGCGTATCGAATTGGCAGCGGCGGCGCGCACGTCCGGCGGTTGCTCCTCGAGCGCGCGGGCAGCCGGGCCGATTTCAAGCGCGCCCTCGACCGCCGCATCCAGACCGCGCCCGACCGCGATATCGAGCGAGAGATTGCACGGCTCCATTTCTATTCCGCGAAATCCGGCCTCGCCCAATATGCTGGTGACGCGCTGCTCAGATGCAAATGAGAACGGGCCGGGGTCGTCGGGCCCAAGTTGCGGCAGCTTCGGGACGTGTTGGTAGGCCGCCTGCAACGGCGCCATCATCCAGGGATTTTCGCGGGGCTCGCGCCAGCAGGCGAATGCCAGCCGCGCCGATGGCCGCAATGCCCGGCGCATATTGGCAAAGGAGAGCGCCGGTTCGGCAAAGAACATCACGCCGAACCGCGAGACCAGGAGGTCGAAACTTGCAGGCTGGAACGGGTATACCGTTGCGTCCCCGAGCACAAAATCGGCCGGCAAGCCGGCCGGTGCGATTTGCCGCGCGCGGGCCAACATCGGCGTCGAAATATCAATGCCGAGGACATGACCTGTCGGGCCGACTTTCTGCGCAAGCGCGATGGTGGTGGCCCCGCAGCCGCACCCCACATCGACGATCCGCTCGCCGGCTCTGGCCTTGGCGCGATCGATCAAGATGTCCGAAACCGGCGCCAGGATGGCGTCCTGCGCCTGCTGGCGATCCGTCCAGTGCTGGCCGGCCGATCCGTTCCAGAATGCGATCTGATCCGCATTTTGATCGTGGCCTGTCGGTGTTTCCATGTGCCTAAGCCGCCGCTCCGGTGAACTGTTGACTTCGATATGCCCATTGTAGCTGATCAGGCCAAGCTTGCGGAACTTGTTCATGAAATGGCTGACGCGCGATCTGGTGGTGCCAATCATCTCGGCCAGTGTTTCCTGACTGATATTCGGAGTGATCGTCTGCGAACTGCCTTCCTTGCCGAAATGCGAGAGCAGCAGCAACATGCGGGCAAGCCGCCGCTCGCTTGAATTGAAAAGCTGGTCGATCAGGTCTTCCTCGATCCGGCTGTTACGGGTCAGAAGATAGGCCACGAACAGCTCGGAAAACGCAGGCTGATCGTGAAGCGTCGCTTTCATGGCCTGTTTTGTAATGGCCGTAATGAGGCTGCTTTCCATCGCGGTCGTGGTTGCGATGCGCAGCGGATGACCGTTCATGCAGCCTTCGCCGAAGAACTGGCCGGCCCCCAGGACACCGACCACAGCCTCCTTCTCATGCTTGGATATGACCGTGAGTTTGATCTTGCCCTTTTGAATGTAATAGACCGTGTCGGCAACGTCGCCTTGCACGAACACGTTCTGATTCTTCTCAAGTCTAAGGAAGGTCTTGCCCACGCCCACCATGGCGAGAAAGTCCTGGGGGTCAAACGCACTGGCCGGCTTGTTCAATCGAACCTCCTCTCGCCCCAGCCATATTGGCGCCAGGCCGAAGCACGACACGCGGTGGCACCGAAATAGGCCTCGGGCCGGCGCGATGATATCTCCAAGCATGCGCGGTTCATGGTCGGGACGCAGCCCAATATTGCTCAGTTTTCAACGCATTATCAGACCAAATTGGGCGATTTAGCCGCATGCGACCTGTCATCTTCGTCCGTCGGTCGGCCGGCGGAGGATCGTCACCATTGCGGATTCTGTTTTTTGACGCCCGCGCGTGCTCGTATGCCGAGCCGGAATTGTGTGCACGATGTTCGCCCCATCAAGCAGCCTGCTTTTACTCTGCTTTTTCTTGTCTGGCGATTATGTACGGACACATGCTTCAGCGCACAATGCCGCCGAGATGTTCGTCGATGCTTACGCCCACGGGAAAACCTGAAGCCGACGACAGATCCGGCGGAGGCCGTCGCCTTGCCCAACGATGTAGGCGCGCCCCCTTACCAACTCCGCCAGTCTACGAAGCCTGCTGTCGATTTCATCCAGCCGCTGGTGTATTTCTTCTTGATCTCGGTTGTTCAAAGATCATGACAATCGCAAGCGTCAGTGTGATGAAGATGATCACCATCACCATGCCGCGCGGCGTGACCATCGGCTCGGGTTTTCGGACGATGCGCGGCGGCGCGACCTGAGCAATATCGACCCAGCGCTCGGCCATGGAGAGCTGTGGTGGCGACAGCTGTGGTCGCTCGATATCTACCTGGGGAGCTACCCATGGTGTCCGCACAGGTGCTTCATCAGGCAACATCTCCGACATCGAGTCATGCCAACTGGGCTGAGGGATTTTTTGCTGAACTGTTTGCTGAACTGTATCGAGATGGTCTTTTTGCCGAACTGTGTGGATCCGACCATGTCGCCGTCCCGGTGTCGCGTCCCAGCAATGATCCTTGCCATGCCAATAGATGTGAACCGAACCAAAATGCTGACGCGCTTCGGTCTTGGTCATGCAAGAGTTTGAAGCTTCTGATGCTGTGGTCAGCACCAACATCGACACAACAATCACCCCGATACGCATGGGGTTACTCCGTCTTAGATCCGGTACAAGCGTTGCTCCAGCCCCAACTGCTTATGCCACAGAGTCTAAACCCGAAGATTGCGGATTATTCCCGGCATGAAAAGACAATATCCATGTCCTAATCCATGTCCCATTAACCGTGATCAGCGGTGTGATGATGCCACCCGCCGGGGTTGACCGAGCCTGCGATGAGGCCGCCAGGAAGCAAGGCACACTGGATGGCCTCCCAGATCGCAGCCGTCATCCCATCACACGCCATCCGGCGCGTGGCTGCTATCCGACGATGAAGGCCGCGGGCTCGCGGCAGCAATCATGAGAGATCAGCCTGTCGTGATCCAGAATTTGTGCGCTGACGAGCACGTAGTTTTACGGGGCCTGATCTTAACCGCATGATAGAATCACCGCTCCCGGGCGGCTTTTTAGCTCGTTGTCTACCGGGCCAGGCCCTATATCGATACTGTCATCGTCCTCTATTGGAGTTGCAACGCGGAACAAATGACCGGCGATCAATCCCGAGTACTCAAAGTCGGCGCTCGCATTTGCTGGGGCGAAGACAAGAACGATCAAGGCACTGTCACGGAAAAGAATTGGTCTGGCGTAACTCTCAAGTGGGATAATCGCGACCGGCAATCCGTGCTGCATAATGACATGCAGATGGTTTTCCTCATTCCAGAGAAGTAAATTTTGAAAAAACGTCAAGTAATACGTACGGAAGTCGAATGCCCTGCCTGTGAGGGCACCGGATTTCAGGCGGTCGAGCAGCCAAAACAGCCTGGTCGAAAAATCTATCCTCCACCTTGCAGCCAATGTTTGGGTAAAGGACGGCTGGCGCACCCGCAAACGAACTAGCGCCGAGCTACTGCACTAATGCAGCCCGCGCATTTTGCACGGATATTCTTCCGGATGATCTGAGCCGACATCAACGGCGGCCCCCAATTTTGCACGCCCGCAAATGCAGTTGATGAGAATGCCGCCGAAAAGGCGATCGATGCAGACATGACCTTGAGCATTGCCGTCATCGATCTGGCGCCGGCCTGCGGCGCTCCCTTTGGCACAATTGCCAAGCCGGCCTTGCCGAGCCGAAGCTCGCAGAGTGAAGGCTGGTAGGCGGTGACGGATTCGAACCGCCGACCCTCTCGGTGTAAACGAGATGCTCTAACCAGCTGAGCTAACCGCCCTCGCCCTCTGTTTAGCCTCGCAGTGCCATCGGGCGCAAGCCGTGCATCGCTGCAAAAAAAGCGGCGCCCCGATCGGGACGCCGCTTCTGTCATGTTGAAAGGCAGGTTCAGTGCGCCGTCAGGCCACCCGGTGCTTCGTCCCCGGCAGCGTCCGGCTTGACCGGCACCTTGGTATCCTCTTCCCAGACAATCGGCACCGGTGGCCGTACCAGGGCCTTGGAGATCACGTCGTCGAGGCGTGCGACCGGAATGATGTCCATGCCGCCCTTGATCGCATCGGAAATCTCCGTGAGATCCTTGGCGTTGTCCTCGGGGATCAGCACCGTCTTGATGCCGCCGCGGGCGGCAGCCAGGAGCTTCTCCTTCAGGCCGCCGATCGGCAGCACCCGTCCCCTTAACGTGATCTCGCCGGTCATGGCGACGTCGTGCCGCACCGGGATCCCGGTCATGATCGAAACGATCGCGGTCGCCATCGCAACACCCGCCGAGGGTCCATCCTTCGGGGTCGCCCCTTCAGGCACGTGGACGTGGATATCGCGCCGATCAAACAGCGGCGGCTCGATACCGAAGCCGACCGCGCGCGAGCGGACATAGGATGCCGCCGCCGAAATCGACTCCTTCATCACGTCGCGCAGATTGCCGGTCACCGTCATCTTGCCCTTGCCGGGCATCATGACGCCTTCGATGGTGAGCAGCTCGCCACCGACATCGGTCCAGGCAAGGCCGGTGACAATGCCGACCTGAGGCTCGCTCTCGATCTCGCCATAGCGATACTTCGGCACGCCGAGAAATTCCTCGAGGGACTTCTCGGTCACCTTCACCGACTTCTTCTTGGAGATCATCAGCTCCTTCACCGCCTTGCGGGCCAGTGTTGAAAGCTCACGTTCAAGGTTACGCACGCCCGCTTCGCGGGTGTAACGCCGGATCATCAGGAGCAGCGCGTCGTCGTCGATCGACCATTCCTTGGAATCGAGGCCATGCTTGGCGATCGCGTTCGGGATCAGATGCTTGCGCGCGATCTCGACCTTCTCGTTCTCGGTGTAGCCGGCGATCCGGATGATCTCCATGCGGTCCATCAGCGGTCCCGGAATATTCAGCGTATTCGCGGTGGTGATGAACATCACGTTGGAGAGATCATAATCGACCTCGAGGTAGTGGTCATTGAAGCTCGAATTCTGCTCGGGGTCGAGGACCTCAAGCAGGGCCGATGACGGATCGCCACGGAAGTCGGCGCCCATCTTGTCGATCTCGTCCAGCAGGAACAGCGGGTTCGAGGTCTTGGCCTTCCGCATCGACTGGATGATCTTGCCGGGCATCGAGCCGATATAGGTGCGGCGGTGACCGCGGATTTCGGCCTCGTCGCGCACGCCGCCGAGCGACACGCGCACGAATTCGCGTCCCGTCGCCTTCGCGATCGACTTGCCGAGCGAGGTCTTGCCGACGCCGGGAGGGCCGACCAGGCACAGGATCGGTCCGGTCAGCTTGTTGGCGCGCGACTGTACCGCGAGATACTCGACGATGCGGTCCTTGACCTTCTCAAGTCCATAATGATCGTTGTCGAGCGTGCTCTGGGCTGCGACCAGATCCTTCTTGACCTTGGATTTCTTGTTCCACGGTATCGACAGCAGCCAGTCGAGATAGTTGCGCACGACGGTGGCTTCCGCGGACATCGGCGACATCTGGCGCAGCTTCTTCAGCTCGTGCTGCGCCTTCTCCCGCGCTTCCTTGGAGAGCTTGGTCTTGGCAATCTTCTCTTCCAGATCGGCCAGCTCGTCACGGCCTTCGTCGTCGCCGAGCTCCTTCTGGATCGCCTTCATCTGCTCGTTGAGATAATATTCGCGCTGGGTCTTCTCCATCTGGCGCTTGACGCGCGAGCGGATCCGCTTCTCGACTTGCAGCACCGAGATTTCGCTCTCCATCAGCCCGAGCACCTTTTCAAGGCGCGCGGTCACGGACAGCGTCTCCAGAATGGCCTGGCGGTCGGCGATCTTGACGGCGAGATGCGAAGCAACGGTGTCGCCGAGCTTGGCGAAGTCGGTGATCGCCTGAACCACGCCGACGACTTCGGCCGAGATCTTCTTGTTCAGCTTCACATAGCTTTCGAAGTCGGACACCACCGAGCGCGCCAGGGCTTCCGCCTCGACCGAGGTCGCATCAGTATCGGCGAGCGCGACCGCAGTCGCTTCGTAGTATTCGGCGCGATCGGAATATTTCTGCACGCGGGCGCGCTCAAGCCCCTCCACCAGCACCTTCACGGTGCCGTCGGGCAATTTGAGCAGCTGCAGCACGCTGGCGAGCGTGCCGGTTTCATAAATCGAGTCCGGAGTCGGATCGTCGTCCGACGCATTCTTCTGCGTCGCCAGCATGATCAAGGCGTCATTCTTCATGACCTCCTCGAGCGCGCGGATCGACTTCTCGCGGCCGACGAACAGCGGCACGATCATATGCGGGAAAACGACGATGTCGCGGAGCGGCAGCACCGGATAAGAATGGCTTTCGCCGTGAACGATAGATGGCCGGGGTTTTGGGGTCGTCATGGCCTTTTCCTTTTGTTGTGCCCCCTTGCACGCAGTCCGCTATTTTGCGCAACCGCCACAAGGTGCCGAGAGGTTCCGGGATCGTTCGGCCGCGTCAGACCTGCTTCTCCGGATCTTTGGTGTGGCGAATCTTACGGTAGGTTTTTCATCGCCGATAGCATTAGGTGGCTATCGACCATGGGGGTGTCAAGTCGCTGGAAAATGCCCGCCAAATGGGGCTGAACGCGGTAGAAACACCTGCGCAAACGCAGCCGCCGAAAGGCCCGGCAGCCGCCTGTTTGAAAGCGCAATCCGCCTGCCGCGGACGCGATCACGCGCTGGCGCTGGTTTCGACGGCGCGGTCGGAACGATCGGCGTAGATGTAGAGCGGACGAGCCGTCCCCTCGACCACTTCGCGCGAGATCACGACCTCTTCGACGCCTTCCAGTCCCGGCAAGTCGAACATGGTCTCGAGCAGAATGCTTTCGAGAATGGAACGCAGGCCGCGTGCGCCGGTCTTGCGCTCGATCGCCTTGCGGGCGACCGCGCCAAGAGCCTCGTCGGCGAAGGTCAGCTCGATGTTCTCCATCTCGAACAGCCGCTGATATTGCTTCACGAGAGCGTTCTTCGGATCGGTCAAAATCTTCTTGAGCGAAGCTTCGTCGAGATCCTCCAGCGTGGCGACCACCGGCAGGCGGCCGACGAATTCCGGGATCAGGCCGTACTTCAAGAGATCCTCAGGCTCGACGTGACGGAAGATTTCGCCGGTACGGCGATCCTCCGGCGCCAGCACCTGGGCTGCGAAACCGATCGAGGTCGAGCGCCCACGCGCGGAGATGATCTTTTCCAGGCCGGAGAACGCACCACCGCAGATGAACAGAATATTCGTGGTGTCGACCTGCAGGAACTCCTGCTGCGGATGCTTGCGGCCGCCTTGCGGGGGAACCGAGGCAACCGTGCCTTCCATGATCTTCAGCAGCGCCTGCTGCACGCCCTCACCCGAGACGTCCCGGGTGATCGACGGATTGTCGGATTTGCGGCTGATCTTGTCGATCTCGTCGATATAGACGATGCCGCGCTGCGCGCGCTCGACGTTGTAGTCGGCCGACTGCAGCAGCTTCAGGATGATGTTTTCGACGTCCTCACCGACATAGCCGGCTTCGGTCAGCGTGGTCGCATCCGCCATCGTGAAGGGAACGTCGAGAATCCGCGCCAGCGTCTGCGCCAGCAGCGTCTTGCCCGAACCGGTCGGACCGATCAGCAGGATGTTCGACTTCGCCAGTTCGACGTCGTTATGCTTGGTCTGGTGATTGAGGCGCTTGTAGTGATTGTGGACCGCGACCGACAGCACCTTCTTCGCATGGCTCTGACCGATGACGTAATCGTCGAGGACCTTGCAGATTTCCTTCGGGGTCGGAATGCCGTCGCGCGACTTCACCAGCGAGGATTTGTTCTCCTCGCGAATGATATCCATGCAGAGCTCAACGCATTCGTCGCAGATGAACACAGTGGGACCCGCGATCAGTTTGCGGACCTCGTGCTGGCTCTTGCCACAGAACGAGCAATAGAGCGTGTTCTTGGAGTCGCTCGTGCCGACCTTACTCATTCTTATCTCCGTCCGTCCGCTCGATCGCTCCATTCCGGCACGTACCGGCACAGAGTTTTAGATAGAGCAAAATCCGTACCAAAAAAGACCCTACGCTCCAGATGCCGCACGAATTGCGGCCAACTCGAATCTCCCGCGATCTTAACCTATCCGACCTAGCCAACCATGGTGACAGCCGACTATCAAGAATTCGCTAACCGGATCAGGCTCCGATGCCCGTGACAATACCGTGATTTGCAGCACGCAAGCGAGCGCCAGATTTGGAAATCAGCCAAGCGTTGCGCGATTGCCACGCCGCCAAACCAGCACGAAAGCGGAACTTCTGACCCAAAAAAGGGCGGCAGCGAGACGCCGTTGGCGGCTAAAACTGCTGGTGGCAGCTATGGTTAACGCTAACCACCTGTTGCGGACCGCAGTACTACGGGGTCTTCGCCGTGGGTTCTTCCGAGCGTTTGTCGATCACCTTGTCCACAATACCGAAGTCCCGGGCCATCTCGGCGGTAAGGAACTTGTCGCGTTCCAGCGCGTCCTCGATCGCCTTGTAGGTCTGCCCGGTGTGTTTCACATAGATCTCGTTGAGCCGCTTCTTGAGGTTCAGGATTTCCTGGGCGTGCAGCATGATATCGGTTGCCTGGCCCTGAAAGCCGCCGGAGGGCTGGTGCACCATGATGCGCGAATTCGGCAGCGAGAAGCGCATGTCCTGATGGCCGGCGGCCAACAGCAGCGAGCCCATCGACGCCGCCTGACCCGTGCAAAGCGTCGACACCGGCGGACGGATGAATTGCATGGTGTCGTAGATCGCAAGACCCGACGTCACCACGCCGCCGGGCGAATTGATGTACATCGAGATTTCCTTCTTCGGATTCTCGGCTTCGAGAAACAGAAGCTGCGCGACCACCAGGGTCGACATGCCATCCTCGACCGGTCCGGTCAAAAAGATGATGCGCTCCTTCAGCAGGCGCGAAAAAATGTCGTAGGCGCGCTCGCCGCGGTTGGTCTGCTCGACCACCATCGGCACGAGTTGCATGTAGGTTTCGACAGGATCGCGCATTAGTCACCCAAGGGTTGGCAGGAGGCGAACGTCCATCGGCCAGGCTGGACTGGCTTGAATTTGCCGGGCGGCGGACGAACGTCCCGTGATGCAGGACTTACAAGACAGGCTCACAGATATGGGCCAATTTCCCGGCGACAAGGCCGGGTCAACATCGTGCGAAGTCATTCCAGTTGAAGCTGATTCGCACCCCGTGGCATAGCGACGGATGCCGCCGCCATGCCCGTTTCGCGGCACATCCTTAAAACCTGGCTGACACCGTCAGGCAGCGCTCTTCTCGGCTTCGTCGTCCTTGTAGAGATCCTCGCGCGTGACCTTCTTTTCAGTCACGTTGGCGAGTTCAAGGATGAAATCGACCACCTTGTCCTCATAGATCGGCGCACGAAGCTGGGCGAGCGCATTGTTATTGTTGCGATAGTAGTCCCAGACCTCCTTCTCGCGTCCGGGCATCTGGCGCGCGCGCGCGATCACCGCGCGACTGACTTCGTCGTCAGTGACCGTGATCTTGTTCTTTTCGCCGATCTCGGACAGCACGAGACCGAGCCGGACCCGGCGGTCGGCGATCTTGTGGTATTCCTCCTTGGCGGCCTCTTCCGTGGTGTCCTCATCGGCAAACGTCTTGCCGCCGGACTCCATCTCGGCCTTGATCGAATTCCACATCAGCTTGAATTCTTCCTCGACCAG
>Ga0193724_1000400_pt1 | contig 10477 bp, 9 predicted proteins | sample H2a1metaG_FD_146005 | JGI IMG/M metagenome (GOLD analysis project Ga0193724, IMG submission 146005) | Soil microbial communities from a riparian zone of the East river system, Colorado, United States - H2a1 | ecosystem: Environmental > Terrestrial > Soil > Riparian zone | place: USA: East River... | reverse complement strand
CATACTCGCCTTCGGACGTGAAATCGTGGTTAACAATTGCCTCCTGTTCAGGCAGCGGGCACTACCGACATACCGAAAACATCGGCAAGTCTTTGATTTTACCGATGCCGCGGCCTATAACGCCGCGCTTTCCACCCCACATCCCCGCACGAATCCCAGAGACACCCGCATGGCCGGACATTCCCAGTTCAAGAACATCATGCACCGCAAGGGCCGGCAGGATGCGCAGAAGTCGAAGCTGTTCAGCAAGCTGGCGCGGGAAATCACCGTCGCGGCCAAGATGGGCCAGCCCGATCCCAGCATGAATGCGCGGCTGCGCGCCGCGATCACCTCCGCGCGGGAGGAAAACATGTCGAAGGATTCGATCGAGCGCGCGGTGAAGAAGGCTTCGGGGGGTGACGCGGAAAACTACGACGAGATTCGCTACGAGGGTTATGGTCCGGGCGGTGTCGCTGTGATCGTCGAGGCGCTGACCGACAACCGCAACCGCGCGGCGTCCGACATCCGGTCCTTCTTCACCAAGTCCGGCGGCAATCTCGGCGAAACCGGTTCGGTTGCCTTCATGTTCGATCGCACCGGCGTCATCGAATACGACGCCAGCGTCGGCTCCGATGATGCGATGCTGGATGCGGCGATCGAGGCCGGCGCCGACGACGTGTCGTCGAGCGAGAGCGGCCACGAGGTCTACGCGTCGCAGGAAACGTTTCGCGACGTCGCCAAGGCGCTGGAGACGAAATTCGGCGAACCCCGCAAGGCGGCGCTGACCTGGAAGCCGCAAAACACCGTGCCGGTGGACGACGAGACCGGCGAGAAGCTGCTGAAGCTGATCGACCTGTTGAACGAGCACGACGACGTGCAGAACGTCTACGCCAACTTCGAGGTTTCCGACGCGCTGGTCGCCAAGATGGGCGGGTAGGGCACGTCATTGCAGCGACCCTTTCACTGGGTATGGCGGCCAGTAGATGTTTCGCCGCCCCGGCTCCGGCGTTATCACTACCCCATGACATCTCAGCCGATTCGCCAACCCGTCCGCATCCTTGGCATCGATCCGGGCCTGCGCCGCACCGGCTGGGGCGTGATCGAGATCGACGGCAACCGGCTGATCTTCGTCGGCTGCGGCTCGGTGGAACCGCCGGACGGCCTGCCGCTGGCGAGCCGTCTGCTGGCGATCCATGGGGGCCTCGCCGCCGTGCTTGGCGACTTCCGTCCCGCCGAAGCCGCGGTCGAACAGACCTTCGTCAACAAGGACGGTGTCGCCACGCTGAAGCTCGGCCAGGCGCGCGGTGTGGCGATGCTGGCGCCGGCGATGTTCGGGATTTCGGTTGCAGAATACGCGCCGAACCAGGTGAAGAAAACCGTGGTCGGCGCCGGGCATGCCGACAAGAATCAGATTCTGATGATGTTGAAAATCCTGCTGCCCAAGGCCGAGCCGAAATCCCCCGATGCCGCCGACGCGCTCGCCGTCGCCATCACGCACGCGCATCACCGCGCGAGCGCCATGCTGCGGCTGAAGGTGGTGGGGATATGATCGGCAAACTCAAAGGACTGATTGACTCTTACGGCGAGGATTATGTGATCCTCGACGTCGGCGGTGTCGGCTATCAGGTGCATTGTTCGGCGCGGACGCTGCAGGCGCTGGCCGCGCCCGGTGAAGCCGCGGTGCTCTCGATCGAGACTTACGTGCGCGAGGACCAGATAAAACTGTTCGGCTTTCGCAGCGACACCGAGCGCGAATGGTTTCGCCTGCTGCAGACCGTGCAAGGCGTCGGCGCCAAGGTGGCGCTGGCGGTGCTTTCTACGTTACCGCCGTCCGATCTCGCCAATGCGATCGCACTGCGCGACAAGGCGGCGGTGGCACGCACGCCCGGCGTCGGCCCGAAGGTGGCCGAACGCATCGTCACCGAATTGAAGGACAAGGCGCCGGCCTTCGCCAACGTCGATCCGGCGCTGGTGCATCTGTCCGGTGCGATCGATCACGATCGCGCGCCGCGTCCGGTCACCGACGCAATCTCGGCGCTGGTCAATCTCGGCTACGGTCCGCCGCAAGCGGCCGCCGCGATCGCTTCGGCGTCGCGCAGCGCCGGTGAGGGTGCGGAAACCGCGCAGTTGATCAAGCTGGGGCTGAAGGAATTGGCGAAGTGAGTGAACAATCGCTGTCATTTTCTGTGAATGGTTGCCTTGCTCCGTCCGCAGAGTGCTCCCTCTCCCGCTTGCGGGGGAGGGTTGGGGTGGGGGCATTTGACATTGAGGATTTGTGCGGTGAGAGCCCCCACCCGGTGAACTCGGCCGCGCAAGGGCGCTGCCGAACTCACCGACCTCCCCCGCAAGCGGGAGAGGTAAGAAGCGCCCTTCGTGCTATCCTTCTCGCATGACCCCGCCCTCCCGTATCGTCACGCCTGAGCGCCGCACCGACGACGTCGGCGACACCGCGCTGCGCCCGCAATTGTTGTCCGAATTCGTCGGTCAGGCGCAGGCGCGGGCCAATCTTTCGATCTTCATCGAGGCCGCCCGTAAACGCGGCGAGGCGCTGGACCACGTGCTGTTCGTCGGTCCCCCCGGCCTCGGCAAGACCACGCTGGCGCAGATCGTGGCGCGCGAACTTGGCGTCGGCTTTCGCGCCACTTCCGGGCCCGTGATCGCCAAGGCCGGTGACCTCGCGGCACTGCTCACCAATCTCGAAGAGCGTGATGTTCTGTTCATCGATGAAATCCACCGCCTCAGCCCGGCGGTCGAGGAAGTGCTGTATCCGGCAATGGAAGATTTCCAGCTCGATCTGATTATCGGCGAGGGACCGGCGGCGCGTTCGGTCAAGATCGAACTGGCGAAGTTCACGCTGGTCGGCGCCACCACGCGCGCGGGGTTGTTGACCAATCCGCTGCGCGACCGCTTCGGCATTCCGGTGCGGCTGAATTTCTACACCGTGGAAGACGCCTGACGGCGCCAACGAGATCGCGCGCCGCGCCCGCGGCACGCCGCGCATTGCCGGGCGGCTGCTGCGGCGGGTCCGCGATTTTGCATCCGCAGCCGACGCCGACTCGATCGACCGCGGCATCGCCGACAACGCGTTGAGCGCACTGGAAGTCGACGCCGCTGGCCTTGACGCCATGGACCGGCGTTATCTCACCACCATCGCGATGAATTACGGCGGCGGACCGGTCGGCGTGGAGACCATGGCGGCGGCGCTGTCGGAGCCGCGCGATGCCATCGAGGATATCATCGAGCCGTTTTTGATTCAGTGCGGCTATCTGCAACGCACGCCGCGCGGGCGGCTGTTGACTTCGCATGCGTTCCGCCATCTCGGCCTCGCCGAACCCGCGCGCGATCCGGCGCAGTTCGGATTGTTCGGGCAGGGTAGCGAGGGCGACGATTGACGTTGCGCTGCTGAATATCTGCACAAACACACCGCAATTCGGATGCAATCCGCGGCCAAAAAGAGGATGCATCACGAATAGCCATTCATGATTTCACGCCGCCATTTTTTGCGCTTCATCGCCGGTGTTGGCGCCTTGGGTGCTTCAACCGCGACCTATGGGTTCGGCATCGAGCCTGTGCTGCGGCTTCGCGTTGCGCGCTACAATATTACCCCGCCGCAATGGCCCGCTGGTTTCCAGCTCAAGATCGCCGCGATCGCCGATCTTCATGCCTGCGATCCCTGGATGTCGCTGAATCACATCCAGGCAATTGTGGAGCGCGCCAATGCGCTCGGCGCCGATATCATCGTCATGCTCGGCGACTATGTGGCCGGTCACCGCCATGTGACGCGCACCATCCCCGCCGGCGAATGGGCGCCGGTGCTTGCCGGGTTAAAGGCCCCGCTCGGCGTGCACGCGATCCTCGGCAATCACGACTGGTGGGACGACAAGACCGTGCAGCGCGACGGGCAGGGACCGACGATCACGCGCCAGGCGCTCGAAGCAGCCGGCATTCCGGTTTATGAAAACGATGTGGTTCGGCTGACCAAAGCGGGCCGGCCGTTCTGGGTTGCCGGGCTTGGTGACCAGCTGGCCTATCTTCCGGCACGGCGCTTCAGGCCAGTGCGGCGGATCGGTGTCGATGATCTCACAGCGACGCTTGCGAAAGTGACCGACGACGCGCCGGTCATTCTGCTGGCGCACGAGCCCGACGTCGCGATGCGCGTGCCGTCGCGAGTCGCGCTGCAACTCTCGGGGCATACCCATGGCGGGCAGGTACGATTGTTCGGCTGGTCGCCGGTGGTGCCGTCGCGCTACGGGAACCGGCTGGCCTACGGCCACACCAGGACAAATTGCGATGTCGTCATTTCCGGCGGCCTTGGCTGCAGCATCATGCCGTTCCGTCTCGGCGTTCCGCCGGAAATCGTGCTGGTGACGGTGGGCGGGAAAAGCCCGGCCATTTCGTAGCCGAAAATACCGGCATTTCGCATTCGTGGCAGTAACAGATATTCGACCGCTCTCAACATTCCGACACGTTGAAATCAACGCGGCGGTCGATGGCATCGCTGGCGTCATCCCTGCCGGTGCCGATCAGTGTCTCCCTGGATCCAACGCCGGTCGCTTTCAATTTATCGGCGAGACGAGGGGAACTGCTCTGCAGCAGATCCTTGATGAATTGGGCGCGCAGGACTGAAAGCCGCTCGTTGACCTGCGGGGGTCCTGTTTTTGAGGTGTGCCCAACAAGTTGAAGACATGTGTTGCGCTGCGTGGCCCGCACGGCGATCTGGCTCAGCCACATCGGGTAAGGCGCGGAGATCTGCGGGTCATCGACGAACTGGGTCGAGCCCGGCTTGAACAGAAATCGCATCGACAATTTCTTGCCGGTCAGACCGTAATCGACAAGACTGCCGAATGCGTCGGTGGCGTCATCCCTGCGGTTGAGTTTCCAGTTTGCCAGATAGATGCCGGAGCGGACACGCAGCTGATCTCCGCCCGTCATCTTGAGGGCGGTTCGGTAAAACGCCAGCGCCTCCCGATAGCGCCTGTCGTCGTATTCCGAGATGGCATCGCTGATGAGCGACGAGGTGCCGATACGTTCGACATAGACCGGGTCGATCGGGTCGCCCAGTTTGGTCCCCTGACAGGCCTTGATGTAGATACTGGTGGCGGGATCGGTGGCCCAGACAGGGGTGTCGGCAAATGCCGGGGTCGGCGTTACATCGATCGCCTCCGGCTTGGCGCGGGCGACGCCCTTGGAGACGATGCTCTTGCTGCGAAGGTCGGCAAGCGCAAGGCAAATCCGATAGGCGTCGCGTGGTCCGTCCGCGACGCCGGCATTGTTGATCGCGGTAAAGGTACCGATCAGCACGACGGGAGCACGCATCAACGCCTCGGTGGAGAATGGACGCACTTCGAAACGCGGGTAGGACTTCTTGACCAGCGCAACGATGCGCTCCTGCATCAATCGTGTTGCTGTCGATTGCGCTCCGCTGATGCCGTCGATCAGCGGGTCGATCACGAGTTCGATCTTTCCTTCGCCCGGCGGCACCGCGGCCTTCGAAAACAGATCGTTGGCCGCCCGGAGCAGCGCGTCATCGAACGGCGCCGGTATCGGCGGAGGTGGCGGGCTCGGCGCGGCCTGCGTGGTCGGTGCGGCTTGTGAGCTTGGCGCGGCCTGTGGGAAGGCCGCCGTTACGCCGACCAGGAAACAGCAGGTGGTGGCAACAAGCAGGTTTGGCTTTCGCAGCAGCGTTGTCACGCGTCGCCTCCATGTCGCGGGAAAGTCCGACATCCAAATGCCTCGGGTTGTCAAATCGCCTCGCTGGCCCATTTCAATTCCCACGCTGCGATCAGCGGCAGCCGCGCTGGAGAATATCACGATCGGCCGCTGAGATGTCGCCGAGTTGAGCGCGTGCGTTGATCTCCTGACAGGTTGATGCGGCCCGCCGCGGCGTCGCCGCCGCCGCCGGCGGCGCTATGGTGCGCTGCTGATCGAGCGCAAAAACCGGCAAGCGCTCGGTTTCCGCCGCGAGCCGTTTTTCCGCCCGCTCGCGTTCCGCCTGCGCCTTGGCCAGTCTTTCCGACATCGCAAGCTCAAGAGCCCGGCGTTCTTCGGCAAGCCTCGCCTTGTCGGCCTCGAATGCCGCAACCTGCGACGCCAGCCGCTCGCGCTCCGCCTTGGCGGCCTGTTCCTTCATCTGCTGCTCGCTGTCATCGCGAGTCCGAGCGGCGATCTCCGGCGCGCTGCCGGTATTGGCGCCGGCGGGGGCCGGCGACGTGATGGCGACCGGAGGTCCGCCGCTTTTCGTGTCGGCCACTCGCTCGCGCGCATCCCGTTCACGTCGCTCTGCGAGTTCCGACGCGGCCTTTCGATAACCGGCCTCGGCCGTTTCGAGCTCTTGTCGCAGGCGACGTTCCTTTTCCGCATACTCGCGGACCAGCCGTTCCCGTTCGCTGGCATTCTCGATAGCGTCCAGACGCGCCCGCGCCGCATCAACCATCACGCTGGTGGGAAACCTTGAAATGAATGCCTTCAGGCCGGCAGCACTTGCCGAGGGCCCCAGCTTTTGCCAGGCACCGACATCGCTTTCCTGGGGATTGAGATAAAAATCCTGAAGCAGCGACACCGACAGTTCGGGAGTCTGTGCGCCACCGGTCTCGCGATAGACGTTTACCGCGACACGGCGAAAGACTGTCGCGACCTCTAGTCCCGGAACCTGCATCTCGCGCACCAGTGCGGCGGTGAAAGGGCTGTTGCGCCCGCTGCCGTCGGCGGCGACGGCGTTGGGCTGCGTTGAATAGGCGATCAGCATTCCCTGCGAGCGTTCGATTTTGGCAAGGCCCCGCGTCATGCTGGCGCCACGACTGCCCTTGTTTTGAGCCAGGCTGTTCGCGAATGGGTTGTCGCGGCAGGCGTCCAGCACCAGTAATCGAACACCATCGGTATAGCTGAGCGCCTCGACGACGTCGTCGAGCCTGACCATCTCGAACGGCGTGAACGCGCCGTCATCGAGCTTCAAATCGACGGGAACCAGAAAGTTCTGACCGTTGATCTGCAGTCCGTGTCCCGAATAGTAGACGAGGCCGGCGTCGGAGCCCTTCAGACGCTGGGCAAAGCGGCCGAGCGCTACCTGCATCGCCGACCTGTCGAGATCGCGGCCATCTATCACGGAAAAGCCCAGTCGCTTGAGCTGTTCGGAAATATCGTCGGCATCATTTCGGCTGTTGCGAAGCTCGGGCACCGAGCGGTAGGCACCATTGCCGATCACCAGCGCGACACGCTGTTCGGCAGCGCAGGGCTCGGCGAAGAGGCCGACGGCGAACATGAAACCAATGGCGAGGCATCGGGCCGCTAAATTCATATCCATAATCCCGGCAGCTTATTCGAAGTGAGGCCCGTTTTCAACGCACGACCCCGCGATATGAGCGGCGAAGGATTTGTTCGGCAAGGCATTTGCGCCAAAGCTTGAGGCTTGTAACGGAGCGGCTCACAGACTTCGGAGCGATCATCCGCTACGGCAACTTGTTCGCCCTGGAGGCCCATGTTAGCGTCATGGCGGAGCTGCTTATGTATCGATTTTTTTTCCGCGTTTGCTTTATTATTTTCGCGACAATAACTCTGGATCCGCATATCGAGGCCGGCGCGCAGCAACCCGCACCGGCGAGGAAGCCTTCGGCTCCGAATGCCAGGGTATTCATTATCGATCTCAAGGACGGCGCGACAATCCCCTCCAAGATCAAGCTCCGTTTCGGGGTTGAGAACATGGAGATCGCTGCGGCCGGCGTCGCGACGCCAAATACCGGTCATCATCACCTACTCATCGATACCTCATTACCGCCGCTCGATCAGCCTATCCCGAGCGATTTCAACCACATTCATTTTGGCGGCGGCCAGACCGAGGCGGAAATCACCCTGCCCGCAGGTGAGCACACTTTGCAGCTCTTGTTTGGTGATCAGGCTCACACTCCACACCAGCCGCCGGTGTTTTCCGAGGTCATCCACGTCAAGGTGGATCCGGTGACCGTTGAAAAGACCCGGACGCCCGCGCCGGCGGGTGCCAGTGTCTTTTTGATCGAGCCGGCCGATGGCGCGACGGTCGCGCGCAAAATGACCGTGAAATTCGGTCTCTCCGGCATGGAGCTTTCGCCCGCGGGGACCAGCAAGCCCAATAGCGGGCATCATCACCTGCTGATCGATACCCCGCTTCCCGCGTTTGATCGCGAGATCCCGAGCGACCTGAACCATGTGCATTTCGGCCGTGCCCAAACCGAGACGGAAGTCACGCTGACGCCCGGGGACCACACGCTGCAGCTTCTGCTGGGGGACCACGAACATCTTCCCCACGATCCGCCGATCTTCTCCAAGGTCATCCGCATCCATGTCGCGGATTCACCGGCGGAAAAGGCTCCGCCGGCCGCTGCTGCAGCGGCTGGCCGCCGGCCTGCGCCGCCGGACGCCGCCGTCTATTTCATTTATCCGACCAACGGCGAGCGCATTTACCCGAACTCAACGATCCGGTTCGGCCTGCGCGGCATGGGCGTAGCGCCGGCGGGCGTCGTCAAGCCGAATACCGGCCATCATCACCTCTTGATAGATGTGGAAACCCCGCCGCTGGATCAGCCGCTGCCGAGCGACTTAAGTCACATTCATTTCGGCAACGGCCAAACCGAGAAGAAAATTACGCTTTCCCCGGGAGAGCATACGCTCCAGCTGATCCTGGCCGACGAGAAGCACATGCCGCACGATCCGCCGGTGATTTCCGAACGGATCAAGGTAACCGTCAAGGTGGTAAGGCCCGTCAGGAAGAGATATCGCAGATGAGGAGCAGGACATGATCGTGCGACGCGGACCATTTGCGAAGGCTGGATCTTCAATGATCCGCATGGTCGGGTTGGCGCTGGCGTTGACGGCGTTGCACATTGCGCCGGCACGGGCGGAGTCCACCTCGTCCGCGCCCGGGGCAGTGGTCTATTTTCACTCTCCGCTCGACGGCGCTCGCGTCCCCCAGCGCTTCACGGTGAAGATAGGATTGAAGGAAATGGGCGTGGCCCCCGCCGGCGTCGTCAAGGAATTCACCGGCCACCATCACCTGCTGGTCGACACCGACATGGTGCCGCTGGATCAGCCGATCCCCTCCGATTACAATCATATTCATTTGGGAAATGGACAAACCGAGACGGTGCTGACGCTGCCTGCGGGAACCCACACATTGCAGTTGTTGCTCGGCGACCATCTGCACGTCCCGCATAAGCCTCCTGTGATGTCGAAGAAGATCACGATCTATGTGCGCTGACCGAACGGCGATTTCCAGAAAACTTGCGATGTCTGGAAGGCTGCCGTATCTGGTTACCAGGCCAACCGGGTTGCCGCGATGCTGAAACTGCGTCTGGCAGGCGTTGCCGTACTGACGTTGCTGTCGGCGACGGTCACCGCCTTTGGCCAGAATGCGCCCGCTGATACATCCCGGCCGGTGGCGCTCGTGATCGGCAATGGATCCTATCCGCAATCTCCGGTCGATTCGGTGCCCGGTGACGCCCGTGCATTTGCCGACGTGCTGAGGGACGGCGGTTTCGATGTGGTATTCGCCGAGAATGCCAAACGGACCGAGATCGAAGCCGCGATCAGCGCGTTTACGAGGAAGCTGGGATGGGGCGTCACCGCGGTGGTTTATTATGGCGGTCACGCCGTTCAATACCAGGATCGGAATTTCCTGCTGGCGATCGATTCAAAGATCGCGAACGAAGCCGACGTCCGGACCGAAGGGATCGACATCGACCTGATCCTCGATCCGTTGATTGTCTCGCGTCCGGCCGGCTGTGTTGTCATTCTCGATGCCGCGCGAAAAAATCCCTGGCAGCAAATCGTGTCGGCCCGCGCCCGCGGTCTTTCCAGTCAACCGCCGATCCAGGGGGTGACGGTGATCTATCCGGTGGTGCCGGGAGAGGTCGTCGCCGAACGCAGCGCGAACCTGTTCGTCACTGAACTGATCAAGTCGGCAAAAGTCCAGGGACTGTCGTTCAAGGAAGTCTTCCGGCGGGTTCGGACTTCCGTCGCGCAGGCGACGCGCGATCAGCAGATTCCATGGGAGTCATCGCCGTCGCCGGAAAATCTCGTGATCAGCTTGACGCGCAAGCTGGTCGCAACACCGGCTGCGCCGGCGCGTGCGGCCGATCCGGTCGAACTGGGGTTCTGGGATACGATCAAGGGCAGCGACAGCGCGGCTGATTTCAAGGCCTATCTGGATTCCTACCCGGACGGGCCGTTTGCGGCGACCGCACGGGCACGGCTTCAGCAGATCGAAACCAAGGTCGTCAGCAAGCCGGCCGTTCCCGAACCGGCGCCCGCCGCGCCTCAATCCGCCATCCGGGACTGTCCGCAATGTCCGGAAATGGCCTTGATACCCGCCGGGGTCTTTCAGATGGGCTCGAGCGAGATGTTCGATTTCGAAGCTCCCGTCCATCAGGTGTCGATCCGCAAGCCGTTCTACATCGGCCGACGCGAAGTCACCTATGAGGAGTGGGACGCCTGTATCGCCGAAGCCGGCTGCAAGCAAAGGCCGGATGAT
>Ga0193724_1000398_pt1 | contig 10524 bp, 11 predicted proteins | sample H2a1metaG_FD_146005 | JGI IMG/M metagenome (GOLD analysis project Ga0193724, IMG submission 146005) | Soil microbial communities from a riparian zone of the East river system, Colorado, United States - H2a1 | ecosystem: Environmental > Terrestrial > Soil > Riparian zone | place: USA: East River... | reverse complement strand
GGGTTGCAGGTGCCGTCCCAGATCATGGCCGACAAATGCAGCACATTGCCGTTGGCCAAGGTGGGCAGCGTGTTCGGGCGTCTCGGCGCTACTGATCTAGGAAGAGTCGACCGGGCACTCGCGGTGTTCTTGGGTTTTGTCTGAGAACCGGTTAGTTTGAATTTTGAAACAGTGACAGCCTGCTGTCACTCTATTGCGGAGAACAGGACACATGGCTCGCATCACGTTGCGTCAGTTGCTCGACCACGCGGCGGAACACGACTACGGCGTGCCGGCCTTCAACATCAACAACATGGAGCAGGCGCTCGCCATCATGGACGCCGCCTCCAGCCTCGACGCGCCTGTCATCATTCAGGCCTCGCGCGGCGCGCGGTCCTACGCCAACGACATCATGCTGAAGCACATGATGGATGCGGTTACCGAGATCTATCCGCAGATCCCGGTCTGCGTTCACCTCGATCATGGCAACGGGCCCGACACCTGCATGACCGCGATCCAGGCCGGCTTCACCTCCGTCATGATGGACGGCTCGCTAAAGGCCGACGGCAAGAGCCCGGCCGACTGGGACTATAATGTCGGAGTCACCAAGACCGTCACCGACATGGCTCATCTCGGCGGCATTTCGGTGGAGGGCGAACTCGGCGTGCTGGGCTCGCTTGAGACCGGCATGGGCGACAAGGAGGACGGCCACGGCGCGGAGGGCAAGCTCTCCCACGACCAGCTGCTCACCAATCCCGACGAAGCCGTCAAGTTCGTCAAGGAGACCAAGGTCGACGCTTTGGCGATTGCGATGGGCACCTCGCACGGCGCCTACAAATTCACCCGCAAGCCGGACGGCGATATCCTGGCCATGAACGTGATCGAGGAAATTCACCGCAAGCTGCCCAACATGCATCTGGTGATGCATGGATCCTCGTCGGTGCCGCAGGACCTGCAGGACATCATCAACGCCAATGGCGGCAAGATGAAGCCGACCTGGGGCGTGCCGGTTTCCGAGATCCAGCGCGGCATCAAGAACGGCGTCCGCAAGATCAACATCGACACCGACAACCGCATGGCGATGACGGGCCAGATCCGCAAGGTGCTCAACGAGGATCCAAGCGAATTCGATCCGCGCAAATATCTCAAGCCGGCAATGGAAGCGATGGCGAAGCTCTGCAAGCAGCGGCTGCAGGAATTCAATACCGCCGGTCAGGCGAGCAAGATCAAGAAGGTGCTGACCACCGCCGAGATGGCGAAGCGTTACATCAAGGGCGAGCTCGATCCGAAGATCGCGTAACGGGCGGGCACTCCTGAACGAGCCGCCAGCCTCACCTGCGCCTGCGCACGTTTTCTTGGCGTTTACTTGACGTTTACTTGGATGTTTTCTTGGACGTTTTTCTCGGGAACTGCCCGAGAACCGTCTATTTTGACTTGCAAGGACACAGTGCTCCGGAGGAGGCATCGATGAATCTCGCCGATCTCAACAAGGTCGCTCTGGCCATGGTCGCACCGGGCAAGGGCATACTCGCCGCCGACGAATCCTCAGGCACGATCAAAAAGCGCTTCGACGCCATCAATGTGGTATCGACCGAGGAATCTCGCCGCGACTATCGCGAAATGATGTTCCGCTCCAGCGAAGCGATGACCCGGTACATCTCCGGGGTCATTCTCTATGACGAGACCATCTGGCAAAATGCCGTGGATGGCACGCCGCTGGTGAAGATCATCCAACAATCAGGGGCGATCCCCGGCATCAAGGTCGACGAGGGCACGCAAGCCCTGCCGAACTGCCCGGGTGAATTGGTCACCGTCGGGCTGGACAAGCTCGCCGAGCGCCTGAAGAAATATTACGATCAGGGGGCGCGGTTCGCAAAATGGCGCGCGGTGATCGATATCGGCAGCAATGTCCCAACGATGACCGCTATCCACGTCAACGCCCATGCGCTGGCGCGTTATGCTGCGCTATGCCAGGCCGCACAGATCGTCCCGATCGTCGAGCCGGAAGTCCTGATGGATGGCGATCATGACATCGACCGCTGTTATGAGGTGAGCATGCGCGTGCTCAACAAGACCTTTCAGGAATTGCGGGTTCAGCGCGTCGCACTGGAAGGCATGATCCTGAAGCCGAACATGGCCATCTCCGGCAAGAAATGTGCGAAGCAATCCTCCGTCGAAGAGGTCGCGGAGAAAACCATTCGACTGTTGAAATCCTGCGTTCCCGCGGCGGTGCCCGGCATTGCCTTCCGCTCAGGCGGGCAATCCGATACAGACGCCACCGCGCATCTCGACGCCATGAACCGGATCGGCGGCCTGCCGTGGCGCCTCACCTTCTCCTACGGTCGCGCGCTGCAGGCGGCGCCGCAGAAGGCATGGTCAGGCAAGGCCGAGAACGCAGCCGCGGGCCAGCGGGCATTTACCCATCGCGCGCGGATGAATTCGCTCGCCAGCATAGGCGAATGGCAGGCCGATCTGGAAAAGCAGAAGGCGGCATAGAGTTGGCCAATAAAGCTGTTCCGCCGCGCCCCGCGCCGCGGCTTTATCTGGCGACGCCGATCTTGGACGATCCGTCGTCATTGCTGGCAAACCTTCCAGGCCTGCTGGCCCGGGCCGATGTCGCCGCGGTGCTGCTGCGGCTCAAGACGACCGACCAGCGCACCATGATCTCACGCATCAAGACCCTGGCGCCCGTGATCCAGGACAGTGGCGCTGCACTCCTGCTCGACGGTCATGTCGAACTGGTCGCCCGTGCCGGTGCCGATGGCGCGCATCTGACCGGGATCGAAGCCATGGAGGATGCACTGCCGACGTTGAAGCCCGACCGCATCGCCGGCGTCGGCGGTCTGACGACGCGCCACGATTCGATGGCTGCTGGCGAGGCCGGTGCGGATTACGTGCTGTTCGGCGAACCCGATGCGAGCGGGCAGCGGCCTTCGGTCGAGGCGATCGCCGAACGGCTGCAATGGTGGGCTGAGCTGTTCGAGCCGCCGTGCGTCGGCTTTGCGGCGTCGCGCCAGGAGATCGGCGAATTTGCGGCAGCCGGCGCGGATTTCGTTCTGGTCGGCGATTTCATCTGGGCCGATCCGCGCGGCGCAATGGCGGCGTTGCTGGATGCCGAGCAGACGATCAGACAGGCGCAGACCGCGATGTCCGGAAAAGTCAAAGCCGAACAGGAATAACGCCGGAAATGAAAATCCTGCGTCCGATATCGATCCTCATAAGCTGTCTGATGTTGACGGCGAACGCGGCGGCGCAAATCTCGCTGACGCCTCCCGGCGCCGCCGACACGCCGCCGGCAGCAGACAAACCAGCCGCCAAGCCGAAAGCCAAGCCGCCGGCACAGGCCAAGAAGCCGCCAGCTCCCGCGGCGACGGCAAAGCCCGCGCCACCTGTCGCAGCACCGGTCGCGACGGTAGCTCCCGCCCCCCCGCCAGACGATCCCAACGCCGATCTGGTGTATGGCGCCTATCAGCGCGGGCAATACAAGACGGCGTTCGATCTTGCGAGCAAACGCGCGCAGGACTTCAGCGATCCAAAGGCGATGACCATGCTCGGCGAACTGTACGCCAACGCGATGGGTGTCAAGCGCGACTATGCCAAGGCCGCCGACTGGTACAAGCGCGCCGCCGACGGCGGCGACCGCGAGGGCATGTTCGCGCTGGCGATGCTTCGGCTCGGCGGCCGCGGCGGCCCGGTCAATCGCGAGGAGGCCGTGAAATTGCTGGCGTCCTCGGCCAAGCTCGGCAATCCGAAGGCGGCGTACAATCTCGCGCTGCTCTATCTCGACGGCCAGACGCTGCCGCAAGACCTCAAACGCGCCGCGGAATTGCTTCGCGTCGCCGCCGACGCCGGCAATCCGGAAGCGCAATACGCGCTGGCGACCTTCTACAAGGAGGGCACCGGCGTTCCGAAAGACCTCGACAAGGCGGTGCGGCTGTTACAGGCGGCGTCGCTCGCCGACAATGTCGACGCCGAGGTCGAATACGCCATCGCGCTCTATAACGGCACCGGCACGCCGAAGAACGAGGCCGCCGCGGTAGCGCTGTTGCGCAAGGCCGCCAAGCAAAACAGTCCGATCGCACAGAACCGCCTCGCGCGTGTATTGTTGAGCGGACAGGGCGCAACGATGGACAAGGTCGAGGCGCTGAAATGGCACATTATTGCGAAAACCGCCGGCAAAGGTGACCCCACGCTCGACGAGGCACTGGCGACCTTGAGCCCCGAGGATCGTGCCAAGGCCCAGGAGGGCGCGCGCATCTGGCTCGGCAACAAATGATCCGCCTTGACGCCACCGCCACCGCAGGGCACCCACAGGGAGCGCGGACAGCAAGAGTTGCGTCCGATTTGCGTCCGACCGCGCTCATGATGAGAGCATCCCGCCAATCCCTGTCCTGACCTGACGCTCAGGTCGTCTTGAGCCGAGATCATGCTGCATTCAGCCCTTATCAACGTCATGGTCAAGGCCGCGCGCCGCGCCGGCCGCAGCCTCAAGCGCGACCTCGGCGAGGTCGAAAATCTTCAGGTATCGCTGAAGGGACCCGCCAATTTCGTCACCATGGCCGATCGCCGCGCCGAGGAGATGCTGCACTCCGATCTCACCAAGGCGCGGCCGGGTTACGGCTTTATCGGCGAGGAAGGCGGCACCCGCGAAGGCGACGACAAGAGCCACACCTGGATCGTCGATCCGCTCGACGGCACCACGAATTTCCTGCACGGCATCCCGCAATTCGCGATTTCGATCGGCCTGCAGCGCGAGGGCACCATGATTGCCGGCCTGATCTATAATCCGGCCAATGACGACCTCTACATCGCCGAGCGCGGCAAGGGCGCCTTCCTCAACGATCAGCGCCTACGCGTCGCCGGCCGGCGTAACCTCGGCGACTGCGTGATCGCCTGCGGACTGCCGCATATCGGGCGCGGCGACCACAACCTGTCGCGCAATGAGATGACCGAAATCCAGAACAAGGTGGCCGGCCTGCGCCGGTTCGGCGCGGCCTCGCTCGATATGGCTTTCGTCGCGTCGGGCCGCCTCGACGGCTATTGGGAGCGCAACCTGTCGCCGTGGGATATGGCGGCCGGACAAATCATCGTGCGCGAGGCCGGCGGCACCGTCAGCGGCATCGAGGGCGACGACGATCCGCTCAAGACCGGCAACCTGATCTGCGGCAATGAATTCGTTCACGCCGAGCTGGTGAAGATTCTGAAGCCGCTGGGGAAGTAGGCGGCGAGCCGCGACGTAGTTCGTCGTCATCATCCGCGAAAGCGGATGATCCAGTACGCCGGACCGCTGATGTTCAACTCCAGCTTCACGAAGTACTGGATGCCCGCCTGCGCGGGCATGACGACCGAGATTGCAGGATGCGACCACGCCTTTCCTACAGCTTCTGAGGTTCCGGCGGACCATACGACTCTTCTGCCGCCGTATCTTTTGCCGCCTCCCGATCCCCCGCAAAAACACGCTGCACGGTGACAAAAAACAGCGGCACCATTAATAGCGCCAGAACCACCACCGCGATCATGCCCCCCATCACGCTGGTGCCGAGCGCCTGCTAGCTCGCGCCGCCGGCGCCGGCTTCCCTATGCTGCTCGCTTCCTGCTACCGCTGGCAACGGCGAGACGAAAACCCGACACGCGCTGAAGCTTGCCGATCACGGCAAACAGGTTATTCGCGCGAGGATTTCCCTTGGGACCGAACATGCGCATCAAGCTCTTGGAAGGCGTGCCTGTCACCTTCGCCAGCTTCTCAAATCCCACGGTCGCGTTGATATAGTCACGTAAAACCGCTTTGCCGACTTCAACCTCGCCAGCAATGAGTTGCTCCACGGCTTCGGTCAAAAGCGCTTCACGGAACGCTACATCGCGCTCAGCGCGGGCCTTTACCGTCGCCTTGAAGTCTCGGGTTAGTGCCATCAGTTCTCTCCCCGCTACATCGAGGTATTCAAGGATCTGCATTGGAATATGGTAACATATACGTTACCATATAAGCAAGCAAGATATTGGTCCCGACTGCCCGGGCATGACGACAGCCGCTACGCCGCTTTCATCCTGAAATGGCTGACGCCCCATTCGGTGCCGTCGGCATAACCGAACAGCCCTGCGGTGGCGAGGAAGAACCAGCGCCAGCGCCGCATCCACAAGCTCGTGTCGTTGCCGTAGACCTTGCGAAGAATGCGCTCGATCTCGTCGCGGTGGGAATCGAAATTGCCGAGCCATTGGAGCGCGGTGCGCTGATAATGGGTGCCGCTCCAGCGCCATTCCTTCTCGATCTCGAACAGATCGGCATATTGCCGGACCAGATGATGGCTCGGCATCACCCTGCCGGTGAAGAAATGCTGCGGGATCCAGTCTTCGCCATCGGCGCGATCGAACAGATAGGCACCCGAACGATGGGCAAAAATATGCATGAAGAAGCGGCCGTCGGGCGCCAGCCACGACCGCACCCGCGCCATCAAATCACGCCAGTTCATCATGTGCTCGAACATTTCAACCGACACGATGCGGTCGAACTGCCGCTCCGGGTCGAACACGTTCATGTCAGCCGTGATCACGGAGAGGTTTTTCAATCCGCGCGCGATGGCCGTGGCTTCGATATATTCGCGCTGGCCATGCGAATTCGAGACCGCGGTGATTTGCGAATTCGGAAATTGCCGCGCCAGCCACAGCGACAGCGAACCCCAGCCGCAGCCAAGTTCGAGCATCGATTGCCCGTCGGCGAGATCGGCATGCTCGACGGTCTGGCGCAGCGCCTCTTCCTCGGCCTCCTGCAGCGTCGACTCCGGCTCCTTGTAGAAGCACGATGAATATTTGCGATTGGGGCCGAGCACATGCGCGAAGAATGCCGCCGGCACTTCGTAGTGCTGGGCGCTGGCCTCGTCGGTGTGTTCGGCGATGGCACGTGCCGCTATTTCGTCCGCAAATGAGGCGTCGCGTTCCGCGTCGCCGCTGGCCAGCCGCGTCGCGGTGCGCGAGCACAGCCGCTGGATGGCGGCGCGGATGACGACGTCCGGCAACGGCACCCGTTCGGCGGTGCCGATGATCCTGGCTACGAAGCTCATGTGACCACTCCCTGTTGCGGTGGCAGCGGAAACAACATGCCGGTGCGCAACTGCAAGTCGCAATAGCACTCGCCACACGAGCGCCACAGCCCTGAGTCGCAGACCCGGCCCTTGTTCGCGGGATCGGTGCGGAATTTTTTCAGTTGCGCGCCGGCCAGCGCTTCGCCGCCGATGCCGACAAACAGGATCAACGCGCCGAGACCGTCCTGAATCCGCAGGCCAAGCTGAGGAAACCGCGCCGCGATGAGGATCGCAAATACCATCGGGATCGATCCGAAGCCCTGATTCTGCAGAAACATGAACATCTTGCGCGGCGAACCGACGCCCCATTCCCTGGCAAAGGCGGCATGGCGCGGATCGTCCGATATGCCCGCGGCGCGCACGGCGATATACAGGATCGAGAGCGACACCGCGGTCGCCGCCAGTGCCTCGAGAGGGGAAACGGTCATGCAAAATCCCTGATATCCGCGGTAGACAACAGACACTTATGAAATACGCTCCAGTCCAAGCCCCGCTTCAGCCAGAGGTTCCACCTGTCACCTGAAATCCGGGTATATCTGATCTTTTTTCTCAGCCCCGCTGTGCCATATTGATGCCCAAAATCGTCTCCTCCCCCTCCTCGCAACGGATGACACCGGCAATGCCGTCAAGCCCCCCTGCCCGCTCCGCGATGGAGATCGAACTGAACAAGCTGTCCTCGCCACGGATCTTCCTGGTGCGAATGCTGGTGTTTCTGGTGCTGTGCGCGCTGGTGATGGTCGTGCTCTACAAGCAGCTCGTGGTCGCGTTCTTCGCCAATCCCGGCCTCAACGCGCTGATCGGCGCGGTGCTGTTGATCGGCACCATTCTGTCGTTCCGTCAGGTGATCCGGCTCTATCCGGAAGTCGCCTGGGTCAACAACTTCCGCATCTCCGACCCCGGCCTCGCAGTCGCTCGGCATCCCAAGCTGCTGGCGCCGATGGCGGCGATCCTCGGCGGCGAGCGCACAGGCCGCATGACGATCTCGCAGCAGACCATGCGGCATCTCTTGGATTCCATCGCCACGCGGCTCGACGAAGCCCGCGACATTTCCCGCTATATGACCGGCCTTTTGGTGTTTCTCGGATTGCTCGGCACCTTCTGGGGCCTGATCGAAACCGTAGGTTCGGTCGGCAAGGTGATCGACGGCTTGAAGGTCGGCGGCGATGCCGGCGCCTTGTTCGACACCCTGAAGGAAGGTCTGGCCGCGCCGCTCGGTGGCATGGGTATCTCGTTTTCGTCGTCGCTGTTCGGTCTCGCCGGTTCGCTGATTCTCGGCTTTCTCGATCTGCAATCGAGCCAGGCGCAGAACCGGTTCTATACCGACCTCGAAGACTGGCTCGCCTCCACGGTGCGCGAATATTCCGGCGAGAGCGCCGCCGGCGCGAGCGGCGAGCTGCAGCACGCCGTCGAGCGGTTGCGCTCAACCATGGAAGAAGGCGGCGGCAACCGCGGCACCACCGCCGCCATGGCCAACCTCGCCGAAGCCATTCAGGGTCTGGTCGCGCATATGCGGAACGAGCAGCAGATGATTCGCGAATGGGCCGACGGTCAGGGCGAGCAAAACCGCGAAATCAAGAAATTGCTGGAGCGGATCTCACGCCAGCCCGAGAAGAATTAACGATCGTGCCCCGGACGCTGCGCAGCACCATAAGCGTGTTTACGCGCGTCTTCGACGCGCTATGGTGACGCGCTGCTGAACCGGGGCTCGTAAAGGCAATAGGTCCCGGCTCTGCGGAGCAGCGTATTGGACGATGCTACGCATCGCCAAGAGAACGCTGCACCGCGTCCGGGACACCAGTCACAGGAGACTTTCAAATGGCCCTCGCCCGTGCCCGCCGCAACGAAACCGGTTTCAACTACTGGCCGGGATTCGTCGACGCGTTGTCGACGCTGGTGCTCTCGATTGTGTTCCTGCTGTCGGTGTTCCTGGTGGTGCAGTTCTTCCTCTCGCAGGAGGTCACCGGCAAAGACAAGGCGCTGGAGCAGCTCAACGCCAAGGTGGCGCAGCTGAACGAGCTGTTGTCACTGGAAAAACTCGGCAAGCTCAATCTCGACGACCAGCTCTCGCAGGTGCGGGCCGGGCTGGCGTCGGCGGAAGCCGAACGCGATCGCGTCAAGAGCCTTTATGAGGGTCTCGCCGGCGCTGGCAACGACGCCGCCGGCCGGGCCACCGAACTCAACAAGGCGCTGGATTCCGAAAAAGTAATATCGTCGCGCGCGCTGGCGCAGATCGAGGTGCTGACCCAGCAGATCAGCGCGTTGCGCCGCCAGCTCGCTGCGCTCGAAGAGGCGCTCGACGCCTCGGAGAAGCGCGACAAGGAATCGCAGGGGCGGATCGCCGATCTCGGCCAGCGCCTGAACGTCGCGCTGGCGCAGCGGGTGCAGGAATTGTCGCGTTACCGTTCGGAATTTTTCGGGCGGCTGCGCGCCATTCTCGGCAACCGGCCGGACATCCGGATCGTCGGCGACCGTTTTGTGTTTCAGTCAGAGGTTTTCTTTGACACTGGACAAGCCTTGCTGTTGCCCGAGGGCCGCGCCGAGCTGGAAAAACTGGCGACCGCGCTGATCGATCTCGACAAGCAGATCCCGGCCGAGATCGCCTGGGTGCTGCGGGTCGACGGCCATACCGATGTGCGGCCGATCTTCAACAGCCCGGTGTTCAAGTCGAACTGGGAATTGTCGTCGGCGCGCGCGATCTCGGTGGTGCAGTATCTGGTCTCGCTCGGCGTGCCGGCGCAGCGGCTGGTCGCGGCCGGGTTCGCGGAATTCCAGCCGCTCGACACCGCCGCCAACGAAGACGCCTATAGGCGCAATCGCCGCATCGAGCTGAAGCTGACGGAACGGTAAGTGCCGATGTTGTTACGTAACCCGCCACATCGTCATGGCCGGGCACAGCCGTCCGAAGGACGGCGTCGCTTCCGCTCGCCTATGTCCCGGCCATCCACGTCTTCAGGCGCGACTGAAAGAAGGACGTGGATGCCCGGGACAAGCCCGGGCATGACGGCGTTGTCTTGATGAACGCTCCCTTTCAGCTCCGCCCCTATCGCGCCGAGGACGAAGACGCCGCGATCGCGTTGTGGCAGCAAACCTGGCAACAGACCTATCCGGGAATCGATTTCGCCGCGCGCGTGACATGGTGGCGCGAGCGCTGGCGTGATGAATTGGTGCCGAATGCGGCGATCATCGTCGCCGAGCGGGCGGGCGCACTGGCCGGGTTCGTCACCATCGATGGGTCCGGCTACCTCGATCAGCTGGTCGTCGCCCCCGAGCACTGGGGTTCACAGCTCGCCGACACGCTGGTCGATGAGGCCAAGCGCTTGTCGCCTGATCGCATCACGCTGTTGGTCAACACCGACAACGCCCGCGCCATCCGCTTCTACCGGCGAAACGGGTTCGCGTTCGCCGGCGAAGACGTCAATCCCACGTCGGGACGTCCGGTGCTGCGGATGCAGTGGAATGGATAGGAAAC
>Ga0193724_1000397_pt1 | contig 10535 bp, 9 predicted proteins | sample H2a1metaG_FD_146005 | JGI IMG/M metagenome (GOLD analysis project Ga0193724, IMG submission 146005) | Soil microbial communities from a riparian zone of the East river system, Colorado, United States - H2a1 | ecosystem: Environmental > Terrestrial > Soil > Riparian zone | place: USA: East River... | reverse complement strand
CTAAAGACCGACGACGGAACCGATCTCTCACGGTTGTTGGCGATGTCACGCGGCTCGATCCGGAACATTCGCGTGACGTCCGTAACCGTGAGACGCGTTTCCCACCCGTGACCTCTCGGTCCCCTGACTGGAAATGCCAGATCCGCTCTGAAGGTGCGACGTGATTGCGGCGGCAGAGCGCCGAGCAGGCTTATGCCCGCCGACGCGTATATCGGCGTATTTACGCCGAACGGCGAATCCCCAGCCCATATCTTCCCCGTCTCCGCGAAACCAGCCACGGCGATCGTCGCGAGCTGCTTGTAGCGGCCAATGAGGTATCGATCCTCAACGTGGGTGATGATCCGGCGAGCTCCTCCGACATCCGAAGAGCTGAACCCTCTGAGCCCTCCGTCTCGGTCAGCGAAAGTCAGCTGAAACGGAATCCTCTGCTTCCAGCCGGCACTCCACTGGAGATCGGCAATAAACGTCTGCCGGTTGAGAGGCTTGAGGTAAACCGCACCACGCCCGTGCGCGAGCATCCCATCCCAATTGCCATCTTCGTCGCGACGACCCTCGCCCGAGACATCGAGCGCCGCGTAGGAAATCGGCGACGCTGACCCGAGGTAAATGTCAGCGGAGCCGAACCAGTCGCGCTCGTTGCCGCGAAGGAATTTCGCGCCCTTCCCCAACAAGGTTGCGAGCTGAAAACCAGTACGGAGATCCTGCGTGCCCTCCAGCGCATCGAAACCGCTCACGCGGACGAAATGCACGTCTCGCAGTCCCCACAAGGCGTTGAGACGCGCGGTCTGGTGCTTGGTGTACCGGTTTATCAGCGCCTGACTCGTGTCCGTGACGAGAGCGGTATCGGTGACGAGGATGGGCACCTTCCCCGGACTCTCGTCCTCGAATGAGATCGATCCACCAAGAAGCAACAGGCGTCCAAGCGGTGGCCCGATTCGCACCACGCCGCCGATATCGCTATAGGAGCGTTCCAGCAGTATTGCCGCGGGATCGGCGTCCGGTCGGCGGAAGTAGAAATACCCTCTCGAGTTTCCGGCCGTGGTTCGCCACGAAATTCTCTGCAGGTCGGTGAGGAAGGGGTGACTCGCCTCAGTAGCCCAGTCGCTCCCCAGCTCACGCCGTCCACCCTGGAGCAGGAACTGGTACGGGCGTCCCAGAAACTGATAGTCCATCAATCTTCCGGCGTAGATGTCCCTGAAATGCGCCCCCTTTTTCCACCCGCCCTCCAGATGGATGGCGCTCCCCAGGAGATTGTTCTCGCCGAGCACAAACGCGTGGACCCCGGAGCCACCACCGAGGCCGATACCCAGGATCAGCGAGACTTCGTCTACCGTCGTGACCTTCAGAGTGACCCCGCCCTGGCCGTCATCGTAAGCGAGCACCGTCGCGTCGACCAGGAAATTCTGGGCGCGGAGAATTCGCTCCGACTCGGCGCGTCGCACCTCGGTGCACCGGTCACCCAGCTGTAATGCCAGATAGCGGCGTATCACCGATTCTTTGGTCGTATAGTGTTGTTTGGCGGCGAATCGGCCCGCCCGTTGCCAGACGTTGTTCCCAGTGATGCGGAAGGGCGGGTTCGCGTCGATGTCGATCCGACTGATACGTTCCCCCTTGCAGGTCACGGGCAGCCCGCTCAGACTTTGGGGCTGTGCATTTGTCGCCGAGGCCGCGGCGAGCACCAGTGCCAACGTACCCTGTCTAAGAGAGATCACTCGTGTCGTCCGCGCGCAAGCCGGTTCGAGCCTGCACAGTTGCTGTTACCGCCGGCATTCGCCCCGATGGCGATACCAGTCGTGTCCGGCTAACCGCCGCCTACGTGACCGCCCTCGAAAATGCAGGGCTCATACCACTAATAGTCCCGCCACTCTCGAACCCTGACGCCGCATCGGCGGTTCTCGACTCCGTCGCGGGACTCGTGCTCACAGGCGGAGAAGACGTCGATCCGGCACGCTACGGCGAAAAGCGTCACGAAAAAGTACTTTCAGTCAACCCCGCGCGCGATGCGACCGAAGCCGCGCTGATCCAGGAGGCGAAGGAGCGCGGCATGCCGGTTCTCGCGATCTGTAGAGGTATTCAGATCCTGAACGTCGCTCTCGGAGGAACGCTGGTGCAGGACATAGCGACGCAGTGCAAGACCGACATCTCCCACGACGAGGATACGAGGCGGGATGAGCGGTCCCACGAGATCTCTGTCGAGCCTGGCTCGCTGATCGCCGACGCGATTGGAACCGAACACGCTCGTGTGAATTCTTTCCATCATCAGTCGGTCAAGCGCGTCGCAGACGGGATGCGCATCACGGCACGCTCTCCCGACGGAGTCATCGAAGGACTGGAATCCACGGACAAGAACTGGTGGGTGATGGCCGTGCAATGGCACCCCGAAGAGATGACTGAATCGGCCGAACCATGGGATCGTGGACTGTTCAAGGCGTTCGCGCGGAAGCTCCAGCCGTAGTGGAACTTCCCCGGATTCTTCACGTCGATTCCGGACGTAGTTGGCGTGGAGGCCAGCGTCAGGTATTTCTGCTCGCCACCGGTTTGCGCGACCTCGGCTATCGGACGCTGATCGTCGCTCCGACCGGTTCGCCGCTCATCAAGCGCGCCGAGAACGCGGGACTTCCTACCTATCGGCTCACCCTTCGCAGCGAGTGGGATATTCGGGCCGCGCGCGAGTTGCGCGCAGTCGCTGGCGAGTGGAATGCGAGCATCGTTCACGCCCACGATGCCCGCTCTCATTCGATCGCGAGAATCGCGCTCCTCGGAAAACGAAAGACTCGTCTCGTAGTGACGCGCCGCGTCGCGTTCCCGCCGAAACAGATCCGTCTCAAGTACCGGTATGGTGTGGACGCGTTCATTGCCATCTCGCAGGCGGTGAAGACAGCGATGGTGAAAGCTGGAGTTCAGGCAGACAAAATCGAAGTCGTTTACTCCGGAGTTCCCGCGCCGCAGGTAAAGCGTCCGCGCAACTGGCGGCGAGAGCGGGGCTGGCCACCCACTGCCGTCATCTGTGGCATCGTCGGCGCGATGACCCAGGAGAAAGGCTTGGACATGGTGGCTGGGATCGCGCGTCGACTCCCGGGAGAGGTGTTCCGACGAACGCGCCTCGTCCTGCTCGGTGGCAAGGGTAAAGGAGGGACGACCGTCTCCGGCGTCGAGGGTTTCGACGCCGGATTCGTCGAGGAAATTCACGACGCCGTTTCGGGCATCGATGTTCTCTGGCATCCCGCAAGGTCGGAAGGGCTGGGCACATCGGTCATCGATGCCATGGCTCTCGGAATTCCGCCGATCGCGTTCGCGGTCGGTGGTTTACCGGAGGTGATCGAAGACGGGAAGAGCGGCTTGCTCGTACCAGCGGGTGACATCGGCGGTTTTGTTCGCGCGGCCGCGGCTTTGATTAGCGATGATGGACTTCGCAGCCTGCTCGGCGAGGGCGCGAGACTCCGCGCGCGCGAATTCGACTCCAAGCGGATGATCGAACGGACGGCTGAGGTGTACAATCGGGTGCTGGCGGGGTAGCGGGTATTCGCCCGCCTCTTCTATCTTGCGTGTACGCCTACCTGCAGTCACCCCATAGCACCGGAATTGAATTGCTCTACATCTGTATTCCGACCTACAACGAGGGCCAGACCATCGGTGTGCTCCTGTGGCGCATTCGCCGTGTTTTTCAGGACTACTCTCGCGAGTACGAGATCATCGTTTATGATGACGCCAGCACGGATGGCACGCACGAGACGCTGACCCCATATGCCGAGGTGATCCCGCTCACGATTTTGCGCGGAGAACGTCGGGAGGGATACGGGGCCGCTTTGGACAAGCTCATTCGCGAAGTCTCGCGCCGCACACGCTACGCTCGTCGCGATGCCCTGATCATGATGCAGGCGGATTTCACCGACCAGCCGGAACACATCCCGGAGCTCGTGAAGAGATTCGAGGGGGGCGCGGATATAGTGGCGGCACGGCAGGAGATGACCGAAGCGCCGGCACCGGTGCGCAGGCTGCACCGATTTGCCGACTGGATGCACCGCGCGGGACTCCTGAAAACCGATGCCGCTGACCCGTTCACGACCTTTCGCCTCTATCGCATCTCGATTTTGCGTGAGCTGATCAAGACGCTCGGCGACAAGCCCGCGGTCACGAGCGGTGGCTGGGCCGCCAATATGGAGCTTCTGCTCAAGGCGCGTCCATTCGCGCGCAGAATCGAAAACGTCGACCTCGCCCCAAGATACGATGTGCGTACACGAGAATCCCGGGTCCGGCCAGTCGCTGACGCCCTTGCTCTCGTCCGATTCAGTCGCAAGGCTCGGTTGCTCGCTGCTCCAGCAGGAGGTGCGGCGTGACGAGTGCTTTCTTCGCACGCGAGTCCGGCACCAGGCGCGTATCCATCGTAAGACGCGCATCCATTTTCACTCGCTTCGCTGTTCTGGTTGCCGTGGCCGCTACGACTTCCGCCGCGCAATCGACGCCCGCCACGCCCACTGTCGCGGCGACGACGACGAAGCGCGCGAAGGTTCCATTCGGGGCCGGCGAGCGAATGGAGTACGACGTGAAGTTTGGCGCGCTGAGAGTTGGGAGCGCCCACATGGAAGTCGTGGCCCTCGACAACCTGCGCGGTCGGGCCGCCTGGCACACTGCGTTCTGGGTGCAGGGCGGGAATTTCCTCTACCGCGTGAACGACGTTTATGAGAGCTGGATGGACGCCGAGACTCTGTCGTCTCTGCGGTTCGTGCAGGAGCTCGAGGAGGGCGGAAAGGAGAGAGAACGCCGATACGAGATCTATCCCGAACGCGCAATTTTCGTTCAGACCTCCAAGAAGCCGCCACAGGAGGAGAAAAGCGTCACCCAGCCGCTGGACGACGGCTCGTTCCTGTATTTCCTCCGCACGCTTCCGCTCACCGTCGGCCAGACCTATTCCTTTGACCGCTACTTCCGGCCTGATCGGAACCCGGTTCGAATCACCGTGCTCCGGAGAGAGCGCATCACGGTTCCGGCGGGAACCTTCGATGCCATCGTGCTCCAGCCGACGATCAAGACCAAGGGAATTTTCTCAGAAGATGGCCACGCAGAGATCTGGCTCTCCGACGACGACAGGCGCATCATGCTCCAGCTGAAATCGAAGCTGTCCTTCGGTTCACTCAACCTTTATCTCAAGTCCTACTTCCCATCGCCGAATCCGTAGGCGGTAACCGCGGTCCCCGCTCGCGACCAAACCAAGCGGCGGGGATGAAGAAAGGGGGCGCGCCTTCCGAGCCGATCGCGGAAGCCGATCTCTCCAAAGTCCGTACCGTTCCAATCGAACGGCGCCCCAACAAAGTCGCCGCCGCCGAATTCGCGTCCGCGCCGGGAAGTGACCGCAGCTTCGGCGCCTTCCTGAAATCGCTGCCCCATGTTCTGGTGGCGAAGGATTTCCTCAGCGTCGTGGGCGCGATCGCAACCGCAGCCAGGAAAAAGCGCGCGGTCGTAGTGATGCTGGGCGGCCACATCGTGAAAACAGGTCTGGCGCCCCTCATCATCGAGCTGATGAATCGCCGAGTGATCACGCACCTGGCGATGAACGGCTCGGCGGCAATTCACGACTACGAGATCGCCCGCTTCGGCGCCACTTCTGAAGACGTCGCACGCGGACTCGTCGACGGAACATTCGGCATGGCCGAGGAAACCGGCCGCGGCATGAACGAGGCGTTCATCGCCGGGATGAAAAACGGGTGGGGGATGGGGGAGGCGCTTGGCCGCGCCCTGGAGAATCTCACTCTATCGAACGGTGAGCTGTCCGTGCTGCTCGCCGCTCAGCGGCTGGGAATTCCCTGCACTGTTCACGCGGCCATTGGCGCAGAGATAATCCACCAGCATCCCGCAGCGAGTGGCGCGGCAATCGGCGACACCAGTCATCGCGATTTCCGCCGTCTCGCCGCGTCTCTGCCCGCACTACACGATGGCGGTGTCGTCCTCAACCTCGGCAGCGCGGTGATAATGCCGGAGGTGTTTCTCAAGGCTCTGACGATCGCGCGAAATCTCAACGCGGGAAAGCCGACCGGATTCACGACCTGCGATCTCGACATGCAGCGGCACTACCGTCCGCGCGTGAACGTCGTCCAGCGGCCGACTCAGGGGAGCGGTAAGGGCTACGAGATAACCGGGCACCACGAGATCATGGTTCCGTTGTTGACCTGGGCGGTGATCGAGTCGCTCGATTCGAAGTAGGCATTCCTTCGCTTCGTACGGATCCACAGAACCAAAGCGGGGAGCCGTTAGCGTTGCAGCTAATCGCCTGGAGCTCTCATACTGGCGTTTGAGATGAGGACCAATCCGTAATCAAGGCGCTAGTCGAATGCTGGAGGAGGTCCCTGATTCCGCGACCCCCAAGCACCGTATGCCGACGGAAAAGCTCCCAGCGATTTAGCTGCACCGCTGAGAGCTCCTTGCTTCAGTTCTGTAGATATCGGAGGAAAGTGACGATCTCTCCCCAGCCGTTTTTAGTAGCGGGTGAGCCGCGTCCCGGCGAATTTCTCCCGGAGCCTCGCCGCCGTCCCCGGGCTCAGAACCCGGATCCCGAAGTACAGAAGCCCACCGACGATGAGTACTTTGACCGCGAGTCCCACGATGAAGAAAGTGAGACCAACGAGTCCACCAAAAAGCTTGAACACCATGCCCACGGCGAAGAGGCCCAGCATGGCAAATAGGCCGATCATAAAGATGGCGCGTAACATGACGTTCTCCGAAACGGTGACAGTTATCCCTACGATACACCCGTCCCGGATGTTTCACGAGGGGAAATGCGCGCGGGGGGAAGGCTGAAGGGAGAGGTTATCGTCGTCGGTGGAGGTCTGATCGGGCTCGCGACGGCCGCCGCCCTCGCCGAACGAAAAGTCGCCGTTACGCTGATCGGTGAGCGACGCCCCGGCGAGGCCTCTCCGGCTGCCGCCGGGATGCTTGCGCCGTCCGTCGAACGGGCTCCCGGCCCCGCCCACGGTTTCGGCGTTGCCGCGCGGGATCGATACCCGTCCTACGTTGGTTTCCTGGCCGATCGGGTGGGCGTACGAGTCCCCCTCAACCGGCTCGGCATCCTCCAGGTCGCGCTCAGCGAAAAGGGAATAAAGGGTCTGAAAAAGTCCGCGCTCCCGACGAGTACGTGGCTAAGCGCAAAGGAGCTGCACGACCTCGAGCCGGCGCTTTCCCACGGGTTGGGCGCTGTGTTCAGCCCCGACGACGGGGCCGTCGACAACACGATTTTGGTCTCGGCCCTCGAGGCACTCTGTGCCGCCAGCGATCGAATCAAAAGAGTCGCGGGCGCCGCGATTTCCATCGACCCGAAACCGGACTCGTGCACGGTGCGCACGGAATCTGGCGATCGTTACATGGCTCGTCGTGTCATCATCGCCGCCGGGGCGTGGGCAGGGCAAATCTCCGGGGCGCGTTTCGCCCGCGCCGTCGTACCGGCGCGCGGGCAGCTCGTGTCGTACTCGACATCTCCGCTCCGGCACGTCGCGTATGGGCCGAGCGGCTACGTTGTGCCACGCGGAGATCTTACGATCGGTGGGAGCACGATGGAAAACGTCGGATTTGACGCGAGCACCACAGCCGACGGTGTGAAAAAAGTCCGGGCTGCGTCGGAAGAGATTTGTCCGAGCCTCGCCTCCTCACGGGAGACCCGCGCGTGGGCGGGGCTGCGTCCCATCACGCCCGACATGCTCCCCATTCTTGGACCCGATCCGGAGAACCCTTCCCTCCTCTACGCCTGCGGCCATTCGCGCAACGGCGTCCTCATGGCCCCCCTAACGGGGGATTTAATGGCCGATCTCGTGACAGAATCACCACTTAGCCACGACTTGGCACAATTTCGCCCCGACCGTTTTTGATGTAGATTGCCTGAGCTCGACGGATTCTCCTCCCCGCGAGCCGCCAACGATGCCAGACACTCTCTATCAGATCATGGGGCGTCACCGCGCCGAGCCGCTGCCCGAGCGAAAACCCTCGTGGCTCAAGGTCAAGGCGCCCGGTGGCCCCAACTATATGCGGCTCAAGCACTTGATGCGCGAGCTCGACCTGCATTCCGTCTGCGAAGAGGCGCATTGCCCCAACGTCGGCGAGTGTTGGGAGCACGGCACTGCCACCTTCATGATCCTGGGCGATGTCTGCACCCGCAATTGCGCTTACTGCGCCGTCGCCCACGGCCGTCCGCCGAAATACGACATCGCCGAACCGCACCGGGTAGCAAGAGCAATCGCCGAGATGGGACTCCAGCACGCGGTGATAACATCGGTGGATCGCGATGACCTTCCCGATTTCGGCGCCTGGGTTTTCGCGGAGACGATTCGCCAGATTCACGAGAAGATTCCCGGCTGTTCAGTCGAGGTCCTGGTCCCCGATTTTCAGGGCAATGAGGACAGCATTCGCACCGTTCTCGAGGCGCGTCCGGAGATCTACAATCACAACACAGAGACAGTCCCCCGCCTCTATAAGAAAGCACGACCCGGCGGACGCTATCCACGCGTCATGGAGATCTTCCGCTTTGCCAAGCGCATCGCGCCAGACATTCCGACAAAGACAGGAATGATTCTAGGTATGGGTGAGACCATCGAAGAGGTCGTCGCCGTGATGCGCGATCTCCGCGAAGTCGACGTCGACATCCTTACCCTCGGCCAGTACCTCCGGCCGTCAGACGCGCACATCAAGCTCGATCGCTACTACACTCCGCGGGAATTCAGACAACTGTACGAGATTGGAATGGATATGGGATTCAGGCACGTTGAGTCGGGTCCGCTCGTGCGGTCCAGCTACCACGCGTGGGAGCAGGTGCAGGCGGCCGGCGTATGAGCACAGAAGCCAGGAAGGCACCGGCACCAGCTTCGAAGCGGAAGGAGCCGGGACAACCGAGCAACAACGGCGCGGACGCCCCTTCAGCGAGCGATCTGGCCACAACGACTCCGGAGATCCGGCGCGAGCTGCTTCATTCGATGATGCTGCAGCGCCGCTTCGAGGAGCGCTGCGCCGAGGCCTACGCGCTCGGCAAGATCGGCGGATTCTGCCACCTGTATATCGGACAGGAAGCGATATCGGCTGGAGTGATGTCGATGATCCGACCCGACGATTACGTGATCACCGCCTATCGCGACCACGGTCAGGCGCTCGCTCGTGGCGTGAGTCCGCGCGCGGTGATGGCAGAGCTGTTCGGTCGCGACACTGGTTGTTCCGGTGGTAAAGGCGGATCGATGCACATCTTCGATGCGAAGACGAATTTCCTGGGCGGGCACGGCATCGTCGGTGGTCATGTGCCGATCGCCGCGGGCGTCGGCTTCGCGATCAAGTATCGCCGCGGCAATCAGGTTTGCGTCTGCTTCTTCGGAGAGGCGGCCGTCAACATCGGCGCGTTTCACGAAGCGCTGAACATCGCGTCCCTGTGGGATTTGCCGGTCATCTTCATCATCGAGAACAATCGTTACGGTATGGGCACTGCGATCTCTCGCTCGACCGCGAACGAAGACGTACTGGTGCGCGCGAAAGCCTATCGGATGGAAGGAGAGTCGGTCGATGGCCAGGACGTCTTCGCCGTGCGCGAGGCTATGGCGCGTGCGACCGAGCGGGCGCGAAAGGAAAAGCGGCCGACGTTGATCGAGATGAGAACCTACCGCTTCATGGGTCACTCGATGTCGGACGCGGTGAGTGGCACGTACCGCACGAAGGACGAGCTGGAAGAGAACATGAAGCGCGATCCGATTCTGGTTCTGCACAACAAGATCTACGAGTCAGGCGAGCTCACCGAAGGCGAGATGCACAAGATCGACGACGAAGCGAAGGCAATCGCCCAGGACGCATGGGATTTCGCCGACTCCAGCCCCGAGCCGCCGCTCGAGAAGCTCTACACGGACGTCTACGCGGACACGACCTCCTGATGGCAGTCCTCACCTACCGCGACGCGCTAACACAGGCCCTTCGCGAAGAGCTGCAGCGTGACGATCGTGTCTTCCTCATGGGCGAGGAAGTCGCGCAGTACAACGGCGCTTACAAAGTCTCGAAGGGTCTGCTCGACGAATTCGGCCCCATGCGAATCGTCGACACGCCGATCACCGAGCTCGGCTTCGCCGGAGTGGGCGTGGGTGCCGCGATGGTCGGGCTTCGGCCGATTGTCGAATTCATGACCTGGAACTTCGCGCTCCTCGCGCTCGACGAAGTGGTCAACGCCGCCGCGAAGATGCTCTACATGTCGGGCGGACAATTCAAGATGCCGATGGTTTTCCGCGGCCCGAACGGCGCGGCGCTCCAACTGAGCGCGCAGCACTCGCAGGCTTGGGAGAGCTGGCTCGCCCACATTCCAGGGCTCAAGGTCTGCACGCCCGGCACACCGGCTGACGCCAAGGGACTCCTCAAGTCTGCGATTCGCGACGACAATCCGGTCGTGTTTCTCGAGGGCGAGATGCTCTACAACACCAAGGGTGAAGTTCCCGAAGGCGAGCACATCGTGCCGCTCGGTGTGGCGGAGCTCAAACGCACGGGCGATCACTGCTCGGTGATCACCCACGGAAAAATGGCGCTCGTGTCGA
>Ga0193724_1000396_pt1 | contig 10545 bp, 9 predicted proteins | sample H2a1metaG_FD_146005 | JGI IMG/M metagenome (GOLD analysis project Ga0193724, IMG submission 146005) | Soil microbial communities from a riparian zone of the East river system, Colorado, United States - H2a1 | ecosystem: Environmental > Terrestrial > Soil > Riparian zone | place: USA: East River... | reverse complement strand
TCAACCGGCGCGCCCGAGACATTGGTCGCCCAGGTCTTCCAGGTGTCGAGCGGCGTGGCCGCGGCACTGGCGATGCCGGCATCGCCCCACAGCGCCAGCATCGGGATCGTGATCTTTTTCCCGGCGTCGCGATCCACCTTGTCGATCTCGAAATCGGCATAGGCGCCGGCGCGATAATCCTCGCACATCGCGTGCACCCTTGAAGGATCGCGGAACGCGGCAAGGTAATGCTCCAGCGCGCGCGGGTCGATCGCGTCGAGATTTTTCGCCTTGGTCTGGCTCGCCATCTTCTGGCGCAGGAAGAAATCCGGGTTGCCGCCGATCAAGGTTTCCGGCAGCGGAAACGGCTGCGCCAGAAAGGTCCAATGATAGATCTTCAGCGCATAGAGCCGGTTCATGCCTTCCCAGTAATCATAGGTCGGCAGGATATCCAGCACGGCGAGTTGCGACAGCCGGCCGGGATGATCGAGCGCCAGACGATAGGCGACACGCCCGCCGCGATCATGCCCGGCCAGCGCAAAATGAGCATGGCCGAGCTGCTCCATCGCCTCGATCATCGTCCGCGCCATCGCGCGCTTGGTGTAGGGCGTATGATCCTTGTCGCTCTCCGGCATATCCGACCAGCCGTAACCCGGCAGGGCCGCGACGATCAGCGTGAACTTGTCGGCAAGCTGCGGCGCGACGCGATGCCACATCACATGGGTTTCGGAAAAGCCATGCAGCAACAGCAGCGGCGGTCCCTTGCCGCCGACGCGGGCGAAAATGCGCCCGGATCTGGTGTTGATCCATTCGGAAGCGTAGCCGGGAAACAGGTCGGCGAGATCGGGCATGGGTTTGGCACTCCTTCGCCGCCAAACCTGACGTCATTCCTTGAAGCGGGGACGAGACGATGGTTCGCGCTTTAAACTTTGTTTGTCGTTGCCGCTGGCACCTCGCAGATATATGCCATCCGGCAAGCCTGACCAACAACAAACCCGAACGAGGAAACTTGCCATGTCGATCGATTTCGAAGTCCCGGCCGAGGCCAAGGCGATCCGTGAAAAAGTCCGCCAGTGGGTGCACGACGAATGTATCCCGGCGGAAAAGGAACTCGACACCAAGCCGCTCGAGGAAGTGCTGGGCAAACTGCGCAAGAAGGCTCGCGCGCAGGGCCTGTGGTGCCCGTTCGTGCCGAAGGAATATGGCGGCATGGGGCTGGGCCCGCTCGCCAACGCGCTGGTGCAGATGGAGCTCGGCGAAAGCATGCTCGGCGCGCTGTCGATGAACACGCAAGGGCCCGACGATGCCTCGATGATGACCATCCTCGCGCATGGCACGGAACATCAGAAGGAAAAATTCCTCAAACCGCTGTTGAACGGCGACAAGCGCATCTGCTTCTCGATGACGGAAAAAGCGGCGGGCGCCGACGCCACCGGCATGCAAACCACCGCCGTGAAGGACGGCAACGAGAATTACATCCTCAACGGCGAGAAGTGGTTCTCGTCATCGGCGAGCGTCGCCGACATGGCGCTGGTGATGGCCAAGACCGATCCCAACGCGCCGCGCCACAAGCAGTATTCGACCTTCATCGTCGAACTGCCGAACCCCGGCTACAGGATCAAGCGCAACATCAAGAACATGGCGATCGAGGGCCCGCACGCCGACGTGATCCACGGCGGTCATTCCGAAATCGAAATCAAGGATCTCAAGATTCCCGCCGACAACCTGCTCGGCGGCGAAGGCAACGGTTTCAATATGGGGCAGCACCGCCTCGCTTACGGCAGGCTTCGCCACGGCATGCACAACGTTGCAAAGGCCCAGCGCGCGCTCGACATGGCGGTGGCGCACGTGACCAAACGTTCGACCTTCGGGGTGCTGCTCGCCGATCGGCAGGCGGTGCAGTTCATGCTCGCCGAATGCGCCAGCCAGCTTTACATCGGGCGGCTGATGCTGCTGCACATCGCCTACAAGGCGGAAAAAGGCATGGACCTGACGCAGGAAAACTCGATCGCCAAGGTGTATCTGGCGCACATGGTCCACAAGGTGATCGACACCGCGATTCAGCTGCACGGCGCGCTCGGCTTCAGTCAGGATCTGCCGCTGGCGAAATGGTACACCCAGGTCCGCTCGCAGCGGCTGGTCGACGGACCCGACGAAGTGCACAAGTGGAAGGTCGGCCGCAACGTCATCAAGGCGTTCCGCGAGCACGGCACCACGGCGTCCGCTGCGGGCGGCGATTTGATTTGAGCGTCATTGCTTGCGCGCAGGCGAGGAGACGAAAAAAGATGTCGTTGCCGGGCTAAAGCGCGAAGCGCGTCTTCGCACTAGATGTCCCGGCAATCCATCCGTTTTGAAAATGTTCTTGCGAAGATTGATGGATACGCGGGTCAAGCCCGCGTATGACAACTGTGCAAGTTGCGCATCGCTCCGGAATGACGGGGGTGAACCTACCTGCCCGCCTTCTCCCGCTCCACCGCCTGCCAACCGATGTCGCGCCGGCAAAATCCATCCGGCCATTGGATGCGGTCGACCGCCTCGTAAGCGAGTCGCTGCGCTTCCGCGATGGTCTTGCCCGAGGCGCAGACGTTGAGCACGCGCCCGCCATTGGCGAGAATGTGTCCGTCCTTCGCGATCGTGCCGGCGTGGAAGATCTCGGCGCCCTCGACCTTGGCGGCATCCTCGAGTCCCTCGATGCGGGTGCCCTTGGCAACATCGCCGGGATAGCCCTTCGCCGCCATCACCACGGTCAATGCTGCTTCCGGAAACCAGCGCAGATCAAAATTCTTCAACTGTCCGTCGCATGACGCCAGCAGCGCCGGCACGATGTCCGACATCATCCGCAGCATCAGCACCTGGCATTCCGGATCGCCGAAGCGGACATTGTATTCGAACAGTTTTGGACCATCCGGCGTCAGCATCACGCCGGCATACAGCACGCCGCGAAACGGCGTGCCGCGCGCCTTCATGCCGTTGACCGTGGGTACGATGATTTTCGCCATGATCTCGGCGTGGATTTGGTCCGTCACGAACGGCGTCGGCGAATAGGCGCCCATGCCGCCGGTGTTCGGCCCCTGATCATGATCGAACACGCGCTTGTGGTCCTGTGCGGAAGCCAGCGCGATCGCGGTCTCGCCGTCCGACAATGCGAAAAAGCTGATCTCGCGGCCGGACAGAAATTCCTCGATCACCACTTCCGCGCCGGCCGCGCCGAACGCGCCGTCGAACATCATGGCGATGGCGGCTTCCGCTTCCGCCAATGTCATGGCAACGACGACACCCTTGCCCGCCGCAAGTCCGTCAGCCTTGACCACGATCGGCGCGCCCTGCGCGCGGACATAAGCCAGCGCGTCGGCCGCATGGGTGAAACGGCCATAGGCACCGGTCGGAATGCCGAATTCGGTGCAGAGCGCCTTGGTAAATCCCTTGGATCCCTCCAGCTGCGAGGCTAGCTTGCTCGGCCCGAACGCCTTGATGCCGGCGCCGGCGAGATCGTCGACGATCCCGGCCGCCAGCGGCGTTTCCGGGCCGACCACGACAAGATCCACGGCGTTGGTCCGGCAAAAACCGATCACCGCCGCATGGTCGGCGATCTCCAGCGCCACGCACTCGGCTTCCCGGGCGATGCCGGCATTGCCCGGCGCGCACCAGAGTTTTGTCACCAGCGGAGAAGCTGCAATTTTCCACGCCAGGGCGTGTTCGCGACCGCCGGAGCCGAGCAGAAGAATATGCATGAGATGCCGCCCGATGAGGGTATTCGAAACCGTGTCGGTTGCACGAAACTCCCTCTTGCTGCAAGGGGGAAGCTAACCAGACGCGGTCATTCCGGACGGCGCGCCGTGCGCGCCGATCCGGAATCCCGAGCGTGTCTTGCACGCGCGCGCTCCAGCTCGAGATTCCGGGTTCGCTCGCGTTGCGAGCGCCCCGGAATGACAGCGGTTATTTGCCGCTTGCCGAGGCCGCGATGATTTCCTGCAGCGTCGCGACATGGCGCGCGAACGCGCCGCGCCCCGCCGCCGTGGCGGTCACCGTGGTCTGCGGCTTCTTGCCGACAAAGGCCTTTTCGACCGCGACATAGCCGGCCTTCGACAGCGTCTCGATATGGGCGCCTAGATTGCCGTCGGTGGCGCCGGTGAGTTTCTTCAGCCGGGTGAAATCGAGCCCCTGCGCATCCGGCAGCGCGGTGAGCGCCGCCATGATCCGCAGCCGCAGCGGCTGGTGGATGATCTCGTCGAGCTCGGCCATGTCAGCTCCGCCGCATCCAGAATCCGCCGAGCAGCAGCCCGCCGCCGTTCACCAGCGCCATCCACAGTTCGAACCACGGGCCGGCAAAGAAATAGCCGATCAGCGTCAGCGCGATGATTGCCGTCCCGATGGCGACAAAAGCGCTGCCCAGCCACAAGCCGGCGATAATGTAGGGCAACATGAAATAGCTCGGCCAGAACGCGCCCAGCTGGCGCGGGGTGAAGTGGCTGACGCCGACGCTCCAGATGGCGCCAAAGGCAACGAACACCACAATGGCCGCCGTCGCCTTTGCGTTGAACGTATTCACACCCGCGCGTTTCCTGCTCAGGGCGCCGATCAACGCCGAGCCGGCGATGCCAGCGATGATCACCACAACCCACACATAGCCGGCGCGCGGCGGCATGACGAACGAGAGTACATACCCCACGAACGTCAGCACCCCCCACAGCATCAGCATCGAGCTCGCGTGGTGATAAAACCGCGACTGGCGCACCTGCCGCGCGATTTCCGTGATATCGGCAAGCGCCGAACTCGCTTGATCTCTATCGATCATGATCTGCATCTCACCGGGTTGCGATATCTTCGGCGATCACGGAAACCGCCGCCGTCGTGCTGACGACATCCATGTGATTGGTGTTGTCCAGGATGCGGACATTTATGTTCGCGGCCGGCGACCGACGTACAATTTCCTCATATTTCCCGGAGAACATCAGTTCGTCATTTGCGCCGGCGATCAGCGTCAGCGGGCCTTTGGCCGCATCGAGATCGACGCGATAGTCGCGGTGCGTTCCGAAATTTGACAGCAGGCGGAAGGAATATTCCGATGTCAGGATGCTTGTCGTATTGGGCGGCACGGCAAAGGCAATGACGGGAAGCTGCTCGCAGCATGGTATTCCGGCGGCCTGCAGCAGACTCAAGGCAATGATACGCGGCACATCCGGACTGGCCCAACCGCCGGCGTTTTCCCGACTGGCGGCCGCCTTGGTGCCGAGATACGGCGCCAGCAGCACCGCGCGCGTGAACAGATTCTGGATCGACGAACCCGCCACCCGCAGGGCGAACGCGCCGCCCGACGAATGCCCGACCAATATCAGAGGGGTGGACGGCATGGTCGTTCTGATAAATCCGACGAGGTCTGCCATGTCATCTTCAAGCTGACCGATATAGCCGATGTCCCCGCGCGTTCCGGACGCACCGTGACCGCGAATGTCCGGCGCGAAGCTCTCGACCCCGCGCGCCGCAAGGGTCTTGGCCAGCGGATGCACCGCAAGGCTGGAACCGGATGACCCGTGGACCAGAACCGCAACGCGGCCTGTTGTCGGCTCGCGCGGGGCATAGTGGCGATAAGCGAGCCGCGATCCGTCGCGGGCCTGGAAATAGAGCAACGGCGGAACGCCTTCGCGATCTCCAGCTCGTACCGTTTCGGAAATGAAGGCCATGGTCGGCGGTTTCGTCACCGGCCGGGCGATCATGCCGACCAGCAGCAGCGTGACCAGCCCTGCGGCGGCAAGACCCCAGACGACGGCCTTGAGGCCGCCTGACACTATCCTGGTGATCATGACCTAATCCCTCTTCGGTGAACCAATTTAGGCCTTATAGAGTACTCTATACTACAGAGTAAATAGATTTTCAGCCGTAGATGTTGATGACCGGTGCCGACGAAAGCACCTACCCTTGCACCCGGACTCAAAAAGGCCGATTCCATACCCGACATGACCGCAGCCGAAGCCCTTATCAACGCACCGGAATTCACGGTGTCCGAACTGTCCTCCGCCCTGAAACGGACGGTGGAGGATGCCTATGGCCATGTCCGGGTGCGCGGCGAAATCTCGGGTTTTCGCGGGGCCCACTCCTCCGGGCATTGCTATTTCGCGCTGAAGGACGAGAGCGCCAAGATCGAGGCGGTGATCTGGAAGGGCGTCCACAGCCGGATGCGCTTCAAGCCGCAGGAAGGCCTCGAGGTCATCGCCACCGGCAAACTCACCACCTACCCCGGCTCGTCGAAATACCAGATCGTGATCGAGGCGATCGAGCCCGCCGGCATCGGCGCGCTGATGGCGCTGATGGAAGAGCGCAAGCGCAAGCTCGCCGCCGAGGGGCTGTTCGATGAGGCGCGCAAGCAACTTTTGCCTTGGTTGCCGGAAGTGATCGGCGTCGTCACCTCGCCGACCGGTGCGGTGATTCGCGACATCCTGCACCGGCTGGAAGACCGCTTTCCGCGCCATGTGCTGGTATGGCCGGTGCGGGTGCAGGGCGAAGGCTCGGCCGAACAGATCGCGGCGGCAATTCGCGGCTTCAACGCGCTGCCCGAGGGTGGCAAGATTCCGCGGCCGGATGTGCTGATCGTCGCGCGCGGCGGCGGTTCGCTGGAGGACCTGTGGTCGTTCAACGAGGAGACCGTGGTCCGCGCCGCCGCCGAGAGCATGATCCCGCTGATCTCGGCGGTCGGCCACGAGACCGACATCACGCTGATCGACTTCGCCGCCGACAAGCGCGCGCCGACACCGACCGCCGCCGCCGAGATGGCGGTCCCGGTGCGTGCCGAGTTGTTCGTCGAAGTTTCGACCTTCGCACGGCGAGTGATGGTTTGCTGGCAGCGCGGACAGGAAGGCCGCCGCAACGAGCTGCGGGCCGCGGCGCGAGCGTTGCCCGCCGCCGGTGAATTGCTCGCAATCCCGCGCCAGCGGCTGGATGGCGCTGCAAGCTCGCTGCCCCGCGCGTTGAAGGCCAATACCCACGCCCACTTCCGCCGCTTCGCGCAGACCAGCGCACGGCTCACGGTGCGGGTGCTGCGGGGCCAGGTCGCGCAGGCCCAACAACGGCTGACCGTATCCGGCGAACGGATGACGCATTCCGCCCGGTCGCTGTTGCGAAACCGCCGGGATCGCTATGCCGGACTTGAGGCCAGATTGAAGGCCTCAAAACTCTCCAACGCGCAGGCGCAGCGCCAGACCATCGCGCGCGACCGCGAACGCACGCAGCGCCTGGCCGAACGCGCGCGCCGCGCACTGACCATGGCCATGCAGCGCCTCGAGGCGCGTGTCGCCCACAGCGGACAATTGCTGGCAGCGCTGTCGTACCGCAGCGTTCTGGCGCGCGGGTTCGCGCTGGTGCGCGACGAGCACGGCCTCGCCGTGCACGCCGCGGCCAGCATCGGACCGGGAGCGCGGCTCGACCTGGAATTCGCCGATGGACGGGTCGGCGCCACCGCGGATGCGGATCGGCCGGCGGCCACGGGTCCAGCGAAGCCGGTGGCAACCGAGCCAAAGAGCGCCGCGCCGAAGCGCGTTGCAAAGCCGGTTGGTCAGGGAAGTTTGTTTTAAGGATCGCATTTCGGCGTCATGCCCGGGCTTGTCCCGGGGCATGACGATCAATTCTAATAGCTTAAATCATCACCTCGCCAGCCACTCCGCGACGCGCTTTTGCGAATCGGCGCGGGCTTCCGCGTCGGTGCCGACGTGACCCTTTTCGGGAGCGGTGGCATCGCCGGTTCCGCCGATCGCATGAACGGGAAGATTGGCGCGGTCGAAATCGTGATAGGCGCCGGGATAAACCACGATCCGCGCCAGCGCGCTGCGCCCGCGCGCGCCATCGACCATCTGCCGGCAGGCGGGCGGCGAACTGACATCGTCCTTGGCGCCGATCAATAGCAGCGTCGGAACGCGGGTGCTCCATCCTAGCCCCGAAGAGATGCGGCAGTCCGGATAAAACGCGATCGCGGAGCGGAAATCCGGCTCGACACCGCGCGACGACAGTTGCGGACGTACCGCCCACAACAGCGCGCTGGCGCCGTTCGCCCATCCCATGAGGCTGATGCGGTCACGTGCGATCCAGGGCTGCTGCACGAGCCACTGCCTGGAGGCCATAACGTCCACCACCCGTTCGCGACGGGCGAGCACGCGGCGCTCGTTGACGCGGCATTGCGGACCAAGCTCGCGCGATCCGTAACTGTCCGGCAGCAAGACCGCGTTGCCTGCCTTCAGCAATTGCTCGGCCCAATCGCGATAGCGCGGCTGCACCGGTTCGGAATTGCCGGCTAGTCCGCCGCACGCGTGCAGGGCGATCACGGTGGGAAACGGGCCGTCACCATCGGGCTTGTAAAGCTGCGCGTGCAATATCCCGCTGCCCAAGGGGATGTCGACCTGCTCCGGGGAAGGCAACGGCGCCGCGTCCACAGCAAAAGCCACGGCAAAGGGCGTCAGGAATGTAACGGCTGGCAGAAGGCGCATCACGTTTGCCGGGTCGTTATGGCGCGTCAAAAACAGCGGTCCACCTGAGAAAGGCTAGCATGTCAAAAAGTCGACAATTCATCACAAATCGGTGGGTTTTACGGGCGGACAGCATGACCTATTTATGATAAATCGCATTTACGAAACATTTAGCCTGGCCCGAGCAACCGGGGGGCTGGTCGGAGAGTTCAACCGTGCTGAATAAATTCGGGCCCTCGGGCCATGGCGAAGCGCAGGTGCAATATCTGGATGGCGATTTCCGCGTGACCTCGCCGGGCACTTACGTGCGCTGCGCGGTGACCGATGCGCGGATACCGCTCGACGAGTTGAAATACTGGAGCGTCGATCTGCAGGAGGCCTACGCGATCCCGAGCGCGGTGCTGCAGCGGCATTTTCCCGGCGCATTGAAGGCATAGGGTTAAAGATTTTCGTCGTCCCGGCGAACGAGGTTGTGAAATATATCTCCGACCTCATCCTGAGGAGCGCGCCCTTGCGCGCGTCTCGAAGGATGGCCGCGAGTCCATGCGTTGTGTCCATCCTGCGAGACGCTTGCTTCGCAAGCTCCTCAGGATGAGGTCGGTATTCTTCCAGGCTCAAGGCCGGGACGACGTAGATTTTCGGCGTGTTCATCGAAACTTTTTGTCGCGCGCCTTGAAAAGCCGATCGGTCACAAACGCTCGCAGCTTTGCGGCGTCATCGAATTCCAGCGTCACCGCGAACGGCACGATTTCCTGCGCATAGGATGCAAGACGCCCGCCGCTGCGCAGCCGCGCCAGATCCTTTTCCGTCGTCACCAGCGTCAGCGCGTCGGGATTCGCCTCGGCGATCAAGGCTTCGATTTCGGCTTGCGCATAGGGATGGTGATCGGCGAAGGCGCGCTCCCGGACAATTTCGATGCCGCTGGCGCGCAGCGTCCTGAAGAACCTCAAGGGATCGCCGATTCCGGCGAAAGCCAGCACGCGTTTGCCGCGCAGCGACGCCACCGACACATCGTCAGCCCTGAGATGGGCTGACAGCACCGGCCTGCCCTGCGCAGCGATGGCGGCGGCAACCGGCGCGGCCGCGGCTCCGTCGCCGACGACGATCAGCGCGTCAGTGCGGGAAAGTTGCGGCGGCAGCGGCGCGCGCAAGGGACCGGCGGGAAACACAAGACCGTTGCCGAGGCCGCGGTCGCCGTCGATCACGATCAGCGAGGCATCCTTGGCGATCGCAGGATTCTGAAAGCCGTCATCCATCAGGATCACACTGGCGCCCTGCGACCGCGCCAATGCGACGCCACTGATGCGATCGCGCGCGACGACCACAGGGACCGTGCGTGCCATCATCAGCGGCTCGTCACCGATATCTGCGGCCGCGTGTCTGTCAGGATCGACCCTGACCGGCCCGTGCAGCCGTCCACCATAGCCGCGACTGAGCACGACCGGCGTCTCGCCGAGGTCGCGCAGCATCCTGGTAAGGGCCAGCACCATCGGAGTCTTGCCGGCGCCGCCGACATGATAGTTGCCGACGCAAAGCACGGGGATGCCGGCATCGAAACCCTCGCGCTGCAATCGCCGCGCCGCCACCGCGCCGTAGAGCGCGCCGAGCGGCAATAGTAACAGCGATACAAACGACGATGGCCGGTGCCAGAAGCCCGGCTCACGCATTGGCGACCCCCGTCTCGAGTCGCAATTGCAGCAGATAAGGCTCGAGCGCGGCCATGGTGCGGTCGAGCGCGCCGCCGAGCCGTTCGACCACGCGCTCGGCGGCGCTGACCGACAATTCGCGCGCCGCGGGATCGGCCAGCAACCGGCGGAGCTGCTTCACCAGCGCTTCTTGCGTGTCAGCGCGGCCGGCGCCGCCGGAGCGATCGAGCGCCTCGTAAACATCGGTGAAATTGAAGACGTGAGGGCCATGAACGATCGACGCGCCGAGCTTGATCGCTTCGATTGGATTCTGCCCGCCGTGAGGAACCAGCGAGCCTCCCATGAACACGATCGGCGCCAGCCGATAGAACAATCCGAGTTCGCCCATGGTGTCCGCGACATAAATGTCCGTCGTCGCCGTGGGCAACTCCTCGCGCGAGCGCAAAGCCACATGCAGGCCGGAAGCCGTG